>Ga0207882_1000174_pt1 | contig 23626 bp, 27 predicted proteins | sample MalvirmetaMSP103_FD_184228 | JGI IMG/M metagenome (GOLD analysis project Ga0207882, IMG submission 184228) | Marine viral communities from the Deep Pacific Ocean - MSP-103 (SPAdes) | ecosystem: Environmental > Aquatic > Marine > Oceanic | place: Pacific Ocean | collected 2011-05-15 | reverse complement strand
AGGCGCAAGCGCAAGGTATGCAGGCAGACATCCCGCCTCGCAAGCACCGCAAAGTCCAGCGCTCATTCGACAAGCACCTCTATCGGCACCGACACTTGGTCGAAAACGCATTCCTGCACCTCAAGCAATGGCGCGGCATCGCAACCCGATACGCCAAGAACCTCTCTTCCTTCCTCGCCGCCGCTCAGATTCGTTGCTGGGTCTTGTGGCTTAAAATCTCCTGACGACAGCGCCTAGCAATTTGATGCCCGGCATTTTGGATATCATCTGTTTCAGATATTCAGCACTGCCGTCTTGACTGCCGTCATCGACGAAAACAACCTCCGATTTCAGGGCTAGCGATTGGAGAATTGGCAGTAGGTTTTCAAGAAAAACGGGCAACATCGTGCGTTCGTTAAAGACCGGAACGACTATCGATAATAGCAGTTCACGGCGTGTTGCTTGCTGTGGATCAGATTGTAGGCTCATGGAATATCAAACTCCTATAAATTACAAAATTCAGTACTGCCACCAGCGCCGTGGTAGTTGCCTGTGCCGCGATAACGGGTAGATTCATACCGTGGTTCAGCAACGTAAAGAGGGCGAAGTTGGCGAACCATGCGAACACGCAGGAGCCCAGGTATCGCCAAAGTGTTCGACCGTGGCCACGCGCGTTGCGAAAAGCGAGTCGCCGCTGCAGGCCGTAGTTGGCGACAGCGCCAGCCACACTTCCGGCAGCTGTGGCCGTGACCGGTTGAACTGTCACGGCGATCAGAGATGCCATGAGCGCCCAGTGAATGGCGGTAGCCTGGCCTCCCGCGGCGAGAAAAGCCGCGAATTGGACACGAATACCGTCGGACATCGTTTATTTCTTCCTGTTTTCGTGGCTATCTCGCGCAGTGCCGATCAACAATGTGGTAACACCGCCTACAGCGGCAATCAGCGACGCTAACAGGATGCTGATCTTGGATATCTTGACCAATTCAGGGTCGCTAAATGCCAGGTTGGTGATGAACAGCGACATGGTAAATCCAATGCCGGCTATCATGCCCATGCCAACCACATGCCGCCATCTCAGTGAACTGTGCAATTCTGCTATGCCCAGCTTTTCACCGATTAACGCGAAGAGGCTTATTCCTAATGCCTTTCCAAGCGCGAGACCTAACAATATACCCAAGCCCAGGGAACCCGATACCACCTCCAATAAACTGACATCCAATTTAACGCCCGCATTAGCAATAGCGAAGACAGGGATAATGAAAAAGACGTTAAAATCAATTAGCGCATTTTCCAGTTTCAGTAGTGGTGGGCTTGAGTTTTCAGTGTCTTTTTTTATGGCCTCTAGAATTTTTCGTTGACGACTATCCTGGAATGGGTCACGGTTTTCTATGTCCGTCTCTTCCAGTGCCGCAACATTTCTGGCGGTGCGTTCTTTCAGGGTTTTACTGTCCAATTTGGGTTTTACGGGTATGGTGATGGCAATCAGTACGCCGGCAATGGTGGGGTGAACGCCTGAATTCAGAAAGCAGTACCACAAAGCGACGCCTCCCGATAGGTACCAAAAAAGATTTTTTACGCCAAGGCGATTGCATAGTATCAATAGAGTGAAAGTGGCTGCTCCTGCCCCTAAATATAACCAACTCAGGTCATTGCTATAAAACAAAGCAATGACGAGTATGGCTCCCAAATCATCGACTATAGCCAGTGCAACCAAAAAGATTTTAAGTTGCAAAGGCACGCGTTTTCCCAGTAATCCGATAATGCCTAAGGAGTAAGCAATATCAGTCGCCATCGGAATACCCCAGCCGGCTATATTTTCTGTGTCAACATTCAGGGCGACAAAAATCAGGGCCGGGACGAGCATCCCGCCAAGCGCTCCCAAAAGTGGCATGGAGGCTTTCTTTAGGGATGACAATTCGCCTACCAGAATTTCCCGCTTCAGTTCCAGAGAAGCCACCAGAAAGAATATGGCCATAAGGCCGTCGTTGATCCACTCTTCGAGTGTCAGACGGAAAGTAAAATGCTCGGACAGCTCAAAAAGAAGTTCATCTTTAAGGTAGTGGTGATAAGCGTCTGCCCAGGGAGAATTACCCAACACCAGAGCGATGACGGTGGCTCCAATCAGAAGCAGCCCTCCGGCGGTTTCCCTGTCCAAAAACTTACGGCCAGTTGCTTTATAGGCTAGATCAATGCTGTTTCTTTCTACTGACTGGGTCATGGATTTACCTGATTTCTTCCGGCTCACGGTAACGGACTTTTGTATCGATAACTTTGTGGATTTTGGGCCAGTGTTTACTCATCCTTCTTGACAGCTTTCAGGAATTCTGCGAGGCCTTCTTCTGCCGCTTTTTTGTTCGGGAATGGCCCGATATTTTGACCTTCACGGGTTAAAAAATACCATTCACTGTTGATGGCGTGGATACGATGTGTTCGAAAGGAGGGAGCATTCTTCGGGTCAGTTTTTCGATGCTTGGGTGAATCACTCATAATCTTGTCCTGTCGTCATAACCCTGCACGGTAAAGCCATCCAAAACGGCTTGAACGGACTGTACAAGGTCATGAGTCACAGCTCCTGTTGAAGATAAATCATCAGGCGCAGAGGGAGCGACAGCTGAAATGGAACCCGCCCGCTTGAAGAGGGCGGGTTCTTTTCTCAGACAACCGTACTGTCCTCGGCACCGTCCTCGATCCGGATCGCACGATTGACGTCGCTGACAAAAATACGGCCGTCTCCTCGCAGTCCGGTGTGCGCCACGGTTTTCAGTACGCGGACGACTTCGTCCACGTACTGATCGTGACACACGATTTCCACTTTCACGTGCTTGACAAAATCCCCCGCGCCATCGATCGGGTTGGCGGCGCTGGTATTGACTTTGCTGCGGCCGAAGCCGACAACGTGGGCGACACTCATGCCGGTGACGCCCTGCACTCGGTGCAGGGCCAGGGTCACGGCTTCTAGTTTGCGGTGTTTGATATAGGCTTTGATCTCTTGCATGACAATCGCTCCAGGTTAATGGGATTCGCTCATATCAGCGGGCTTGTCGGCAAACCAGTGATACAGTGCGGGAAGAACCAGTAGGGTCAGTATGGTGGCCGTCACCAGTCCACCGACCACGACGGTCGCCAATGGCCGCTGCACTTCGCTGCCGGTGCCGGTGGCGAACAGCAACGGAAAAAGCCCTAGAGCGGTGGTCACGGCGGTCATGATCACCGCGCGCAGCCTGGCGCAGGCCGCCCGCACACTGGCTTCCGCAATAGACACGCCGTCCCTGACCAGCTCATTCAGGTAACTCACCAACACCAGCCCATTTTCCAGGGCGATACCAAACAGGGCGATAAACCCTACCGAAGCCGGCACCGAGAGGCTCTGGCCACTTAGCCATAGACCGACGATACCGCCCACCAGCGCCAGCGGGATATTGAGCATGATCAACAAGGCGTTGCGCAGGGACCTGAAGTTGACGAACAGCATCAGGAACACCAGTGCCAGGGTAATGGGCACCACGATCATCAAGCGTTTGTTGGCTTGCTGCTGGAGTTCGAATTGTCCGCCCCATTTGAGAAAATAGCCCGGCGGCAAATCCACCTGTTTGGCAATTGCGGCATCGGCTTCAGCCACGAAGGAGCCAATATCCCGGTCGCGGACATTGGTCTGGATGGTGATAAAGCGCTGGTTGTTTTCTCGGGTGATCTGGCGCGGCCCGACTACTTCCTCAATGGTTGCCAGTTCCTCCAGGGGAATACGCTGCCCGGTGGCATTTTCGATAATGAGCTGCCCGATGACATCGACTCGATTGCGTGCGGGCTCCTTAAGCCGCACATAGATGTCAAAGCGGCGGATACCCTCGAACACCTGTCCGGCTTCGCTGCCGCCCACGGCGACGCTCAGGGTGCGCTGCACGTCGCTGACATTGAGGCCATAACGGGCAATAGCCTCCCGGTTCAACGAAATGCGCAATTGCGGCGTACCGCCGATTTGGTCGCGTTGAACATCCTGAGCGCCCTGCACGGTGCGCATCACCTTTTCTATAGCCTGTGCTTTCTCGACCAGCACATCCAGGTCATCGCCAAACAGCTTGGCGGCCAGTTCGGCCTTGGTGCCGGTGAGCAGTTCATCCACAGCGGCAGCAATGGGCTGGGTGAAGTTGAATTGCGCGCCGGGGAAATCCGCGAATTTCTCGCTCATGGCCGCATACAAGCCATCCAGCGTCTCCGCGCTTTGCCATTGGTCCTGGGGCTTGAGAGCGACAAAAATCTCCGCGTTGTTCACCGGATCGGCGTGGGCGCCGACTTCACCCCGACCAATGCGCGACACCACCTGGGTGACCTCCGGAAACGCTGCCATCAATTGCCGCTCGAATACGCCAATCGTCGTCTCGGCTTTTTCCAGCGAAATGGACGGCGCCATGGTGACGCGGATCAGCAAATCCCCTTCATTAAAGCGGGGCACAAATTCCGAGCCCAGCCGCGGGGCGACAGCAACGCCGATGAGCAGGACCACTGCCGCCAGGGTCACGGCAATCCAGCGGCGTGCCACCATGGCCTCCACCAGAGGTTGGTAGCCTTTTAGCAGCAAACTGACAATGTCCTTGCGAGGTTTGTCGGGGTCTGTCTCGGGGCGCTTCATCAGCAGGGAGGAGGCCACCGGTGCCACGATCAGGGCAAAGAACAGGGATCCGAGCATGGCCACCGCTACGGTATAGGCCAGTGGCCGGAAGGTCGCCCCTTCCACCCCCTGCAAGGTGAACAGCGGCAGGAACACAATGATGATGATGCTGATGGCAAACAGAATCGGGCGCGCCACTGACTGGCAGGCCCGCGCCACCAGGTGCAGGCGCGATTCGTCCGGGGAGGATTCGCGCAACATTCGGTCGATATTCTCCACCACGACCACCGCACCATCCACCATCATGCCGATGGCGATGGCAATCCCGCCCAGCGACATCAGGTTGGCGGAGATGTCGAAGAATTTCATGGCGAGAAAGGTGAAGCCGACGGAGAACGGAATCGACAGCGCCACCACCAGGCTAGGTCTGAACCCGCCCATAAACGCCAACAGCACCAGCGCCACCAGAATAATGCCTTGCAGTAGTGCATTGATAACGGTACTGACAGCCGCCTTGACCAGGGTCGCCTGGTCATAATAGGGCTGCACCTCGATACCTTCCGGCAGGTTGGCATTGATGGTGGCCAGCTCCTCCTTGACGGCGCCGATCACCTGGGAGGTATTGCTGCCAATGAGCTTCAATACCATGCCCACGACCACTTCACCTTCGCCGTCCTTGCTGGTGAGCCCGCGGCGGATTTCACCGCCGATGTCCAGTTCGCCCAACTGGTGCAGGTAGACGGGTGTACCGTCGATGGTTTTCACCACAATGTTGCGCAGGGCTTCAAGATCCGTGGCCAGACCCACCGATCGCACGATGTACTGCTCATCGTTTTTGACGATGAACTGGGCCCCGGCGTTGGCATTGTTGGCCTCGATGCGCTCCTTGATGTCGGGCAGCGACACGTCGTAGCGGATCAGCGCGTCGGGGTCGATACGCACCTGGAACTGCTTGACCTCACCGCCGATGGAAAGAACTTCGGTAACGCCCTTTACCGTCTGCAGGTTGAACTTGACGATCCAGTCCTGGATCTCCCGCAGCTCGGTATTGCTGTATTGTCCGCTGGTGTCCTCCAGCACGTAGAACAGAATCTGGCCGAGTCCTGTAGTGATGGGGCCCATCACCGGCTCGCCAAAGCCGTCGGGAATAGCCTCCCGGGCCACCTGCAACCGTTCCCCCACCAGCTGGCGGGCGAAGTAAATATCGGTGCCGTCCTCGAAGTAGATATTGACCACCGACAAGCCGAAGTTGGAGATCGACCGCACATGATCCAGTTGCGGCAGGCCGTTCATGGCACTTTCAATGGGGTAGGTAACGTATTTTTCCACTTCCTCCGGCGCCAGACCTTCGGTTTCCACAAAGACCTGCACCAACGCTGGTGAAATATCCGGGTAGGCATCCACCGGCAGGGTTCGATAGGCGAAGTAACCGCCGATAAGCATCGCCAGAGAGATCACGACCACTAACAGTCGGTTCTCCAGCGCAAAACGAATAAGAGTTTGCATACTGTGCTCCCGCGATTAGTGGTTGTGACCGGATTCGAATTCGCTTTTTTGCAGCTGGGCCTTGAGCACGAATCCGCCTTTGGCCACATAGCGTTCACCCGCGTCGAGGCCCGCCAATATCTCCACCGAGTCGCTGTCACCGCGACCGAGCTTGGCCGGACGGGGTTCCCAGCTGCCGTCGTGCTGAACGAATATTGTGGGTTGGCCCTCCAGGTCGATAACGGCGGTCCTGGGTGCCACCACTGCGGCGGGAAATTCACCCAGAGTAATTTGGCCTTCAATGAACATCCCCGGCTTCCAGTCATTGTCAGGATTGGCCAGGAAGACCCGCGCCAGGCCTGTGCGGGTGGCCTCGTCTACCAGCGGCGCCACATAGTCCAGGCTGGTCTCCACGGGTGTGGGGCCATGGCTGGTGGTGATTCGCACCGGCTGTCCGGTTTTTACCAGCGGCACCTGCTTGGGATAGAGGGCAATATCCACCCACAGGGTGGACAGGTTCGCGACGACAAAAGCGGTATCGTCGGGCGCCAGGTGTTCTCCCAGGGTGACGTGGCGTTTGATAACCACGCCGTCGATCAGGGATTTCAGCTGAAAGCGGGACAGTGTCTCGGAACTCTCGGCCACGGCGAGCACATCGCCGGCCTTGACCCGGTCACCGGTTTTTGCCTGTACCTCGACGATCTTTGCCGCAAAGCGGGGCGTGATATGAGCCACGGCCTCCTCGTTGAGTTTCACCTCGCCGGGCAGCGAGACCTGTTGGCGAATCACACCGGCTTCAGCAGTGGCGATTTCACCACCAAAGTCCCGTAGCAGGTCGGCGCTAAAAGTCAGCTCGGGCTCTTCGTCTTCATGGCCTTCATGACCGGCTTCTTCGGCATGGTCGCCTTCATCTTCAGCGTGATCTTCCCCGGCATGTTCCTCTTCCGAGTGGTGCTTTTCATCTGCGTGCTGAGCCCCTTCTTCGGTGTGAGCGGCTTGATCCGATGGGGCGGCGATTGCGCTTTGAGATGCCATGGCAGCAAGCAGCAAGCCGCTCATTAAATAATTCAGTAACTTGTTCATTGTGATTCATCCTGTGGCGAAAGAGACCCTTCATCATCGATGCTGTCCAGTGTGGGCAGACGCAGATTGGACCGGAAATCATTGGCCCCGTCGGTGGGGTAGAGTGATAGGCGCTCCCCGGTAAGCGGCTGGCCGGTCAAGGTCTCCAGGGTGATAAGGGTTTGGTGAAAATCGGTGGCGGCGGCAACCGCCTCGGTTTCGAAGGACAGCAACTGGCGCCGGGCTTCCACCAGTTCCAGATAGGAAAAACGCCCGTCGCCGTAGCCTTCCTGAATCAGCGCCAGTGCCTGCTGTGCCTCGGGCAGTATCTGCTCACGTAACAGGGTAACCCGCTCGCGAGCCTGTTCCAGTTGGGCGAAGGCATTGCGCAGTTCCGTAAAAACCTTCACCCGGGTGGCCTTTTCTTCGAGATCCAGTTTTGTCAGGTTTTCCCGCGCGGCAGTGATGTTGCCCTGGTTTCGGTTAGAGACGCCAAGGGGCATGGAAAACGAAAAAACTACACCCGTATCGCCGGTTCCCTCGACACGTCTGATACCAGCGCCGACTTCGATGTCCTGCCGGCCCCGGGCAATGGCCAGGTCCAGTTCGGCCTGGCGCAGCCTTTCCAGGGTCAAAAACCGTTGCAGCTGCGGTGCCTGTTCCAGCTGGCGCTGGATGTTGGCAAACCCGGGTGTCGGCGCCAAGGCGAAGAGTTCAGCCTCGACGCCGGTAAAATCCGCCGAGGTTTCCCCCCACAGACTCGCCAGGCGCCGCTTGGCGTTCGCCAGGCGCACCGTGAGATTGCTAACCGCCAGCTTGGCCTGCATCAAGTCCGTACGAGCACGGCTCAGTTCCGCCCGACTGGCGCTGCCTGCGTCAAACCGCCTTTGCGCGACGTTTTCTGCGGTGCTGGTAAAGTCCACGACTTGCCGGGCAAAGGCCAGTAGGCGCTGGGTTTGTGCCACTTCCAGGTAGCGGCTGGCCGCCGCCGACAGTGCGTCGAGGCGGGCCAGTTCGTAATCGCGCTCGACGGTTTGGCGACGCCACTGGCCGACATCCCGGCGCAGGGGGCGCTTGCCGCCCATCTCGATGATTTGGCTGAGCGCCAGGGTGGTTTCCATGGCGTCGGTGCCCGAGAACTCGCCGTTACCGGCGATATTCTCGACGTCGAGAGAGACCTGTGGGTTGGGTCGGAACCCGGCCTGGAGAGCCCGCGCCTCGGCCGCGCGAATATCGTAGGGATACATCGCCAATTCGGGGTTATCACTGAGGACCCGTGCGAAGGCCTCGGGTAGGGTCAGTGTTGCCGGGTCGCGGTCAGCGGCCTGGATAAGCCCGGATAAGCTTATCAGCGCGCCGCAAATTAGCAGGCGTGTTGTCCGGATCATCAGGCTTCGGCCCGAATCCGGACGCAAACGGAATAGCATGGACATGAATTACCTCACGTAAAGATTTTAGAAAAATCCTGGCGCCGGTCGAGGACCGGAAAGTGAGGTTAGGCTATGGGCGGACGGAGGATCGCAGCGATGGGGGGAGAGGGGTGATCGACGGTATAGCGCAGCGTGACTTGGCCGGAAGAGGCAGTAGACAGCGTGGGCAGCTGCATGGACAGCAGCATATGAGAGCCATGGCAATGACAGGAGTGGCAATGGCCGGGCGGTGTGTTGTGGTCTGATCCCGGTGACGGGTCTGTCGCTTGGGCTGACCCGTCTCCCCCGGACATATCCGCCAACTCATGGGGTTGGTGATCCGAATGGATAGGCAATACATCAGCGGCGATGGATAGTGATTGCACTACCATCAATACCGCAAACAGTATTAGCGTCCAGTTTTTTGCCATTCGGTTATCAAGCGAGCCGAGTAGAAATGAGCGCACACTATAATTTACTAGGGGGATTCAATCAACTTGGGCTATTGTCGCGTCAAAATCCGGGGGTGATGTTCAGAGAAAGTTCCTCGATCATGCCGCTTATTGTCTGGCTCAGTGGGTATTCTTGATCAGACGCGGCAGCCAGCGCAGATACGCGACCATACCGAACAACTCGACTAGTGATTGGAAAACAATGACAACGACAGCGGCCCGCCAGGCCTCCGGCAGTGACAGCGCCAGTGGCAGCATGACAAAGGAATTGCGGGTACCAAAGCTGAAGGTGAGGGTGCGGCCGATAGTGTGCGTGAACCCGAATAGCTCGCTGAGCCCCTTGCCGATAATGGCGGCGGCAACCAGGTAAAGCACAAAGACCACGAGCGCTGACCACAGCAGAGCGCCATTGCCGATCACCAGGCTGACCTGGGAGCCGGCAATCAAAAACACCACCAGTGCCAGCAACGGCACGGGCAGCCACCCAAGCCAGTCCACCAGTGTTTGCGCTCGCGGGTGCTTTTCCGTCAACCGTTCGGTAATCCAGGCCAGGATCAGCGGGGTGACAATCAATCCGAAGAATGCCGGCAGCAAGTGGCTGCCGATCGCCAGCTCAATGGCGATATTGCCCATGAAAAGCCAGATATAAACGGGTAGCAAAATGAGCTGCACAATCAGCAGGATCGGCGCGGCTGCGATGGCCCGGGCACCGTCCCCACCACCGAGATGGGTAAAACTGATAAACCAGTCCGTACAGGGTACCAGCAGTACCAATAGCACGCCGAGACGAATAGCAGGGTCATCCGGTAACAGCCACAACAGAAGACCAACGACCACCGGTATCAGGATAAAATTGCCCGTCAGCAAAGCGGCCAGAAAGCGGCGATCACGAAATGCCGACTTGAGATGTATCAGTGGTACCTGAGTGAAAGTGGTATACAGGAGAACGCCCAGTGCGGGCCAAAGCAGCGCTTCCCAATGACCGGTCTGCTCTGGTGACATCCAGCCGATGGCCATGCCGGCCAGGATGGCAACCAGATAAAGCCAGACCTGATATCGCTCCAGTTGTTCGCGCATTTAAGGCTGTTCCCGCTGTTTTTCGAGGGCACGATAGTATCATTGGTGCGCAATGAACTCCCGACACTTGCCCTGAGCATTTCGGCAGGCTTATCGAGGGGGACTGAAACCTCTTTAGGTTGGGTCGGGAGAGATACCGTAAAATGGTTAGCGTCAGCGTTTTACCTTTTTGCCGACAGTAGCGGGGATGGGCGTCTCCACAGGGTTGGTGGTTTTTTTACCCGGTTTGGCTGGTTCTGACCCTGTTGAGAGGGGCTGTCAGTAAAAAAATGAAATTATTTTTAAGGAATTTCTGAGCATGGTATTTTTCATGGTATCGCCGTTTATTAGGAAAATAACCCATTGATAATAAACGATAAAAATGGCTTATCGATAATCGAGTGGGAGTGACCTGAATTTGTAAGTCATTGAAGTATAAAAATAAAATAACTCTCATTGATAATATAATCTACATCATCAATGGTATTTTTCATGGTATTTGTCAACCGGGAATCAGCGCCTGTCAGAAATACCATGTCGGGATTTATGGGCTGATCATGGTATTAATCTGACAGTTACATCGGCGTGCAGAGAAATTCACGTGGGCGTGAGGGTGCGAGCCGCCCGGCCGCAGGGTAAGCCTGACATCAAGCGGGTGCTGCCGTATAGAGCCACCAAGAATCCAGTATAAATATTTACAGAAACTTGCATAATATGGAAGTTAGTGTAAATTATCTGTATGACGCCTCTTACAGAACAGATTTTCACAGCCGGTCTGGCGGATCGGCCTCTATCGGCCAGTCAAGTCGACCGCCTGCTGGGTGGCAGTGATTCGCGCCGCTACGGCCAGGTCAATCGTGCCCTCAAGGCGGGGGAGTTGATCAAGCCACGCCGAGGACTGTATGTCTTGAATCCGGTGTACCGGAAGCAACCTCTGCACCCGTTTGTGCTGGCCCAGCAAATGCTGCCCGGCAGTTATGTCTCGGCCGAATCGGCGCTGGGCTTTCATGGCTGGATCCCCGAATCGGTGCACACCGTGTTGAGCATGGCTCACGGCGGCAAGTCGGTCACCTACCAGCACGCGCAGCTGGGCAAGTTCGAGTTTCGGCGCATGACGACTCATACCGGTTATTTTCTGCAGTCAGTTGCCAGGCATGAGCTGCAGCATCAGGCGGCTCTGGTTGCCGAGCCGTTGCGGGCTCTGCTGGACCTGGTGTATTTGCGCAAGCTGGAATGGCAAGGACTGGGTTTTTTAACAAGTGGCATGCGTATCGATGAGCAGCAACTGCGTTCAGTGACCGGGCTGGATATTACGAGACTACAAGATGTGTACAAAGGCAGGCGGGAACAAGCGTTCCTTACGGAAATGCAAAGGTCACTGGGTTTATGATTGATTTAATTCAAAAGCGCTTGGACAAATACAGCGTCTCCAATCAGATTGAGGAAGAGAATGCGCTCAAGGAAATCGTGCAGGAAATTGTCCTGTTTGCCCTGTGGCGCGCCGGGTTTTTTGAGGTGGCAGCCTTTCAGGGTGGGACGAGTTTGCGGATTTTGCATGGCCTGAATCGTTTCTCGGAGGATATCGACTTTATCTTGCGTGAACCGACTCCGGGATTTCAGTGGCAGCCCTTTCTGGAAAATATCGCCGAGACTTGTAAAGAATTCGGAATCGCACCGGAGATTCTGGACAGGCAGCATATGGATAACAACGTAAAGGCCGCCTTGATTAAGGATACTTCCATAGCGAATCAGTTGAATTTACGTTTTTACAACCAGCAGCGTGGCAAGAAACTGACGATTAAGCTGGAGATTGATGCCAATCCCCCGGCAGGTTCAGGTTTCGAATATACCTATTTGAGTTTCCCCGTTGATTATGAGGTGTGTCATCAGGACCTCGGCAGTAATTTTGCCTTGAAGATGCATGCCCTGTTATGCCGCCCCTATCTCAAGGGACGGGACTGGTATGACTTTAACTGGTACATCGCCCAGGGCATTGTGCCGAAACTTGAATTGTTAAAGAACGCGCTCATGCAGTATGGGGCTTGGCAGGGGCAGGATGTGAATGTGGATCGCACCTGGCTGGTAAATGCCTTGCGGGACAAAATGACAGCGATTGACTGGCGAGATGCTGCAGAGGATGTGGCGAGGTTTCTAAAGCCAATCGAACAGAAGAGCCTGCAGCTTTGGAGCGAGCGATTTTATCTGCACCAGCTTGACCAATTGAATGAGCTGCTTGGTGAAAAATGAAACGCTATTTCCTGTTATGACCATCGACGATCTCAAACAAAAACTGGCTGACATCGACGCTGCCACCTTGCAGGATTTCATTCTCGATCTCTACCTGCACTATCCGGAATTGAACGACAAAATCGAAGCCCTGTTGTTGTATAGCGATCCCGCTGCCCTTGCCAATGCGCTAGGCAAACGGATTCAGTCGCTTCGCCGTGGACGAAAGTTTATTGACTATCGAGCCAGCTTCGATTTTTCGCGGCAACTCGACGCCCTGCTTGCGGACATTGAAAATGGTCTGTTGGCCAACTCACCCAAATATGCGTTTGAACTGGTTGACAAGTTCCTGGCAACTGCGGAGCCGGTGTTGAATCGTATCGATGATTCCGGCGGTGAAGTAGGTGAGGTGTATCGCCGGGCGGTGTTGTTGTGGTTGACGGCGGCTAGGGGCTGGCAGGATGCCAACGTGGACTGGCCCGAGCGGGTTTATCAATTGTATCAGCAGAATGATTATGGTGTGTTGGATCCGCTGTTGCCCAATGCACAGCTGCTGTTGACCCGGGATCAATTGGAGCAACTGGCCTGGCGTTACGAGAGCGCGTTGCGTAAGGCATTAAAAACCCCGGAACAAGCAGGCAAAGCCAATTTTACTGCTTTAGCCAACGGCGTGGCCATGGGGGCGATTGCGCAGGCGTTGCACGACCCGGCTCTGTACGAACGGTCAATCTTGATTCACTCGCCGCAGCCTAATAATCTGCAAATGAAGGCTATTTGTGAAAACTTTTTGCATTACGAGCAGCCGGAAGCGGCGATGCGCTATCTGAATCAGGCATGGGAAAGCCGTTTCGAGCATGATCGCCTGGAATTGCTGGACAAGGTCTATGCGCAAATGGGCGACCGGCAACAGCTCAAACAGGTTCGCTATCAGCTTTTCCAGGCCCAGCAGTGCCATACCAGTTTCATGCGCTATCTGGAGGTGCTGGACGAGGAGGAGAAAGCAGACGCCTGTGATGAAGCAACAGCAAAAGCTGAGCAGGGCGGCAATCTACTGCGAAGTACCGAGCTGTTATTAAACCTGGGGCAGACCGATCGTGCCCAGGCCCTGGTTCTGTTGCGCCATCAGGAACTGGTGGAGTGTTTTTATAACGACTTGTTGCGGCTGGCCAAGGCGTTTGAAAAAGAGGGTTGCGATCTGGCGGCCACGGCCTGTTATCGCGCCCTATTGCTGGAGATCTTAATGCAGGGGCGTAGCAAGGCTTACGGCCATGGCGCGCGCTATTTTAAAAAGCTGGAAGCGCTGGCCGGGCGAATCAAGGTGTTCGACCCTCTGCTGGAGCATCACGCATTCGTGCAACAATTGCAGTCAGCGCATGGGCGTAAAAGCAGTTTTTGGGCACGCCTGTAGACTTGATGTAGTATTAAAGCCCGCTAATCGAGCATGAGTCTCATACGGATGCTCGGGTCGAAAGGGAATCCCCAGGCGAGTAACCTGTTTGCGGTGATCCATTAGCTGCAGGAGCAGAAGAGCATACATCTGGAAGCAAAGCCAGGAAAGCGGCCTATGGAGCTGTGCGGCAGCGCTCAGTAGGCAATTTTTCAAAATATTGTTAAGCCTTTTCTGAGCATGGTATTTTTCATGGTATTACCAATTAGCAGGAAAATAAGCCATTGAATATAAAAGATAAAAATGTCTTGTTTACAATAGAGTGGGAGTGACTCGGCGTCTGGCAGTCGTTCTGGCACTCAGAAGCACAAAAGCACGCCTGAGCCCACGTCAGTGCTGAATTTTGTGTTCTTGCGTCTGGCACGGTCCGGCAATTTCGTGCATCGCCAAGCACCGTTTTGGCGAGGCGAGGCGAGGCGAGTTCAGTTTCAGGAACAGGGCTTAAACGCATCGCTATGCGGGCGAGGGCTGCGTCGTTGTGCGCCGATGCGCTGCCGGCCGGCTCGCCTTCCTCGATCGCGACGGCAAGGTATTCCTTTAAGGCTTCCTTGCTGGTGAGGTAGTCCACCGGTCAAGCCGACTAAGCGCGGCATTGTGCTTTACGTCAGTCATAAGAACCGTCTCATTCGTCGAATAGGTCGGCATGGGTGCCCGTTCGGGCAAGCTGCAATTCGTCCTCTTCGATCCGGTAGATCAGTAGCCAATCAGGCTCGATATGGCAATCGCGGTAACTTGCCCACTTGCCCCTCAAAGGATGGTCCCGGTAGCGCTCGGGAAGCAGTGCACCTTCGAGCAACAGCAGGAGAAGGGCACGCAGCTTGTCCATATCCTTGCCACGTTTCTCGGCGCGTTTTACGTCACGCTTGAAAGCGCCAGAGCGAACGGGCGTCAGCACATCAGATGCCTAGGTCTTCGAACAAGCCCTCCGCGCTGTCAAAACGCTTGCCTTTACCTGCTTCCAGTTCGTGCATGGCCTTGCGTGTGGTTCGGTTCGGTACAGCCACGTCGAACGGCAAGCGACCTTCCTCGGCAACCCGCAAGAAGGTCAGGCGGATCAGATCGGACGCGCTCAGACCCATGCGATCCAAGGTTTCAATAGCCTTGTCCTTCATGTCGGCCGGGATGCGCGCGCGCACTACAGCATCAGCTTTCATCGTATCGGTCTCCGAGTTTGACCTTCACAAATGTAGCCAATATGTAGCTACAAATCAATGCCCCCTTAGCAGAGCAAAGCGAACATCGCCGTGCCACTCGATACCGTGGCCGGTGGGCCGAGCCAGGCCAGCCGGCATCAGGAGGGATCTCCTCCCGGGCCGCTCCCGGTGCGGGCATCGAGCCCCAGCGCGGTGCGCGTCCGCCTGATCCAGGCGCGGACGGCCGCATAGGCGGCGAGGCTGAAGCCGCCTTCCGGCGCCCGTTCGGTATAGGGCAGCAGGCACAGATCCGCCGCGGAGAAATCGTCGCCGACCAGCCAGGGCCGGTTGCGCAAATGGGCCTCCATCCTTGCCAGGGCGGCGTTGCCGCGCTCCATCAGGCGCGGCTCGATCTCATCGTCGGGCTTGCCGAGGTAGAGGCGCTGGAAGCGGCGCACGGCGACGTAGGGCTCGTGGCTGTACTGCTCCCAGAACAGCCATTCGAGCACTTGTGCGCGGCGGTACGGCTCGGTCGGCACCAGCGGCGTTCCTTCGGCGAAGTACAGGACAATCGCGTTCGACTGTGCGAGCGGGCGCCCGTCGTCCAGCTTCACCACCGGCACCTGGCCCGCCGGGTTCATCGCGAGGAACTCCGGCGTGCGTGTCTCGCCGTCCAGGAACTCGACCTGCGTCCAGCGATAGGGACGATGCACGTACTCGAGAATCCATTTGACCTTGAGGCAGTTGCCCGAGCGTTCATCACCGAAGACTTCGATCATTGCGTTTTCCTCATGACCACAGCAGGACGAGCACCGCGGACAGCAGCGTCAGCGCGGCCATCGCGCGGTTGAACAGCCGGAGGCGCCGCGGATCCTTGAGCGCGGACTTCATGCCGGCTCCGAACGCCACCCAGACGGTGATACAGGGCGCCGACACGAGGATGAAAGTGGCGGCGACCAGCAGCAGCCGCGGGCCGTAGTGTTCCGCCGAGGCGACGTAGATGGACACGGCGGAAACCGTCATCATCCAGGCCTTGGGATTGACGAACTGGAATCCGGCCACATGCCAGAGCCGCAGCGGTGCGCCGGCCTGGGTCTGCGCCAGTTCCGCCGAGCGCCAGAGCCGGCTCGCGAGGTAGACCAGATAGAGCGCGCCGAGCATGCGCAGCGCGATCTGCGAACGCGGATCGCCGAGAACCAGCGCGCCGACGCCGGCGCCGCTCACCAGGAACAGCAGGGTGATGCCGACCAGCGTTCCGGCCATGGCCGGCAGCGTGCGACGGAATCCGTAGGCGAGGCCCGAGGTCGTCAGCAGCAGGTTGTTCGGCCCCGGCGTGATCGACATGGCGAACGAGAACAGCACCAGCGAAGTCAGCGCGGCGACGCTCATCGTTCGATCCCCCCTCGTTCAATCTTCGGGAACAGCGAACCGGCGCGCGCGGCCGGGCGGGCGCGGCTCGCGAGCTGGCCGGCCGTCATGGGGCGTCCCTGGCCGCCAGCACGGATCGGGCGGCATCGACCAAGGCGCGGTCCGCGGCGCGGGCGAGCGCGCTGCCGAGGCTGATGCGGGCGACGCCGGCCGCTTCGAGATCCCGCACGCTCAGGCCGGCCCTGTCGGAGCCCAGCAGCACGTTGAGCGGCTTGCGCGTGGCCGCGCGCACGGCGCGTATGGCGTCCAGGTCGGGCAGGCCCGGCGCGAACAGCACGTCGGCGCCGGCGTCCTCGTAGGCCTGCAGGCGCGCGATCGTGCCCGCGAGGTCGGCGCGGCCGTGCAGGAAGTTCTCCGCGCGCGCGGTGAGGACGAAGTCGCCGTCGGTGGCGCGGATCGCCGCCACCGTCGCGCGGATGCGCGCGGCGGCATGTTCGAGCGGATAGATCGGATCGGCCGGGCGGCCGGTCGCATCCTCGATCGAGCCGCCGGCCACGCCCAGCCGGATCGCCTCGACGACCGTCGCCGCGCATCCCTCGGCGGAATCGTCGAAGCCGTTCTCGAGGTCGGCCGAAACCGGCGGATGCACGGCTTGCGCGATCGCGGCGGCGACGGCCAGGCTGCGCTCGCGCCCGGCCTGACCATCCTCGAGCCCCAGACTCAGCGCCACGCCGGCGCTGGTGGTGCCGATGGCCGCGACCCCCAGCCCGGCCAGCCGCACCGCGCTGCCGACCGACCAGGCGTTCGCGAGAATGAAGCTGCGGCCGCCGTGCAGCGCCCGCAGGCGCGCGGCCTTGGAGGCCTGCGTCATGGATAGGGCGTCCCGTCCTTGTGGGCGAAGCGCCAGCCGCCGGCCACCCGCAGCCCGACCAGATCGTCGTCCGGGTAGCTCACCTCGTCGCCGGCCGTGCGATCGCCGATCTCCAGATAGGTGACCGGCCGCTCGGAGCGGTTTTCGAGGTGGTGGGGCGTGTCACCGGCGCGGAAGCCGGCGCACATCCCGGCGCCGGCTATTGTCTCATCGCGGCCCGATACAATGACCGCTTCGCCGTCCAGAATGTAGACGAACTCGTCCTGCGCGCTGTGGCAGTGATGGAGCGCGGAACGCGCGCCCGGTGCCAGCGTGGTGAGGTTGACCCCGAAGTTGCGGAGCTGGAACGCTTCCCCCAGGGGGCGTTTCGTGCGCCCTTGCATGCGCGAAGCGAACGGCTCGGGATAGTGGGAGGGCGTGCTGCGCGGCGGCACTTCCGAAGCGACGATCACGGTCATGGCACTCGTTCTCCTCGACGGCATCGAATGGGAGCGGGAAATTGAATTCTATGTCTCGAATATATTATATCGATTGAACGCAATCAATATCGATACATGATGTGGAGACGATCAAGCGCCTTGCAAATCCCGTCCGGCGCGCCGGCGTCACAGGCCGCCAGCGGCCCTCACGACCGTTGCGGTGACGTAGGACGCCTCGTCGGAGAGCAGCCAGAGGACGACATCGGCGATCTCCTCGGGCTCGGCGACGCGGCCCATCGGCACGCGCCCCGCGACCCGGGCGGGCCGGTCCGGCACGCCCCCGGCGGCGTGGATTTCGGTGTGGACCGTGCCCGGCGCCACGGCGTTGACGCGAATGCCCAGGGCGGCGACTTCCTTGCCGAGCCCGATCGTCAGCGCATCGATGGCCGCCTTGGTCGCGGCGTAATGCACATACTCGCCCGGCGAGCCGAGCGTGGCGGCGATCGAGGACACGTTGACGATGCGGCCGGGAGTGCCCGAGGCCTGCCAGCGGCGGACGGCCTCCTGCGCCATCATCAGGGTGCCCGTCAGGTTCACGTCCACGGTACGCCGCATCAGCTCGATCGGCAGATCCACGAACGGCCCGTGGCGGCCCGTGATGCCGGCGTTGTTGACGAGCAGGCCGACCGGACCCAGCGCCTGCTGCGCCTCGTCGAACAGGCGGGCCGCGAAGCCGGTGTCCGCCACGTCTCCGCGAACCGCATGGACGCCGACGCCGGTCGCGCCGACTTCGTCCAGCAGCGCGGCCGCCGCGCGTTCGTCCCGGAGATAGCTGAAGCACACCGAATGGCCGCGCGCCGCGGCCTCGCGCACGATCGCGGCGCCGATGCCGCGGCTGCCGCCGGTCACCAGCAGGACTTCGCGGCTGCGCTCAGACAATGGTCTCGTCCGTATCGGCAAGCAGTCCCACGAGCGTGCGCAGCGCCCGCTCCAGATCGTGACGCTGCGGCGGCGCCAGGATGCACAGGCGGATGCCGCCGGCTTTCCCGCCGCCGATCGAGGTCGCGTCCGGTGGGGTGAGGCGCACGCCATGCTCGCTCGACCGGCGGGCGAGCTTTTCCGCCTCCAGCGCCGGCATCGGCAGCCAGACGTGCGGCGCGCCCTCCGGCATCGGCACGCCATCCAGGTGCAGCAGCCCTTGGGTCAGATCGATTCGCGCCCTGGCCTCCTGGCGCAGCGCCTCGGCGGCGATGCCGTCGGCGCCCAGCTCGATCAGCGCGCAGCCCAGTTCCAGCGCGGTCGGCGCGGCGCCGAACACCTGCGCGCGCAGTGCCCGGGTCAACTGCGGCAGGCGATCCTCCGGCGGCACCAGCACGCCCAGGCGCACCAGCGGCGTCAGGCATTTGGACAGGCTGCTCAGGTAATAGACCCGCTCCGGCGCGAGCTGCTTGTAGGTGATGCGCCCCTTGGCGGCGTAGAGGCCGTAGATGTCGTCCTCGACGATGTAGGCGTCGTGCTTTTTGCACACGCCGACGATCTCGCGGCGCCGTGCCTCGCCGACCTCGAAACCGAGCGGATTCTGGCACACGGGCGTGGCATAGACGGTGCGGCAGCCGCTCTCCGCCAGCACCCGATCGAGCGCCCCGGGGATCATGCCCTCGTCATCGTGGTCGACCGCCTGCCATGCGAGCCGCAGATGCGCGGCGGCGGCGATCGCGCCGGAAAACGTCGCCGCTTCGCAGGCGATGGAGGCGGACAGGTCCGCGAGGTCGGAGAAGGCGAGATGAATCGCCTGCTGGGCGCCGACGCAGAGCAGCAACGCCGAGGGGTCCGCGTCCAGCCGCGTCCGCCGCAGCCAGTCCGCGACCGTCCCCCGCTGCGCGGCCGTGCCCTTGAGATCGTGGAGCCCCGCGCTCGGCAGGCTCAGCGCCCTGCGGGCCGCGCGCTCGCTGGCGGCGAGAAACAGCGTCTCCTCGATCGCCAGCGGCGGGATATTCAGCGTGAGATCCACCGGCGCCGACGAAGACGGCTGGGCGCCCCCGCTGACGAAGGTGCCGCGCCCGACCTCGCCGCGCACGATCCCGCGCTTGCTCAGAAGCTCGATCGCCCTGGTGACGGTGCCGATCGCCACCCCGGCCTGCCGGGCCAGCTCGCGATGCGTGGGGAGCCGCGCGCCGGCGCCGTACTCGCCGGCCTCGATTCTCGCGAGAATCGTCCGGGCGAGCCGCTCGTGCAGCGGTTCGTCGGAAGGAGGGGGCGCCAGCAGATCGCCCGTCACTTCGATTCCGCGGATTGCGTCAAACTGCCCGGAGCGGCTTTACGCCTCGCTTCGGTTTCGTCGCCGGTGGGCAGTAAACGGCGTGATGCTTGGCGGTTCATATCGGCATGCTAACACCGTCGGCGCAGAATTGTCTCCAATGTATCTACATGCTGGTGATTCAATCGCTTGGGGAAGCGGCGGAACCGGAGGCCCCGATAAGACACCCTCCCGTTTACCATCCAGACCTGTCCGGTCTTTGATGGTAAAAATCCTCTCGACAAGCTGATTCCAGCGGCTCTCGGTCATCCGCGGGCATCCTGGGTGCTGGCGGTGAGTGCGGTTGCATAGGCCGGTCATCGCCGGAAAAACAAGAAGCTTATCTATCAAGGCATTTGCGCATGAGACCCATCGAACAACAGTTCTTCAACGACCTGGAGAAAAAACTCTGGACCGCCGCCGACAAGCTGCGCTCCAACCTCGACGCCGCCGTGTACAAGCATGTCGTCCTCGGCCTGATTTTCCTCAAGTACGTTTCCGATGCCTTCGAGGAACGGCAGCGCGAACTGCGTGCGCAGTTCACCGACCCCGCGCACGACTACTGCATGGACCCGGCCGAGTACGGCGCAGGCGATCCCGCCGAGTATGAGAAAGACATCGCCGCCGAACTGGAGGTGCGCGACTACTACACCGAAAAGAACGTGTTCTGGGTGCCGCTGGAAGCTCGCTGGAAAACCCTGCGCGACTGCGCGCAACTGCCGCCCAAGGCGCCGTTGCCGTGGAACAAGCCCGGCAAGAGCGAGCGCGAGGAAATGCGTTCCGTCGGCTGGCTGATCGACAACGCCATGGACGCCGTCGAGCGCGAAAACGTCCGCCTGAAGAACGTGCTCAACAAGGACTTCGCCCGCGTCCAGCTCGATTCCAGCAAGCTGGCCGGCCTGATCGGCCACTTCTCCGACACCGACTTCAGCGCCAAGGAATACAAGGGCCAGCCGCTGGACCTGAAATCCAAGGACATCCTCGGCCACGTCTACGAATACTTCCTCGGCCAGTTCGCCCTGGCCGAAGGCAAGAAGGGCGGCCAGTACTACACGCCCAAGAGCATCGTCAGCCTGATCGTGGAAATGCTCCAGCCGTTCAAGGGCCGCGTCTACGACCCGCCCTTCAACATGAAGCAATGGTGGAACGAAAAGCTGGCGAACGACCCGCGCTGGATCGCCGGCACGCCGCCGCAGAACAACGCCAACTTCGCCTGGTTGCAGCACATGCTCTGGCATCTGGCGCCCAGCGGCAGCATGGCCCTGCTGCTGGCCAACGGCTCCATGAGTTCCAACACCAATAACGAAGGCGAAATCCGCAAGCGGCTGATCGAGGACGACTACGTGGAATGCATGGTCGCGCTGCCCGGCCAGCTCTTCACCAACACTCAGGTCCCCGCCTGTGGCGGAGCAGCTTGCGGAGAGTGCGAAGTTGGAGGAAGAGATAAAGAAGAATTTGGCGGGGTTTGGATATGAATTCTGATTGGCCTAAAGTTCGATTGACGGATATTTATGATATTCGGTCCAGCCTGTATAAACCTGCTGCTTCATTTGGCTATGGATTCCCGTTTATTGCGTTCAAAGATGTTTTTAATAATTTTTTTCTGCCTGAAAAACTGACGAAACTGGTTCAGTCTACAGATAGTGAACGTATTCAATGTGATGTACGTCAAGGTGATATTTTCTTGACGAGAACCAGTGAAACCTTAGATGAATTGGGTATGAGTGGCGTCGATCTAAAGAGCTATCCGAACGCAACCTTTAATGGATTCACAAAGAGGCTTCGCCCCAGAACTAAAAATCAACGACAAATTTATCATGAATATATAGGCTATTACTTGCGCAGTCAGTCTTTCAGACGTGGCATGCTTGCTCAGTCATCTATGTCCACAAGGGCAAGCTTGAACAACGAAATGATTGGGCGATTAGAAGTGATGTTGCCTCCAATTGAAATTCAGAAGATTATTGCCAAGGCTCTCAAATGTCTTGACGACAAAATCGACCTTAACCGCCGCATCAACCAAACCCTAACTGAATTGTCAAGATCAAAACTCGCAGAGCTCATCACTCTCGCGCCGCACAAAGATGTGCTGAGTACGTTTGATGCACTTATTTCGTCGCTCAAGGCAAAAATTTCAGCGAAAGAGCGAGAGTCGTTGAAGCTTGCAGAACTGCGAGACACCGTCCTCCCCAAACTCCTAACCGGTGAGTTACCGGTGGTCGAGATGGAGGTGCCAGCATGACGAACACCGTGCATATCTATTGCGACGAATCCTGCCATCTGGAAAACGATGGCATGAAAGCCATGGTGCTGGGTGCATTGTGGTGTCCGGCAGACTATCGAAAATTGCTGTCGCGCAAAATCAAGTCATTGAAAGCGGCGCATGGAGTACCCGCCGGCTTTGAAATCAAGTGGGTAAAGGTTTCGCCGGCCAAGCTGCCGTTCTATCAGGCGTTGCTGGATCTGTTTTTTGATGAGTCCATGTTGCATTTCCGTGGATTGGTCGTGCCAGACAAGCAGTTGCTGGATCATGGGCGCTTCACGCAAAACCACGACGAGTTCTATTACAAGCAGTGGTACACACTGCTCAATCGGCTGATCGATCCGGAAAAGCGCTATCGCATCTTCTTGGACATCAAGGACACGCAGGGGCGTCGCAAAGTCACGAAGCTGCACGAGGTACTGTGCAATGCGAACTACGATTTTGATCGCAGCATCATCGAGTCCATCGAGCAGGTGCAGTCCCACGATGTGTCGTTGCTGCAACTGGCTGACCTGTTGATTGGCGCGCTGTCTTATGTGCATCGCGGGCTATGCGGCAGCCCCGCGAAGCAGGCGCTGGTGGCACACATCCGCTATCGGTCTGGCCTGCGCCTTGAGCGAAGCTCCCTGTTACAGGCAGAGAAATTCAATCTGTTCGTCTGGAGGGCGCAGTCTTGACGCAGCCGCCCGACCTGATGTTCATGAACGACTTTCCGGGATGGAAGGCGTATGAAGACGCCATCTACGCCGTTTATCTGGAGACCGTAGCGCATGCACGGCTGACGTTCTGTGGCAGCCCCGTAAAAGTGCGTTTCCGTCCAGAGACCAAGCGCAAGGGCTATGGCTTCTGGCATCTAATCTCGGAGGCACCCGATCAGCGCAACCGAAATGAGGAAGAGCGTATTCCCGATCCGCGTCGGTGCGAGCGAGTGCGCTGGGTGGCATGGTGCATTCTTCATGCCGATGCCGGTTCGCCAGGGTTTTCATGGTGGGAGAACGAACGTGGCCGGGAGACGCACGTCGTACTCTGGGCGGAGCAGCATGACTTTGCCGTGGTACTGGCTAAGCGCCAGACGCAGCAGGGGCCAAGATTCTACCTGTTGAAAACAGCCTACTGCTTGCGAGGCCATACGATCCGAAAATTCACGAAGGAGAGGGACGCATGGCGGGCAGCCCAGAAAGGCTGAAGCCCCGGCACATTGCTGTGCAAGGGCTTCGGATACTCCTTCCACACATGGTGGATGAGCTGCGGTTAAATGTAGCGAACCGCTCGCGGGAAGTCAATCTGGAGTGCAGCCGGTTCATTGTTGCACTGGGGCAAGCGGCATGAGCAAGCTCATCATCTTCGAGCAGGGCAAGCGGCCGGTGGAGGTGCGGCTGGAGGGCGAGACCGTCTGGCTGACGCAGCGTCAGATGGGGGAGACGTTCGGCACCACGCCGGAGAACGTGCTGATGCACTAGGCAGTGTCGTCACAAGTTGAAGTGGATTTGCAATACTATGCACCAAGCCCATGAAAAAGCGAGCGTTGCGTATGTCATTGCAACACCGACACGA
>Ga0207882_1000171_pt1 | contig 24090 bp, 24 predicted proteins | sample MalvirmetaMSP103_FD_184228 | JGI IMG/M metagenome (GOLD analysis project Ga0207882, IMG submission 184228) | Marine viral communities from the Deep Pacific Ocean - MSP-103 (SPAdes) | ecosystem: Environmental > Aquatic > Marine > Oceanic | place: Pacific Ocean | collected 2011-05-15 | reverse complement strand
AAACTGCTGCCCCGTTGGTGTTCAATCATGATCACGGCTCGCTCTTCACTGCTCAGATGCTGGTATTTCGTTCCCATCGCAACACTCTACCTTCAGTGAGGTGTTGCACTTGGAAATTGAGTCTAAGGTGCACCCAAACGTCCTCTGCCTTTACGTGGCCGACCACATGATCAATCCCCTCTTCCGAAATCACCGCAAAATTGACTCGGAAAGCATTCTTTTTGCGATTGTTCAGCTGAACTTCGACCAGATCGAATTCATCCCCTCGCTTTCTGCGAAGCCGTCCAAAAGGAAAGGACTCTTCAACCGCAGTCCCCTTCTCTTCCACCGTAAGCGCCACCGAAGAAAACCCTCGCCGATGAAACTCGGAAATCAATCGCTCATTAATTACTTTTACAAGATAACTTCTATCAGACATTAACATACCGCCTATTGGCAATCGCAATCGCCGCCACTCCCTCCTGGAATGGAGCCTCCGACTGCTCCACCAGCAGCGCCACCAGCTCCAGCACCGACATTACCAAACCAAGAGCAGAAAAGCAGAAAAGGGGACGGATTTATTATTCATATAAATAAATCTGTCCCCTTTTCGGTCCCCTTTTCGCTTGTCCCCTTTTCGCTCTGCCTTTTCGCTTCTGGTTCGAAACCGTCGCCCTGATCCGAGGGCCTTCGGGTTGTGGAAAAACCACGCTGCTACGGGTGATCGCAGGCCTGAACCGCGCGACTACGGGATGCCTGCACTGGCGCGGCCGCTGCTGGGCGGACGCCTCGACCTGGATCCCTCCCTGGAAACGCAACATTTCGATGGTATTTCAGGACGGAGCGCTATGGAGTCATCTCAACGTTGGCCAGCACCTTGCGCTTGCCGGCGCCCGACCGGGTGATCCGGAGTTCCAGCGAGAGGTTCTGGAGCGCCTGCAATTGACAGACCTGACACGCGCCAGACCCAATGAATTGTCGGGTGGACAGCAGCAAAGGCTCGGCATCGCCCGCGCCGTCTGTGCAAAACCGGAACTGCTGCTGCTCGACGAACCACTGTCCGCAGTCGATCAGTCTTTGCGGCGACAAGTATGGGAGGCCTTGATGGACTGGCGTCGCAGGCTGCGGCAAACCGTACTGATCGTGACGCATGAGCCGGAACCGATCAAAGCTGGGCTTTGCATCGAGTTTCGCGATCGACAATTGCATGTTCGGGGAATGACATGAATCCTAAGCGGGCTTTCCGTCGATGGTCCTGGCTACTGTTGATTGCCGCGCCAATCGCCCTTGCACTTGCCTTCACGCAACGGCCCGAAGCCATGAGCAATCAGGATGCGGACCAGGCCGTCGTCCGGACGATGACGATAGACGAAATCATCCAGTTGCAAGAGGAAGGCGCCCGCGTTGTGTTCATCGACGCAAGAGAGATCCGGGAATATCGGGAAGGCCACATCCCGGGCGCTCATAACCTTCCGCTCTGGAAGCTTGCGCGTGATACAGACTCGGCGCCGATCAGCGAACTCGCTGCCGCCGACTTGGTCGTGCCCTACTGCGCCAAGGACTTTCGCGGATTCGAGGTAGCACGGGCGCTGCGGGAGCACGGCGTTCAAAACGTCGCCCTGATGGCCGAGCATGGCCTCGCCGCATGGACGCGCGAAGGACTTCCGATCGAAAGGACAGAACCATGACGCAACGCGCTCGCCTGACAATCTGGACGCTGGCACTGTGCTGGCCGCCTTGCACCATGCTGATGACAACGCCGGATTTGTTCGTCCATCTGCGCAGTCCCACGCTTCCTGGGCAAACCATCTACTACCTTTCGAAGGTCACGGCGCTTTACGCCGTAGTTCTGCTTTGGCTGCAGTCACTCGGCGGCCTACTAGCGAACCGGCGCAAAGCGCAGGCTCTGATTTTGGCGGGACCGGAATGGCATCGGCGGCTCGGGTTGCTAGTGCTGGGTCTGGCGGTTCTGCACGGCAGCACGTTCGTGCTTGCCGTATCGATCCGGGCCGGACACCCGGCGCTCCACTGGTTCGTTCCGGCCTTCAACGCGGGCTACTACAAATCGATCGTGTCGCTCGGCGTCATCGCCCTGCTGTGTCTCCTCGGCGCCGCCTTGGCGGTGCTCTTGCGACGACGCAACACGTATTGGCGCCTCCTTCACCGGGTTGCGCTCGCCGGAGTCGCTCTCGGCGGTTTTCACAGCTTGGCGATCGGCAGCGAAACCCGCTCCTGGGTCAGCATCGTCTGCTATCTGTTGATGGGTCTGGGATTGCTCGGGACTTGGCTATCGGTGCAGCAATGGCGCAACATCCTCACCGCGTCAGAATAGCTGGAATGGCTTCGTGGTCGGCTCGCGCCATTACCAGAAGGTGGTCGGCTGCTTTGGTCGTCCAAACGTGAGCCTTGCAGTCTTTACACCATTACGTCGAATAGCTGCTCGCACCACTTTTCCGGGCGTGACGTCACCAAGCCAGTATCTGGAGCCCTGGAATATCGTTGAAGTCGCTCGCGTTCATGGTCACCAAGGTGGCGCGGTGCGAAAGCGCCTGTGCGGCAATCATGCGATCGAGCAGCTTGCGACGGGAATAACCCGCAGTCTCGACGATCACTCGGTAGCACTCGGCCGCCGCGTCGTCGAAAGGCAGCACCGGCAAGGTTTCCAGGATTGCATCGAGCCGCACGCGCCGCACTCCGGTTTCCCGTGGTTCTCGATAGACACCGCCCTCAAGTTCCACACGCGTCACGATCGACAGGAGTATCGCTCCGTCGAGGGCCGCCACCCGTTTCATGAGCTCTGCTTCGCCATCCCTGAGATAGATCGCCACGTTGGTGTCGAGCAGAAAAGTCACGCGTCAAAGTCCCTGGCGCTCTGGTATCGGCTCCTCGTCGCGTACTTCGACGCTGCTCGGCTTCGGTAGGGCGGCGAGACGCGCAAGCATTTCGGTAACGGACGGCTGGGCAGGATATATGGTCAGCACATCGCCGGAACGCACGATCGTCACGTCGATCTCGCGCCCGAAAGCGACGTCGCGCGGCAGCCGGACGGCTTCGCTGTTACCGCTCTTGAAGGTACGACTGGCAGTGACGGTCATTCGAGGAATCCGAAATTGAAGTAATCACGCGTATATACATTCTTCGGCTGCGCTTGGCAACCAGACGCGCACTCGGACCGGCATCTACGCGTCCTGCACCGGCACGCGCGCCAGCAATATGGCGCCGGCCGCGAACAGGATCAGCAGGCTCAGGATCGACAGGCGCGGGCTGCCGCTGACGACGGCAGTGACTCCGACCAGCACCGGACCGATCACAGCCGCGAACTTGCCGAGCATGTTGTAGAAGCCGAAGAACTCACCGGCGTGCCCCTCCGGAATCAGACGTGCGTAGTACGAGCGCGACAGCGCCTGAATCCCGCCCTGCACGCAACCAATCGCCGCAGCCATCATGTAGAACTGCGTCACCGTCTGCAGGAAGTAGGCCCACAGCGTGACCCCGGCGTAGATCGCGATCGCCACGAAGATCGCGCGACGCGTGCCGATGCGGTACCCCAGCCAGCCGAAGGCGATCGCCATCGGAAAGCCGATGAACTGCACCATCAGCAAGGCGCCGATCAGACTGTCCGATTCGAAACCGAGCTTCTGCCCGAAATCCACGGCCATGCGGATGATGGTGTCGACACCGTCGATGTAGAGCCAATAGGCGATCAGGAACAGCCACACCGGCCGCATTTCGCGCAATCGCCGCAAGGTGTTCAGCAGCTCACGCCAGCCGGGCGCGAGTTCGCCGGCCGCGGCACCGCGCTCAGGCACCTTGAAGAACAGGGGCAGGGAAAACGCCAGCCACCAGAATGCGACCATGAGAAAGGCGACGCGCGTCGCGATTCCGGCATCGGCCAAGCCAAACCATTGCGGCTTCAGGGCCATCGCCACGTTGACGGCGAACAGCAGGCCACCGCCGAGATAGCCGAGTCCATAGCCAAGCGAGGACACCCGGTCGAACTCCTCCGGCTTGGCGACGTTGACGATCAGCGCGTCGTAGAAACACAGGCCGCCGAAGAAGGCGATCGAACCGATCGTGAACAGCACCAGCGCCCATTGCCACTGCCCTTGGCTGACGAAAAACAGCGCCGCGGTGCTGAGCCCGCCGAGCAAGGTGGTCGCCGCCAGAAAGCGCTTCTTCCATCCGCGACGGTCCGCCACCGCTCCCAACCACGGCGACAACAGCATGACCACCAGACTGGAAATCGATCCGCCCAGGCCCAGATACAGCGTCTGTGTCGACGGGGCCACGCCATCGGCCCAGTAACGGTTGAAGAAGATCGGGAAGAAACCAGCGATCACCGTCGTCGCGAACGCGGAGTTCGCCCAGTCGTAGAAGGCCCAGGCCCACTGCGCACCGCGGCCGGCGCTCTCAGTCGAAGTCGAGGGCATAGACGAAGGCGTCCTCGCGCCCCTGCTCGGCCGGATAGTAGTTCTTGCGCAGGCCAACCCGCTGGAAACCGTAGGCTTCGTACAGCGCCATCGCCGCCTTGTTGGCACGACGCACCTCGAGCAGCATCACCGTGCAGTTCGCCGCGCGCGCCAGCTTCATCAGGTGTTCCAATATGAAGCGTGCGATGCCCTGGCGCTGCCGCTCCGGCGCCACACACAGATTCAGCAGATGAGCTTCGCCGACCGCCATCGTCAGCAGGCCGTAAGCCTGCACTTCGCCGATGCCGTTGACCACCACCCAGGCGCTGTAACCGGCGCGCAGACAGTCGCGGAAGATGCCCTCGCTCCACGGAAATTCGTAGACCCGCCGCTCGATATCAAGCACCCGCGGCAGATGCTCCGGATGCATCGGCAGCAGACGCATCGGCGTCGATTCTGCAGGGCTGTCCGGGCAGGCACTCATGACGTATCCCCAAGGAAACGGCTGACGAACTTGAGATCGGCCCAGGCCTTGGCCTTCTCGCGTGGACTGCGCAGCAGATAGGCCGGATGATAGGTGATCCACAGGGGCGTCCGGTCCGGCCCCCAGTGATGCAACTGACCACGCAGACGCGACAACGGCGTATCGGTCTGCAACAGGCGTTGCGCGGCGACGCGGCCCACGGCAAGGATCAGCTTGGGCTTGACCAGCTTGAGCTGAGCTTCCAGATAAGGGCGGCAGGCTTCGGCTTCGTCGGGCTGCGGGTCGCGGTTGTTCGGCGGACGGCACTTCACGACATTGGCGATATAGCTGTTAGTACCGCGCGAGTGCTCGATGCTCTTGAGCATCTCGTCGAGCAGCCGTCCGGCGCGGCCGACAAACGGCTCGCCGCGGGCATCCTCCTCGGCGCCCGGACCTTCACCAATGACCATCAGCGAGGCCGCTTCGACACCCACGCCGAATACGGTCTGAGTGCGAGTCTCGCACAGGCGGCAGCGGCGGCAGTCCGCGACCAGGGCGCGCGCGCGGGTCCAGTCCTGCGGCACTTCGATCGGTGGTGCGGTGGCTGGCGGAGCCTCCGGTGCCGGTTCGGGAGTGGGCGTTGGTAGCTTCGCCTCGCGCACCTCGGACACTGCGCGCCGCACATCGACGGACGCAGGCGGCGCCTCAGCCACAGCCACAGCCAAGGGATCCGGCGTGTCGCGCGACAGCCAGAGGTCCAGTCCCAGTGCCTTGAGATATTGCCGGCGGCGCAACTCGTCCATGGGCGGGATTCTACCGGTCCGGGGCCTTGGGGTCAGAACAGTGGCGGAGCACTAACCGCGATCGGCTTCTACCAGCTCAGGCAACAGCGCGCCCGGTGTAAACCCCGCGCGGCAACCGGAACCGCACCGAGTCCCCCAAACGCTGGAACTGGAGGAAACCGAAACTCTTGAGCAGCCGGACCGACGCGGTGTTGGGCACATCGGTGCTGGCGCGAATGTCCTCAAGCCCAAGCTGCTCGAAACCGTAACGAAGCAAGGGCCGCACAATTTCCCGCCCGTAGCCTTGTCCGAGCTTGGTATCGCGCACGCCGTAGATCAGCTCGAGATCGCCACTGCCTTCCAGACTCCAGAAGCCTCCGAAGCCCACACCCTCTCCGCCGCCTTCCCGCGCCAGCCACAGGCCGACCCCTTCGGTCGGCAACAGATAGCTGCTCCGCGCCACGAAATCGCGGGTCTCGTGGCGCGACAGCCGACGGTCATCCCAAAGAAAGCGTCGCACGCCCGGCTCTGTCCAGATCGCGTGCAGGACGTCGATATCCCGCTCGTTCAGCGGGCTCAGCCGCAAGCGCGATGTAAGCAGTTCGGACTGCGGAGCTTCGGTCACGACATTCCGACCGCCCGGGCCAACTGCGGGCGCGCACGCAAGGTGCGGTTGACGCCGGACAGCACCGCCTTGAGCGAGGACGTGACGATGTTCGGATCGCGACCGACACCGAACAGGGCCTTGCCGTCGCCGACGCGCAGTTCGATATAGGTCACGGCCGTAGCATCGGCGCCGCTGCCGATCGAATGTTCGTGATAGTCGACGAATGTGATCGGCTCCCCGCACAGGCGGGACAGACCCTGCACGAATGCATCGATTGGCCCGTTGCCACGCCCGCTCAGCCTTTGGCGCTGACCGTTCACGGTGATCTCGGTCGAAAGCTCCACCTCATCGGCAGTGGAGTCCTCGACCAGATGGTGCGCGACATAGCCATAGGTGTCCTCGGTGCCGAGATACTCGGTCTCGAACACGTCCCAGATCTGCGCGGCGCTGACTTCCTTGCCGGTGGCATCGGTGACTTCCTGCACCACCTGACTGAATTCGATCTGCAGACGGCGCGGCAGACTGAGGCCGTATTCGTGCTCCAGCAGATAGCTGATGCCGCCCTTGCCGGACTGCGAGTTGACGCGAATCACCGCCTCGTAGCTGCGGCCGAGGTCCTTGGGATCGAGCGGCAAATACGGCATCACCCAGACATCGTCCTCGGATCGCGCGCCGAAGGCCTTCTTGATCGCATCCTGATGCGATCCGGAGAACGAGGTATAGACCAGATCGCCGACATAGGGGTGGCGCGGATGCACCGGCAGCTGGTTGCAGTATTCGACGGTGCTGCGGATCGCGTCGATGTCCGAGAAGTCCAGGCCCGGCGCGACGCCCTGTGAATACATGTTCAGCGCGATATTGACGATATCGACATTGCCGGTGCGTTCGCCATTGCCGAACAGGCAGCCTTCGACACGATCGATTCCGGCCATGATCGCGAACTCGGCCGCGGCGGTGCCGGTGCCGCGATCATTGTGCGGATGCACCGACAGCACGATCGAGTCGCGGCGTGCCAGGTTGCGGTCCATCCACTCGATCATGTCGGCGAACACATTGGGCTGCGAGCACTCCACCGTCGACGGCAGGTTGATGATGCATTTGCGCTCCGGCGTCGGCGCCCAGACTTCGGTCACCGCGTCGACGATGCGCTTGGAGAACGCGAGTTCGGCGCTCGAGAACATCTCCGGCGAATACTCGAAGACCCAGTCGGTATCCGGCTGGCGCTCGGCCAGTTGCTTGACCAGACGTGCATGCGGCACGGCGATCTCGTCGATGACCTGATCCTCGCTCATGCTGAACACCACTTGACGCATCACCGGCGCCACGGCGTTGTAGACATGCATGATGACGCGCCGCGCGCCCTTCACCGATTCGAAGCTGCGCTCGATCAGGTGCTCGCGTGCCTGGGTCAGCACCTGGATGGTGACGTCCTCGGGAATCCGGTCTTCCTCGATCAGGCTGCGAATGAAATCGAATTCGGTCTGCGAGGCGCTCGGAAAGCCGACCTCGATCTCCTTGAAACCGATCTGCACGAGCAGTTCGAACATGCGCAGCTTGCGCTCGCGGTTCATTGGCTCGATCAGCGCCTGATTGCCGTCGCGCAGATCCACGCTGGCCCACACCGGCGGGCGCGTGATGACGGCATCCGGCCAGCGGCGGTCTTTCAGACCGATCGGGGTGAACGGACGGTATTTCCGGGAGGGATCGCTCAACATTGCCATGACTCTGCTTCCTGTACTGTCGGTCCGGCGGACAGGCTCACACCAGACGGCCGCGTCTCACTGTGACTTGGCGGCGGTGAATTCGGGATGAGTGCACGGCGTGTGGGCCCCGTGCGGCCGTTCGAGATTATCTGCCCTAGGGCAGAAGTCGAAGCGCGAGCAGGCTGGCAAGCACAAGCGGCCGCGTGCCGGAAGGCACGACGCAAACACTCTGATGGCCGCAGGGAAAATGCATAGCGGCAAAACTATAGCCCCCTCAGCCGTCCTTGCCAAGCGCGGCACGCGATTGTCGGCGGCGCCACAGCGTCAGCACCGGGCCCGACAGCGCATAGGCCAGAAACAGCAGAAACAGGATGTTCGGCGGATTGATCAGAATCAGGGCGAAGCCGCCGATCACCGCGGCGAACGGCAGAAAGCGCATGCGCGCCGTCAGATTGAGCTTCTTGAAGCTGGCGTAACGAATGCTGCTGACCATCAGCAGGCCGGAACCGAGCGTGATGATGCAAGCCGGAAACAGCACCTGTTCGCCGGTGAAGCCCCAGCTGTTGGCGCTCCACACGAAAAAGGTCACCACGGCCGCCGCAGCCGGACTCGGCAAACCGAAGAAATCGTTCTTGCCACCGCTGATCGCGGTAAGCGTGTTGAAGCGGGCCAGCCTCAGGGCCGCGCAGGCGGTGTAGGCGAACGCCAGCACCCAGCCGAGCTTGCCGCCGAGCCACTGCTGTTCCGACAGGTAATGCAGGCTGTAAGCGTAGATCACGATGCCGGCGGCGACGCCGAAGGCGACCATGTCGCACAGCGAGTCATATTCCTTGCCGAAATCGCTCTGGGTATTGGTCAGCCGCGCGATGCGTCCGTCCAGGGAGTCGGCGATCATCGCGGCGAGAATTGCGATGGCCGCTTCCGAGAAGCGCCCGCCCAGACCCGCGATGATGGCGTAGAAGCCGCCGAACAGCGTCGCCGTGGTGAACAGGTTCGGCAGCAGGTAGATACCCTTGCGCTGCGGCTTGCTGCTGTCCTGCTCTTCCATGTCAGGTGCTCCGGCTGGGCAGATGGACGATGATCGACTCACCCGATGTTACGCGGTCGCCAGCCTTGACTGCGAGGCGAGACGCCGCCGGCAGCAGCAATTCCACTTCCAGCGCGAAGCGCCGTGCACCGCTGCGGCGCCCATGGCCGACACGCTGCCCATAGCCATAGCCCAGCGGTCGCTGGCCCAGCATCGATCCGCAGGTGATGCACAGGGCGATGTCCTCGCCTTCATCGGTGCGCACCCAGGACGAACAGCGGCCGCGGCTGGCATGCGGTGGTTCGCGCAGCACACCTTCAACCGGCGCGCGCAAGGCATAGCCGCCAAACGGATTGACACGGATGCGCACCGACAGCGCGGAGCGATCCAGCACCGAGCAACTGCGATCGCCGACCGAGATCACGCGCCCGCTGACCGGGGACACCACGCTCAGGGCAGACGCCGGGATGTTGCGCTCGGGTTCCTGAAAGAAACCCGCGACCAGCGCTACGCCCAGCACCGCGAACGTCGCCACCAGCGGATGTCCGTGCGACAGCACCACGGACGAGGCGGCCAGCAGGAACGTCAGCGGCAGCCAGCCCTCCCGGGCCATGCCGAGCATCGGCAGAAAGGATCGCTGCATACGATCGATTCAGCGCGGGAGGGTGGCCAGGGAGGACTTGATCGAACCGATCAATTGCGTGACTTGTCGACCAGACGGTTCTTGGCGATCCACGGCATCATTTCGCGCAGCTTGCCGCCGACTTCCTCGATCTGGTGCTCGGCGCCGATGCGACGACGCGCCTTCATCGTGGTCTGACCGGCCTGATTCTCGAGCACGAAATCACGCGCGAACTTGCCGGTCTGGATGTCCGTCAGCACGCGCTTCATTTCCTTCTTGGTCTCTTCGGTGATGATGCGCGGGCCGGTCACGTAGTCGCCGTACTCGGCGGTGTTCGAAATCGAATAGCGCATGTTCGCCAGACCGCCCTCGTACATCAGGTCCACGATCAGCTTGAGTTCGTGCAGACACTCGAAGTAGGCCATTTCCGGCTCGTAGCCGGCCTCGACCAGCACTTCGAACCCGGCCTGCACCAGCGCGGAGGTACCGCCGCAGAGCACGGCCTGTTCGCCGAACAGATCGGTCTCGGTCTCCTCGCGAAAATTGGTTTCGATGACCCCGGCGCGGCCGCCGCCGTTGGCGGATGCGTAGGACAGGGCGATCGCCTTGGCCTGGCCGGAGGCGTCCTGCTGCACCGCGATCAGCGTCGGCACACCGCCACCCTGGGCGTAGGTGCTGCGCACGGTATGGCCGGGGCCCTTGGGCGCGATCATGATCACGTCGAGATCGGCGCGCGGCTCGATCAAACCGAAATGAATGTTGAAGCCGTGCGCGAAGGCCAGCGCCGCGCCCTGCTTGATGTTCGGCACGACCTGCTCGTCATAGATCTTCTTCTGGCCCTCGTCGGGCGCCAGGATCATCACCAGATCGGCCTGCTTCACCGCATCCGCGACTTCCGCGACCTTGAGGCCGGCGTTTTCCGCCTTGGCCCAGGAACCCGAACCCTGGCGCAGGCCGACGACGACGTTGACGCCCGAGTCCTTGAGGTTCAGGGAATGGGCATGACCCTGCGATCCATAGCCGATGATGGCAACAGTCTTGGACTGGATGATGGAGAGGTCGGCGTCTTTGTCGTAATAGACCTTGATACTCACGGGTGACTCCAGATACGGCGGGTGGGAAAGCTTGTGCGAGCCTCGCTAGCTGCTCTGTGCGAGAACCGCGGCGCCAGGCTCGATCGCAGCCACACCACTGCGCACGACCTCCAGCACCTGCGTGACACGCGATACTTCCTTGAGAAAGTCGCTCACTTCAGGGCCGGTTCCACTGATCTGGACCGTGCGGGTGGTTTCGGACTCGTCGAGGATGAAGCCGCGATAGCGGCGCACGCATTCGACGAAGGTCTTGGCGGATTGACGATCGACCGCGACCTTGAGCATCAGCAGCTCGCATTCCAGATGATCGCGGCGCGTCAGGTCGGCGACTTCAACCACGTCGACGAGCTTGCGCGACTGCTTGATGATCTGGTCGATCACGGCGTCCGAACCCTCGGTCACCAAGGTGATCCGGGAAATGGTCGATTCGTGAGTCGGGGCCACGGTCAGCGACTCGATGTTGTAGCCACGAGACGAGAACATGCCCGCAACGCGCGCGAGCGCGCCCGCTTCGTTCTGCAGCAGGATCGAGAGGATGTGACGCATAGGGCGCGCAAAGTACTCGCCCGCCCCCCGCAAATCAAGCCCGAAGGCCAGTGACGAGGCGGCTTTGCGCGATTTGCCCCGGGCTCGGCTTACAGCAGGCGAATTTCGCGCAAGCGCTGCATCAGGTAATCGTCTGCCGTGATCGGCTGGGGATAACGGTTCGGGTGCGCGGCATCGACGCACTGCGGCAGCGTCTCGATCAGCAGCTCCGGGTTCGGGTGCAGGAAGAACGGCACCGAGTAGCGCGAGCGTCGCGCCGCCGCGCCCACCGGGTTCACCACGCGATGCGTCGTCGACGGGAACACGTGATTGCTCAGCCGTTGCAGCATGTCCCCGATATTGACCACGATCGCGTCCGGCGGCGGCGCCACCGCCAGCCAGTCACCTTCACGCGTCAGGATTTCGAGCCCGGCGTCGCTGGCGCCGACCAGCAAGGTGATCAGATTGATGTCCTCGTGGGCGCCCGCGCGCACGTTCGGCGGGTCCGTTTCGCTGATCGGTGGATAGTGCAGCGCCCGCAGAATCGAATTGCCGTGGTCCACACGCGGCTCGAACCAGTCCGCAGCCAGCCCCAGGTGCAGTGCCAGGGCCTTGAGCACACGCCGTCCGAGCCCATCCAGCGCCTGATACAGGGCATGACCCGCGGAACGCACCGCCGGCACTTCGGCCGGCCACAGGTTCGGCGGCAGCTTCTCCCCGTACGGGGAACCCGGCGGCAACTCGCGGCCGATATGCCAGAACTCCTTGAGATCGGCGTGCTGCGCGTCCCTCGCGGTTTCGGTCTTGTACGGGGTATAGCCACGCGCCCCGCCACCGCCGGCCACGCGATAACGCAGCTTGATCGCCTCGGGCAGCTCGAAGAACGCGCGAAAGGCCGCGTAGGCTGCATCGATCAGTGCATCGGGAATCCCGTGCCCCTGCAGACAGCAGAATCCGTACTCGCGATAAGCACCGCCGAGTTCGGCGACGAAGCGCTCGCGATCGTGTTCGAGGCGACCGATGTCCAGAACCGGAACGGAACGCGCGTTCATGCGTCCAGCTTGCGCTCCACGCAGGTCAGAATGCCGCGCAGAATGCTGAGTTCGTCGTCGTCCGGTGCGGCGCGCGAATACAGGCGCCGCAGGCGCAGCGGCAATCGCCGTGGATTGTCCGCGGCCATGAAGCCGATGCGGATCACCACGCGGTTCAGATGCTCGTAGAACAGCTCCATGCCGGCCTGCGGTGCCGGCCGGTGCACCTCGGCCGGTACCGGCCTCAGCGCCAGCACGGCCTGCCGCAGTTCGTAACTCATCACCTGCACGGAAGCCGCCAGGTTCAGCGAGCTGAATTCGGGGTTGGCAGGGATTTCGATGGCCTCGTGGCAATAGCCGAGCTGCTGGTTGGTGAGGCCGACGCGCTCGGGACCAAATAACAATGCGATCGGGCCGGGCACCGCTTGCGCGGCCACGTCCTCGGCGAAACGACGTGGCGAGGTGAATGGCACCGACAGATCGCGGCGGCGCGCCGTGGTGGCGTAGACGCGGGTGCAGTCCGCCACCGCGTCGGCAATATCCGGGTGCACGCGCGCCTGTTCGAGCACACTGGCGGCGCTCGACGCCATGGCCACGGACTGCGCGTCCGGCAACTGGCGCGGCGCCACCAGGCGCAGGTCGGTCAAGCCCATCGTCAGCATGGCGCGCGCCGCGGCGCCAATATTGCCGGGGTGCTGCACGCCCACCAAGACGATGCGGATTCGTGACAGCGCGGCGGCAATCTCCCCGGCGCGCGTGCCGTCGTCGGTTTCCATGGTCATTCTGCTATCCTACGCGGCCATTTACCGCATCTTTTCCAATGCATCCGTTGGTCAATATCGCCGTGACCGCCGCCCGTGCGGCCGGCAATTTCATACTGCGACATTCCGAGCGTGTCGAATCGCTCAATGTACAGACCAAGGGTGCCAGCGATTTCGTGTCCGAAGTGGATCGCGGCGCGGAAGCGGAGATCATCCGCACGATCCGCCGCTACTACCCGGATCACGCAATTCTCGCAGAGGAAGGCGGCGGCAGCGAAGTCCACCCGGACGATGCCGAGTACACCTGGATCATCGATCCGCTCGACGGCACCACCAATTTCCTGCATCGCGTACCGCAATACTGCGTCTCGATCGGTATCGTCCGGCGCGGCGTGGTCGAACACGGCGTGATCTACGCGCCGGAACCCGGCGATCTGTACACCGCGTCCAAAGGCAGCGGCGCGCAGCTCAACAATCGCCGACTGCGCTGCAGCCGCACCAAGACGCTGGACGAAGCGCTGATCGGCACCGGCATGCCGATCCGCAATCCGGAACGGCGCGAGATCTACATGCCGATGCTGGGCAATGTGCTCGACAGCACTGCGGGGATCCGCCGCCCCGGTTCGGCCGCTCTCGATCTGGCCTACGTGGCCGCGGGGCGCTTCGACGGCTTCTGGGAGCTTGGGCTCAAACCCTGGGACATCGCGGCCGGCATCCTCATGGTGCAGGAAGCCGGCGGCGTGGTCAGCGAGCTGTACGGCCGCGATGATGTGCTCGCCACCGGCAATGTCGTGGCGGCCAACGTCAAACTGCATGGCCCGCTGCTGTCCCTGCTGCGTAGTGACGCCGCCTAGCTAGCACCGAATCCCGCCGTATCCCCGATGGACAACTGGCTGCTGATGCTCGGCGCGCTGCTGTTGGTGCTGCTGAACGGTTTCTTCGTCGCCGCCGAGTTCGCGATCGTCAAGCTGCGCCTGACGCAGGCTGAGGAGCTGGCCGAGGACGGCGGCATTTTCGCGCGCGTGCTGCGCAGCGTCCGCTCCAATCTGGACGCCTATCTTTCCGCATGCCAGCTCGGCATCACCCTGGCCTCGCTGGGCCTGGGCTGGATCGGCGAACCGGCGTTTGCGCGCGTGCTCGAACCGGCACTGGCCACACTCGGCGTGACTTCGCCCGAAGCGATTCATGGCACATCCTTCGCGCTGGCGTTCACGCTGATCTCCTTCCTGCACATCGTGCTCGGCGAATTGGCGCCCAAGTCCATCGCGATCCGTCATCCCTCATCGATCTCGCTGTGGACGGCGACGCCGCTGTTCCTGTTTCACTGGCTGGCCTATCCCTTCATCCGTCTGCTCAACGGCAGTGCCAACCTGTTGCTGCGGGTGCTGGGCGTGGAGATCGCGCACGAGGGCGACGAAGCGCATTCGGCCGATGAGATCAAGAAGGTGCTGCTGGCCAGCCACCGTCACGGCGAACTCACGCGCCAGGAAACGCACTGGCTGACCAATGCCCTGGAAATCTCCGATCTGGCGACCGGCGATCTGATGAGACCCTGGTCCGACGCGGTGATACTCGATGTGGACATGCCGCTGCCGGAGATTGCGCGCATCGCCGCCCGCTACCGCTTCTCGCGCTATCCGGTGTGTGAGGATGGACGCGAAAACCCGGTCGGCTTGCTGCTGTTCAAGGACTTGTTCGCAGCCCTGCAGGAGCGCCCCGACCTCACTGACGTGCGCGAAGTCATGCGCGACATCCCGGTGGTCAGCCGCGACGATTCGGCCGCCGGCCTGTTCCGCCGCTTCCTGCGCGGTCATCCGCATTTCGCGCTGGTGGTGGATCGGCGCGGCGGTCCGCTCGGCTTCGTCACCTTCGATCACGTGCTCGACGTGCTGTTCGGCCGTGTCCAGGATGAATTCCGCCGTGCACGCGACGACTGGAAGCTCGCACCGGACGGCAGTTACGAAGGCCGGGGCACCTTGCCGATCATCACCCTGGAGCGACTGATCGGCCACGAAATCGAATCTGGTGAGGCCGACAGCATCGGCGGCCTGGTCATGCAGCATCTGGACCGTGTGCCGCACAACGGCGACACCGCCGAGTTCGACGACATGTGCATTGAAGTCCTGGAAATGGAAGGCCCGCGGGTCGAACGCGTGCGCCTCAGAATCCAGTCCCGTACCCGCAACGATTGAACCGTTCGGCGGTTAGGCTGGACTTTGGCGCCCAATGCGTTCACCGTGGTCGGGCATACGTTTCAAGCAGTGTCGTCAGCGCAGTGTCTCGCCGCTGTCAGCGGCGGGTTCCAATCCCGGATGTGCTCTTGTTTCGTCTGTCCAGTACCGGGCTGGGTTCCCGTCTTCAATGCAATAGGATGTATTTCATGAGTAATGTTTCCAGCGGCAGTGTGAAGTGGTTCAACGACGCCAAGGGCTTTGGCTTCATCACACCGTCTGACGGTGGCGAAGATCTGTTCGCGCACTTCAAAGAGATTCAGGGCGACGGCTTCAAGAGCCTTGCCGAAGGCCAGCAGGTCGAGTTCGTTGCAGCCCGTGGCCCCAAGGGCATGCAGGCGACGCAGATTCGCCCCGTCTGAGCGAAAGCCAGAACAAAAAAAAGCCGCGGCGACTGCCGCGGCTTTTTTTATGCCTGGGGATCAGGGACCAAAAATGCGATCCGGCTGCGGCATATCGTCAATCTCGCCCTTCTGCTCGGGCGGCAGGGAAAATAAGGGGTCGGAGTAAATAAAATATTGGCGCTGTTGAATTCATGTACGGTTCCGACGTATCCGTAGCTGTCAAAGTCGCTGAAGTCGTCCAGCGAGGATGTAGAAAAACCCCACGATCCTCTGCGAAGCGTCGCAGAACGCTCGCAAGAGTGGCCTGAAATGCTTTTCGCGGATGCCGAGAGACCATCGAGGCCGTTCTCGTGAGCACTTTCCGCTGATTTTTCGGCTTCACCGTAGGTCTCCAGAGTTTTTCTACAGCCTCAGCGTGGAACTGAGGCTGGTGGTGCACTTTTATTTACTCCGCCCCCCTTTCTTCTGGGGAAAGGCTATCGGGCGACTAAACAAGGTGGGCTACGCTTGCTCCCGACCCCAATGTTTTCACAGAGCTTCCTTAAGCCGAATATCGATGATTTTCTCATTAAGCAATTCGTTTAACTCTCCTTGGCTGAGGCCGCTACTAAGTTCGCCAGACTTTTTGTCGTATAAGAAGTAACCAAACGGCTGATCGGCAGATTTATTGTTTACGGAAAATTCCGGCTCTGAAGGCGCCCGATAACCAATGATGTAACGCTTATCGTCTTCAACTTCTGTGACATTCGGCAGAATAATTACCCTCCCGTCGGGATCAATAAGCGAATGCGCATCTCCGTAAACTCTAACGATATCAAAGCCATAATGAACATCAAGGGCATCCCTTTCCTCGCATGCGGCCAAAAAACAAACAAGTGTCATGGCGTGAATAATTTTCATTCTCCGTACCTTTTCTCAACAGTCCACTCATGGGATATTGGATAAGGGCTCGAAAATGGGATGTCCTGATTACCCTTCCACCTATCATATATATCGAGCGCATCAATAAAATTATCATTTACTCTAAAATCAAACTGACAAACCCCTCCCGTACATCCGGCATTCATTTCCGTAATACTGTTGCCAACTGAAAATAGTGCTGGTAGCCCTGTAAAATCAACACTTCCAATTGAAGTTACATCCGTTACTGAAAAAGAAGTAACATTCAGATTAAAAATAAGGGGTCGGAGTAAATAAAATATTGGCGCTGTTGGATCCATGTACGGTTCCGACGTATCCGTAGCTGTCAAAGTCGCTGAAGTCGGTCGTGACGTGTCGTCGTCCAGCGTGGAACTGAGGCTGGTGGTGCACTTATATTTACTCCGACCCTTTTTCTCGCATGAATGAGGCGGTCGACCGCTATGCCATCGAAAAGGGCCAGTTGACCCTGCATCAGGACCGCGGCTCACCGATGATCGCCCATCGCTTTCTGGACCTGATCGGCGAGCTCGGCGTCACCGCCGGTCATAGCCGCCCCCGCGTCAGCAACGACAATCCGTTCAGCGAATCGCAGTTCAAAACCCAGAAAAGCCAACCGGATTATCCGGTGAAATTCACCGACGCCGAGCACGCCAGAACCTGGTGCGCCGACTATTTCGAGTGGTACAACCGATCCCACCACCATGCCGGTCTGGCCGGATTTACGCCCGAGCAAGTCTTCACCGGCCGGCACCTGGAGGTGGCCGCTGAAAAACAAGCCGCGCTGGACGCCGCCTACGACGCCAAACCGGAACGATTTGTCCGCGGCCGGCCTCTCGTGCCAATGCCTCCCGAACTCGTCACCATCAATCCGGTCACGCCCGAGCAACTCGATGCCGGCGTCTCCTCACAGGTCAATTTCCCGACCCTCTCCGCCGTCAAGCTCAAAAGTGAGTTAATTCCACAGTGAGTGTCCAAAACAGGTTGACATGTTCCGGCATGAAGCTCTCCTACAGCCGAACCGCACTTTAGCACTTTTATTTACTCCGACCCCTTATCCCGACCCCTTATCCCTCCCGCTTGCTTATTTACTTATTTCATTTAATAGGAATCAATGTGACCTCAGACCCTGACACTTCCATGAAGTATCGACTGGCATCTTGACTATAAGTATCTTTTTTTATAAACGATAATGCCATGTCGATCGATGAAATTCCGGAAAACCTAACGCTCTGGCGAAGAAAGCATGCATTATGAACTTGCGCGGCAATTTCCAGCACTTGATTCTGCCGAACATTATCTCCTTGAATCTTGGCGATTTTCTGTTCTATTGGAATAGAATCATTTTTAAAATCAATAGTGTAAAGGCTAACCGAAATTTCGCCTGGCTCAGATTTTTCAGCTATTGAATTAACCTCTTCGAGGCACCAATCCCCGACAAGAACAGTAAAGTATTCTTTCTCTTCGTAGCCTATCCGTCCCACCCGAGAAAATAATGAAGCCACCAGCAAAAATGCGAAAAGCACTATGGCGATAAAAAATAACTTTGCCTTGCGGCCGATTTTCAACATCCTTCAGCTCCAAAATTTATGCAGCTCGGGGGCACTACTTTATATGGATTAACTCTAAAAACCCCAGAGTAACCAATGTGAGACCAGCTTCGTACAGCCGAATAATTAGTGACAGGAGTTTTTATAATGTTAATTCCGGCGAAATAAGGGGTCGGAGTAAATAAAATATTGGCGCTGTTGAATTTCATGTACGGTTCCGACGTATCCGTAGCTGTCAAAGTCGCTGAAGTCGTCCAGCGTGGAACTGAGGCTGGTGGTGCACTTTTATTTACTCCGACCCCTTATCCGCTCTTTTATTTACTCCGACCCCTTATCCGCTTTCTGGACATAGCGTCGCCCGACAGTCTGCAGCACGCGGGAAATGCCTTCTTTGTCCGTCGGCGTGATGAGCAGATGAACATGATCAGTCATTAGGACATAAGCGTGCACCGCAGCGTCATGCTGAAGGCAAGCTTCCCGCAGGCACTGAAGATAGTAGCGAAAGTCTTCCGGTGCGTAGAAGCAAGGCTCGCGATTATGTCCGCGCTGGATCACGTGGCACGGAACATCGGGCAAGTAGTATCGGGGTTTGCGCGGCATGAAGCTCTCCTACAGCCGATCCGCACTTTAGCACTTTTTATTTACTCCGCCCCCTTATTTCGCTTTACCGTCGACCCACTGGGGGCCAAGGTGATCGATTGTATTTATTCCAGGCTCAACGACCTCATCTGTTATGTCAAACTCTAAAGGGCCACCTAACTCAATTTCAATATAATTTTCAATTATTTCGCTTGACCAATAATATTTTTCGTTACATTGGGCGGGGTATTGAAGATAAACAATATCTCTATCATCTCCCCGAAACGCCAAGCTTGGGACCGGCCCTATATAACCTCTCGAGCGCGCCCTAATTATATAAGATGAAATTCTTCTTATCTTTGACTCTTTTTCAATTTCGCCACTTGGCCAAATTATTTTTACCTTAACGATGCACTCACTTCTAGTATATTCTGGATTAAACGTGGCTTTACTTTTTTTATTGCATGCAGACTGCACAAATAGAAATGTTGAAAACATCGCCACCATTATTAGTCTCATCTAGGGCCTCACATATATGTTCACAGAATGTCCGGCGCTATTGTTGTGTGTCTGTGCTTGAGGCGGAATTTCAACTCTCCACAGAAAGCCATTTCTGCTATCATAACCCGCGTCTAAATTATATATTGAACTGTGGAATAATCCCGGGTGCGCCGAATACGAATCCCACGCATATGGATATGACTGATGAATGGGTTCTGGAGAACCGTCTCGTTTTAATGGAACGGAATCTACTAAAACCACGAACCCATCCGCCCCGATAGAAACACTGACCATTTCTATTCTAAGTTCGCGCCCTGTATGAACATTAGCTATGCTTTGGCCAGCAATATCGTTAACCGTATCTGAAAGTTTCCAGTTTTCATCGTCTTCACGCTCTTTTTTCGAACGCTCTCTAGACCGTTCACGCATTTCCCTACGGCCTGAACTGCCTTTAAATCGCCCAGATTGACCATCTGCAACATAAGTTGATCCGCAAGTAAAATCAACTTTTCCGCAATATGACTTGTTTCGCTCATCCCTTCTTCGGTTTTCCTTTTTTCGTTCCTCCTCTGTAACGCCGTCACTCTCTAGACCAAAAGGATCCGTGTACTTATACGGATTATTATTGGCGTAGCTATACCGATTGAACCCATACGGATTGCCCGCATCGAAGCCCACGGGATCGGTAGATAGGAATCTTCCTACGAGCGGATCATAAAACCGCGCCTGCATGTACGTCAGCCCGGTCTCGCTGTCGTAGGCGTGGCCGGTGTAGCCGACCTTCTCCGCGACGCCGTTGAGCTTCATCCCGTACGGGTCATAGTGTTCGCGCCACTGGGCGTCGCCGTTGGCGTCGGTCTTGCGGTGCGGGCTGCCGAGCAGGTCTGGGTGCAGGTAGCTGGGCGTGGTGGTGCCGCCGACCTTGACCAGTTCGACCAGGGTCTGGCCGCCCAAACTCAGATAGTCGGTTTCGGATTCGATCGTGGGCACCGGCGGCGTTTCGAAATAACGGCTTGCGGTGGCGGCGGAGCAGCCGGCGGCGTTGCAGGCTTTGACGGTCCAGCGGTAGGGGCTGGCGTAGTCCAGACTCGCGGCATAGCTGGTACCGCTGATACTGGTGTTGATGACGGTTGCGCCGGTCGAGTTGTTGAAGACTTGGACCGTGTAGCTGGTGGCGCCGCTGGCGATTGACCAGTTCAGCGTGACGTTCCTGCTTTCGGTGGTCGCCCCCGGCGCGTTCGTGCTGCCGGGAGTCGGATTGGAGGGGGTAGCCGGCACCGACGGCGGTGGCTCATTCGACGGGATAACGAAATACAAGGTGGCAGTCGGTGACGAACAGCCTTGCGAATTGCACGCTTTGACAGACCAACTGAGCTGCAAATTCTCGCGGAAGTCGAGCCCGTGAAAGTTCGTTTCGGCAAGGTCGTGCGTATAGGAAATACCGCCGTCGCTGCTCTCTATATGAAGTGTGTAATAGCTAGCCCCTGAAGACGCTGACCAATTGAAGGTCGGATCGCTACTGGCCACAGTTGGGCCAGGCGATGTGGGGCCTCCAGGACTGGCTTCAGTTGGCGTGGCCGGTACTGAGCTACCGGACGCTGGTGTGGTGAAATAGCGGGCGTCGGTCGGATCCGAGCAGCCTGCCGCATTGCAAGCCTTCACGGTCCAGCTATAGGCCCTGCCATCGTAGAGAATATCCGTATAACTTGTACCGGAAACGTGATGGCTCTCAGTCGTTCCGGTGCTCACATCGGTCACGTAGCTCCAGTAACTCGTGGCGCCACTGGAACCTATCCAACTGAACGTCACGGTCCAATCCGGCGTGACGCCTCCCGGCGCCGTGAGGCTGCCTGGACTTGGATTTGAAGGCGTATCAGGAGTGCTCAACGTCGAGAAGTAAGCCCTGTCGCTGAAGCCCGAGCAGGCGACGGGACCGCAGGCGCGGACCCACCAGCGGTAGTGAACACCGTACTCCAGTGTCGCCTGATAAGACGGACTGGTCGGCGAGGCGTCAACGACCAAAGTGTTGGTATCGTCGTTGTAAACTCGGATCACGTAGTTGACGGTGCCCGAGGATTCGGACCAGCTGAAGTTGACGGTGGTACTTGTCAACGTAGGTCCTGGCGCTGTCGCATCTCCTGGGCTGAGCTCATCGGGGACACGTGGCGGATTAGTGGCGGCATTAAAGAGCCGCGCCTTCGGGCGGGTGCCGAACCGGTAGCCGTGATCACCGAGGTTGTAGTCGCCGACGCTGCTGGCAAGCAGCGGTTCGTCGCTGGCGCCGAGATTGAAGTCGTCCGGTGCCGGCAACCCGGCGTCGATTTCGGCGGTCTGTACCGGTTCGTCTGGTGCTAGGTGGCCGGCGCGCGCCAGGGCCAATGGATCGGGCTCGATCCTTTTGACGTAGACGAGTTCGCCGGCCAAGTCGTAGAGGTTGTATTCGACGGTGCCGTCGGCCTTTTCGATCTTGATGCGCTTGCCGTGACCGTCGTAGCCGTAGCTGGCCTTGCCGGGAATGTCGATGATGCGCTCGGCTTCATTCCAGGTGTAGGTGTTCTGGCCATCGGCGGTGACTTGGCCTTGGGCGTTGTAACCGTAGCTGCGGCTTTGGCTGCCACTGATGCTGGAGACGCGATTGGTGGCGCTGTTGTAGCTGTAGTTGAGACTGTTGGGGCCGGTTCTGGATCGGAGGTTGTTGAGCGGGTCGTAGGTGTAACCGTAGCTGCCCCAGACGCCGGTGGCGGCAGTCAGGCGGTGCAGACCGTCGTAGTCCAGGTTCCAGACGCTGTCGGCGGCGTCGGTGCCGTCGGTGATGCCGATGAGGTCCGCGCTGTCGTTGTAGTCGTAGGTGAATTTCTGGACGGTGGCGCTGCCGTCCTGGGTCCATTGCACCGCGGGCCAGCGACGGGCATTCAGGGTCTGGCTGTAGCTGAGGCCGTTGCCCAGCGCATAGTCGCTGGGCAGACCGTTGGGGTGATAGTCCACGCCGCTGACCCAGCTACCGAGCTGGGTGGGCCGTCCCCAGGCGTCGGGGGCATAGCTGACGCTGCGGCCGCTCGGGTACTCGCGGGCGCTCAGGTGAGCGAGGCCGTCATAGACTGGGTCGATGAGAAACGTCTGATCGTCGATGCTGGCGCTTTGCCATTTGAGCAGATTTCTGCGGTTGTATTCGTAGCTCCAGCTAACGGTGGCGTTGACCACGGACGTGAGGTTGCCGCTCGCGTCGTAGCCATAGGTGACGTCATCTCCCGTTCCGGCATAGTCGATCATCGTCGGTCGGTTGCGCGCATCGTACTGAAACTGTGTCGCGCCACTCGGACGGTTGGTAACGCAGCCCGATCCGCTTTGCCCCTTGATTTGCCAAACAATCCTGCTCGCTTCGTCGTAGCCGAAGACGGTGCTGCCGGTTTCCGGCTCGGTCTTTCTGCACAGGCGCTTGTGGCTGTCGTAGGTCCAGCTCTGCGTGGCGCTGACGGTGCCGCCGCCGTAGCTGCCGGACTGGGTCACGTTGGTGATGTTGCCGAAGATGTCTCGGTTGATGACCGTGGTCTGACCCTCGGGCGACTGGACGCGAGTGGGCTTGCCGTAGTCAGGCTCGCCGAAGGCCTGATAGGTAATGGTGGTCTGGTAGCCCTCCGCGTCGGTGATACGCTTTTTGTTGCCAGACAGGTACTCGACAGTCTCCAATACAGCATCGTCCTGCGTGCGACGCTGCCATAGACGGCCGAGCTCGTCATAGGCTTCCACCATCCCGTCGGTTTCGGAGTAGTCCGTGGACGGGTAGGACGTGAAGTTTTCGCGATTGACGGGGTCGTATTCGTAGTTTCGGTAGATCGTGACGCCACTGTTGGTGTCCTTTTCTTCCTCAAGGACGGGCCGCAACAAGGCGTCGAAATAGATGCGCTTGCGATACTTTCCCTGCGAGACCTGCATCCGCCAGCTGCCTGCGGGAATGCCCAGCTCCGGGGCGGTGAGGGTCTGGTAACTGAATGATCGTGCGGTCCAAGCCTGCTCGTCGTTGCTCGGATAGGTGATCTGAGTCAGGCGCCCCATGTTGTCACGACCATAACTGGTCGTGGAACCGCGCTCATCGGTGATGCTGGTGACCTCACCTAGATCGTTCACCCCTTGCGTGGCGAATGTTCCGTCGGCGAAATCAATCCGGGTAGCGATTCCGCGATGGTAACTCGGTGCCTCCGGCCCATGTCCCAATCCATCGTAGGCTGACTGCATGAGGCCGTTTGCGTGATAGTTGAAGCTGTACGTGGTGAGCCCGAAGCTGGCCTGCGAGGTCAGTTGCGCTAGAGCGTCATATGTGCGGCTGGAGGTCACGATGCCGTTCACCGATGTGGATGACGCTTGGCCCAACACCCAGGGGCTGATTTTGTGATCGTAGGCCGTGATCTGGGTGCGGGTGGTGCCTGAAAAGCTGTTGGTTTCGACTCGCCGGGTCGGATAGTCGTAGTCGTCGAACTGGCTGTCGGTGGACTGATAGGTGTCGCCATTCACCTCCACGTTAGTGATTTTCTCGGGGGTTGCGTACTTTGTATATCACCTGATTAGGGGAGACGCCTCTAGTCGTGGCAGCCGGAGACCGTCGCACACGGTCTCCATACCGCGCATGCGAGTCGGGGGCGTAGAACAACGTCCATCACCTCGCTGCATCCTCCCGTCCTAAGCTGACAACAAGTGCAAGGAAATCCCCTGCCATCAGCCTCCCTTCGGAACCAGACCGATGGCGATCTCAACCGGCCGCTGCCCGCCCCGCCTCGCGGCCGAAGGAGGTGACGTCTGCCAGCGACAGCCCGGCGCCGTATAAGCTTTGCCCCAGCGTGGCAGGCCGCGGCGGTACGGCCGGCTGCGTACAGGTCGGAGATCGGCGTGCCCTGCGCATTCAGCACTTCGCCGCTGGGCTGTGTCTGCAGACCGCCCAGGGTGAAGCAACTGTAGGCGGCCTAGTCCAC
>Ga0207882_1000165_pt1 | contig 25664 bp, 23 predicted proteins | sample MalvirmetaMSP103_FD_184228 | JGI IMG/M metagenome (GOLD analysis project Ga0207882, IMG submission 184228) | Marine viral communities from the Deep Pacific Ocean - MSP-103 (SPAdes) | ecosystem: Environmental > Aquatic > Marine > Oceanic | place: Pacific Ocean | collected 2011-05-15 | reverse complement strand
GGCGCGAAGGGGCGAAGCGGAGTTGATCTACGCCGCAGGCTCGAAGCCTCAGGGTGGGCACAATCTTCCGCCTCGCCGTGTACCCAGTCGCGTTTCCGGGTACAGAAGTAAAGATACAAGGGTGGGCAAAGGCCGAAGGCCGTGCCCACGCAGTCGTGTGCGCCTGGGAACCGCGTGGGCACGCTGCGCTTTGCCCACCTCACGGGCGCTGTTGCTGTTGCTGTTGCCGTTCCCGGGACCCGGGTCCCGAGTCCCGGATCCCGGCTTCCAAACATGAGCGCCACCCAACGCATCGTTCGCGAACGCCGCCAGTACAACAAGTGGGCGGCCACGCAGACCATGGAGGACTATGCGCTGCGCTACACCGCCGACAAGGCGCGGCGCTGGTCGCCGTTCCGGGTCGGCAATACCGCCTTCGGCGCGATCGCCTTCCTGGCCTGCGAGGCGATCGGCGGCAGCCTGACCTTGCAGTTCGGCTTCAGCAACGCGGTAACCGCAATCGTTGCGGTGTGCGCGCTGATGTTCCTGATCGGCCTGCCGATCAATCGCTACGCGGCGCGCTACGGCCTGGACATCGATCTGCTCACGCGCGGTGCCGGTTTCGGCTACATGGGTTCGACGATCACTTCGCTGATCTACGCCTCGTTCACCTTCATTCTGTTCGCGATCGAAGCGACGATCATGTCGGCGGCGCTGGAGATGGCGTTCGGCATTCCGCTGTGGCTGGCGCACATCTTCAGTTCGCTGGTCGTGATTCCGATGGCGATCTACGGCATCAGTTTCATCAACCGCATGCAGATCGCGACCCAGCCGATCTGGTTGATTCTGCAACTGGCGCCGGTGGTCTACATCCTGTTCTGGCACGCGGATGATCTGCCCGAGTGGCGCAGCTTCGCCGGCGAGCATGGCGACGGCAGCATCGACATGCTGTTGTTCGCGGCCTGCGCATCGACGCTGCTGTCGCTGCTGCCGCAGATCGGCGAGCAGGCGGACTACCTACGCTTTCTTCCGGACCGCCGCCGCACCGGCCTGCTGGCCTGGTGGGGCGCGATGCTCAGCGCCGGACCCGGCTGGGTGTTCATGGGTGGCTTCAAGCTGGCGCTGGGTTCGCTGCTGGCGTGGATGGCGTTCAGTTCAGGGCTGCCGGTGGAGCAGGCCGAGCAGCCCACGCAGATGTTCCGGCTGGTGTTCGAGAGGATGGTCGGTTCGCCGGGCCTGGCCATCGCGCTGACGGCGCTGTTCGTCGTCACCTGCCAGCTCAAGATTAACGTCACCAACGCCTACGCCGGCTCGATCGCCTGGTCCAATTTCTTCTCGCGGCTGACCCATGCGCATCCCGGCCGCGTGGTGTGGCTGGTGTTCAACGTGGCACTGGCGCTGCTGCTGATGGAGATCGGCATCTTCGGCGCGATCTCCAGCGTGTTGGTGCTTTACGCCAATTTCGCGGTCGGCTGGATCGGTGCGCTGACGGCGGACCTGGTGATCAACAAGCCGCTGGGTCTGAGCCCCAGGATCATCGAGTTCAAGCGTGCGCATCTGTACGACATCAACCCGGTCGGCGTGGGTGCGATGGTGAGCTCGATCATCGTTTCGACCGCAGCCTTCGCCGGCGTCTTCGGGCCGATGCTGCAAGCCCTGTCGCCGTTCGCGGGCCTGCTCACGGCCTTCGTCATGGCGCCGGCCATCGCCTTGCTGACGCGTGGCCGTTACTACCTGGCGCGGCCGCCCACCGGCCTGCCCGAGGGGCAGGCCGAGCTGCGCTGCGTGATCTGCGAAAACACCTTCGAACGGCCGGACATGGCGATGTGCCCGGCCTACGGCGGTGCGATCTGCTCGCTGTGCTGCAGCCTGGAAGCGCGCTGCCATGACCTGTGCAAGCAGGACAGTCGTTTTGGCCAGCAGATCAGCGTGGCGCTGGGCAAGCTGCTGCCGGCGGCGCTGGCGCCGTCGATCCGCACCAGCGTCGGCCAGTTCCTCGGCATCCTGTTCCTGTTCGTGCTGGCGATCGCCTGTCTGCTCGGGTTCATCTATCTGGAATACGGCGCGCATGTGCCGGACGCGCGCGAGGCGATCGCCACCACCTTGTGGATCGTGTTCCTGAGTCTGTTCCTGTTGTCCGGCGTGGCGTCCTGGCTGCTGGTGCTGGCGCACGAAAGCCGCAATGCCGCGCAGCAGGAATCGCAGCGCCAGACGGCGATGCTGATGGACGAGATCGAGGCGCACAAACGCACCGATGCCGAATTGCAAAAGGCCAAGGAAGTTGCGGAAAACGCCAATGAGGCCAAGAGCCGTTACGTATTCGGCATCAGCCACGAGATCCGCTCGCCGCTCAACGCGATCTTCGGCTACGCGCAACTGCTGGAACGCGAACCGAGCAACCCGCCGAAGAACGCGGTACGCGTGATCCGGCGCAGCGCCGAGCACCTGTCGAATCTCGTCGAGGGCCTGCTCGACATTTCCAAGATCGAAAGCGGGCGCCTGCGGCTGAATCGGGACCGCGTGCGTTTCGGCGAATTCCTCGAACAGATCGTGGACATGTTCCGCCTGCAGGCCGCGGCCAAGGGCATCGGCTTCCACTATCACCGGCCGCCGCAATTGCCGGCCTGGATACGCACCGACGAGAAGCGCCTGCGCCAGATCCTGATCAACCTGCTGTCGAATGCGATCAAGTTCACCGAGCGCGGCGAAGCCAGCCTCACCGTGCGCTACGCCAGCAGCCAGCTCGCCGAGTTCGAGGTTGCGGATACCGGCATGGGCATTCGCGAGGAAGACCTCGAAGACGTCTTCAAGCCCTTCGAACGCGGCGGCATGCCGGGCGCCAAGATGCAGCCCGGAAGCGGTCTGGGCCTCGCGATCACGCGCGTGATCGTGCAGATCATGGGCGGTGAGATCGTGCTGCGCAGCACGCCGGGGCAGGGCAGCCGCTTCGTCGTCAAGCTGATGCTGGGCGCCGCGCAGGATGACCATGATTCGGCCGAGACGCGCCGACGCATTCGCGGTTACCGTGGACCTCGCCGCACCGTGTTGCTGGTTGACGACGATCCCGTGCATCTGGAGCTCAATCGCAAGCTGCTCGAACCGCTGGGCTTCGCCTTACTCTACGCAGCCAGCGGTGAGGAAGCGCTGTCGCTGGCGGCGGACATCAGCCCCGATCTGGTGCTGCTGGACATCGCCATGCCCGGTATCGGCGGCTGGGAAACCGCGCGCATATTGCGCGAGCGGGCGGGCCGCAGCCTCAGGGTCATGATGGTGTCCGCGAACGCGCACGAGTACAGCCCCGGTGGTGAGGGGGCGCCGCACGATGCCTTTCTGATGAAGCCGATCAATGTCGACGTGATGCTCGATACCGTCGGTACCTTGCTCAAGCTCGACTGGATTTTCCAGGCCGAGCCGGCGGATGCGGCTAGTCCCAGCGAGCCTGCCAGCAGTGACAGCCCCAGGGTGCCCCTGAGCGCGCTGCCGTATCTGGAAGAGCTGCTGCAGCTCGGCAGGATCGGCCATGTTCGCGGCATCGAGGCCAAGCTGCGCGAAATGGAATCGGCAAACCCCGCGAACCTGGCGCTGGCGGTGCAACTGCGCACCCTGATCTCGGATTTCGACCTCAAGCGCTACGTTTTCACCCTCGAACAGGCGCTGCCCGATGCCAGCTGAAACGCGCCGCCGTGACATCGTGCTGGTGGTCGACGACACACCGGAAACCTTGAGCTTTCTGACCGATACGCTCGACGCGCTGGGCGCCACGGTCCTCGTTGCGACCGACGGCGAGAGCGCACTGAAACTGCTCGGACAGATCACGCCCGATCTGATCCTGATGGACGCGGTGATGCCCGGCATGGGTGGATTCGAGGCTTGCCGCCGGATCAAGCGGGAGAAGTCGCTGGCGCATCTTCCGGTGATCTTCATGACCGGGCTCAGCGATTCCGAACACGTGATCGAAGGTCTCGATGCCGGCGGTGTCGACTACGTGACCAAGCCGATCGTCGTTGACGAGCTGCTGGCGCGCATACGTGTGCACTTGGCCAATGCCCGCGCCGTGCAGGCATCCAGCCGCGCGCTGGATGCCACCGGCCGCTTCCTGGTCTCCACCGACGCCGAAGGGCAGTTGCTGTGGTGCACCCCGCGTGCCGAGCAACTGCTGGCGCAACTGTTTCCGTACGAAACCGACAGCGCGGCGCGACTGCCGGCCGATGTCGCGGCCTGGCTGCGCGATCTGCGGGCCGGCGGCCACAGCGGTGATCTGCTGCGTGAAAACCGGCGTCTGCAATTCACTTTCGTCAGCTCCACCGAGCCCGGCGAGTTCCTGTTCCGCGTAGTCGAGCTGCTCAGCGACGGCGATGCCCAGGAGCAGGCCGAAGCGCGGCGATTGAGAGAGGCGTTGCCGCTGACGCAGCGCGAGGCCGAGGCGCTGCTGTGGGTCAGCCGCGGCAAGGCCAATCGCGAGATCAGCGAGATCCTCGGCATCAGCCCGCGTACCGTCAACAAGCATCTGGAGCAGGTGTTCATCAAGCTGGGTGTGGAAAAGCGCGCGGCCGCGGCGGCACGCGCCACCAGCGTGCTGTCCGCCTGGAAATAGTGCGGGTATATCGATCGTTCACTGCGCCCGAGTTGGGCGTTTCGTCGCGCAAGCCGTTAGGCTGGCACGCCCGCACCGACCTGACCTGTTTTGCGCAACGTCCCAAGCACGCCACCGCTTGCGCCCTCATTCGCCCAGACCGCCCGCATCACGGCGGCCGGACTGGCCTGCATGCTGGTCGGCATCGGTCTGGCGCGCTTCGGCTTCATGCCGATGATTCCGCTGCTGGTCGAGCGCAGCGGATTCTCGCCGCAGCATGCCGCGATGCTTGGCGGCGCCAATTTTCTGGGCTATCTCGGCGGTACCTTGATCATGCGCCGCCGTGGCGCGACGGTGCCAGTTCGCCTGGGCAGCGTGCTGATGCTGTTGGGCGCGGCCGTGAGTTTCCTGGCCTTCCTCTGGACCGATTCCTTCACGCAACTCGCGCTATGGCGCTGGTTGTCCGGGGCTGTCGGTGCCGGCCTCATGGTGCTGGTCGGGCCGGCGGTGCTGGAGAGCGTGCCGCCGCAATGGCGTGGTCGCTGCTCGGGGCTGGTGTTCGCCGGAATCGGCGTTGGCGCCCTGCTGTCCGGTGTGCTGACCCCGTTGCTACTGCCGCTGGGCACTGATGCAATCTGGATTGGATTCGCGCTGATCGCGGGTCTGGCCGCCGTAATGGCCGGGTTCGGTCTGCCGAACCTTCGGCGGTCCTCAGTCGCGGCCGCGCAGACAGAGAACCGCCGCATGGACGCGGCGGCGGTTCGGGTCGTGCTGGCCTACGGCTGCTGTGGCTTCGGTTTCGTGCCGCATGCTCTGCTATGGAGTGATTTCGTGGCGCGGGAGTTGGGCCGGGGTGTTGGCGGTGGCGCCAGTCAACTGATGCTGCTCGGTGGCGGTGCCGCAATCGGCCCCGCAGTCCTGGGGCTGATGGCGGACCGCATCGGCTTTCGTCGCGCCTTCTGGATGGCCTTGCTGGCGATGGCGGCAAGCGTGGCGATGCCGTTGCTGTCCGTCGCCGCGCCGGCCCTGATCGCGTCTTCGGTGCTGACCGGTGCGCTCGGTATTGGCCTGGTCACCCTGGCGTCTGGCCGTCTCGGCGAGCTATTGCCACGCGCCGCGATGACACGCGCCTGGGCCACGGCGACCCTGTCGTTCGCCGGCGCGCAGGCGTTAGGATCCTTGAGCTTGCCGTGGCTCTTGGGACGGCCGCACGGCAGCGCCATGGTGTTCGCGCTGGCCGCTGCGGTGCTGATGGCCGGCGCGGTGCTCGGCGCCTGGCCACGACCGGAGGCGGAGCTGGCACGCTGAGCTGTTCGCAACACGGTAGCGTGTCGCTTGGGGAGCCCGCGAATCCAAGCTCATGAGCAGGAATGAATCCAAGTATGAAAAGTCTGATCAATTTTCGCGATTTTGGTGGCCTGCCGACGCAGAACGGCCAGCGCGTCCGTTTCGACCGGCTGTATCGCTGCGGCCAGCTTTCGGGCGTGACCGAGACCGACCTGCACAGAATCATCGGTCTGGACTTCAGCGTGATCGCCGATCTGCGCTATCTCGACGAGCAGCAGTCCCACCGTTCTCCCTGGCCGGCGCACTATGCGCCGCGCATCGTCTCGCACGGCAGCAATCGCGAAACAGAAGCGCCGCACGAGGCGCTGGTGCGCGAGGGGCGATTGAATCGCCAAACCGTGATGGCGTTCTACCTGGAACTCAACCGCGAACTCCCGTTCGACCCGCTCTATCGGCCGGTGTTTTCCGATGCGATCCAGCGTCTGGCCAGCCACGGCGGCCGGCTCCTCGTGCATTGTGCGGCCGGCAAGGATCGCACTGGCGTGCTGGCCGCGTTGATCCTGCATTGCCTCGGCGTGCCCCGTGAGGCGATCGTGTCCGAGTATCTGCTCTCGTCGGGGCAGGCCAGCCTTATGACGCTGGTCGGGTCGCTGCAGGCCAGCGCGAAGCGGAGGCACGGTCGCGAGCTGCCGGAGGATGCTGTGATGATGTTGCTGGGCGTCGAAGCGGCGTATATCGAGGCCGCGTTCGCGTCCATCGAATCGCAGTGCGGCTCGGTCGAGCACTATCTGGCAGAGACGGGTGTCGATCAATCGATGATCGAGCGCCTGAAGGACGATTTGCTCATCGGCTGAGCTGTATTCGTCCGTCGCTTCGGGATGGCGGCGAGGGCGGCATATCAAAATCCGCGAATGCCATGTAGCCGCTGCCGGCAACGCCCGGGTGCTGTCCCCTTCCGGTCAATCGTGGCACATGTCCCTGATCGGCCACATCTGCCTGGTTTCAGGCCTCACTGTTCTGGTTCAGGCCACCGTGGGTCGATCAAGCCCATGGCGCGCGCCTCGACAACCCGATTGCGCGCGACCGGGACGAGCAGGTCGTTGCTCAGACGCAGCCGCCAGTTGCGGCCGTCGCGTTCGGCGCGTGTCACTGCGCGCCGTGCGACCCACCAGCTGCGATGCACCTGCAAGCCGTCCCGACCGTAACGCGTGATCGCGTCCTGTAGTGGCATCAGCTCCAGTGTGGAGCCGGACGTGCGATGCACGCGGACGTAGTGATCCTCCATCTGCAGGCATACAACGGGTTCCTTGCTGCTGGAGATCTGCGGGGGCGCCACAGTGGCGGTCGGCGCGGGTTGTCGCCGCGCCTGGCGGACGAATTCGATCAACAGCCAGGTCGCGGTCAGACACAGTGAGATCAGCAGCGCCTGAACGTACCAGTCCAATGGACGCAGATGAGCGGTCTGCTTCGGCCACAGCCAGCCGGCTTCGAGGGCCGATAGCGCGGACAGCGGGACGGCGACGGTGGCCACCGTCGCGGGCAGGGCGGCAAAGCCCGGCACACCACGGCGAACCGCAAGCCGCACTAGAGGCGGCAGCATCAGACCGAAGAGCCCAGCCCCGAGGGTGGTCATGACAATCCAGTGCATGACCAGCACTGGCCAATGACCGTTCAGGTAGCTGCCAAAGGGCCCCAGCACGCCCAACAGCGCGCCGGCCAATGCAGCAAACACGATCAACCGCAGCCACCAGCGGACGGTCCAGACGTCTCTGCTTATTGCCTCCAATCGCATACTGCCTCTCGCCCGCGCGGCTGGCTGACACCCCATTGGCCCAGTGCCGAATCCGTTCGCCCATTGGCGAAAAAGCGCTGGAAAACCTTGCAGATGATAGCAATGGTAATGCCGCCACTTTGGAGCGACCGATGATTGCCGCGCTTGCTTTCTCCGAACCAACCCTGCGGGCACGCCTGGCCCTGAGCCTGCTCGCCGGTCTGTTGCTGGCCGCCAGCTATGCGCTGCACCCGTGGTGGTGGGCGGCCTGGCTGGCCCCTGTTCCGCTGCTGCTGGCCTTGGGGCGCGGCCCAGTACGCCTGATCGCGGTGGTAGCCGGCGTCGTCAGCATCAGCAGCGTGCTGTCCTACTACCTGCAAATCCCGGGCGCGTGGGTGACGCTGATGATCCTGCTGCTGCGCATTGCTTCATTGATGTTCGTGCTGCGCATCGTCCAACTGGCGGTGCGACGCCTGCCGCTGGCCCTGGCCATGCTCGCGCTGCCCGCCGGGTTTGCCGCATTGGAACAGCTGACCCTGAGCGTCTCGGTGCACGGCACGGCCGGTAGCCTGGCCTACAGCCAGATGGCCGTGCCGGCGCTGGTGCAGGCGGCGGCGCTGGGGGGTGTTCCGGCCGTGGTATTTGTGCTGCTGCTGCCGGGCTCGCTGCTCGGCTTGTGGCTGTCCAGGCCATGGCCGCGCACACAGCGTATCGGTGCTGTGGCCACGCTCGGTGTGCTGGCATCGGCGCTTGCGCTGTTTTCGGCGGCGCGGATGGCACCGCAAGCCGGCATGCTCAGGGTCACTGCGATCTCCACCGACCGCTTCTCCACGATTCCGACCGACTGGCCGGCCGTATGGGCGGTCTACGGCCGAGCTATCCGCCAGCAGGCGGCCGCCGGCGAACTGGTCGTGCTGCCCGAGAAGATCGCGCTGCTGGATGCGCCGACGGCCGCGATCGCCGAGCGCGACATTCAGGCCGCAGCGCGTGACACCGGGGCCACGCTGGTGCTCGGGGTCGAGGTGCGCGATGCGCAGCATTACCGCAACCGGGCCGTCGTGGCGAGTCCGGATGGTCAGCTTGCCTGGTACGACAAACAACGCTTGGTGCCGGGTATGGAGCGCCGCGACTCGCCAGGCAGCACGCCGCTGGTGACGCCGGTGCGCGCTCTGGCCAGCGGGGCGGAGACGGTGCTGGGTATCGCCATTTGCAAGGACATGCACATTCCGTCGATCGGTCGCCAATACGCCGGGCGCACCGGTGTCATGGCCGTGCCGGCCTGGGACTTTGGTCGCGACGGCTGGATGGGCGCGAGAATGGCGGCACTGCGCGCGGTGGAGAACGGCTATGCGATCGTGCGCGCGTCCCGTGACGGTCTGCTCGGCGCCTACGACAGCGCCGGACGGGTCATCGCGGAGCAGCCGACAGACCCGGATCTGGCCGTGCTACACGCAACCGTGCCGACCGCGATCCGTCCAACGCTCTATGCGCGGTTCGGCGATCTCTTTGGCTGGAGCTGCTTCGCAGCAGTGCTGCTGTTGCGCGGCATCGGCCTGTTGGGCTGGATCGACAAAGGGGATGGGGCCAATCGGCAGAGATCGAACTCTGCTCCCATATTCTGAGCCTTACGCGGGCGCTGCGCTCGCTGGCTTTCTGAGTTTTTGCCAGGGCACCCGCCAGCCCAGCAGCACGGCAAGAATCGCGGCATAGATCAGCGGTTCGCGCAGGTCGGCCTTGACCAGCCAGATGAAGTGCACGGCGCCGAGGATCGCGGCGGCGTAAACGGCCTTGTGCAGCTGTTTCCAGCGGCGCTTGAGGCGGCGCTGCCAGCCCTGGGTCGAGGTAATCGCCAGCGGCAGCAGCAACAGCCAGGCGGCGAAGCCGATGGTGATGTAGGTGCGCTTGACCAGATCGCGGCCCAGCTGGATCGGCGAGAAGCCGAGGTCGAAGGTCAGGTAGGCGGCGAAATGCAGGCAGACGAAGGCGAAGGCCCAGAGGCCGGTGAGGCGCCGCACTCGGATCGGTTCTTGCCATTTGGTGAGTTGTCGTATGGGTGTCATCGCCAGTGTCAGCAGCAGCAGGCGCAGCGCCCATTCGCCGGTGTAGTGTTCGATGAATTCGACCGGATTGGGGCCGAGCCCGGCGTGAAAGCCCAACCACACCAAGCGCCCGAGCACCCCGAGACTCAGCGCCCAGATCGCAACTCGAAAGACCAGCAGGCGGCTCATCAGTAATATTTCTTGAGGTTCATGCCTTCGTAGAGCGAGGCGACTTCGTCATACCCATTGAACATCAGCGTGGGGCGTTTGAACAATTCACCGAGGCGGCGTTCCGAAGCCTGGCTCCAGCGTGGGTGGCTGACGTCCGGGTTGACGTTGGAATAGAAGCCGTACTCGTTCGGTGCCGACATGTTCCAGGTGGTCTGCGGCTCTTTGTCGGTGAAGACGATGCGCACGATCGACTTGATGCTCTTGTAACCGTACTTCCAGGGAATCGTCAGGCGCAGCGGCGCGCCGTTCTGGTTCGGCAGCACCTTGCCGTACAGGCCCACGGACAGGAAGGACAGCGGATGCATGGCTTCGTCCATGCGCAGGCCTTCGCGGTACGGCCAGTCGAGCACGCCGAAACGGGTGTCCGGCATCTGCTTGGGATCGTAGAGCGTGAAGAACTGCACGTACTTGGCCTTGGAGGTCGGCTTGAAGCGGCTCAGCATCGGCCCCAGCGGAAAGCCGACCCAGGGAACGACGATGCTCCAGGTTTCGACGCAGCGGTGACGGTAGATGCGTTCTTCGAGCGGATAGGCCGCGATCAGTTCATCGATGTCGATCGTGCCGGGGGCTTCGCATTCGCCGTCCACGGACACCGTCCAGGGGCGGGTCTGCAGGCGGTGCGCGTTCTCGGCGGGATCGGTCTTGGCGGTGCCGAACTCGTAGTAGTTGTTGTAGTGCGTTACGTCATTGAACGGAGTCGGCGTTTCGCCGCCAGCCATTTCGCGCTTGGCCGTGACTTTGAGCGCTTCGCCGTTGCCGGTATCGGCTGTAGCGGCGGCGTCCTCGGCCTCGCCGCAGCCACTGGCGAACAGCGCCACGGAGGCCAGCCCCATTTCGGCCAAAAACTGGCGACGGTTGCGGTAGACCGATTCCGGTGTGATCTCGGACGCCTTGGGCGAAGAGGGGGACGGGCTTTTGATCAGCATCACGGGCTCCGGAACTCGGGACTCACCATCAGACCTTATATCGCATCGCGACGTTCAGGTGCGGCAGTCCGTCACTTGGGCGCGAACGTCCAGAGCTGGCCCTAAAGGCAGAAGCGCTCGACCAGTCGGCGCAGCGTGCGCCGCATCGGCTCGATGCGGTCCAGCGGCAGGTATTCGTTCTGCTGGTGGGCAACCTCGATGTCGCCGGGTCCGAGAATCACGGTGTCGAGTCCGAGTTGGTTGAAGAAGCCGCCTTCGGTGGCGAAGTCAACCACGCCGGCCGGATGGCCGGTGAGCTCTTCGCAGACCCTGACAAGTTCCGAGGTCTCCGGCGTCTGGAAGGCGGGCACGCCGTCCATCAGATTCGAGAATTCGAGGCGGCAGCCGGGGGTGCGCAGGCCGGCGCTGGCCTCGGCACGCGCCTCGGCGCGCAGCGCCTCGATCTCGAAGCCGGGCGGAAAGCGCATGTCGATCTGCAGTTCCACGTGGCCGGGGATGCGGTTGGCGGAGTCGCCGCCCTGCACCGAACCCAGGTTCAGCGTGGGGTGATCGAGCGCGAAGCCGCGCGCGCTGCCCCGGCGGGATTTGAGCGCTTCGCGGTAGGCACTGAGCGCGCGCAGTACGTCGTGCAGACCGTCGATGGCATTGGCGCCCAGGTCGGGCCGGCTGGAATGGCCGGTCTTGCCATGGATGTGAATGCTGTCCATGAGGATGCCCTTGTGCATGCGTACCGGCTTGAGGCCGGTGGGTTCGCCGATCACGGCGTAGCGTGCCTTGGGGCGTCCGGCGGCGGCCAGCGCCTTGGCGCCGTCCATGGTCGATTCCTCGTCGGCCGTGGCCAGGATGATCAGCGGCTGCCGCAATTCGCGGTCGGCGAACTCTGCGGCGGTTTCCACGGCCAGCGCCAGAAAGCCTTTCATGTCGCAGACGCCGAGGCCGTACCAGTTGCCGTCGCGTTCGCTGAGCTTGAACGGATCGCTATGCCAGCCGTGTTCATCGAACGGCACGGTGTCCGAGTGCCCGGCCAGCACCAGGCCGCCGGGGCCGCGGCCGCGCACCGCGATCAGGTTGAACTTGCCGGGCCGGTCCGGCACCGGCATGCGCTCGCAGTCGAAGCCCAGATCGTCCAACCAGCTGGCCAACAGGTCGATGACCGCCTCGTTGGGCATGTCGAACGGTACGTTCTCGCTGGACACCGAAGGCCGGGCGAGCAATTCGGAAACAAGCTGGGCAAGCTGGGGCGTTCGGGTCATACGCGTATAATCAGCCATCCCGTTCCGCGCTGCATCCCATGACCCAAACCGTTCAATACGACGAACTCTCCGACGCGCTGGCCCGACTCGGCTTCACCCATGGCGCGGCCGAATTCCACGGCGCCGTGGCCGGTGCGCTGTGCGTCAGCGAGCCGGACAGCGTGGACCCGCTGAATCTGCTCGGTCACGCCACCGAGGACAGTCCGCAGTCGGCAAGCGCCCTGATGCAGCTGGTCGAACAGCAATTGTCCGCACTCGGTGATTCCGAGATGGTGTTCGCGCCCCTGTTGCCGGATGACGAGGAAGCCCTGTCGTCCCGGGTGCGCGCACTGTGCGACTGGTGCGAGGGCTTTCTGTACGGGCTGACGACGCGCGCCAACCTCGATCTCAAGGTCTGTTCCGAGGAGGCCCGCGAGATCATCGAAGACTTCACGCAGTTCACGCGCGCCGGCGTGTCCGACGAGGACGATGAAGAACTCGAAGAGGCGGCGTACGCGGAATTGGTCGAGTACATCCGTGTCGGCGTGCAACTGGTGTTCATGGAGCTGCATCCGCGCGAAAGCGATGCCGCACCCCAGGCGCCTTCGCCAACTGTGCACTGAGCCCACACCGAACCCGTGAGGACGCCATGACCGGACCTACCCGACTCGAACTCGACGAACACGCCAAGCGACGCCAGCGCCTGATGCAGGCGATGGGGCCGGACGGCGTGGCCATCATCCCCGGCGCCCATGAAGTGGTGCGTTCCCGAGACACGCATTTCCGTTTCCGGCAGGACAGCGATTTCCATTATCTGACGGGATTTTCAGAGCCGGATTCGATCGCGGTGCTGGCACCCGGCCGCCCAGAGGGCGAATACATCCTGTTCGTGCGTCCGCGCGACGAGACCCGCGAAATCTGGGACGGCCGGCGCGCCGGGCCGGAAGGCGCCTGTTCGATTTATGGCGCGGATCAGGCCTTCAATATCGACGAATTTCAGGACGGACTTCAGGACTTGCTGAGCGGTCGCGCACGGGTGTTCTACACTTTTGGCGACCACCCGACGATGGACGCAAGAGTGGCGGCCTGCGTGCGCGAGATTCGGGAAGTCTCGCGCCGCGGTGCCGCCGCGCCGTTCGAATTCGTGGCGATGGAAACCACGCTGCACGAAATGCGTTTGCGCAAGACGCCGGCCGAACTGGAGTTGCTGCGGTTCGCCTGCCGGGTGTCCGCCGACGCGCATGTTCGCGCGATGCGCTTCGCCAAGCCCGGAATTCATGAATGGCAGGTGGCCGCCGAAATTCACCATGAATTCGAACGCAACGACATGCAGCCCGGTTACGGGTCCATCGTCGGCGGCGGCGACAATGCCTGCATTCTTCATTACGTGGAGAACAACGCCACGCTCATGGACGGTGAGCTGCTGCTGATCGATGCCGGCGGCGAGTATCGCGGCTACACCGCGGACATCACGCGCACCTTCCCGGTCGGCGGTCGCTACAGCGGTCCGCAGCGCGAAGTCTACGAAGTGATCCTGGCCGCACAGCTGGCCGCGATCGATACCTTGCGTGCCGGGCAGTCGGTCGGTGCGCCGCACGAGGTGGCGACGCGCAAGCTCACCGAAGGCCTGGTGGCCCTGGGCCTGCTGCAGGGCGACGTCGACACGCTGATCGCTGAAGGCGCGCAGCGCCGCTTCTACATGCACGGCACCGGTCACTGGCTGGGCCTCGATGTGCATGACGTGGGCCGCTACAAGATCGACGGTGCCTATCGCGATTTCGAGCCGGGCATGGTGATGACGGTCGAGCCCGGTCTCTACATCCAGCCCGGCAGCGAGGGTATCGACGAGCGCTTCTGGGGCATCGGCATCCGCATCGAGGACGATGTGGCCGTCACCGCCGCTGATCCCGAGGTGCTGACGGCCGGCGTGCCGAAAGCCGTTGACGAGGTAGAAGCGCTGATGAGGGACGCCGCCTGAGCCCGCAGCACCGCGCGCCGCGTCCATGAACGACTACGACCTCGCGATCGTTGGCGGCGGTCTGGTCGGCGCTTCGCTCGCGGTGGCCTTGCACGGCAGCGGTCTGCGCGTCGCGCTGATCGAGGCGGCCGCGCCACCGCTTGCCGAACCGGCCTGGGATGAGCGCTGCATCGGACTCAACGAGGCGACGCGACGCATCTTCGACAGCCTGGGTGTTTGGGGCGCGATGCGCGGCGAGGCCGAAGCCATCGCCGCCACGCATGTCAGCGAGCAGGGCCGCTTCGGTGTCGCGCGTTTCCATGCCGCGGAAGCGGGGCTCGACGCCTTGGGGTACAACACACCGCTGCGAGCCATACATGGAAGTCTGCTGCGGCGGGTGCGCGAGACCGGTGCGGCCATCCTGCTGTGTCCGGCCCGCGTCGACGACGTGCAGGTCGATGGCGAGCACGTGCATCTGCGCGGCACCGCACTGGATGGCGGCCTCCGGGCGCGACTGCTGGTGGCGGCCGACGGCGCCCGTTCGCCCATTCGTCAGCGCTTCGGTATCGCCACCGAGACGCACGACTATGCGCAGACTGCGATCGTCAGCAGCGTGCGCACGCAACGCGAGCATGCGGGCATCGCCCACGAGCGCTTCACACCGGATGGACCGATCGCCGTCCTGCCACGGCCGGGCCGGGTCTGCACCGTGGTCTGGACGGTGCCGACGGATGTTGCCGAACGGCTGCTGGCGCTGAGCGAGGCCGCGTTCCTGCAAGCCTTGCAGGCCGCTTTCGGCCACCGACTGGGACAGTTCAGCGCGCTGGGGCGGCGCGGCGCCTATCCGCTGACGCGCGTTCTCAGCACGCGCCTGGTGGCCGAGCGCACGGTGTTCGTCGGCAACGCCGCGCAGACGCTGCATCCGGTCGTGGCGCAGGGCTTCAATCTTGGCTTGCGTGACGTGGCGACGCTGGCGGATCTGCTGCCGGACTATTCGGACCCCGGCTGCGCGGCCCTGCTGCACGCGTATGTCGATCGGCGTCGCGACGATCGCCGTCAGGCGGCCGATTTCACCGATGGTCTGGTGCGCCTGTTCTCCAATCGCGTGCCAGGTTTGGGCGAACTACGCCATCTCGGACTAAGCGCGCTGAACCTGTCGGGGCCCCTGAAACGACGCATGATGCAGCGCAGCCTTGGCTTCGGCGCGTACACGCCGGCCGCCGCGCGATGCCGCGCATGAGCGCGCGAAGCCACGACATCGTAATCGTCGGTGGCGGCATCGTCGGCGCCACTGCGGCCCTGGCGCTGCTGCGCAATGGTTTCGACGTCGCGCTGGTGGACCGCGCTGCGACGCGTCCGCCGGCGCCGGGCGCCGAGGTCGACGCGCGGGTCTACGCCATCGCACCGGGTTCGCGCCGGTTTCTCGACACGCTCGGTGCCTGGCCCGGCGACCCGGCCTGCGCCTATCAAGGCATGCAGGTATGGAATGCCGATCCAGCGCTATCGCTGCGCTTTGACGCGGCCGCGGCGGCGTTGCCGGAACTCGGTCACATCGTCGCCCACGATGTGCTGCTCGATGCGCTGTGGAATCGTCTTGGCGCGGCGCGGCTGGTGCAGGGTGAAACGGTAGACAGCTTCACCGTGGAAGCCGGTGGCGCGCATTTGGGCCTGAGCGGCGGCGGACACATCCGGGCCGATCTGGTGATCGCTGCGGACGGTGCCGGTTCCAGTCTGCGCCGGCTTGCCGGCATCGAGACGCTCGGCTGGCCGTATGCCCATCAGGCGATCGTCAGCCACGTTCAGACCGAGCGGCCGCATCGCGCCACGGCCTACCAGCGCTTCCTGCCGGACGGTCCGCTGGCCTTCCTGCCACTGGCCGACGGCCGCAGTTCGATCGTCTGGTCAACGACACGTGCCGGGGAACGCATGGCCCTGCCGGATGCCGGGTTCGCCAAGGCGCTGCATCAGGCTTCGCAAGATTGCCTGGGGCTGATCGGCGAGGTGACGCCGCGCAAAGTGGTGCCGCTGCGGCTGCTGCATGCACGCGATTACCACGCGCCAGGACTGGCACTGGTCGGCGATGCGGCTCATGTGGTGCATCCCCTGGCCGGGCAGGGCCTCAACCTCGGTCTGGCTGACGTGGAGGCGCTGCTGGGGTGTGCGCTGGAAGCACGCCGCGCCGGCCGCAAGCTCGGTTCGGCGCGGGTACTGGCCCGCTATGGGCGGGCGCGCAAGCTCGCCAATCTGGAAATGCTGGCGACGGTGGATGCGCTCTATCGTCTGTTCGGTCTGCGGGCGCCGGGACTCGACAATGTACGCGGTTTGGGGCTCGCCCTGGTCGACCGTGTGGCCGCGATCAAGGGTCCTTTGCTGCGCCGCGCCGTCGGAATCTGAGCACTCAAGTGCACTTGTGTGCTCATGGTGGCTTACGGTGCCGTTAAGCGCCCGTTATAATTGACCGGATAGGCAGAGCCAGTTTCCACCCGGTTGCTCTGCCGCGCTCACCCAAATCGTTTTCGAATCAAAGGTAAGGCCGAATGAGTAATGAGGGCGTGGACCTTGGCCGACGCCGCTTCCTGACTGTCGCGACCGGGGTCGTCGGCGGCGCAGGGGCGGTGGCGGCGGCGGTGCCGTTTCTGGCGTCGTTTTCGCCAAGTGAAAGAGCCAAGGCGCTCGGCGCACCGGTGACGATCAACATCGCCGGCGTCGAAGCGGGCCAGATGGTCACCACAGCCTGGCGCGGCAAGCCAGTCTGGGTCGTCAACCGCACCGAGGAAATGCTGGCCTCGCTGTCCGGCGACGAGAAGCGCCTGCGCGATCCGGAGTCCGCGCAGCCGCAGCAGCCGGACTATGCCACCAATCAGCATCGCTCGATCAAGCCCGAGTATCTGGTGATGCTGGGCGTGTGCACGCACCTTGGTTGCTCGCCGAAATTCCACCCGGAGAGCCCGGCACCGACCATTGACGCGAACTGGCCGGGCGGCTTCTTCTGCCCCTGTCACGGCTCCAAGTTCGATCTGGCCGGCCGCGTGTTCCAGGGGGTACCCGCGCCGCTGAACATGGTGGTGCCGCCGCACCGCTACGAAACCGAAACCGAAGTCGTGGTCGGTGAAGACACCCAGGGAGGAGCCGCCTGATGGCCATCGTGCCCAATCCGCACAAGACGACCGGCTTCCTCGGCTGGATCGACGATCGCTTTCCGCTCACGAAGATGTGGAAGGATCACGTCGCCGAGTACTACGCGCCGAAGAACTTCAACCTCTGGTACTACTTCGGCTCGCTGGCGATGCTGGTGCTGGTCAACCAGCTGCTGACCGGCATCTTCCTTGTCATGCACTACAAGCCGTCGGCGGCGGAAGCCTTCGATTCCGTCGAATACATCATGCGCGATGTGCCCTGGGGCAACATCATCCGCTACCTGCATTCGACCGGGGCCTCGGCGTTCTTCATCGTCGTGTATCTGCACATGTTCCGGGCGCTGATGTACGGCTCGCACCGCAAGCCGCGCGAACTGATCTGGATCTTCGGCTGCCTGATCTACGTCTGCCTGATGGCCGAGGCCTTCTGCGGTTACGTGCTGCCCTGGGGCCAGATGTCGTACTGGGGGGCGCAGGTGATCATCTCGCTGTTCGGCGCGATCCCGGGCATCGGTCCTGATCTCGTGGTCTGGATCCAGGGCGACTACATCCCTTCGGACGCCACGCTCAATCGCCTGTTCTCGCTGCACGTGATCGCGATTCCGTTCGTGCTGGTCGGCTTGGTCGTGGCGCACCTGATGGCGCTGCACGAAGTCGGGTCCAACAACCCGGATGGCATCGAGATCAAGAAGCACAAGGATCCCGAGACCGGTATCCCGCTGGACGGCATTCCGTTTCATCCGTACTACACGGTCAAGGACATGTTCGGCGCCGCGGTGTTCCTGCTGATCTTCCTGGCAGTCGTATTCTTCGCGCCGGACGGCGGCGGATGGTTCCTCGAAAAGCCCAACTTCGAGGAAGCCAATGCCCTGTCCACGCCCGAGCACATCACGCCGGTGTGGTACTTCGGCCCGTTCTACGCGATGTTGCGCGCGGTGCCGGACAAGCTGCTGGGTGTGGCAACGATGGGGGCGGCGGTACTGATCCTGTTCTTCCTGCCCTGGCTAGACCGTTCACCGGCCAAGTCGATCCGCTACAAGGGGCCGATCTTCAAGGTTCTGGCGATGATCTTCGCCGTCGTGTTCTGCGTACTGGGCTATCTCGGCCTGCAGCCGCCGAGCCCCACCGGCACGTTGATCTCGCGCCTCGGTACGGTTTACTACTTCCTGTTCTTCCTGCTGATGCCGATCTACACCAAGTTGGAAAGCGTCAAGCCCGTGCCGGAGAGGGTCACAGAATGAAGCGCCTGATTCTGCTGTCCAGCCTCCTGTTCGGAGGCCTGCTGAGCACCCACGCCAACGCGGCCGGCGGTGAGCCCGTCTTCGCGTTTACCCCGCATCCGGACAACATCGCTTCGGTACAGCGTGGTGCTCGCGACTTCATGAACTACTGCTCGGGCTGCCACAGTCTCAAGTACCTGCGCTACAGCCGGGCCGCGGCCGATCTTGGCCTGCCCGAAGAGCTGGTCGAGAAGAGCCTGATGTTCACCACCGAGAAGGTGCAGCAGCCGATCGTGTCGGCGATGCCGGCGCAGGCCGAAAGCTGGTTCGGGCGGCAGCCGCCCGATCTGTCTCTGGTGTCGCGCAAGCGCGGCCCGGCCTGGGTCTACAGCTTTCTCAACGGCTTCTACGTGGATCCGAGCAAGGCCGCCACCGGCGTCAACAACCTGCAGCTTCCCGGTGCCTCGATGCCGCATGTGCTGTGGGAGCAGCAGGGATTCCGTGCGCAGGTCGAGGCGCCGGAGGGCGAGCACGCCGAGGCGGAGCACGGCGGGCATCACGCGCCCGAGCTGGAAACCGTGGTCGAAGGCAAGCTGACTCAGGACGAATATGAGGAGATGATTGCCGACCTCACCAATTTCCTGATCTATGCCGCCGAGCCGGGTCGTGCCGACCGTATCTCGCTGGGCATGAAGGTTCTTTTCTACATGCTGCTGCTGGTCGGACTGACCTACATGCTCAAGCGTGAGTTCTGGCGCGACGTACACTGAGTAAGGATGTCGGCCCGAAGCAGACAGACAGGAAGCGATAGTCCCGGCGCGGTGCTGTCCGCGCGCCGCGCCGGGATACTGCTGTTTTCGGGTGAAAGCGATCTGGGCAGCCACTGGGCGCGCCTGGTCGCGGCCGAAAAGGACATCGACGGCGCGGCGATCGAATGGATACGTCCCGGCGTGACCAATGAGGACTGGCTGTTGCTGTCGCCGTCTCAGGTATTGCCTACGCTGGCGGACCGCGAAGTCGTGCTGTATCCGGCCCGGCTGGTCGCTGAATATCTGGACGAGCGCTATCCGCATCCGCCGTTGTTGCCGGTGGAGCCCGCCGGGCGTGCACGTGTGCGCATGGCCCTGCATCAGCTGGAATCGGTACTGTACCCGCTGGCCGAGCAGGGGCTTTCCACGGATAACGCGCAGAGCGCGCAACGTTCACGCAAGCTGTTGCGTGAACAGCTGCTCGGTCTGGCGCGCGTTTTCCCCACGCGTGGCTTCTTCATGGGCAGCGACCTGAGCTGTGTCGACTGCGCCTGGGCGCCGCTGTTGTGGCGCCTGCCGTCGCTGGGGATTCCGCTGGACTCGGTGGAGGGCATGCGCCCCTACGCCGAAAAGTTGTTCTCGCGTGGAGCTTTTCAGCGCAGCCTGTCTTCGGTTGAACGTTCACTCGCCGCGTGATCGCCGGTGGCAGAACCGGCTTTGCCAAACCAGAATTGAGTTGAGTGCGCGCCCGGCGCGCCAAGGAACAATGGCCAAATCCCGACGCCCGTATCTGATCCGCGCCATTTACGAATGGGCCGCTGACAATGGTTACACCCCGCACCTGGTCGCCGCAGCCGACGCCGATGGCGTGGTAGTGCCGCGCGAATTTGTCCAGGACGGGCGGATTACGCTCAATGTCAGCATGAGTGCGGTGCAGGGGCTGGACCTGCACAGCGATCCGATCTATTTCAGCGCCCGTTTTTCGGGGCGCGCGTTCGATATCTGGGTGCCATCGGGTGCGGTGCTCGCGATTTTCGCCAAGGAATCCGGTGAAGGGATCGTATTCGGCGAGGTCGAGGCCGCGGACCCGGACGGTGAGCCACCGCCGCAGGGCCCATCGCCGGAACCCGGCAAACCGGCCGGCCGCTCGCACCTGCGGGTGGTGAAGTAGCGCGATCGGTCGCGCGGGTTCACTCGACCGCGAAACCCAGCAGAATTTCCCGCAGCAACTCGCTCTGGCTGTTGACGCCGCATTTGCAGAACACCCGTTTGAGGTGCGTGCGCGCGGTGAATACGGACATGCCGCGCATCGCGGCAAAGTCGCGGGTCGACGCACCGCACGCCAGTTCCGCGGCCAGTGCCGCTTCGGTTTCGGTGAGGCCGTAGGTTCGGCGCAGCACGCTGTGTGACACGCGTGGCCGTTCGTTTCGATTGCGAATCAGCAGTACGGCGTAGCCGTCCAGACCCGGAATTCCTCCCGGGACGGCACGGACGCGCAGCTGGAGTTCGCGGCCTTCGTGAGTGCAACGGATGACCGGTCCCTCCTCGCCTGCGCGCGCGGCGCGCCGCAGGGCGCCTTCAAGCCACTCGAAGACATTGCTACCGATTCTCGGCGACTCTGCGGGGTCGCCACCATCTGCGCTATCGTCGACGCAGGGGCGACGCAGCGCCATGCGGGCGGCGGGACTGACGTATACGGCGCGTGCGTTGGCGTCGAATACGACCAGTGCCGAGCTGCGGATCAGGCCGGCTTCCAGCAGGCGCTGAAACAGCGCGGCAGGGATGTCCGCTTCCGCGGATGCGCTCCAGCGAGGGCGTGTCAGCGTTTGCGTCAGCATGGCCAGTTCGTCCGAGAAATCAGACTTCAGTTCTAGGCCAGATTGGGTTTTCAATCGCGATGAAAATCGAACCAATTCGTGACCGATTCGCGGCGAGGGCTACATCGGGACAGCCTGGCCGCTCAGGCCCAGTCCCCGGCGTCGAATGCATTCCGCAACCAGTCGATCCGGCCGACACCGTCGATCGCGACCACGTCGAAGCGGATCGGATGACGCGCCAGCTCCGGTTGGCGCGCGATCAGGCCGCGCGTCGCTTTGACGATGCGGGCGCGTTTGCGCGCGTCCACGGATTCGGCGGCGCTGCCGAAACGGCTGCTGCGGCGCTGGCGGACTTCGATCACGGCCACGGTATCGCCGTCGCGCATCACCAGGTCGAGCTCGCCGCCGCGCGCGTGCTGGTTGCGACTGATGAGTTTCAAGCCTTGCGCCTCAAGCCAGCGCTGGGCCAGGGTTTCCGCTGCCTGGCCGGCTTTCAGGGCCACGTCGTGGAGCTGGGCTGCGCCGGCGGCGCCGGCAGCATGCGCAGACCGCCATTCTGGATGATGGCGCACTGCAGATGGCGCGATACCTTGTTGCCGTTGTCCAGAGACAATGATCCGCTGGCGCCGTCGATCGAACCGCCGGCAAACAGCTGGCCAGCCTGGAGCGCCTCGGCCAGCTTGTAGGCGTCGTAGCCCAGTGCCAGCAGGCGCGTCTGCGAACTCAGTGCCGGGCTCAGACTGGGCTGGATCTGTGTGCGCAGCGCGTGCCACGGGCCGCTGCGGTCCAGCATCCAGGGCATGTCGCAAAAGCGCAGTCCGCTGAGATCATTGGAGGGGTCGCGCTTGCCGTCATAGGCGATGGAGGTGGCGTAGATCGGCAGTTCGGAGGCGTGGAAGTAACGGAACTGCGAGCGGATCGAGCGGGCCTGGGTCGGCGTGGCGGCCACGAAGGCGAAATCGACGTCGCTGCGCGGACGCGTTTCGAATTCGGCGGAGTAGCCGATGATGCCGCGCAGCGCATTGTGCCGGTCCTGGCTTTCGCGCAGCGCCAGCAGGTCCTGAATCTGCTCGGAGAAATCACTTTGACCGGTGCTGTAGCGGCGAACATGCGCGACATGGCCACCGAGCTGGGACAGACGTTCCGCAAATGCTGCATAGACGCGGTCGCCCCAGTCTCCTTCCGGCACCAGCGCGATCGCGCGCGACTGGTTCTGGGACACCGCCTGTTCTGCGGCCTGGCGGGCCTCGTCCTCGGGCGCCAGGCCGAACTGGTAGAGCGGTCCGGATGTGTATTGATTGGCATCGAGGTAGTTCAGCGCCAGCACCGGTACTGAACTGCCTGAGCCGGCGAGCCGCGCGACGTATTCCTTCTGCAGGGGGCCGATGATGAAGTCCGCACCGCTGTACATCGCTTCGCGATAGGCCTGCTCGAAACGGCTGTCGCTGTCGCCGGTGTCAAAAACGTCGATGGACGGTCGCGGCAGGCCGGACTGCAGCCAGGCCGTGAACAAGCCCTCGCGAACCGCGCTGGCGGGCGCCGCGTAGCGTCCACTCAAGGGCAGCAGTACGGCCACTCGATTGAGCGGACCGCCGCTGCTCTGCCACTGCGTGGATTGCCAGGCCTGGGTCGGTCCCTGTTGCGCGCGCGCCAGTTCGGCCGGATGGTTCGGGTACTGCACGCGCCAATCGGCCAGTACATTGGGACGTGGCGCACCGGCCGAGCGCCGGATGATGCGCGCCAGATCGATCCAGCCGCGTGTGATGCGATCGGCGTTGGCGAGTTGCGGTTCGATCGACGGATCGAGCGGTGCCTGCATCAACACGCTCCAGATGTGATCGCGGTTCTGGTCGAGTTGTACGCGCGTGTCCAGCAGGGCCTCGCGCCGCACCAGCGTGCTGACGGCGGTGACCGTCAGGCCCAGGCGCGCCTGGGTGTCGGCACGCACTGATTCCACATTGGCTGCGAGGCTGCGATTGCCGATCGCCCAGGGCTCCGGCAGCGCCTGCTCGGCCAGCTGTGGCTGATCTTCCAGCAACAGCGAGCGCGCCTGAGCGATCTGGAAGCGAATCGCCTGTTCGCTCGGCAGGCGCGAAGGGTCGACGCGCGACAGCGCGCGATCGGCGGCCAAGGGATCGCCGGCATCGAGCGCAGCCTCCGCTTCGGCCAGCCAATCGGGCGTCGCCGGACTGGGTCGCGCCGGGGGCGCGACCGGCGCGCGCGCAGGGAGACTGCCGCAGGCGCAAAGCGTGGCGGCCAGCAACAGAGCCGGGAGTCGGTGTGCGTTGGGCATAGATGTAAAGTATGACACGCTCGCGTGGCTGAACCTTGACATTGACGGCAGCTGCACCGGCCGCCGCCTTGCAATATTTCGCGATCCGCATGAATCCTCCGATGCCCGCCAGCACTGAGACAGACTCCGCAGCCATCGATCCGTCTCAGGCCTCTGCCGAGGTGTCGGACGGACATCTTTATGTCGTGGCCACGCCGATTGGAAATCTCGGCGATCTTTCGCCGCGCGCCCTGCGCGTGTTGTCGGCGGTGAACGCGATCTGCGCCGAAGACACGCGCGTAACCGGCGGTCTGCTGTCGCATTTCGGTGTGCGGGCTCGGTTGATCGCTTTGCACGAGCACAATGAGACGGAAATTGCCGGCAAGCTGGTCACGCGTCTTCTGGCGGGCGAAAGCCTCGCGCTGGTATCCGATGCCGGCACACCGCTGGTCAGCGATCCCGGTTTCGCGCTGGTGCGCGCCTCGCGTGCCGCCGGGGTTCCAGTCATGACCGTGCCGGGGCCCTGCGCGGTGGTGGCCGCGCTGTCGGTGTCCGGCCTGCCCAGCGACCGTTTCGTGTTCGAAGGCTTCCTGCCGTCGCGTCGCGGCGCGCGGCGTAGCCGCCTGGAAGCGCTGGCGGATTGTCGCGACACCCTGATCGTCTACGAATCGAGTCACCGCATCGCCGAATGTCTGACGGACTGCGCCGAGGTGCTGGGGGCCGATCGGCGCATCTGCCTGGCGCGTGAGCTGAGCAAGCGTTTCGAGCAATCGCTCACCGATACGGCGGCGCGGCTGTGCGAGTGGCTGGCCGAGGACGGTAACCGCTCGCGTGGAGAGTTCGTCCTGGTGATCGAGGGCGCGGCCGATTCCGCGCAGCCGGACGAGGCTGATCGCATCCTGCGCGTGCTGTTGAGCGAACTGGAGCCCTCGCGTGCGGCGCGCGTGGCCGCCGAACTCACGGGTCAGCGCAAGAACGCACTGTACAAGCGCGCGCTGGAAATGTCGGCGCCACCGGTCCAGTAGCGGGATCGCGTAGAATCCCCGCCGGGAGTCGGCCGAACAATCGCTGTTGCCGCAAGGTGATGGAGGAAAGTCCGGGCTCCGCAGGGCAGGGTGCCAGGTAACCCCTGGGGGGCGCGAGCCTACGGAAAGTGCCACAGAGATCAGACCGCCTAAGCGCTTCGGCGCCGGTAAGGGTGAAAAGGTGCGGTAAGAGCGCACCGCGCGGCCGGCAACGGTTCGCGGCACGGTAAACCCCGCCTGGAGCAAGGCCAAATAGGGAAGGACGGCGGCTTCGGCCGCCGACGCGTGGCCCGCGCGCCTTCCGGGTAGGCTGCTTGAGGTCTGCGGCGACGCAGATCCCAGAGGAATGATTGTTTCGGATCGCAAGATCTAGACAGAACCCGGCTTACAGGCCGGCTCCCACCTGATTCCCGATGCGGGCGGCGTGCCTCGGCATGCCGCCTGTGCCGACTGACGCCAACAGGATTCGCAGCCCAGCCGTGCGACGCAAGCAGACATCTTCGGACGAGGACAGGCAGGCCGCCGCCGAATCCCAGATCTGGGAGGTTCCGGTGACGCTGCCGGAGGGCGAATTCACGGCCTATCTGAGCGAACCCGCGGACAGCAGCATCATGGAGGTGCTGCAGCAGTTGCGTCGTGGCGAATACCCGAAACCCTACGTGCTCGACAATGGTGAACATCGCGAGTTGTACATCGGCCAGCGTTTCACGCAGAGCCGCATGAGCCTGCACGAGCCGGACGCGCTGGACCTGGCGTATACCCGCTCGATGATGGCATTTCTGCTGTTCCAGCCCCAGCCCAGACACGTCATGCTGGTGGGCCTGGGCGGCGGGTCGCTGACCAAGGCCTGCTATCGTGGACTGCCGAAGGCGCGGATCACCACGATCGAAATCGAGCGGACGGTGATCGAACTGGCCAGCCTGTTCCACGTACCGAATCCGGGCGCGCGGCTGCGTCTGGTGCATGCCGATGCCGCTACCTATTTCGCCAGCACACGCCAGTCGGCCGATGTCGTGCTGGTCGACGGCTGCGATGCGGTGGGGTTGTCGCCAAGTCTGTGCAGCGAAAGCTTCTACGCCTCGGTCCGGTCACGGCTGCGGCCGGGCGGCGTGCTGGTCAGCAATCTGGTGGGAACGATCGCTCGTATCGGCTCGATGATCGACAGCATCGCCCGGGTGTTCGATGGACAGATCCTGGTTCTGCGCGATGCAGTGAGTGAAAACCGCGTCGTGCTCGCATTTTGCAATCCGTCATGGCCGCCGGACTGGGCTCGGGTCCGCGCCCGCGTGCCCGAACTCGCGAACAGGCATGCACTCGACCTCGGCGGGATGGCGAAGCAGCTTCAACTCAATTTCCGCCGTTCGCTCGGAAAAGCCGGAAATTCCGCAAAAAGGCGGCGCTAGGCCCGTCGTAGCGGGATTCCTCTCCCCTAAGCCCCACTTCGCCCCA
>Ga0207882_1000163_pt1 | contig 25737 bp, 24 predicted proteins | sample MalvirmetaMSP103_FD_184228 | JGI IMG/M metagenome (GOLD analysis project Ga0207882, IMG submission 184228) | Marine viral communities from the Deep Pacific Ocean - MSP-103 (SPAdes) | ecosystem: Environmental > Aquatic > Marine > Oceanic | place: Pacific Ocean | collected 2011-05-15 | reverse complement strand
CCCCGGCACGGGGATGAAGGTGCCGAGCCGGTAGACGATCAGGAGGCCGATCGTGAAGAGGATCCGCTGACGGAGCTCGGTGGCCTTGCCGAAGGCCCCCCAGCTCATGTTGGCGGCCATCTGTTCTGCTGCTGATGCCATCGGGGCTCTCTATGTCATGTCAGCGCCGCCGGACCGGGGTCTTCCGGTCGGCGGCGCGGGAACAGTCGGTGACGGGGCTGGGGAGCGCAAGACCCCCCGGCCACCGATTATTCGGCGGCGGCCGCCGGTGCGGTGAGGGTGAGCTTGCCGCCCGCCTTCTCGACCGCCTCGATCGCGCCCTTGGACGCGCCGGTCACGGCGAGGTTGGCCTTGGAGGTGAACTCGCCCTTGGACAGAACGCGGATGCCGTCGCGCTTGCGGCGCACCAGGCCTGACGCGATCAGCGCATCCTCGGTGATGTCATGACCGGCGTCGATCTTGCCCGCATCGATGAACTTCTGGATCAGGCCCAGGTTGACGACGGCGTATTCGCGGCGGTTCGGCTTGTTGAAGCCGCGCTTGGGCAGACGCTGGTAGAGCGGCATCTGGCCGCCCTCGTAGCCCTTGATGGCCACGCCCGAACGGGACTTCTGACCCTTGATGCCGCGGCCACCCATTTTACCGGTGCCCGAGCCCGGGCCACGGCCGACGCGCTTGGGTTTCTTGGTGGCGCCCGGATTGTCGCGCAGTTCGTTGAGTTTCATGTCGCTTCTCCTTTGCCGGAACTGCCCCCCAGCGACGGAACGGGCAAACGCGGCTTCATTGAATGGATTCGGACCCCTCGAAAGGGCCACCGGCGGCGTATACGATCCTCGCGCCGCGCATGCAAGCCGTGCGGGACAGGCGAAGGCCGAACCTCCGCCCCGCTCCGGTCGCTTCCTGCTGCTTCCGCTTCTTGGCGGCGATGCCCAAAGGCATGCGAAAAGGGCGCCACGGTTTCCCGCGGCGCCCTTCCCGTTCGCGCTGAGCCGGTGGCTCAGGCCTTTTCTTCGATGATCTGCACGAGGTGCGGGATCGAGTTCACCATGCCGCGCACCGAGGGGGTGTCCTCGAGCTCGCGGGTGCGGTGCATCTTGTTGAGCCCGAGGCCCTTCAGCGTGGCACGCTGAACGGCGGGGCGACGGATCGGCGAGCCGATCTGCTTGACGACGATGGTTGCCATGTCCGCTCTCCTCAGGCTTCGGCGACTTCGGCGCCGGCCTCTTCGGGCTTGCGCAGAATGTCGGCGACCTTCTTGCCGCGACGCTGGGCGACCGCACGCGGCGACTGCTCGGCGCGGAGGCCGTCCAGCGTCGCGCGGATCATGTTGTACGGGTTCTGCGAGCCGAGCGACTTGGACACGACGTCCTGAAGCCCGAGCATCTCGAACACCGCACGCATCGGGCCGCCGGCGATGATGCCGGTACCCGCGGGTGCCGCCCGCATGACGACACGGCCGGCGCCGTGGCGGCCTTCCATGTCGTGGTGCAGGGTCCGACCCTCGCGCAGCGGCACGCGGATCAGGTTGCGGCGCGCCTGCTCGGTGGCCTTGCGGATGGCCTCGGGGACCTCCTTGGCCTTGCCCTTGCCGAAGCCGACACGGCCCTTCTGGTCACCGACGACGACGAGCGCCGCGAAGCCGAAGCGCTTGCCGCCCTTGACCGTCTTGGAGACCCGGTTGATCGCCACGAGACGATCGGCGAATTCCGGGTTCTCATCGCGGTCGCGGCGACGGTTGTCACGTTCTGCCATGTTACGTCTCCTCAGATCTTCAGGCCGGCGTCACGGGCCGCGTCAGCGAGCGCCTTGACCTTGCCGTGGAACAGGAAGCCGCCGCGGTCGAAATAGGCTTCGGACACGCCGGCCGCCTTCGCACGCTCTGCGATCGCCGCACCGACCTTCGCGGCCGCCTCGACGTTGTTCTTCCCGATGATGCCCAGATCCTTCTCCAAAGAGGAGGCCGAGGCGAGAGTGACGCCGTTCACGTCGTCGATCAGCTGGACGCTGATGTTCTTGTTGCTGCGGTGCACGGAGAGACGCGGACGCCCCGCGTTCACCTTACGCAGCTTGCTCCGGACGCGCTGACGGCGCTTCAGGAACAGATCCCGTTTGCTGTTTGCCATTTTTTCGCGTCCTTACTTCTTCTTGCCTTCCTTGCGGAAGATGAACTCGCCTTTGTAGCGGATGCCCTTGCCCTTGTAGGGCTCGGGAGCGCGCCACTCGCGAATGTTCGCCGCAACCTGTCCAACCTGCTGCTGGTCGATGCCTTCGACCACGATCTCGGTCTGCTTGGGCGCCGTGACCGTGACGCCCTGCGGCACCTCGAAGTTCACGTCGTGGCTGTAGCCGAGCGCCAGCTTCAGGACATTGCCCTGCATCTGGGCACGGTAGCCCACGCCCTGGATCTCGAGCTCCTTCTTGAAGCCCTCCGAGACGCCGGTGACGAGGTTCTGCACCATCGAGCGGGACATGCCCCACTGCTGACGTGCGCGCTTGGACGTGCCGCGGGGCGTGATCGAGATCGCGCCATCCTCGAGCGTCAGCGTGACGTCGTCGGTGGCGGTGAAGCTGCGGGTGCCCTTGGGCCCCTTCACTTCGACCGACTGGCCCGACAGGTTGGCGGTCACGCCGCTGGGCAGAGCGACCGGGCGTTTACCGATACGAGACATTCCGGACCCTCCTTAGAATACGGTGCAAAGCACTTCGCCGCCGACATTGGCTGCGCGTGCATTTGCATCCGACATCACGCCGCGGGGCGTGGAGACGATCGAGACGCCGAGACCCTGGCGCGGAGCCGGGAGGTCGTTGACGCTCATATAAACGCGGCGACCGGGCTTGGAGACCCGCTTCAACTCACGGATCACCGGAGCGCCTTCGTAGTAGCGCAGGCTGATCTCGAGAGCGGGGTGCCCGTCCTTGCCGGTGGTCGACTCGTAGCCACGGATGTAGCCTTCGTCGGCGAGGACATCGAGCACCCAGCCGCGCAGCTTGGAGGCGGGGGTGATGACGGTAGACTTGTGACGCATCTGCGCGTTGCGGATGCGGGTCAGCATATCACCGATGGGATCGTTCATCTGTGGACCCTCCTTACCAGCTCGACTTGACCATGCCGGGGATTTCCCCGTTCGAGCCGAGCTCGCGCAGCATGATCCGGCTGAGTTTCAGCTTGCGATAGTAGGCGTGCGGACGCCCCGTCAGCTGGCAGCGGTTGTGAAGACGGGTGGGCGAGCTGTTGCGCGGCAGTTGCGCGAGCTTCAGGTTCGCCTTGAAGCGCTCTTCCACGGGCTTGTCTTTGTCGTTCGCGATCGCCTTGAGCTCGGCGCGCTTGGCGGCATACTGCGCCACCAGACGCTCGCGCTTCTTCTCGCGTTCGATCATGGATTTCTTGGCCATATCTCTCTTTCCTCCCGCGGATCAGCTGTTGAACGGCATGTTGAAATGCTTCAACAGCGCCTTCGCTTCCGCGTCGGTCTTCGCGGTGGTGCAGATGACGATGTCCATGCCCCAGACCTCGTCGACCTTGTCGAAGTTGATCTCCGGGAACACGATGTGCTCCTTGAGGCCCATGGCGTAGTTGCCACGGCCGTCGAAGCTCTTGCCGGGGACGCCGCGGAAGTCGCGGATCCGGGGCATCGCCACGGTGATCAGGCGGTCGAGGAATTCGTACATCCGGTCGCCGCGCAGCGTGACCTTGCTGCCGAGTGGCATGTCCTCGCGGACGCGGAAGCCGGCGATCGACTTCTTGGCCTTGGTGACGACGGCACGCTGACCGGCGATCGTCGAAAGATCGTCCTGGGCGGACTTGGCTTTCTTGGAATCGCGGACGGCCTCGGCCCCGGCGCCGATGTTCAGGACGATCTTGTCCAGGCGCGGGATCTGCATGTCGTTCTTGTAACCGAACTCCTCGCGGAGTTTGGCCTTGATCTCGTCGGCGAAGGACGCCTTGAGACGCGGGGTGTAGTTCGCGGTGTCGAGCATCAGATCACGTCCCCGGTTGTCTTGGCGAAGCGGACCTTCTTGCCGTCTTCCTCGCGGAAGCCCACACGGGCCGGTTTGCCGTTGGCATCGACGATGGCCAGGTTCGACAGCTGGATCGGCATCGACTTGGGCTGGCGGCCGCCCTGGTCGGACTGGCTTTGCTTGACGTGACGAATGGCGACGTTGAGCCCTTCGACCACGGCCTTGCCGGCGGTGGGGTTGACCGAGAGGATCTCGCCGGTCTTGCCTTTGTCCTTGCCGGTCAGAACGACGACCTTGTCACCCTTGCGGAGTTTGGCAGCCATTACAGCACCTCCGGCGCAAGCGAGATGATCTTCATGAAGTTCTTCGCGCGCAGCTCACGAACCACCGGCCCGAAGATACGGGTGCCGACCGGCTCGTTGTTGTTGTTGAGAATGACGGCCGCGTTGCGGTCAAAGCGGATCGAAGTGCCGTCTTCGCGGCGAACTTCCTTGGCGGTGCGCACGACGACGGCCTTGCGGACGTCACCTTTCTTCACGCGGCCACGGGGGATCGCTTCCTTGACGGACACCACGATGATGTCGCCGACCGACGCATACCGGCGGTGCGAACCGCCGAGGACCTTGATGCACTGCACCCGGCGTGCGCCGGAGTTGTCAGCGACATCCAGATTGGTCTGCATCTGGATCATGGGTTTCTCCCGACCTTTGGGGGGCTCTCAATGGCCTTCTCCCCAGGGTTTCGTTCAAGCTGGAAGATGAAACGCCTTACTCGGCGATCACTTCCCAGCGCTTGGTCTTGGATTTCGGAGCGCATTCCTGGATGCGGACGCTGTCGCCCACATTGAAGGAGTTCGCTTCGTCGTGAGCCCGATACTTCTTGGACTTACGGATCGTCTTCTTCAGAACCGGATGCGTGAAACGACGCTCGACCGACACGGTGACGGTCTGCGCGTTCTGGTTCGAGGTCACGACGCCTTGCAGGATGCGTTTGGGCATGGGCTCAGGCCTCCGTGCCGGCGGCCGCGGCCGCCTTCTGGTTCAGAATGGTGTTGATGCGGGCGACGCTGCGCTTGACGACGCGCATGCGCGCGGTGTTCTCGAGCTGGCCGGTGGCCTGCTGGAAGCGCAGGTTGAACGCTTCTTTCTTGAGGTCGACGAGTTGCTCGCGGAGCTGGTCCGCGGACTTGTCGCGGAGTTCCTTGGCATGGAGCGCCATGGGTCTGTCCTTTCGACATCACCGGAAGGCCCCTTTCATCATCGAGAGGGTCACCCTGATTCCGGTGGACTAGGTGAATGAGCGCTGTCCCTAACCGACACGGGTCGAGGATGCAAACCCTTTCTCCGACGCCCTCGCGCCCGCTGTCCTGCACCTGCGCGCCGGTTGCGCGTGCCGCCGACAGGCTGGCGTGGAGGGAGTGCGACGGATGGCATGGGCGAAGGGCCCCATTGCCGGAACGAACCGCCTAGACCCCGAAAAGAGCCAGCAACGGCAGAAGCGCCAAGGCCGCCGACAGTCCTGCCCAGCTGCCATCCTCCGAAGCCTCCGTTTCCTCCGGAGGCGCGAGCTGTTCGATACCATCCGTTGAAGAGGCATCATCCACCTCGAAGCCGTCGGGAGACACCGGTTCCGATGAAACATCCCCGAACGCCGGGGCACCAAGGACCGCAGCAAATGTCTCGGTCGGGACGATATCATGGATGACCACCTGCATGATCTCGTCCGCCGCCAGATCGCATTCGACGGTCATGTCGTGCGACGGTCCGGGTGGTTGATCCCGCCCCTGCGCCACATGTAGCGCGCGCTCCGCGCCTTCGGCATCTGGGCTTCGTCCGAGAACGGATATCTCGACCCTGCCTGCGGCCGCAAGGAATGCGGAAAGGTCGATGCCCATCGAAACCGGCGTGTCAGCCTTGGACAGAACATAGAGCAGCATGTCGCCGTCGCCCGCGAATGCGTGAATGTCGGCCTCTCCCGCGCTGAACTCCGTCTCGTCGGGGTCGTTCGCCACCATGTCGACGAGGCTCTTGCCCGGAAGGTGCCGCGACATCATCGAGAACATCTCGCCCGCGACGGACGGCGCGTCGTAGTCGAACCCCGATGCGAGGGCGTTCGTCGTGTTCTGGATCAGGGGCCAGACATGCGCCTGCTCCACGCCCGACGACATGAACTCCTCGACCAGTTCGAGCATCTCCTGCGCCTGCACCAGCCCCCCCGGCTCGGTGCCGTCTGGCTGCTCTCCCATCCGCTGGTTCCATTCGGTCACATGGATCTCCAGATCCTCGAACCCCTCCTGTTCGAGCCAGCCTGAGCGGATGCAGTCGAGAGCGAACTGCCTGCTGAAGGTCGTGCCTTGGGAATAGACATGCGCGACCACCCCGTCGATCGCGTCACGGCTTTCGGTCGTGTCGAAGGACATGCGGATCAAGGCATCATTGGCTTGGGTCCAGTTGACGTCGCCACTGGCATAGAGGCAGTTCTCGGAAATGTCGGATGACGGAAAGCGCGCCATCAGATCCGCGATCGCCTGCGCGCCGTCCTGGCCCCCATACGCGTCCGAAAGACAGGAGCTGCCATGGTTGCTGCCCATCTGGACGAGGAGCTTCGTCTGGGACGTGTCGATGCCATGGAGCCGCTCCACCAGGTCGAGCTCGTCCCGGACGATCCGCGACATCTCGGCTGCTAGCCGGCCGTATTCCACGGCGCTGCATTCGCCCGAACCCCAATATTCATTGCCGATCTCGAGAGCGCGGACCTGCGCATCGCCATATTCACCAGTCATCAGATCATGGACGAAGTCGCGCAGAGTGCCCTCGTCCACCTCGGGTGACCGGTTGCCATTCGCATCTGTCTGCGTGCCGAATTGCGTCCGGGTCGGAAGCACGATCGTCACGGCATGTCCGTTCATCCCGGCATAGGACATGAACTCCGACAGGGGGATGAAATCCGTCGCCTCGCCCGTCCGGTCGTCGATCGCTTCGGCGGCGTCGGGGTCCGAAATGTCAAAGCAGTATTCGGTGAGCGAGCCTCCGGGATATCGAAGCCCCGCGACGTTCAGCCCGTCGACGGCCTCGTCATACGATCCCTCGCCGGTCATGCTCGACCGCGTGGCGAGGACATTGCCACCAAAGAGGCTGGAGGTCGCGGCAGTATCGGGCACGAGGCTTCCGACAGGCAACGTGATCGACATGACAATACCTCCTCGCCGACAAGGCGTGGAGGCATGAGGTCACGAAAGACGGGGTGAGGCGGGCGCCCTTCCGGTCATCAAGAGCGGTCGAACGCATCCTGGCCTTCAGAAGGAGCGGGCCGAGCATGCCCTTCAGATGGCGGGACTACCCGAACGAAGGTGCGATGCGACGGCCCGCCTGACGATCGAACGCCCGATCAAGGACGGCCCGCCCCATCATGTCGCGATCGCGGGCCGTCGCGGCAGCCGCTCCCTGTCCGAAGCGAGGTTTCGCACACATGCGCCGGGTGCGGCTCAGATCAGCCGCTGATCCTTGGCGGCAATGGCGGCCTGGGTGCGGTTCCGGGCACCGAGCTTGCGGCACAGCGTCTTGACGTGCAGCTTGACGGTGACCTCCTGAATCCCGCAATCGCGGCCGATCTCCTTGTTGGACTTTCCGACCGACAGCCCCTTGAGCACCTGCTGCTCGCGCTTGGTCAGGTGACCGGCGGCCGGGTTGTCCTCGTCCTTTGCGGTCATGAAATCGATCGGCGCGAAGGTCTCCCCCAGCGCCATGAACTTCACGGCGTTGATGACGGATCTGGCGGACATGGTCTTGGGGAGGAACCCTGCCGCACCCGCCCCCAGCGCCTCTTCCGCGACCGTGCGATCGGCGTCGCCCGACACCAGCGCGACAGGATTGCCGCCGCTGGCGCCAAGCGCCTGCTTGAGCCCCTCGAGCCCGCGCATTCCGGGCATCTTGTAATCGAGAAGAACGAGTTCGAAGGGGCCGTTCTTTTTCAATTCGGTGAAAGCCTGGTCGTAATTGGCGGACTGGGTCACTTTTATCCCGCCCTCCTTCTCCAGATAGGAGGCCATCATTTCGCGAACGAGGTCGTGATCATCGGCAATCAGAATATGCATGGTACATCCTTTTGAATTGATCCGACCTATTTGACAGACAACCGGACCCGCGATATGGGTCACAATCTCCTGCCCTTTGTGAAAATTTCAAGGCGCTTGGCGTGAGGTCACGTCGTGACGGTACGTCGCGGAACATTCCGACACGCCTATCGGATAGGATAGCCCCTGCAGATGGAGAGGCATTGAGACCTCAGACATCGATTCATATCCAGCCGCCGTCGGAAAGATTCTCCAGATCGGGTCAATATGATCTCAACCCGAAACCGCAGGAGCACGACATGAACACCCAGCCGCTGAACCGCCCCCTCGACCTGCCCGCGCCGCAATTCAACGAGATGATCTCGGACGATGATGGCGGCAATCATGTGATGGGCCTGCTGGTCCTCTCCATGCTGACGGGCATGATGCTCGCCGCGGCAATGCTGCTCATGGGTTACGGGCTCCTCGCCTCCTTCTTCGGCTACGTCCTGAGCACGCAATGCTCGATCGTGCTCTTCGCGGTCATTCAGGCACGCGTCCGAGGCTCTGACGCCTGAATTCAAAATATAATTCCGACCTGCTGCAAATGCCCGCCATTCCCATGGCGGGCATTTCACGTTTCAGCCGGGGCTGACAACGCCGGAGAATACATCCGCAAGGCCGCATCAATATATGCCTGTGGACAGGAGTTCACCCGATGCACGAATTACTACCCTCCCGGATGAACTAGATGCCTGCAATTCGTGGATATTGTGAGGAAAGGACGGCAACGACTGGCCGAATTCCTTTCCCTGCACTTCCACAAGAAGGACATCGAACATGAAAGACAAGATAAGCAGAACCCTGTACGGCGGGACCGCCGGCGTCATGAGTGTCTTTTGCGCGGCCCCGGTTTTTGCCCAGGATCTTTCCAGCGAACTGACGTTCAGCATTGTCGAGATGACGGATGGGGGCGAGGAGGTTTTGGTGGAGCGCGAGAGCGTGCGGCCGGGCGAGATCATCGAATACGCGCTGGTCAGCCGCAATCTCGCGGTCGAGGCCGATCTGGACGGGCTGATCGTCGGGGCGCCGGTGCCGGAGGGCACGACGCTGCTGGCGCCCTCGCATACCAGCTCCGTGCCTGCGCGCTTCGAGATTCAAGCCGAGCTGGAGCCCAAGACCCCCGGCCTCGAATGGTCCGAGCTTCCCGCCTTTCGCACGGTCTATGCCGAGGACGGCAGCACCATGCCCGAGCCGCTGCCGGCCTCCGAGATCGTCGCCATGCGCTGGAGCTTCGAAGAGGCGCTGCCTGCCGGCGAAGCCGCCTGGAACACGTACCGGCTGATCGTGAACTGATCGACTGCAATTGCCGCGCCGCTGCCCGTCTTCGGGATCGCCGCCCCGCACCGGGAGCGACGACGCATCGCTGCCGGCCGGCGAAACCACGCGCAACACCCTGACGCCCGACCGTGAACCGACCCCCGCCCCCGAGGCCCGGAGGGCTGCCGTCCTTCATTTTCGTTCCTGAGGAGACATCCGAATGATCCATTCCCGTTCCATCCTGCGCTCGACCACGGCGCTGACGGTGTTGTCGCTGGCGGTGACCGCCGCCATGGCCTCGCCCGAAGCGGGCTCCGTGATCGGCAACCAGGCGGTGGCCAGCTACGTCAACGCCGCCGGCGACACCATCACCGTCACGTCGAACAAGGTCGAGACCATCGTCCAGCAGGTCGCCGGCCTCACCCTCACCGCCGACAACACCGAGACCATCGCCCCCGGCGGCAAGGCGTTCTTGCCGCATATCGTGGTCAACGAGGGCAACGGGCCCGACGCGTTCGACCTCGCCGCGGTCGAGGGGGCTGGCAGCTTCGATTTCGCGAGCGTCACGATCTATGCCGACGCCAACATGGACGGCGTCGCCGACAACGCCACCCCGATCGCCCAGACCCCGACCCTGGCGCCGGGCGAGCGGTTCGGCTTCGTCATCGACGCCACCGCCCGCTCGGACGCGGCCAGCGGCAGCACCGAGAGCCTGACCGTGACCGCCACGAGCCAGCTCGACGCCACCGAGAGCCGCACCAACACCGACCGGCTCACGGTCTCCTCCGACGCGATCATGGAGCTGGTCAAGTCGATGACGGTCGACAAGTCGGGGGGCGATCCGAACATCGTCGATCCCGGCGACACGGTGGAGATCACCCTGACCTACACCAACACCGGCCTCGCCCCGTCGAGCAACTATGCGGTGGAGGATGTGCTGGACGGCCGCCTGCCCTATGCCTCGGGCTCGGCGCAATGGTCCGACCGGGCCGTCACCGGCGGGCTCGACGAGACCAACGGCACCGGCGTCGACGCCACCAACGGCGCGGGCGAAACCATCGCCTATGACTACAACGCCACCACCAACACGCTCGACTTCGTGGTTTCCTCGGTGGCCGCCGGGCGCAGCGGCTCGGTCACCTTCACCGCGACGATCGGGACGGATGCCGGGGCCGGGATCATCGAGAACGTCGCCACCCAGTCGGATGCGAGCGGCAACTACGCCCCGTCGAACACCGCCTCGATCCGCGTCGATCAGAGCTTCGCGGTCGACATCTCCGACACCTACACCCAGGCCGATGCGACGGTGCTGACTTCGGCCACCGATGATGGCGGGGCGGGCGACGACACCGTCACCGAGACTTCCGACATCTCGCAGGCGGGCACCATCGCCTTCGAATTCGTGATCGGCAACGACAGCAACGAGATCGACAGCTACGCGCTCTCGGTCGCCAACACCGACTTCCCGCCCGGCACCACTTTCCGCTTCGTCGGCGCCGACGGGGCGACGCCGGTGGTGGGCGATGTCGGCCCGCTCGCGCCGGGCGAAGGCACCAAGGTCACGCTGCTGGCCACGCTGCCCACCGATGCGACGCCGACCGCGGCGGGGGCCACGAACTACACGGCCACCGTCACCGCCACCTCGCAGGGCGACGGCGCCGCCGACCTTTCCACGGCCGAGTTCGCAGGCGCCGTCACCGCCGCCACCGTCGACCTCGAGAACCGCGGCGCCCCCGCCACGGCGGGCGACGGGGCCTTCGCCACCAATGGCGGCGCGCCGTGGATCACCACCGCGACCGAGCCCGAGCAGGCCGTGACCTTCCCGATGAACATCGAGAATCTCGGGCCGACCTCGGACAGCTACAACCTGTCGCTGGTCACGCCGCTGCCCGCCGACTGGCTGGTGGAGTTCCGGCTGGCCGACGGCACGATCGTCACCAACACCGGCACCATCCCCAGCGGCGCCTCGCGCGACATCGACGTCATCGTGACGCCGCCCGCCGGCGCGCCGCCCGCCACCACGCTGGTCGAGATCGCGCTCGTCTCTCCGGTGTCGGGACAGGGCGACCAGATCACCAACGCGATCACCGTCTCGGAGGTGGCCGACCTGTCGATCACCGAGGACCAGACCGTGCAGGCGGCCCCCGGCGGCGTGGTGGACATCCTGCACACCGTCACCAACGAGGGCAATATCGACATCACCGCGGGCACGATCACGCAGGCCGGGCTGACCGAGTTCAGCGGCGCGATCTTCCATGACGCGAATGGCGACGGCGTGCTGAACTCCACCGATCCGGTGGTCACCGACTTCAGCGAGATCACGGGCGGCCTGCCCGCGGGCGAGACCCTGTCGCTGATCTACCGCGTGCAGGCGGGCAGCGTGCCCGGCCAGTCCGAGATCGGCACGCTCACCCTGGGCAGCAGCCTCAATGGCGGGGCGCTGACCGATGCCGACCCGGCCGACAACGCGGTGACGGACCGGATCACGGTGGTTTCGGGCGACATCACCCTCGTCAAGACGCAGGCGATCGATCCCGGCTGCACCGGCACGCCCGGCGTCTTCACCGAAGATCGGCAGGATGTCGATCCCAACCAGTGCATCCGCTACCGCATCACCGCGAGCAACACCGGCACCGATCAGGCCAGCAGCGTGGTGATCCAGGACATCGTGCCCGCCTACACCACGCTCGAAAGCTGCGGCACGGCCTGCCCGGCCACCGTCACCCCGGCGGCCACCTCCGCGGTCAACACCGCCGCGGCGCCGAACATCCGCAGCACCCACGGCGTGCTCGACCCCGGCGGCGTCGCCACGCTGGAGTTCACCGTCCGCGTCGACGGCTGACCCCGCCCCGCCCCCGCCGAACCGGCGGGGGCGGGACACCCCTCCCTCCGTCCGCGTCTCAGAAGGACCACGGAATGTCGCCTTTCCTTTCGTACCTCGCCGTCGCGATCCTGAAGATCCGCCGGTCGGTCGCCCTCGCCCTGGCGCTCCTCGCCCTCGTTCTGGGCCACGGCCCTGCGGCGGCCCCGGCCCCGGCGGGGCTCCGGATCGTCAACACCGCCCATGTCTCCTATTTCCACACCGGGCTCGGGCTGCGCGAGACCGTTTCCTCCAACACCGTCGAGGCGGTCGTGCAGGCGGTTCCGGCGCTTCATCTCGAGGGCGGCTCGGAGCGGAGCGTCCAGCGCGGCGTTTCGGCCCGGCAGGATTTCGTGGTCTCGAACATGGGCAACACCGCGCTCGATGTCTGGCCCCGGATCACGCTCGGGCGCGATGACGCGCCGCTCATGAACCAGCGGCTCTATTGGGACCGCAACGCCGACGGCAGGATCGATCACGACGATCCGCAGGTGACCGACACGGCGATCCCCCTCGCGTTCGGAGCCAAGCTGCGGCTGATCTTCCTGTTCGACATAGAACCCGCGGCCGCGCTGAACGACACCGCGACCTTGCGGCTTCGCGCGAGAGCCGAGCCTCGCATGGAAGGCCCCCTGCCGCTCGATGTCATGATCACCGGCACCGCGCAGGGACGGGTGACGATCGTCGAGAGCGGGCTCGAGCTGCACAAGAGCGTGCTGCGTCTTGCCGCGCCGGACGGCGAGATCCTGACATACGAGCTGACGCTGCAGAATGACGGCCAGACCGCGGTCGGCCTCGCGGAGCGCATCGAGGGCGACGCGATCCTCGTCGACGACATGGCCCGTCCGGGGCTTCTGGTGCGCGACCCCATGCCGCTCAACACCGCGTTCGCGGCACCGGGCGCGGCGCCCGGGTCGGTGGCGCTCTATCACCGGGAGGGCGACCCCGCGCACAGCTATGTCTCGACCCCACCGGAGGATCCGGCCGAGATCGACGCCGTGGCCTTTCTGGTCGAACAGCCGCTCGAGGCCGGGCATACCCGCAAGATGAGCTTTCAGGTGCGCGTGTCCGATCACGCGGGGCCGGTCGACATCCTCAACAGCGCCACCGTCTTCGTCCCGCAAAGCGACGGCACGCGGCCCGAGCTCTCCAACGAGGTGGTGGTCGGGCGCGAAGCGCAGGGCGGCGGGCTGAGCTATGTCGATCCCGGCCTCGACCCGGTCTTTCGGGGAACGCTGGGAGAGGATCTGACCCTGCGGCTCGGCTCGGGGGGGTGCAACACCACGCGCGGACGCGACCGGATCGAGATCAACGTCGTCAGCCGCAGGACCGGCGATCTCGAGACCGTCATCGCGGTCGAGACCGGTGCCAATACCGGCCTGTTCACCGCGCCGCCCTTGCCGGTCACGCAGATGGCCACGCCCGTCGCCGGCGACAACGTGCTGGCCGCCACGCGGGGCGATCTGCTCGTCGCGACCGCGATCTGCGGCAGCATGCAATATGCCGCGGAATTCGAGATCGATCCCGGGAACTTCGTCTTCAGCAGCATCGACAACGCCCCGGTCGCGGGCGCGCGGGTCGCCTTGCTCGATCAGGCGGGCCGCGAGGTCGAGATCGCCATGACCGACGAGGAGGGGTTCTTCGCCCTGGGCGATCAGGCCCGCGGGCGCTACCGCTACAGCGTCGACGCGCCGGGCCATGCCTACCCGTCGGTGCGCCGCGTCTTCGAAGGCTTCGCCCGGCAGCTGTCCTCGAGCCGCGCGAGTTGGGGCGGGATGTTCAGCCATGCCGCGGGGCCGTTGATGCAAGGCGACGTGCCGGTGGATCCAAGCTACGGCATCCCGATCGCCGTCGAGAAGCAGGTCGACCGCCAGCAGGTCGGAACCGGTGGGCACGCGGTCTACACGCTCAGCCTGCGCAACGAGATGACCGTCGCATTGACCGGGGCGCAGCTGCTCGACACCCCCCCGTTCGGCACGCGGATCGTCGCGGGCTCCGCCACGCTGGACGGGCAGCGCATCGACGATCCCGCGCGGCGCGACGACGGGATCCATGCCTTCGAGATCGGTCTCATCGCGCCCGGCGCCGTGCGCGAGCTGCGCTACGCCTTGCGGTTCGGACCGGCGGCCCGGGCCGGCGACAACCGCAACATCGCCCGCCTGCAGGGGCGACAGGTCGGAACCGGACGACCGCTCGTCTCCGCCGCCGCCCAAGCGGTGGTGCGCCTCGACGATCGCGGCGGCGTCTTCGCCGAGCAGGCCACGATCACCGGCTCGGTCTTTCTCGACTGCGACGGCGACGGGCTTCGCGGCGGTGCCGACGAGATGGGCGTTCCCGGCGTGCGCATCGCCACCCAGGGCGGCCTCTTCGCCGTCACGGATATCGACGGGCAATACTCCTTGCGCAACCTGGCCCCCCATCTGCACGCGCTGAGCCCTTCGCGCTCCACGCTTCCCGCCGGCGCCGCGATCGCGCGCAGCCGCAGCGGCGGCACCCGCATGGTCGCGCTCAAGCGCGGCGAGCTGCGCGCCGAGCATTTCGCCGTGGCGGGGTGCGACGCGGTACTGCGGGCCGAAGTGGCCGAGCGCGTCGCCACCTTCGCCGCGCGTCAGGGCCGCGCCACGCTCGAGGTGTCCGATCTGCCTTCGGTGAGCCGCGCCGGCGATGCGCGCGCCCCCGTCACCGAGGCGGGCCGCGCCACGGCGAGCCAGATCTACCGCCGGACGGAGCCGGTCGCCCCGCCACCCGCCGCCGCACCCGCCCCGCGCATTGCGTTGAGCGACGCCATCCGCGATTACGATCAGGCCCCGGCCTTTCTCGACATCGAGGACGGCGCGCGGCTCGACCGGCGCGTGGTCTCGCTTCGGGTGAAGGGGCCTGCCGATCTCGACCTCGCCCTGCGCCTCAACGGCGCCCCCGTGCCCTTCGACCGGATCGGCGAAAAGACCACCTGGGCGGCGGGAAATGTCCAGGCGATCGACTACGTGGCGCTCGAACTCGAAGAGGGGCGAAACGAGCTCGTCCTGGTGGGGGTCGACCCGTTCGGCAACGAGCGGGCCAACCTCGCCATCGCCCTTCACGCCCCCGGCGCGCCCGCGGGGCTGGTGATCGAGGCGCCCGAAACCGCCCCCGCCAGCGCCGGCGCCGCGATCCCCGTGAGCCTGCAGCTGACCGATCGCGCCGGCCATCCGGTCATGTCCTCGGCCGTGGTGAGCCTGCGCGCCACCTTGGGCGAATGGGACGCGACCGATCTGCAGCCCGATGAGCCGGGCCTGCAGGTCTTCGTGGCCGAAGGGCGGGCCGAGCTGATCCTGCGCGCGCCGCAGGTGCCCGGGCGCGGCCGGCTCTTCGCCACCGCCGATATCGGCGCGGCGCAGACCGACATCGTCTTCGTGCCGGATCTGGCGGCGCGCGATCTCGTGGGCGTGATCGAGGCGACCGCGCCGCTGGGCGGCGAGCTGGTCAGCCCCTTCGAGCATGACCACGAAGGGCTGTCGGGCGAGGTCTATCTGCGCGGCGCGGTCGGCGACACGCTGGTGACGCTGCATTACGACAGCCGGGCCGAGGCGCAGGGCCTGCTCGGCGGCGGGACCGGCGATGACGGCTTCCCCGTGTTCGGAGACGCATCCGAACAGGGCTTCGACGCGCGCTCTTCGACCGGGCTCTACCTGCGCCTCGACCGCGCCGGATCGAGCTTCGTGCATGGCGACATCGCGACGGCGCCCTCGCTCGAAGGCTTTCGCCTGGGCGGCGGCGGCCGCATCGTCAACGGCGCGAAATACGCGCTCGAAGCCGAACATGTGGCGCTCACGCTCTTTGCCGCGCGCACCGGTCAGAGCCAGCGCAGCGTCGAGATCGCGGGCCGCGGCATCACCGGGCCCTATCCCGTCGACCTGTCCGACATGATCGGCGGCAGCGACCGGGCCTGGCGCGTCACCCGCGACCGCGACACCGGAGAGATCCTGCAGGAGGTCCCGCTCGAGCGGCTCACGGATTACGTGCTCGACTACTTCACCGACAGCCTCATCCTCGACGTGCCGCTCAAGCAGGCGGACGAGGACGGCCATCCGGTTTCGGTCCGGCTCGTCTTCGAGACCGAAGGCACGGCCGAACGCTACTGGCTCTATGGCGGCGACGTGATCTGGACGCCGGCCGAAGACATCGAAATCGGCGCCAGGATCCAGCATGCCGACGCCGCGCGCGGCACGCCCCAGCGCGAGCGGCTGCAGGCCGTCTACATGCGCCGCCGCATCGACGACGGCACCTCGGTCGAACTCGAGGTCGCCCGCATGCAAGACGGCGCCGGACGCGCCGGCGCCGCCGGGCGCCTGCGGATCGCGCGCGAACGCGCCTCATGGCAGGGCGAGCTCGAGCTGACCCATGCGGGCCGCGATTTCGCCCCGGCAAGCGCACCGGTGCGGCCCCACACCAGCGAGATCGACGCCAGCCTGACCCGGACGCTGGCATCCGGCAGCCGGGTGCAGGCCGAAGCCTCGCTGCATCGCAACCACGCCGCCGACAGCGGCAGGGCCAGCCTGCGCGCGGCCCATGAATACGACGTCTCCTCCCGGCTGACCCGGCGCAACGAGATCCGCGCCCTGCGCGAAACCGGCCCCGCGTCGCGCGACACGACCCTGTGGCTCGGCATCGGGGCGGTCTGGCGTCCGGCCACGGACCGGCCGCTGGAGTTCGACCTGCTGCTCGAACAATCGGTCTGGGGCGGCGAGGAGGGCCTTCTGAGCTTCGGCATGGACCACGAACTGACCCGGCACTGGTCGATCTCGGGCGAAGCGGAGCTGGGCCTCGCGATCGACGGGACGGTCGGCGACCTGCGCCGCCTGAGGCTGGCCAGCGAATACGACGTCGCCGACTGGCTGCGCGGCCGGACCGAGATCACCCGCAGCGACGGCGGCACCCCCGACAGCCGCCTCGTGCAGGGGTTTCAGGCCGACTGGACCCGCGGGCCATGGACCCTCGGGCTGGGGCTCGAACACTCCGAGCCGGTCGAGGGCGACGGCGACCGGCTGACCAGCCTTGCCCTCTCGGCCGATTGGCGGGCCGAGGACGAGACCTGGATCGTCGAGACCGATGTCGGGCGCAGCTTCGAGCCCGGCGCGGCCAGCCTCTCGACCGATGTCGGCGTCGCGGGACGGATCTCGTCGGACTGGACCTTTCTCGGTCGCAGCCGCTTCTCGCGCGAAGAGCGCGACGGCGCGCCCGACCGGCGGCGCAACCGGCTCCGCGTCGGCGCGGCCTATCGCCCGGTCCACGATCCGCGCCTCGATCTGCTGGCCTGGTACGAGCACCGCTTCGAGCGCGAGCAGGCCGAGGAGAGCGAGCATCTGTGGTCCGTTGCCGGAAGCTGGCAGGCCGGTCCCGACCTGCAGATCAACGGCCGCTATTCGGGGCGCCTTGCCGGGCTCGATCTCGACGCCGGGGCCACGGGCATGACCCGCGACGAGGTCATGACCCAGCTCGCTCAGGTCGGCGCCAACCTCGACCTGTTCGACGACCGCATCATGCTCGGCGCGAACCTCGCGAGGATCTGGGACGACCAGGGCGCCGCCACCAACGCCTATGGCGGCGAACTGGGCCTCGCCGTCGGCGACGGCGCGATGATCTCCGTCGGATACAACGCAACCCGCCGAACCCCGAAAGGCGCCGAGGCGCTCCATGACGACGGAGCCTATGTCCGAGTGCGAATGGCCCTGGGTGAAAGGCTGTGGGACAGGCTTGCGAACTTTCTCAATCGGTAAGCCGGGCCCGCCGAGTTCCGGACCTATCGATCCCCACCTGTGAACCGGGCCTGCCAGCCTCCGCACGGGCTGCATTCGTGTGGCCCTGCCTTGCGGATCGCGACCCTCAACTTCTGCCATCGACGGGCCATGACAGATCGTCGCCCGAGCGGCAGAGAACAAGGAACATGGGCGGAATACGCTCGAGAAAGGCCGCGCATAGCCTGCGACGGGCTCAGCCCGCCTCGCCGACGAGGGCTTTGACGATGCGCTCGTGGCGCGTCATCTCGTCGATCAACTGGCCGAGCGTGGTCGCCCCGCGCCCTTCGCAGATGGCGAGCAGGCGGACCAGCACTTCGGCCGTCGCGCGCGCGTCGCCGAGCGCCGTGTGGCGATCGGCCTCGAGAAGCGAAACCCCGAGCCTCTCGGTCAGCGCGTCGAGCGTATGTGTTTCGTGCCCGCTGAAGACCACGGCCGAGATCAGCACCGTGTCCAGGATCGGCGGCTCCGGCGCGGCCCCGGCGCGGCGCAGCATCGCCATGTCGAAAGGGGCATTGTGTGCCACGGGGACCGAGCCTTCGGCAAAGCGGCGGAAGGCCTCGGCCGCGCGTCTCGGGTCGGGTGCACCGGCGACCGCGTCGGTGGTGATGCCATGGACGCGCGCGGCGGCGGCGGGGATCGGGCGGCCGGGATCGACCAGCGTCTCGAACGCCTCGCCCGGCACGATCCGGCCGCCGAGCACGCGCACCGCGCCGATCTGCACGATCGCGTCCGAGGCCGGATCGAGGCCCGTCGTCTCGGTGTCGAAGACCACGAAGCTCAAATCGCGCAGCGGCGTGTCGCGGGCGGCGGCACCGGCCCGGCCCGCAAGCAGCGCGAAGTCGTAGGTGAGCGGGCGCTCGGCCTCGGGGTCGAGCGGCTCGAGCATCAGCATGTAGCCCGAGGCCTCGCCCATCAGCCGGATATGGCCGGTGCAGACCCGGCCCGAGACCGTCTCGGCCACCAGCGACGCGCGGCGCGCGCCCCGGCGGTGCAACTCGTCGAGCGCGGCCTCGATCGGCCCCGGGCGCAGGTATTCGAAAATCGAGGCGTTGAGCCGCACCGGCCCCTCCTGCCCCAGCAGGTCGGCGGACTGCCCGTCATAGAGGACAAGCTTGTGGCCCGGCCCCATGATGCTGACCGCGACCGGCACCCCGGTGAGCACGGCGGCGAGGCGATCCTTCTCGGCGGCAAGCTCGGCGGTGCGCTCGGCCAACGCCTCGGCGGCGCCGAGCGTGGAGCGGCCGAGCCTATGGGTGACGGCGGCGGCGGCAGGCACCAGATCGTCGAGCCAGCGCGCGCTCGCGAGGTCGAGCGGCGTCTGCGTGCCGCCATGCGCATGAGCGCGTAGCCGCGCGGCAAGGGCGATGACCGGCTTGGCCACGTTTTCATCGAAGAGGAGCCAGATCCCGGCGATGACCCCAAGAAGGCCGAAAGCCGCCACCACCCCGGCGGTGACGAAGGGCGAGGCCTGGGCCGCGCCCGATTGCCGGTAACCCAAGGTGAGGCCGACGGTGATCGCGGCCAGCCCACCCAGCCCCGCCAGCGCGAAGAACAGCGCGATGCGCCCCCGCAGGCCCGGCCGCCGCATCTCAGGCCCCCGCGCAGGCGACAAGGAGCAGCGGATCGTCGGGCGGCGCCTGCGTCCAGTCCGCGCCCTCGATCGCCCCGTCGGTGCCGATATCCGCGCCCTCGACCAGCGCGGCGCGCCGGTTTCCGGCGCAGTCGAAGGCGACGGGCACCCGCCGCAGCGGCGCCCAGCGGCCGAAGAAATACATGGTGGCGATGCGTTCGTCCGGGCGGTCGGGATTGGTGCGCAGGCTGGTCCTGTCCACGGCGACGAAGCGGTCGACATAGGGCACGAGATAGGTCCACGGGCGGAAGGCCGCGCGCTCCTCGACCTTGTCGGCGACGACGATCCCCTCGGGCAGTGCGGCGACGGTGCGGCCGTACCAGCTGTATTCGAGGCTGATCGTCGCGGCGATCATCGCCAGCCCCGCAACGGCGGGCATCAGCCAGCGTGGCAGCCGTCCGCCGGTCGCGCGGTTCGCGGCATAGACGACGAGAGCGCCGGTCACGCCCGCGAGGACCACACCGAGGAGTTCCAGAAACATCCCACTTCCTCCCTGCCGCGCGCTGTGGCGCGGCCTTGTTACAACAGGCGCCGCCCCTGCATCAGCGCGGCCTGCATGGTTTTCACGACCACGAAGGCGTCGCGCAGATGGGCGCGCTCGAAATCCGACAATTCGTTCGGCCGCATGAAGTTGTCCGGCGCCTCGCCGGCCCGGATCTGGCGCGCCTGATGCTCGATCCGGGTCTGGGCGATCACGTCATAGGCGTTGATCAGGTCGCGCGCGCCATGCAGGCTGATCACCCCCGCCTCGCCCGCCGCCTCGAGCCGAGCGCGGGTGTTCACCGGCGCGAGCCGACCCTGCAGCGCGTAGATCCGGGCGAGATCGACGACCGGGACGACGCCGTTCAGCTTGAGGTCGATATGGTTGCGATGCTCGCCCGAGCGCAGCGTCGCAAAACCGCGCAGCAGGCTCAGCGGAGGCACGTGGCCGGTCGCGTTCGAGGCCATGTGCGCTGTGAAGATCGAATTGCTGCTCGCCGCGCGCAGGGTGTCCTCGTGCAAGGGCGCGAAAAGCCCCTCCTCGCCCGCGATGACCCGCAGGTCGAACATGACGGAGGCGAGCATCTGCGCCTCCTTCGAAGGCCGGGCGATCCAATCGCAGAAATAGCCCGCCCAAACCTCGGTGCGTTGCCGCCAACGCGGGTTCGTGGCCATCATGTTGCCGGGGCAGTGGACGTAGCCTGCGGCGTTCATCCCGTTAGAGACGAAGCGGGCCAGCCCGTCGAACCAGCGCATGTCGTCATCGGTGGCGGCGTCCGAGACAATGAGCGCGTTGTCCTGATCCGAGATGCCGGTTTGCTCCTGCCGGCCTTGGCTGCCGCAGGCGACCCAGGCGAAGGGGACGGGCGCCGCGCCATGCGCCTTCTCAAAGAGGCGGATCAGCCGGCGCGTCGCGCCGTCGGCCATGTCGGTGACGAGACGGGTGACGACCTCGTGGCGGTTGCCCGCGGCGGTGAGCTGGACCAGCAGGTCGGGGATGCGGGCGGTGACGCGCGCGAGCTCCTCGGGCGCGCCCGCGCGCGCCATGTCGCCCAAGAGCCCGGCCGAGGTCGAGGCGAGAAACCGGGTGAGGTCGGTCTGGGTGACCATCCCCACCAGCCGTCCGCCATCGACGATGGGCAGGTGGCCCAGATGGCGTTCCATCATCCGGTGCAGCACATCCGATCCGATGGCGGTGGAGGGCAGCGTGACGGGGCCTTTGGTCATCACCCGGGCGACCGGCGTGTCATGCGGCAGCGCCTCGGCCAGCGCCTTGTTCACCATGTCGCGCAGCGTGACGATGCCGCGCAGCTCGCCATCTTCGGTCACGCAGAGCGACGAGATGCGCCGGTCGCGCATCGTCCGGGCGGCCGCGCGCAGGCTGGTCCCGGGGGCGCAGGTCACCGGGTCGGTCGCCATGAGATCGGCGACGCGGGTCGAGGTCAGCTCCTCGGCGCGGGTGCGGGGCCGGTCGCCGAGCGGGTTGGAGCGGTCGAAGAAGCGGCGCACGAGCCGATGCTCGCGCATCAACTCGGCGAAAAGATCGGGGCCGATCAGCAGCAGCGCGCTCGCCTCGTCGGCGCGGGCGGTGACCAGCGCGGTGCCGCCGCGCTGCAGCGCGCGCTCGCCGAAACTGTTGCCGGGGCCGAGACGCGACACGGTGGTGCCGCGCGCGTCCGTGGTGGTCACGGCGCCGGAGCGGATGACGAACAGGCCGGGCTGCGGCGCGCCGACCTCCGAGAGCGTCTCGCCCCGGGCGACCTCGATCGGGCGGGCCTGCCCGGCGATCCGGGCGCGCACCGGATCGGGCAGCCGGTCCCAGGGGGGCTGCCGCGCGAGAAAGGCATCAATGGGCTGCGGCATCGCGGCCTCCGACAAGGATCGTCCCGCGCCATGCTGGGCGCGGGACGCAAGGCTCGCAAGGGGCGAACGGCGCCGCCCCTCGTTCGGAGTCAATGGCCGGCGGTCGCCGCCCCTGCGCCGCGCGGGATGCGGACGCTCTCGACCAGCTCCTGGATTTCCTGCGGCGGCTCTTGCGTGGCCCGGCTGATCAAGATCGCCGTGGCGAAGTTCAGCACCGCGCCCACCGCGCCGAAGGAAGTCGACTTCACCGTGAGGAAGAGCGGGTCCGCATCGTCGAAGGAGTTGGTGCCCGGAACGAAGAACCAGCCCTTGTGCAGGAAGATGTAGACCACCGTCACGCCGAGGCCCACGAGCATCCCCACCACGGCGCCGGTGTTGTTCACCCGCTTGGAGAAGATGCCCATCATCAGCGCCGGGAAGATCGACGCGGCGGCGAGGCCGAAGGCGAGCGCCACGGTCTGCGCGGCGAAACCCGGCGGGTTGATGCCCAGATAGGTCGCCACGGCGATGGCGGCGGCCATGGCGATGCGCGCCGACAGAAGCTCGCCCTTTTCCGAGATGTTCGGCGCAAAGCGGCCCTTCACCAGATCATGGCTCACCGCCGAGGAGATGGCGAGCAGGAGGCCGGCCGCGGTCGACAGCGCAGCGGCGAGGCCACCGGCGGCGACGAGGCCGATCACCCAGCCCGGCAGGTTGGCGATCTCGGGGTTGGCGAGAACGAGGATGTCGTTGTTGAAGTTGACAAGCTCGTTGCCCTGCCAGCCCGCTTCGGCGGCGCGGTCCTGCATCGCGGGTGCCGCGTCGTTGTAGTACTGGATCCGGCCATCGCCGTTCTTGTCTTCCCAGCCCAGAAGGCCAGTCTGCTGCCACGTCGCCATCCAGTCATATGCCGGATCGTTCTCGATCGTCTCGACCGACACGGCTTCGGCGTTCGTGCCCTCGGGCCAGAACTGCTGCGTGATGTTGAGCCGCGCCATTGCGCCCACGGCGGGAGCGGTGAGGTAGAGCAGCGCGATGAAGACGAGGGTCCAGCCCGCAGACCAGCGCGCATCCGAGACCTTGGGCACGGTGAAGAAGCGCATGATCACATGCGGCAAACCGGCGGTGCCGATCATCAGGCTGAGCGTGAAGAGCAGCATGTTGAAAGTGTCGCCGTGATGCGCGGTATAGGCGTTGAAGCCCAGATCGGTGACGATCAGGTCGAGCGTCTCGAGAAGCGGCCTGCCGCTGTCGGTATCGGCGAAGAGGCCGAGGGCCGGGATCGGGTTGCCGGTGAGCTGCAGCGAGATGAAGACTGCCGGGATCGTGTAGGCGGCGATCAGCACGCAGTACTGCGCGACCTGTGTGTAGGTCACGCCCTTCATGCCGCCGAACACCGCATAGGCGAAGACGACCACGGCGCCGATCAGCAGACCGGTGGTGTTGTCCACTTCGAGAAAGCGGCCGAAGGCCACGCCGACGCCGGTCATCTGGCCGATCACATAGGTGAGCGAGGCCACCAGAAGGCTGATCACGGCCACGAGCCGCGCGGTCGGGCTGTAGAACCGGTCGCCGATGAACTCGGGCACGGTGAACTTGCCGAACTTGCGCAGATAGGGTGCCAGCAGCAGCGCCAGCAGCACGTAGCCGCCGGTCCAGCCCATCAGATAGGTGGAGTTGTCGTAGCCGGTGAAGGCGATGAGGCCCGCCATCGAGATGAAGGAGGCCGCCGACATCCAGTCGGCCGCGGTGGCCATGCCGTTGGTCACCGGATGGACGCCGCGACCGGCGGCGTAGAACTCCGCCGTGGAGCCCGCGCGGGCCCAGATCGCGATGCCGATATAGAGCGCGAAGGAGGCGCCCACGAAGATCAGGTTGAGGGTGAACTGGTCCATGGCGCTTATTCCTCCTCGACGCCGTGTTGCCGGTCGAGCCGGTTCATTCGCCAGGCGTAGAAAAAGATCAGCGCCAGAAAGACGAGAATCGACCCTTGCTGCGCGAACCAGAAGCCCAGATCGGTGCCGCCGATCCCGATCCAGCTGATCAGCGGCCGCAGGATGATGCCGAAGCCAAAGGAAACGATGGCCCAGATGATGAGGCAGATGGTGATGATCCGCACGTTGGCGGACCAATAGGCCTTGTCATCCTTGGTCATCGTGGTTGGTGGATGTGTCGTGTGATCCGACATGCGGGCTCCTCCCGTCGTTGCGTGGATGGCGGCCCTCACGCGTTCCTCCGGCCGCCGGTCTTGGTCTTCGCTCAGGCCGTTTCGTACCGCCGGACGATCTCCGACAGGGCCTGCGCGATATCTTCGATCGCACCCATCGCCGGCACGCGCTCAAGCGTGCCCCGGGCGCGGTAATGGTCGATCAGCGGCGCGGTCTCGGCGTGGTAGGCCGCGAGCCGCGAGGCCACCGTCTCGGCGGTGTCGTCGGCGCGCCGCTTGAACTCTGTGCCGCCGCAGACGTCGCAGATGCCGGGTGTCTCCGGGCGCTTGAAGCTGTCGTGCCAGCCCTCGCCGCAGGTGGCGCAGGTGTAGCGGCCCGAGATGCGCTCGACCATCGCCGCGTCGTCCACCTCGAGGCTGATCACCGCCGAGACCGACTGCCCCCGCCGGGCCAAGAGGTCGTCGAGCGCCTCGGCCTGCGCCGGGGTGCGCGGAAAACCGTCGAGGATCACGCCGCGCGCCACGTCGGGCCGGTCGAGACGATCGTCGAGGATGGCGATGACGATCTCGTCCGAGACGAGCCCGCCCGCCTCCATCACCTCTTTCGCCCGCGCGCCGGCCTCGGTCCCTTGGGCCACGGCGGCGCGCAGCAGGTCGCCGGTGGAGAGCTGGACGAGGCCGAAGCGCTCCTCGAGCTTGCGCGCCTGCGTGCCCTTTCCCGCGCCCGGAGGCCCGAGAAGGATGAAAGCGGGCGCCTGCGCGGGGATATCCCTGTCCGCCATCGGCCTCAGCCCCGGTTCATGCGGTTGTCGATCAGCTCGTCCACCACCGAGGGGTCCGCGAGCGTCGAGGTGTCGCCGAGGCTGCCGTGATCATTCTCGGCGATCTTGCGCAGGATGCGGCGCATGATCTTGCCCGAGCGGGTCTTGGGCAGGCCGGGGGCCCACTGGATCAGGTCGGGGCTGGCGATCGGTCCGATCTCCTGACGCACCCACTGGCGAAGTTCTTTGCGCAGTTCCTCGGAGGGCTCGATGCCGTTCATCAGCGTGACGTAGCAGTAGATCCCCTGCCCCTTCACCTCGTGCGGATAGCCGACCACGGCGGCCTCGGCGACCTTGGCATGGGCGACCAGCGCGCTCTCGACCTCGGCCGTGCCCATGCGGTGACCTGACACGTTGATCACGTCGTCGACGCGGCCGGTGATCCAGTAGTCGCCATCGGCGTCACGTCGGCAGCCATCGCCCGAGAAGTAATAGCCCGGATATTGCGAGAAATAGGTCTGCTCGAACCGCTCGTGATCGCCCCAGACGGTGCGCATCTGCCCCGGCCAGCTCTCGGCGATGGCAAGCACGCCCTCGGCCTCGGTCGCTTCCAGCACCTTGCCCGACTGGGGGTCGAGCACGACGGGCTGCACGCCGAAAAACGGCTTGGTGGCCGAGCCGGGCTTGGTGGCGGTGGCGCCGGGCAGCGGCGTGATGAGATGACCGCCCGTCTCGGTCTGCCACCACGTGTCGACGATCGGGCAGCGGCCCTTGCCCACCACCTCGTTGTACCAGTTCCAGGCCTCGGGGTTGATCGGCTCCCCCACTGTGCCCAGCAGGCGCAGCGCGCTCAGGTCATGCTTCTCGACCGGTGCGGCGCCGTGGCCCA
>Ga0207882_1000161_pt1 | contig 26429 bp, 30 predicted proteins | sample MalvirmetaMSP103_FD_184228 | JGI IMG/M metagenome (GOLD analysis project Ga0207882, IMG submission 184228) | Marine viral communities from the Deep Pacific Ocean - MSP-103 (SPAdes) | ecosystem: Environmental > Aquatic > Marine > Oceanic | place: Pacific Ocean | collected 2011-05-15 | reverse complement strand
TGGCAACCAAGCTCCTGACACTGACCCAAGCCTGTTTTGAACAAGCGCTGCGATCCCTCTGGCACCCGCCATCATGCTTCAATAGCCCAACGACCGCTCGCGCATAAATATGAGGGGAAACCTCAGAATCCGTCCCCTTTTTACGCTTCTTTTTACGCTTCTACTCCGGCATCTACCGGGCCGATGCTATAGTCAAGTCCCATGACTTAGTCCACATGGAGGCCCACCATGGCAGTAATCGTCAACGTCCATCAAGCCAAGACGCAGTTCTCGCGCCTGCTGGAGCAGGCACACGCCGGGCAAGAGATCATTCTGGCCAAGGCGGGCAAGCCTTACGCGCGGCTGGTGCCGCTGGCGCCGCCCGAAAGCAAGCGTCGGCCCGGCAGGCTGGCCGGGAAAGTGGGCGACGCATTCTTTGACCCGCTTCCGGACGAGGAACTCAAGGCCTGGGAGCCGGAAACGTGAGCCTGTTGCTGGACACGCATGCCCTGCTTTGGTGGTTCACCGACGATCCGCGCTTGCCCGCCAAGGTCCGCGACACCATCGCGGACGAAACTCGTCCGGTCTACGTCAGCGCCGTCAGCGCTCTGGAGATTGCGGTGAAACACCGCTTGGGCAAATTGGATGAAGCGGCGGAGGCCGTCAGCCGTTTCGACGAGCTGGTCGCCGCCGACGGCTTTCAACATCTGCCGATCACGCATTTTCATTGTCTGAAGGCTGGCGGCTATGCCCTAGCTCACCGCGATCCGTTTGACCGCCTCCTCGCCGCCCAAAGCGCATTGGAGGCATTGACGCTGGTGACTCGCGATACGGCTTTGGCGCAGTTCGGAATTCAGACGCTTTGGTAAGCCTTCGAGGCGGCATTCACGGCCATAGCCTAAACCAGCCCATTTGGCGTAGCGTTGCCATATCCAACCCGGATTCCACGAACCTCATTCTTTCTTCGACATGGCGATCAACCCACAAAGCATCGGCGGCGGCAGCCACATGGGCGGTCTGGCACGGCGCCTGGTGGCGGACAAGCTGCTGACGGAAGACAGCGCAAAGGACCTGCACCAAAAGGCGCTGAAAGCGAACACGCCGTTCGTATCCCTGCTGGTCGAACAGAAACTGGTGAAGGCGGCGGACATTGCCCGGCGTGGTAGCCAGGAATTCGGTGCGCCGCTGGCAGACCTTTCGGTCTTGCAGATCGACCAGGAACTGGTCAACGAAATCGGTGAAAAGCTGGTGCGCCGACATCGGGCATTACCGTTGTTCAAGCGCGGCAAGCGCCTGTTCCTGGCGGTGGCGGACCCAACAAACCTGGCGGCGCTGGATGAAATCAAGTTCGCCACCGGTCTGCAGACCGAAGCCGTGGTGGTGGAGGACGACAAACTCGGCAAGGCGCTGGACGCGGCGGTGAATGCGGCCGAGGCGGCGTCCATGGATATGGGCGATACCGATCTGGAATCGCTGGATATCTCGGAGGGCACAGACGAACGCAAGGAAGACGATGTCACACGCGCCGAGACTGAAGAAGCGCCGATCATCCGCTACGTGAACAAGGTCTTGATCGACGCGATCAATCGCGGCGCTTCGGATATTCACTTCGAGCCCTACGAAAAGAAATACCGCGTGCGCTACCGCATCGACGGGCAGCTCAAGGAAGTGGCGAATCCGCCGGTGCAGATGGGCGGCCGGCTGGCGGCACGTCTGAAGGTGCTGTCCCGCCTGGACCTTGCGGAGCGACGCGTCCCGCAGGACGGACGCATCAAGCTCAAACTGTCCGCGAACAAATCCATCGACTTCCGCTTGAGCACCTGCCCCACGCTGTGGGGCGAAAAGATCGTGATGCGTATTCTGGATGCCAGCAGCGCAATGCTCGGCATCGACGTGCTCGGTTACGAGCCGGAGCAGAAGGCGCTGTACCTCAAGGCGCTGGAACGTCCGCAGGGCATGATCCTGGTCACCGGCCCCACGGGTTCCGGCAAGACCGTGTCGCTGTACACCGGCCTGAATATTCTCAATACCGAAGGCACCAATATTTCCACGGCCGAGGACCCGGCCGAAATCAACCTGCCGGGCATCAATCAGGTCAACGTGAACCCCAAGGTGGGCCTGACGTTCGCAGCGGCTTTGAGATCGTTCCTGCGCCAGGATCCGGACGTGATCATGGTCGGCGAAATTCGCGATCTGGAAACGGCGGAGATCGCCATCAAGGCGGCGCAGACGGGTCATTTGGTGCTGTCGACGCTGCACACCAATGACGCGCCGCAGACACTGACGCGCCTGCTCAACATGGGCGTGCCGGCCTACAACATCGCCTCTTCGGTCACATTGATCATCGCGCAGCGCCTGGCGCGCAAACTCTGCAATGTGTGCCGCCGGCCCGCGCAGATTCCGGAAGCGGAGCTGCTGCGTGAAGGCCTGAGCGAGGAACAGATTCGAGCTCCCGGATTCACACTGTTTGAGGCCGTGGGCTGCGACCAATGCACGGACGGTTACAAGGGCCGCATGGGCATCTACCAAGTCATGCCGGTGACTGAGGCCATCGGCCGCATCATCATGGAAGGCGGCAATGCCATCGAGATTGCCGACCAAGCCGACAAGGAAGGCGTGGCCGATCTGCGCAAGTCCGCGCTTCGCAAGGTTTGCGCGGGTATCATGGACCTCAAGGAAGCCAACCGCGTAACCGTGGATTGAGCGCCTTCGAGCCGGGCGCAGACGCGTATCGGAACAGCGACTGAATGATCGAATTCCTGAGTGACGGCGGGGGCCTTTACTGATGGCGACAGCGGCAGTCAAAGAACATGAATTCGCCTGGGAAGGCACGGACCGCAAGGGCGAGCGCGTCAAGGGCAAGACGCAGGCGGCGAACGAAAACCTCGTCAAGCTTCAGTTGCGCAAGCAGGGCATCAACCCGATCCGGGTGCGCAAGCAACTGGCCTTGTTCGGCAAGCGCAAGAAGGCGATCACCCCGCAGGACATTGCGATTTTCGCGCGCCAGATGGCCACGATGATGGCAGCCGGTCTGCCGCTGGTGCAGGCGCTGGAGATCGTCGGGCGCGGCCACGAAAACCCAAGCATGGGCGAGCTGATTCTCGACATCAAAGGTGGTATCGAAAGCGGCAATTCGTTCGCCGAAAGTCTGGCCAAGCATCCCGTGCATTTCGATGACCTGTTCGTCAATCTGGTGGACGCGGGCGAGAAATCCGGCACGCTGGAAACCCTGCTCGATAAGGTAGCCCTCTACAAGGAGAAGACCGAGGCGATCAAGAAGAAGGTCAAGAAGGCCTTGACCTATCCGGCGGCTGTGATCGTCGTCGCCTTCGTCGTCACCGGCATTCTTCTGTACTTCGTCGTGCCGCAGTTCCAGAGCCTGTTCCAGGGCTTCGGCGCGGACCTGCCGGCATTCACGCAGTTCGTGGTAGGGCTTTCCGAATTCGTGCAGGCCTACGGTGTCTACATGGTGGTCGGCATCGGCATCGCATTCACGGCGTTTTTCTATTTCAAGAAGCGCTCGCGCAAGATGCGCAATTTTCTGGACCGCTTGTCCCTGCGCCTGCCGATCATCGGCACGATCCTCTACAAGTCCGCCGTCGCGCGCTACCACCGCACGCTTTCGACCATGTTCGCGGCCGGCGTTCCACTGGTCGAAGCCATGGATTCGGTCGGCCGGGCCTCCGGCAATATCGTGTTCGAACAGGCGATCCGCCAAGTGCGCGATCAGATTTCGTCCGGTACACAGCTGAACTGGTCCATGCAACAGACCGGATTGTTTCCGCCGATGGCCGTGCAGATGGTGGGCATCGGCGAAGAATCCGGCTCGCTGGATGCGATGTGCGCCAAGGTGGCCGAATACTATGAAGCCGAGGTCGATTCGCTGGTCGATTCGCTGTCCAGCCTGCTGGAGCCCTTGATCATGTCGATCCTCGGCGTGCTGGTGGGTGGCCTCGTCGTCGCCATGTATCTGCCGATCTTCAAACTGGGCCAAGCGATCTAGTGGCCCTGATCGAACTACTGAGCAACAGCCCGGCACTGTTGCTGACCGCCTGCGCGATTCTGGGGCTGCTCGTCGGCAGCTTTCTGAATGTGGTGATCCTGCGCCTGCCGCGCATGATGGAAGCCGGCTGGAAACAGGAAGCCAGCGCCATTCTCGGGCTCATCCCGACCGAAGTCGATCCGATCTCCCTGATGCATCCAGCCTCGTCCTGCCCCGGCTGCGGCGCCAGAATCCGCGCCTGGCAGAACATTCCGGTTGTGAGTTGGCTGCTGTTGCGAGGCCGCTGCGCAAAATGCGGCACGTCCATTTCGATTCAGTACCCGCTGGTCGAGCTGGCTGCCGGCCTGCTGGCCGCCGGATGCGCCTGGACGTTCGGCTGGGGCCCGCCGCTGGCCGGCGCCCTGGTGCTGGCCTGGACGCTGCTCGCGCTGGCGGTGATCGACTGGCGCACCCAGCTGCTGCCGGATGGCATGACACTGCCGCTGCTCTGGCTGGGCCTGCTGCTCAACGTGGGCGAAACCTACGTCCCGCTGTCCGAAGCCGTGATTGGTGCCGCGGCCGGCTACCTCCTGCTTTGGCTGGTATTCCACGCCTTTCGTCTCGTCACCGGCAAGGAAGGCATGGGCTACGGCGACTTCAAACTGCTTGGCGCCCTAGGCGCCTGGTTTGGCTGGACCGCACTGCCCAGTTTGATCCTGTTGTCCTCCGTAGTTGGCGCCCTCGTCGGCATCGCCTTGATGGTCTTCAAACGCCACGACCGCAACATTCCGATCGCCTTCGGCCCCTACATCGCCGGCGCCGGCCTGGTGATGCTGTTGCTGGGGAACATTCTGATGCCGGTCATGCCCCTAGGCCGAATATGACGTTCTGCATTGGACTGACCGGCGGCATCGCCAGCGGAAAATCCACCGTGGAACAGCAGTTCCGCGCGCTCGGCGTTCCCGTGATGGATGCCGACCAGGTCGCGCGAGACGTGGTGGCGCCAGGCACACCCGCACTCGCAAAAATCAGGGAAGCCTTCGGGCCGGAAATCCTTGAGATCGATGGCCAACTGAACCGCGCCGCGCTACGCAAACTCGTATTCAGCGACGAAGCCGCGCGGCGCCGCCTGGAAAGCATCACCCATCCCGAAATCCGGGATGCGATGCGGGCCTGGAAGGAAGCCGTCACGGCGCCCTACTGCATGATCTCGATCCCGCTGCTCGCCGAGGGCGGCAAGAACCCGATGGTCGATCGTGTTCTGGTTGTGGACACCCCAGCAGAAGTGCAGTTGCAACGGCTGATTCAGCGCGACGGCATCGACGAAAACCTCGCCAGCCGAATGATCGCCGCCCAAGCCTCGCGCGAAGCACGATTGGCGATTGCCGATGACGTGCTGATCAATGACGGTGCGATTGCATCTCTGCTGCCCGAAGTCGAAGTCCTGCACGAACGCTATCTCGCGATAGCCGCTTCGTGCTAAGCACCGGACTAGGCCTTCGCGCACGTAGCCCGAAGAGGCTCAGCACCCCAATCAAGGCGAACTCGCCAATGCTGCCGCCATCATCTTCACCACTGGAATCGTTTGGGTCTGACGGGTTGGGATCGGCACTGCTCGCAACGGTGGTTTCTTCCTTGTCGAAGTTATTGCTACTTGCCGCATTCGCTTCATTTTCATCGAACTGCCGGGCGGTAACGAATGCGGTCGCGGTGACGGTGCCACTGCTGGCCGGCGCCTGAACCTCAATCTCTATCGATGCGGAGGTCATCGGCATCAGCGGAACGTCATGCAGGCAGTTCACTGTGCCGTTTTGCTGCGTGCACGACCAATCGCTGCTTTCAACTCTGCTGAAGCTGACTCCCTCCGGAAGCGTGCTGTTCAACTGAACGTCGTTGGCAATGCCGACTGCGGGGTTCTCGTCCACGGGATGGTTGTTGGTTACCGTGAGCGTGTAAGCGAAAGTGCTCCCTGGCTGCACCGGATCAGTGTCATCTTGCACGACTACGGCCAAATCGACCGCTTCGATGCCACTGTATCGTCGAGAAAAAATTCCGTCCGACTCTCCACCCTGATCTTCGCCTTTCCATACGACAACGAAATCGCCATCGGCATCACCAGCGACCATCGGTGAGGTCTGGTCTCCTTCCGTAGATGTATTCACTACGAAGTCCGTCCGCTCCAATAACTCCGCCCCGATGGCTGATCCATCGGCGGCGAAGCGTTGCGCGACAACCGCATCGCCGTTTCCGTCGATATTGGCCTCGTCCCAAACGATCAGAAAGCCACCATCACGAAACATCAGCACGTCTGATGAACTGCCGCCCGCCCCATCACCGTCACCAGGAACATCGGCGCGAAACTCTCCGCCCAGTTTCGAACCGTCAGCCGCGAAACGCTGAGCGTAGACCGCCGGGGGCGACGATCTTTTCCAGGCGATGACGAACTGTCCGCTGGCATTGATCCCGACGAAGGGGCTACGTTCAGTTCCGTTGTCCACGCTGCTCACTCTGAAACTATCACCCAGAGGTTCGCCATCGGGGTCAAAGCGGCGCGCAAAGATTTCGCCGGCAGTCGCGCCTGAAACATTGTCGTTCATCCAAGTAACGACAAAGCTCCCGTCGGCGGCCATTGCGACATCGGGGTGAGTTTGGTCGTCGGCCACTTCGCTGGACGCTCGAAATTCCGGCCCAGCAACGGTTCCATCTGCGTTGAAGCGACGACCATAGATCACGTTTGAAGGTTCGTAGCGACGCCAAACAACGACATAGTTGCCGTCAGCGTCCATCGAAACCTCCGCGTCGTTGCACGGCTGCCCCGTGTTGTCGACCACCGCTTCGGCACCCAGTGCAATTCCGTCAGCCGCGAAACGCTGGGCTCGTATTCCGATGGATCCGCTACTTCGCCAGACAACGACCATGTCGCCGTTGTCCGCCATGGCAACCCCCGGGTCTGACTCGGAGGCGTCGGTCGTGGCGTTGACGATGAATTCGTCGCCCTCGGGCAAACCGTCGCTCCGGTAACGTTGCCCGAAAATCCCATCGAAGTGGCCGTCCTGTTCATCGCTGGTCCAAACGATAATGAACTCACCGGTTCCGTTGACCGCGACTGCGGGATCGCTCTGCACGTGCTCCGTATAGGAGTTGACCTGGAATTCGCCACCTATTGGTATGACGGGCTCCGTAGCCGCCGTTGCGATCGGCGCATTCCAAGCTGCAATCAGTCCCAAAAGAGCCGATACCTCTCGCCATTTTGGGTAGCCAAATCGCGCATGCGCCTCTTCGTCAAGATGATATTGGTGTGGCATCGAACCTTCCCGTTCTAGTTTGTTCTCCGCAGAGACAGAGCAGTCTCGATCCAGTATCACTCTGGCCGACCAGTTTATTAGTCACCTAATTTGGTTACTGAAATGTATTATTTTTGCGTAGTCATTTTCTTACATGAGCTCAATAACTTTTCGTCAGTAATTCGCGACTTTCTAAAAATTCTTTTTGCATTGAATAAGTTACAAGTCAAACTCTTATGGAGAAGCTGAAGTGGCTGCGATAGCTGCACGACTTGCCCTCACGAAATTGGCGGATACAGTCATTCTCAAGTCAGCCTTGCAATGATCTGCATGCACGGGACCAAGTGCCGTGAGTGTCAGATCGCAATTGGCGTCATTTTCAAGCGTTCTGCATCTTGAGGAATCGATTGGGGAAATCCGACATGCCAAGGACGGCAATGATCGTGGAGGACCATGCAGACGCTCGCGAGTGGGCTGCAGCCGCATTGAGACTGGCGTTCTCCGGGGTGACTGTGCACATGACGGGGACCGTCATCGAGGCTCGTCAAATCATTGCCAGTCACACGCCTGCCTTGGCGATCATCGATCTGTCGCTTCCGGATGGCGACGGATTCGAGTTGATTTCATTGCTCAGCTCCGTCCTGCCGTCGTCACGCAGTGTGGTGTTTACGGTGTATGACGACGATGCTCACATCAGCGCCGCCTTGCGCGCGGGAGCCTCCGGATACCTTTTGAAAAGTGATCCCAGGCGGGTGCTGGTGGAACATCTGCTGGCCTTGGACCGCGGGGAATTTCCGCTGTCGCCGATGGCGGCCAATGTGGTGAAAAACCACATCGCGGCACCAGCGGAAGTCGAACTCGCGATGCGCTTGACCGTGCGTGAGCGTGAGGTCTTGAAAATGGTCGCGCTGGGGCTGACCGCCAACGCGATCGCGGATCGTCTGTCGATCTCACGCAACACCGTGAACACCTATCTGAAACGAATGTACGCAAAGCTTTCGGTGTCTTCGCGCGCCGAGGCTGCGGTGCTGGCGCGAAGCGCCGGACTGCTGCCGCCCATCAACTCCTGATTGCGGACGACCTATTTGGGGCTACGGCAGCGCATCCGCCGAGACGCCATCCGGAAGCTGCGCGCCTTCGCGCACGTACAAGGGCATCTCATCCAAGGGATACAGGCGCGTTCGAACACGCGGCCCTTCGATACGGTCGCCGGTCCAGAAATCCACCCAGGTTCCGGGCGGCAGGTAGACCGGCTTGGCAACCGCGAACAGTTCCAGAGCGGCGCTGACGATCGGTGACACCAGAATGTCATCACCGTAAAGGTACTGGTCCGCATAGTCGGCGGCCTGATCGTCGTCCGGGAACGCATACGCCATCGGGCGCACGATCGGCACGCCGGTTTCGATGGCCTGCCTGGCGTAGTGCGCGGTGTAGGGCACGAGTCGATTGTGCAGTTCGGCATAGCGGCGGTAGATATCGACTGCGCGCTGCGTCACCCACCACGGCGGCACGTCGGTCTGCATGACCGGACTCAGTGCACCGAGCTGGGTCCAACGCACGTAGGTGGCCTCGCTCGGCAGGCCGAGCCTGGGGCCGTCTTCGCCCAGATCCTGGCGGGTTCCGGCGTAGCCGCCGATGTCCGCGCTACTGAACGGGAAGCCGGACGAAGACAGCGACAGCAAGGAGCGCAGTGCCTGCGCGAGCCCGAATGTGCCCGGCAAGGAGGCATTGTCAGCCGCCCAGTGACCTGTCCACTGCGCGCCGCCGCTCCAGCCGCCACGGGCAAGCAACACGAAGTCTCCATCCGGCCGCTGATCGATGAAGGCTTCGTAGGCGGTACGGTGATACAAACCGCAGTAGCCGTTGTGATTGTCACGATTCGGCAGACCGTTGAACCAGACCGAATTATCCGAAAGGTCTTCTTCGCAACGATCCATCTTGAGGCCATCGACGCCGCGCGCGATCAGGTCCTCCAGCTGCCCACGCCACCAGTCCACGGCATCCGGATGCGTGAAGTCCAGGTGCGGGTCGATGCCGCGCGTGGGGTAGTAGGTGGCGTCGTTGCCGTCTTCACGCGTGCCGGTCACTAGCCAGCCGCGCTCCGCGGCAAAGCTTTCATAGTCGCCCGTCATGAATGGAGACATCCAGACGATGAAGCGCACGCCTTGGGCATGAACTTCCTCGATCAGGGCGTCGGGATCATCGAAGCGATTCGGGTCGAAGTCGAAGCTGCCCTTGCCGGCATCCCAGGGGTTGTCCAGCCACACGGCACCCAATGGGATGGCGCGCTCGCTCATGCCGTTGACCAGCGCACGGACCGACTCGGTGCTGGTATCCGAGTCCTGCCAGACCATCGGCGTCCACATCCAGTCCGGCGGTGCACTGCGCGGGCGGCCGCTTTCGGCGGTGTACTGCGACACGATCCGCTGCGGCGTACCGGTATAGAAACGCAACCGCAGTTCGGCGCTTTCGCGCATCACGTTGATGGCATCGTCGCGTTCGTTGTTCTCGGCGAAAGTCATTTCGCCGCGCGCATCGCCTTGGGCCCAGAGTCCCCAGCCGTCCGGCGTCCAGAAGAACGGGGCGGCAATTTCGTTCGTGGACTGGGCGCCGTCCGCATTGCCGCCGTGGCTGATCCACAGCGGCACACGCTCGCCGCTCATTTCGAAGAAACTGAAGCGCTGGCCGGCGCCGTAGTAGCCACGCGCGGTGTGCGCCAGGGCGTCTTCGACGGCGACAACGCCGGGTGCCAGCGGCGCATAGTGGAGACTCAGGCTGCCGTCATCGGCGAAGCCAAGCGACAGCTCGGCACCGTGCGTGTCGCTGGTTTGAAGCGTGAAACGGGCCGTGCGGCCATCGGCCCGCACGCTGTCCACACCGCTGGCGAACTGCCACTGATCGGTGAAGTAGGCGAGCGGACGATATGAAATCTGCGGCAGTCCGGGATAGGCGCGGTCGATTCCGTCCTGAACGTCGTTGTCGCGCGCATAGTCGCGATTGTCGATCGGGTCATTCGCATCGGCGCTCGCCGATTCGAACAACACCGCGCCGCTTTTGCTCGACACGGCGTAACGCATCGGTTGGCGGTTCAGATCGAAACACAGCGTGTCGTCGCAGACACGAACCTCGGCGTCCGTTTCGGTGATTTCGAGTGGCGCTTGCGTATCCGGGTCCGTGCCGGCATTGCCGGCCTCGTCACTGTTGCCGGACGAGCACGCGGCCAAACCAAGCCCCAATACCACCAACAGTGGCCCCTTTGGACAGAACGTCGGAATCACCATGAAAGTCTTCAACGAGGCAGCAGTGGCTGGTCCAGGGGCGCGGGTTCCGCGGTACGACTGCCTTCGCTCGGCGCGATCGCGAGGCCATGTACGCTGGCGGCGTCGATCTGGTTTCGATAACGCGGTGGCGTGGTGCCGCTGTCATCCTGCGCGTAGCTGATCATCTGGAAGCCGAGCACGTCGGGCGCGTTCGGTGTGAGCTTGTCCTGCCACCAGAATTCGAACAGGGCGCGCTCCGCGGTCAGGCTGACGATGCCGTAGCCGTGGTCGACCCATTCCATGAACTGGATGTTCTTGTCGAGCGTGAGTGAAGCCAGCTCCACCGCGCGCGAGGCTGCAATCTGGGTAGCGAACGTGGAGTTGGGCAGCGCATTGGCGACGATCTCGTCGGCACCACCGCGCCCCATCGAACTCGGCGCGAACTCCACGCCCACGGATTGCTCGCGCAGGTTCAAGGCGCCGAGATTGCCGGTGGTGGCGCGCTGGAATCCAGCGAGGCGATTTTCCGGCGTGGAGCCGCTGCGGGTGTTCGGCAGCGGCAGCCCGGAACTGTATCCGGACAGCAGGATCGCATTGTCCTCGATCAGGTCCGCGGCCCAGTTCCCGTGCATGTCTCCGGAGACGAAGATGTTGTTGTGTACACGCAGCGCCGCCTCGTTGTCGCCGCGCAGGTGGCCGAACAGTTGTGCGCGCTCCACAGCGAAGTCACCCCAGCGACCGGCGAGATCAATACCGCCCGGAAAGCCTGGAATCACCGGCGGCACGTTCCACGGCGAAATCCAGGTCTGGTTGTTGACGATGCGCCAGACCACCTCGCGCGACTGCGAATCGGCCATTTCGCGAGTCAGCCATTCGTATTGTTCGCGGCCCAGCAACGAGGATTCGCCAGCCGGCAGGTGACTGGCGTCGACCTCCAGACCGTAGCGCGGCAGCAGGGACTGGCTGTCGATGCCGAATACATCGACCATCGGCCCATAGGACAGTTTTCGATAAATCCGCCGCGAATCGGGCGGAAACGGGTAGCTGCCGTCTTCGACGAACAGGAAGGCACCGCTGCCATCGGCGAGCACCGGCCGTGTCGGCGTCCATTCGTAGAACACCTGCGTGGTGTCGTCGAACGTGCAGGTGGAAAGTCCGCCGTCGATCTCGGTCGGCAGCTCGTTGCCGAAGCCCGGGTCGATGTCGTGGTTGTCCCAGACGATCATCCAGGGATGCTGTTGATGTGCACGCAGCAGGTTGGGGTCCGAGCGCCAAAGCGCGTAGCGCCGGCGCAGTTCGTCCCGATCGAGCCAGTCACGATAGTCGACGTAGCTGGTGTCGTGAATATCGAGACGCGCGCGGACCTCCTCGTCCTCATCGACGAAGTCGTAGAGGTAGTCGCCACAGTGCAGCAGCAGATCGAGATCGTTGCGATCGGCGATATGCGCGTATCCCGACCAGTGGCTGGACCAGTAGCTGGCGCAGGCCACCACGGCGAAGCGCACTTCGTCCACCCGCGTGTCCGGCGCCGTGCGCGTGCGGCCGACGATCGACTGCACGCCGAAGGCCTTGAAGCGATAGTAGTAGGTCGTGGCCGGCCGCAGCCCGGTCACATCGACTTTGACGGTCCAGTCGCGATCAGCCTGGGTGGTCTGTCGCCCGCTGCGTACGGTATCCGTAAAGTCCGGCGAGCTTGCCATTTCCCAATCGACCGGAATGTCGCGCCCGGCGAACGCCGGCGCCGTGAGACGCGTCCAGATGATGACGCGATCACTCAGCGGATCGCCGCTGGCGACGCCATGCGCGAACGGCAGTGGCAACACCAGGGGATAATCGAAGTCCGCTGGCTCACTGATCGCATCGGCATCGACAGTGCTTGCTGTGCCGGCAGGATCGCTGCTGCCGCAGGCCGTCAAAGCCGTACCGGCGCCCACCATCGCAGCGCGGCGCAGGAACTCTCGTCGATCCAGTTTGGCGGAATGCGTCACGTCGTTTTAACGCTCAAAAGACAAACTCCCATTGTCCGAAATATGCGTGACGTGCCGATTGCAGCGCGCCGCGCGAATCCGGGGGATGATCATGGATTCAAACGATTCGAAACCGATTGACCGCATGCGTCGCCGCGTGCTCGCCGGCATGGCCGGCGGCGCGGCCCTGCTGACCGGCTGCGGCGACGGCGCCTCACCGGATGGCGGCAATGACAGCGGCACCGACGACAGTCCTCTGCCGGTACTGCCCAACCCCGAGGACTCCGGGATCGATCACATCGTTCTGGTGATGATGGAGAACCGCTCGTTCGACCATTTCCTGGGCTGGGTGCCGGGCGCGGACGGCGTCCAGAGCGGCCTCAAGTTCCTCGACCGAGGCGGCGCGGAGCAGCACACCTATCCCCTGGCGCCCGACTATCAGGGCTGCGCGCTGGGCGACCCGAATCACGGCTACGACGGCGGCCGCGTCCAATTCAACGGCGGCAAGATGGATGGCTGGCTGTTGACGGACCCGACGATGCCGGGCGACATCTTCCCGATCGGTTACTACCTGGAACCGGACCTGCCGTTCTACTCCGGCGTCGCGGCCGAATACACCATCTGCGACCGCTACTTCTCCGGGATTCTCGCCTCGACCGACCCCAACCGCATGTACATGCACCTGGGACAGACCGACCGGCTCAGCAACGACTTCACGATCGCCTCCCTGCCCACGATCTGGGACCGCCTGCGCGAAGCGGGCGTATCGCGCCGCTATTACTTCCGCGACCTGCCCTTCATTGCGCTGACTGGGATCAATCACCTGGGCATCTCTCGCCCCTATGCCGAATTCGCGCTCGACGCCCGCGCCGGACTGCTGCCCAGCGTCAGCTACATCGATCCGACGTTTCTCAATGAAAGTCCCGATGGCACCGCCGAGGACGACCATCCGCAGGCGCACATCCGCAAGGGTCAGGTATTTCTCAACGACATCTACGAAGCGCTGCGCAATTCGCCCCAATGGGAGCGCACGCTGCTGGTCATCAACTATGACGAATGGGGCGGCTTCTACAGATCACGTGGTACCGCCGATCGCGCCGGTGTCCGAAGACGAGGCAGCGCTCGGCAACGACGGGCGCCTGGGCTTCCGGGTGCCGTGCATGATGATCGGCCCGCGCGCGAAGCGCGGATTCGTCAGTCATCGTCAATTCGACCCCAACTCCATCCTCAACATGATCGCCTGGCGCTTCGGTCTTGAGCCGCTCGGTGTTCGCGGTCAGACCTCGCTGAATCTGGCCTACGCCCTGGACTTCGAATCCGCGCCCCGATCGGACGCCCCGTCCTTCGAGGTACCGGACGACGCGCCGCTGTTCACGCGCTGCGATACCGCAGCGGAGGACGAAGCCACGGCCAAGGCAATGGGGCCGGTCGCGTATACGCGCTGGGAACACAACGACGAAAACCGCCGCCTACTCGAACTGGCGCGCAGCATGGGCTATCCGGTGCCTTGAGGCTCGCTGTACGACGCGCAGTGGCGCAGCGTCAATCATCTTTTCGGGAATAAGCAAGGCTGCAAATGATCTTTCCAGATCGTTTGCAGCCGCCCTTACAGTGTGCGCTCCGGCGACAGTCCACCCACCGCACATGCTCCGATGACCGTGCCAGCCAATCTTGATCAAACACTCGTCAACCGCATTGTCGGTGCACTCGACGGCCTGCGTTACGGGGCCGTCGAAGTCACGGTGCATGATGGTCGCATCGTGCAGATCGAACGCAAGGAGAAGGTGCGGTTTACCGAACCGGCACCTCAACGCCGAATTGCTCGATAACGTCGTGTTGAAATGCATTTTTGCGGGCTGTTGTTGATTCCAGCCTCGCACCGTGCGGCGCGGACACGCCGCAAACCTTCAACAAGAAAGCTGAACTGACCGGACCACCGGAGGTTCTCGTGAATCCACAGGAACACCCTGGTCATGAGAACTCGCAAACACCTCTGGCTTGCTGCTGTATCGCTCGGCGCCATCATCAGCGCCGCCCAGGCACAGACTGAAAACACTGCCGACACCGAGGACCCCGCCCGACAGCAGCTGCAGACGCTGGACCAGAAGGTCCGCGTACTGGAGCGCCGCATCGAACTCCAGAACGAGGCGGCCGCCGCGGCGCTGCAGAAGGCGCCAACCGTCTCAGTCAACGAAAAGGGCACGTCGATCAAATCGGCCGACGGCGCCTATGAACTGAAACTGCGTGGCAGCTTCCAGGTCGACGCGCGAATCTTCAGCGGAGACGAGGCGCCGGACGACAGCTTTGTACTGCGCCGCCTGCGCCCGACGTTCGAGTTCGGCCTGGGCAAACTCGTATCGGCGCGCCTGATGCCGGAATTCGCCGGCGATTCGGCCAGCGTGGTCGACGCCTATATCGATGTGAAGGCATCGCCGTATGCCAGTGTTCGCGCCGGCAAGTTCAAGGGTCCGCTGGGCCTGGAACGCCTGCAATCGGCCAGCGCGATCGCCTTCGCCGAGCGCGCCTATCCAACCGAACTGGTACCGAACCGCGACATCGGCCTGCAGATCTGGGCGGACCTGTTCGACGAACGCTTCAGCTATGCCCTGGCCTTCACCAACGGCACGCCGGATGGCCGCGACGCCGCCAGCGCCAATCCCGACGATGACTTCGAAACCAGTCTGAGATTGTTCGTGCAGCCCGTCGATGGGCTGGGCTTCGGCATCGCCGGCTCGATCGGCGACAAGCGCGGTAACGGAAACGCCGTGCTGCCACGCTACCGCAGTCCGGGCCAGCAGACGATCTACCAATACTCGAGCGCCGTGCTGGCGGACGGCGAACACACGCGCTGGTCGCCGCAGGCCTACGTCTATCGAGGCCCGTTCGGCTTGCTCGGCGAGTACGTCGAAAGCCGGCAGTCACTCAGCGACGGCATCACCGAGCGCGAACTCAAGCACCAGGCCTGGCAGATCAGCACCAGTTGGGTACTGAGCGGCGAGGATGCCAGCTACAAAGGTGTCAAGCCGGACTCGCCGGTCGGCTCTGGCGGCTACGGCGCCTGGGAACTGGTGCTGCGCTACACCGAAGTGGATTTCGACGACGCCGGCTTCAGCAGCTTCGCCAGCGCGGATACCGCGGTCAGCGAAGCGCAGTCCTGGATCGCCGGCCTCAACTGGTCGCTCACCACCAATCTCAAGGCGGTACTGAACTACGCCCACACCCGCTTCGACGGCGGCAGCGCCGCGGGCGCCGACCGGCCCGACGAGGACCTGGTGTTCGGCCGCCTGCAACTCGCCTTCTGAACAGGAAATCAAGCATGAACAGAATCTTCGAATTCGCACTGGTGCTTGGCATCGCTGGCGTCGTGTCCCAGGCCTGGGCTGGCAGTTCGCGCCTGCTCAATGTCTCCTACGATCCCACACGCGAGCTGTATGCCGAATTCAACGAAGCGTTCGCGGACTACTGGAAGGACAAGACCGGCGATCATGTCTCGATCCAGCAATCGCACGGCGGCGCCGGCAAGCAGGCGCGCGCCGTGATCGACGGCCTGCCGGCCGACGTGGTAACGCTCGCGCTGGCCTATGACATCGACGCCATCGCCGAGAAGACCCACAAGATTCCGCCCGACTGGCAACAGCGCCTGCCGCACAACAGCGCGCCCTACAGCTCCACCATCGTGTTCCTGGTGCGCAAGGACAATCCCAAGGGCATCAAGGACTGGGACGACCTGATCAAACCCGGCATCTCGGTGATCACGCCCAACCCCAAGACCTCCGGCGGTGCACGCTGGAACTATCTCGCGGCCTGGGCCTACGCCAAGCGCAAGACCGGCAGCGAGGACGGCGCGCGCGCGTTCGTCACCCAGTTGTTCGGCAACGTGCCGATTCTCGATACCGGCGCGCGCGGCGCCACCACCACCTTCGTCCAGCGCGGCATCGGTGACGTACTGCTGGCCTGGGAGAACGAAGCCTTTCTGTCGATCAACGAACTGGGGCCGGACCAGTTCGAAATCGTGGTGCCCTCGCTGTCGATTCTCGCCGAACCGCCAGTCACGCTGGTGGATGGCAACGCCAGCAAACATGGCACCACCGAGGTGGCCAAGGCTTACCTCGAATATCTCTACAGCCCGGTCGGCCAGAAGATCGCGGCGAAACACTACTACCGGCCGGTATCGCCGGAACATGCCGCGCCGGAAGACCTTCAGCGCTTCCCCGAACTCGACCTCGTGACCGTGGACCAGGCCTTCGGAGGCTGGCAGGCCGCACAGAAAGCGCACTTCGCCGAAGGCGGGGTTTTCGACCAGATCTACAGCGGCCCGTGAACCGACATGAGCATTTCCAACGTCAACACCCGCAATCAGTTTCAGGGCCGGATTCTCGGCATCAGCCGCAGCCCCATCGTCTCCGAGATCGAAATCGAAACGCCGATCGGCATCATCGCGGCGATCGTCACCACCACTTCGATCGATCGCTCCGAACTGCGTGTCGGCGACGACGCACTGGCGCTGTTCAAGGCCACCTCGGTGATGGTGGCCAAACTGCGCGATGCAGCGGATTCGAAGGTCTGAGGCGATGTGCCTGATCATCCACAAACCGCCCGGACAGCGAATTCCCGAGGAACTGCTGCGCGCCGCCGCCGTGCACAACCCCGATGGCTGGGGTTTGATGGGCATCGACGATGGCGATCGCATCGTGGTGCGCAAGGGCAACCGCGTGGACAGCGCCAGCCTGATCGCGCTGGAGCACCAGTTCCGCGGTGCCGAGTACGCGCTGCACCTGCGTAGGCGGACGCACGGTAACCGCAGTGACCACAACACGCATCCGTTCCGCGTGTCGCAGGACATCGAGCTGATGCACAACGGCACGCTCAGGTTCAGCTCCAAGTCGCGCGAGCACTCGGACACCTGGCACTTCGTGCACGAGGTTCTGCGCCCGCTGTCGCAGCGGCATCCCGGCCTGCTCAGTGACTACGGATTCGTGCGCGTCCTCGAAATGGCATTGCGTCCGCACAACCGGCTGGCGCTGCTGGACCGCCGGCTGCGGCGGATCGTGCTGGTCAACCGCGACTACGGCACCGACTTCGAAGGGCTGTGGCTGAGCGGCACCCGTTGGATCGATCGGCGCCTGCTACCGCTCGCACGCGCTCCGCAGCCGCAAGCCCTGCATTACACACCGACCGAGCTGCACTTCATCAGCTAGGGCCTGTTGACAGGCCCTACGATATCCAGGCCAGGAACCCCTGATGTCCACTCTGACCGCCCCCTTCGCGCGCCCGCTGCGCAAGCGCCACCCGGCGATTCCCGGCCTTGGCCTGAGCCTGGGTTTCACGATCCTCTACCTGAGCCTGTTGATCCTGATACCGCTGGCCGGCGTGTTCATGAAATCCGCCGAACTGGGCCTGGATGAGTTCTGGAAGATCGTCAGCTCGGCGCGTGTGCTGGCGGCGCTGAAACTGAGCTTCGGCGCGGCGCTGGCCGGTGCGGCGATCAACGCCGTATTCGGCCCGCTGCTGGCATGGGTGTTCGTGCGTTACGAATTTCCGGGCAAACGCCTGTTCGATGCCGTGATCGACCTGCCATTCGCGCTGCCGACCGCGGTGGCCGGCATTGCCCTGACCACGATCTATGCCGGCAACGGTTGGCTAGGCCAATACCTCGAACCACTTGGCATCAAGGTCGCGTTCACGCCGCTGGGCATCGTCCTCGCCTGCACCTTCGTCGGGCTGCCGTTCGTGGTTCGCACCGTTCAACCGGTGCTCGAAGACGCGGAGAAGGATCTGGAGGAAGCGGCGGCTTCGCTGGGAGCGAACCGCTGGCAGACCGTGATTCGCGTCATCCTGCCGACCCTCCTGCCGGCGCTGCTGACCGGCTTCGCGCTGGCGTTTGCGCGCGGCGTCGGTGAGTACGGTTCGATCATCTTCATCGCCGGCAATATTCCTCTGGTCAGCGAGATCGCGCCACTGCTGATCGTGATCAAACTCGAGGAATTCGACTATGCCGGCGCCACTGCGGTGGCCACCGCGATGCTGATGCTGTCGTTGATCGCGCTGCTCGCAATCAACGCCTTACAGATGTGGACGCACCGCCGTCATGGAGCCCGCGCATGAACAGTCCCGAACACCTGGTGACGCTGCCACCGGAATTCGGCGCCGGCCCTCTGGCGCGCCCCAACAGCGCGATTACCGAGCCCAGACCCGTACGCCTGGTCCTGATCAGCGTCGCCCTGCTGTTCCTGCTGAGCTTCCTGCTACTGCCATTGATCGCAGTGTTCGCCGAAGCCCTGCGCAACGGCGCGGGCGTCTACCTGGATGCGATTCGCGACCCCGATGCGCTGGCGGCCATCCGGCTCACGCTGCTGGCCACCGCGATCGCCGTACCGCTGAACCTGATGTTCGGCCTAGCGGCGGCCTGGGCGGTGACCAAGTTCGAATTTCCGGGAAAGTCGCTATTGATCACGCTGATCGACCTGCCGTTCTCGGTGTCGCCGGTGGTCGCCGGCCTGGTCTACGTGCTGATCTTCGGTGCGCAGGGCTGGGCCGGGCCGTGGCTGGATGCGTTCGACGTTCAGATCATCTTCGCAGTTCCCGGCATCGTGCTGGCCACGCTGTTCGTAACCTTCCCCTTCGTCGCCCGCGAGCTGATCCCGTTGATGCAGGAGCAGGGCACGGACTACGAACAGGCTGCACTGTCGCTGGGCGCCAATGGCTGGCAGACGTTCTGGCACGTCACCCTGCCCGGTGTGAAATGGGCGCTGCTGTATGGCGTCTTGCTCAGCGTCGCGCGGGCCATGGGCGAGTTCGGCGCGGTCAGCGTGGTCTCCGGCCATATCCGCGGCTACACCAACACCATCCCGCTGCACGTCGAGATTCTCTACAACGAATACCAGTTCTCGGCTGCCTTCGCCGTCGCCTCGCTGCTGGCCGGCCTGGCGCTGCTGACGCTGGGTCTCAAGTCCTGGCTGGAATGGCGTCACGGCGATGAGCTCGCCATCGCACGAAAGCACTGACCACGTCTCCGAACAGGCCACCCCATGAAAGTCGGCGTCCGCAACATCCACAAACGATTCGGCAATTTCACCGCGCTCGATGGCGTCGATCTCGACATCGAATCCGGCGAACTGATCGCCCTGCTCGGTCCATCCGGCTCGGGCAAGACCACCTTGCTGCGCGTCATCGCCGGCCTCGAATTTCCCGACCGCGGGCAAGTGCTGTTCGCCGATGAGGACATGGCCGCCCGCGCCGTGCGCGAACGGCGCATCGGCTTCGTGTTCCAGCACTACGCCCTGTTCAAGCACATGAACGTGCTCGACAACATCGCCTTCGGATTGCGCGTCCGCCCGCGTCGGGACCGACCCAGCCCGTCGCAGATTCGCGCACGTGCGCATGAGCTGCTGGAACTGGTGCAGCTGTGCGGGCTCGAATCGCGTTTCCCCTCGCAGCTGTCCGGCGGCCAGCGTCAGCGCGTGGCCCTGGCCCGCGCGCTGGCGATCGAACCGCGCGTGCTGCTGCTGGACGAACCCTTCGGCGCGCTCGACGCCAAGGTGCGCAAGGACCTCCGGCAATGGCTGCGCGAGCTGCACCGCAAGACCGGCTACACCACGATCTTCGTCACGCATGACCAGGAAGAAGCCCTGGAGCTGGCCGACCGCGTGGTCATCATGAATCGCGGCGCGATCGAGCAGGTCGGTACGGTCGACGAGGTCTACGAGCGTCCGGCGAGCCCCTACGTCTTCAACTTTCTCGGCGACACCAACCTCATCCCGGCAGAACTGCGCGGCCGCAAGCTGTATGTCAACGGCAAGGAAATCGGTGGGCTGTCCGACGGCATCCAACCCAACGGAGCGGTCGACGTCTACGTTCGGCCGGGCGATCTGCGTGTTTGCGAAGCACCGTCGCCAGGTCTCGACGTGCAGGTTGAAGCTATGCAACGCACCGGTCCCGTTGTCCGAGCCCAGGTCCGGCTTGCGGACACCGGACAGAGTCTGACGGTCGAGCTGCCACACCTTCATCACGATGCGCCGCAGTTCCAGACCGGCGCGTCACTGCGACTGCGGCTGATGCAGTTCAGCGTCTATCCGGGCGAGGCTCAAGCAGCGGCCAGGCCGTCACTCGCGGCGCCGACCCTGATCGGCCGCGAACGGACGCGCGGCCGCCTCGGCTGAACCAGGGCGGCCGATTTCACGCCGGCACCCGAATCGGCCACACTGTGGCGCCCCCAGCAACTCAGGAACAAGGCCATGCATGCACGGATGCTCGCAATCGCCGTAGGCGCAGTCCTCGCAATGTCTATGAATCATCAGGCCTTGGCGCAGGACCGGCTCGACGCCAAGGCCCTGGCCGCCTGCGCCAACAAGGCGCAACAACTGCAGTTCGGCTCCGGCGAACTGCATCAGCGCCTGGACATGCTGGCAAGCCGGCGCCGCACGCTGCTCGCCGATTCCGAGGCCATCGGGGATGGGGCCTCGCCCGAACTGACGGCCGCCCGCCGCCAACACGACCAGACGGTCGTCGCGTTCAACGCCGACATCGCCACGGTGCGCAGGGACATCCAGGCCCTCAATCAGGTCAAGGCCGACTACGATCGCGATTGCTCCGGACGCCCGTACCGGCGCGCCGATCTGGACGCGATGCCGGCATCGGCACGCGAGGCCATGCGTGGCGGGCTCGCCAACGTCCAAGTGCCCTACCTCGACCCGGCGCTGCAGCCGCTTCCCTGAGCCTCGCCGGACAAGCCGCGGAGCCGTTACGGCATTGTTCAGCTGCCGAGCAGTTTGCTCGCGCGATGATGGTCGTAATCATCATTCAACCGGCAAGCGAGGAGCGGGACATGAATCTGCAGAACAAGACCGAGTGGGTACGCTTGGGAACAGGCATCAAGGCGATGCTCCAGCGCCTGTCCGATGGCGCGCGGGAAGCCGTGAGTGATTCGTTCGGCGAACGCCTGGTCGGCGACAGTGAAGACTTCCTGTCGCTGGGCCGCCTGTTCCGGGAGGCGCCGCTGCGCCTGCCGGCGCGAACGACTACTCGCCAACGACGCTGATCACCACAGCGCGCAGACAAAGAAAAAGGCCATCCGCTCTCGGGTGGCCTTTTTCTTCGAACTGTTTGTAATGGTCGGGGCGACAGGATTCGAATTCGCATCCCTTCCATTGAATACCTATGTCGTGCTCTCCTTACTTCAGCAGACGGTTATGTGATCTCGGCGTCAGAATGATTACCAGTTTCCAGCGGCCCTGTCAGGAGGGCATATGGTCGAACAACTTAAGTATTTCCGAACTATCGTCAGTGCGACACTGGCGACTTGTGCCGTCTATCTTGTCAGCAATGAACCAAACCAAGGTGAATTCATCTGGCACGAAATCGCGCTACTTGCATGCACTCTAACGATTTCGTCTTGCGCTATCACAGCAGTGTTCGCGACTATGCTCGCCACTGCATATGACCACCGGTCACAATATGAGCCAACGACTGAACAGACGGATCGGCAGACAACAACGCTTGCACAACTAGCCACCGCCTCTCTTTTCTTCGCAATGATCTGGATCGGCGCAGTCGCCGGTAGCCTATATCCAATGGCTGGATGGACCTTCTATGTCTCTGCAATCGGAGCCACCGTCGTTCTCGTAAACCTGAAGCAGTGGACTGGCCTCCCTGCGAAAATCGTATTCAGAGAATCTCGCGGCGAGGAGCGGGCGCCAGATGACCGCTAACGATGAACGACTTTCGGAACTAGGGTGTAGAGCTACACGCACTCTAACCTTCAGATAAAGTTGGTCGGGGCGACAGGATTCGAACCTGCTACCCCCTGCCCCCCCAGGAAGGTTTTTCTGACATCAATAGCGATTAACACAGATCAGAGAATGCCCCAACACCATTGCTATTACTGCACTTTCATCCGTTCTGATTGCTATTGACGGTCAGCAACAATCAGCGCAAAGTGTTCCCCTGATGTTCCCCCGGGCGATTTGCACAGGGGGAACAGGCGGCGGTCATGCGACCACCGAACACGCAAGCTACGGGTAGAACAGGAAGCGCTCAGCAATGGCTAGGGGAACAGCTGGGGGAACACTGCAAGGCAAGCTGAAGGACCTTCAGCTGCGCAATGCAACGGCTGAACAATCCGAATTGCTGCTGAGCGACGGCGGCAATCTGTTTCTCCGCGTCCGACCGAACGGCGGGAAAGACTGGCTGTTCATCTACATGTTCGAAGGCCGCCGCCGCAAATTGGGGCTTGGCCCTTACCCTGCACGCGATCTCGGCTCAGCGAGGCAAGTCGCCTATGAATACCGCGAGCAAATCGCGAAAGGCGTAGACCCGGCTGACGCGCGAGAACTGGCAAAAATTGAAGCACAAGCAGACCTCGCGGCCGCCAAGGCGAAAGCCGCCGAGAATGCAGCGCGGCCGACAGTAAGCAAACTGCTGGAGCTTTGGGCCGAAGACGAGCTTTCGAAACGCAAGGACAAGGGTGAAGAATCACTTCGTGCCCTTCGCAAAGACCTGTTGCCGATGCTGGGGGACCGCTTCGCCGCTGAGGTCAAACGGCGCGACGTGATGATGGTTCTGGACAGCATCCGGAGACGTGGGGCGAATCGCCTGGCCAATCGGACCCTGAAAGATGTTCGCCAGATGTTCGGCTGGGCACTCGTGCGCGAAATAGTCGAGGGTGATCCGACCTCGCGAATCGAGAAGAAAGACGTGGGTGGCAAAGAGGTCGAGCGCGAGCGCGTGCTCTCACTCGCCGAGATTCGCGCACTCGCCGCCGCCCTCCCCGAATCCGGGCTGTCTAGGCCGGCCACAGCGGCGCTGTGGATCATGTTGTCCACCTGTGCCCGCGTCGGCGAACTGTCGCGCGCCCGATGGCCTGATGTGGACCTCGACGCACGGACGTGGCGAATCCCGGCAGAGAACTCGAAGAACGGCCGACCGCACCTGATCCACCTTTCCGAGTTTGCCGTCGAACACTTCACAACAATGCTTGAACGACGGATCAGGCGGGAACGCGAGGGGGCACCCGCAGAATCGAGCGTGTGGGTGTTCCCTGCCCGTTTCACCAGCATTCATGTCTGCCCCAAGACATTCCAGAAGCAGTTCAGCGACCGCCAGCGCGACGATGCCCCCATGAGCCGGAGAAGCGCGAAAACCGGCACATTGAGGCTGCCCGGTGGCGAGTGGCGGGCACACGACCTGCGACGCACCGGCGCAACGATGATGGGCGACTTGGGCATCCGTCCCGACGTCATCGATCGCTGCTTGAATCACGTCGATGCGAAACTGGTGACGCGCACGTATCAACGACAGGAATTACTGCCAGAGCGGGCGGAGGCGTTCCGCCAGCTTGGTGAGCGCCTGGAGCTGCTGACACGCTCCAGCGGCGGCAACGTCGTCACCCTACACAGCCGGCCAGCGGACGCCGCCGGCTAGACCCCGGAGACTACGACCATGACCACACGCGACTTCCTGAAACTGCCCATTGCCGACCAGCTTCATCACCTGGCGATCCTGAATCGCGACGCCTACGACAAGCGCGACCTCTGGCGCCGCGGCCTGTCTCGCGCCGCCGGCACCGAGGCGAAGAAGCTGGCGCGGGAAGCCGAGCGGCTGAAATCGGCGCTACGCACAAAGGCCACAGAACAAGCACGCAGAGAACGCCAAGATGGTAGCCTTTAAGCTACAATGCCAATTGTCAAAGTCAGCGAATACCAGACGGCCGAGGGCAAAAGCCCGTTCGCCGATTGGATGCGCCGACTACGCGACCGCAGTGCCCGCCAGCGCGTTACCGCGCGGATTGTCCGCATGCAGGCGGGCAACCGTGGCGACTGGAAGCCGGTCGGTGCCGGAGTGTTCGAGCTTCGCATCGACCACGGCCCCGGCTACCGCGTGTATTGCGGACAGGACGGCGAAACGCTGGTGCTACTGCTCTGCGGCGGCGACAAGCGCACTCAAGCTCAGGACATCAAGAACGCTCATGACTACTGGAACGACTACCAAGCACGCCGCTAGCACAGAGTTCCGTGCGGCGAACTATCTGCAGGCGGAAGACGTACCCGGCTTTCTCGCCGAAGCACTGCACGACGGCGACCACCGCGTGCTACCGCCGGCGCTGCGAGCCGCCGCCGACGTGATCGGAATGTCCGAGCTGGCAAAGATGACCGGCCTGAGCCGCGAAACGCTGTACCGCACGCTATCAGAGAAGGGAAACCCACGGCTGGACACGCTGGCCGCGATTCTCTCGGCGTTCGGGCTGCGCCTGGCCGTGGCTCCGATATCCCGGCGGAAGCGCGCAACACCAAGCCGGGCGAAGAAGGCGGCGGCCGGCGCATGAACTGATTGTTGGACCCCAAGCCCTGCGGGGATGAGCGGAGCAAGCGGCGGGGCCGAGTGCGGACACACCCGGCCCGCCTAACCAAAGCACTGACCTACGAAGGAGGTCACACCATGGCTACAGAGAAGTCTACCTACACAGAGGCCCATACGAGTCAGGATCATCAGATCCAGATCGGCGGCTGCAAACTCCTGCTTCCGGCAGGAGCCCGCGTCATCGACGTATTGGAGGATGTTGCGCTGTTCGCCAGCCTTGCAAAGGGAATGGCCCAAGAAATCGGCAACGATGATTCGGGCGGCGACCACACAAGCACCGGCTGGGCAATTGCGTATCTCGCGACGCTCGCGGGCGAATTCGCGAACGCTGCAATCAATCAGCAGATGGCTGCCGAGGCGCTTGGGGGTGCGAAATGAGTGAGGCAATCAAAGAAGGCCCGCCTGATTCCCCTATCGGGGTGTCCGAAATTACTTGACCACGACATTGCAGCAGCCACGGCCGGCGGGCGCGCATTCGGCGGGTCGGTCAAAGCGGGGCAAATGTACAAAGTCGGCGAATTGAACGAACCCGAGTTATTTCGCCAGTCCGGCCCAAGCGGTAGCGAGCTGTACATGATCCCGCCCAAGGACGGGTACGTGACGCCAGCTGCACGCGGCAGTGCGGCTTCGTCTTCGATGGGTGGCATGAAGGTCAATGTCCACAACTACGGCGGCGAACGAGTCACCACGCGCCAGCGCTCGGACGGCGAGATCGACATCTTGATCGGACAGGCCGAGGACCGCGCATATCGGCGGTCAATGGAAAAATTTAGGTCCGACTTCGCCAATCGCGAAGGCGTGGCCCTGGCATTCGAGTCCGGCTATCAGGCGCCGCGCAAGGGCAACAAGGGCGGGTTCTGACAGTGAACGATTCACACACCCAGAGTTCGACTCGTGCCTAAAGTCACTTCGATGCCGCGAGGGATGCTGATGACGGTCACGCAGTTGGCCGAGGAATGCGGCTTCGCACGCGAGACGGTCGCAAAGCGGCTCAGCGGCGCCGGAATTGCGCCCGCCGGAAAGCGAGGCAACTACGACGTTTATAGGCTGCGCGACGCGCTCCCGGCTGTTCTACGGCTGGATTCGGACGATGCAGACCCGGAGCGCTTGGACCCGTTCCGGCGTAGGGCCTATTGGCAGGCCGAGAACGAGCGCCTGAAACATGAAGCCAGTCAGGAGTTGTTTATCCCAGCGGCCGAAGTTGAGGCGACGATGGCCCGGCTGTTCAAGGCGGTCGTGAATGCTTTTGAGACAGCGCCGGACGTGGTTGAACGTGATTGCGGCGTTGCTTCGGATGTCGTTGAGCGTTTGGACCGCCATTTCTGTTCAAGGCGTCTTGAGCTGTACGCACAAATCACCGAGAGCGATCCCGAATCGCAGCAGCAAGAGGCTATGCCATGACCTTTGAACGCAAACAGCAGCACCTGACCCTGCAGACCCGCGAAGCGCCCGTTTCCGGCTTCGACCAGAGCGCGGAGACCTTCGACATGGTGTGGAGCACTGGCGCCCGCGTCCGACGCTTCGACCCGTACCGCAACCGCGAGTATTGGGAAGAACTGAGCATGGACCCGGCCGACGTGCGCATGGAGCGCCTGACGTCGGG
>Ga0207882_1000157_pt1 | contig 27574 bp, 24 predicted proteins | sample MalvirmetaMSP103_FD_184228 | JGI IMG/M metagenome (GOLD analysis project Ga0207882, IMG submission 184228) | Marine viral communities from the Deep Pacific Ocean - MSP-103 (SPAdes) | ecosystem: Environmental > Aquatic > Marine > Oceanic | place: Pacific Ocean | collected 2011-05-15 | reverse complement strand
GAATGGTTTGCGGCCCGAAATCAGTTCGCCATAATGTTCGGCGAGCGCTTCGACGCTTGAGTATCCCAAACCGCATGGGCCGGCCCGGATACACAAAGTTCAGGATACTCCCCATCGAGGGGCTGGACCATGTCCAGTTCCTGGCCCGCCTGGTCGAGCTGGAGCTGATCGACCGCGAGCGCAGGATGGTCGAGCGCCGCATCAAGGCCGCGAAGTTCCCGGCGGCCAAGAGCCTCGACAGTTTCGACTTCAAGGCGATCCCCGAGCTGAACAAGATGCAGGTGCTGGACCTCGCCCGGAGCGAATGGATCGACCGGCGCGAGAACGTCATTGCCCTGGGGCCCAGTGGAACCGGCAAGACGCATGTCGCCCTCGGGCTGGGGCTGGCCGCCTGCCAGAAAGGGCTGTCGGTGAGCTTCATCACGGCCGCCGCACTGGTCAGCAAGCTGATGGAGGCCCGCGACGAGCGCCGCCTGCTTCGCCTGCAAAAGCAGCTGGCCACCGTCAAGCTGCTCGTCATCGACGAGCTGGGCTTCGTGCCCTTGTCGAAGACCGGCGCGGAACTCCTGTTTGAGGTGATCTCGCAGCGCTATGAGCGCGGCTCGACGATGATCACCAGCAACCTGCCATTCGATGAGTGGACCGAAACCTTCGGCACCGAACGCCTGACCGGCGCACTGCTCGACAGGCTGACCCACCACGTCAATATCCTCGAGATGAATGGCGACAGCTATCGGCTCGGCCAAAGCCGGGCTCGAAAGGCCGTAGCCCCAACATGATCCGCGTCAGACGCATTGGCCCCGCGGGCAAATGCGCCATGCCACGCGCCAGCTATGGGGCAAGCGCGCGCGGCATGGCGCTTGCCGCTGCGCCGCTGGCCTGGTTTCGCGCCGCCGCGTGGCCGGTTTTTAGTCCGCCGTTGACACCTGAATGAAGAAAAGTACATAACAAAGCTTACGCGGTAACTCGGTGTGTAGCGGGCACTTTCTAAACTGGGTTGCGACAACTGCTCTATCCTGTCGCAAACACAGGAGTTTGGAAGATGGCCCACCGCGAGCTGGATCTGCGAGAACGGCGTCTGGTTGAAGACCTTCTACAGGCGAAGATGTCCGTCGCAAGTATTGCGACGAGATTGTCCCGCCATCGTTCGACGATCTACCGCGAGATCCGGCGCAACCGGTTCCACGACAGCGAGCTGCCCCAGCTCAGCGGCTACTACGGCATGCTGGCCCAGAAGCAGGCCGCCGAGCGCCGCCACAGGCGTCGCAAACTGATCCGGATGACGGCCCTGCGCGAGGCCGTCATCGACCGCCTGAAAGCCGGTTGGTCGCCAGAACAGATCGCTGGGCGGCTGCGCTTCGAAGGCCATTGCAGCACTATCTGCCATGAAACGATCTACGCCTTCGTCTATTCGCAGGACGGCCAGAGCCAGGACCTGGCGCGTTACCTGCCCGAGCGTCGCCGCCAGCGCAAACCCCGCTACGCCCGTCGACCCCGAAGCCTCGTCTTCCCACTGGAGCGCGCGATCCAGAACCGGCCGGATCACGTCAACGACCGCAGCGGGTTCGGTGACTGGGAGGGTGATTTGATGATCTTTCGCAAGGAGTTGGGCAAGGCCAACGTGGCCTCGCTGGTAGAGCGCAAGACCCGCTATGCGGTTCTGTTCCGCAACAACGACCGCAGCTCCAAGCACCTGATGAACCGCCTGGTCACCCTGCTGTCGCCCCTGCCCCTGTCCGCACGGCGCTCGATCACCTTCGACCGGGGGCTTGAGTTCAACCGCTGGCGTGATCTGAGAACGGGAATGGGCACCGAGGCGTGGTTGTCTAATCGCAGCATCCCAGTCAATCCCTGCAACCGATGAAGACCGTATCGCACTGGCTTGCAGCGCAGCGCGTTTGGATGGGCTCAGGAATACTCAGCGGTTCGCCATGACTGAGGGCATGCGTATATCGGGGGCATGGTTGTCTTCGCGGTCGGCACGTGACCGCCGCATTTCGGGCTCCGCAGGTGTGGCCTTCCTCATGTTCTGCGCGCAGTCTCTATGAGCTGCCGCCACGTGCCTCGGATTGGCCAGACCTCCGTCCACGACAGGGACGCCTCCTCACGTCAGATCATCGACGCGCTGAGCTTGATGCGCGAAGGATTTTCTCAGGCAAACCCTTCGCGGGTCGGGATGAATGGCTGGCCGGTCTTCAGCATGGTGTGCATGATGACGGACAGCTTGCGCGCGACAGCGATCGCCGCGCGCTTGAAACCAAGACGCTCGCGCAATTGCAGACCCCATACCTTGAGGTCGCTCGTCGTGTCGGCGCGCGTCCTCGCAAGCAATGCAGTCGCCGCCTCATATAGAAGTCCGCGCAGGCGGTGATCGCCACGTCGCGAGATGTGTCCGTCGAAATCCACCGTGCCGGACTGATAGCGGCGGGGTGTCAGGCCGAGCCAGGCCCCGACGGACCGCGAGTTCCGGAAGTTCCCTGGGTCTTCCACCGCGGCGACGAAGGAAACCGCCGTGATCGCTCCGATGCCGGGGATCGTCATCAGCAACCTCGTGTTCCGCCCATGCCGGGCCGCGGCCAGAAGTTGACGGCTGAGTTCGGACACCCGAGCCCGGACGGCCTGCCAGACCTCCACCAGCGGCAAGATGATTTGTGCCAATTGGGACTGCTCTTGCAGCAGGTCTTGAACACGAGACAGGAAAGCGCGCCCCTTGCTCTTTGGGACGATGAGGCCGAACATCTTCATGATGCCACGGATCTGGTTGGACAGCTGGGTCGTGACGCCCAGGAGCTGCGCGCGCGCCGCAACCAGCGCGCGGATCAGCATGGCCCCGAACGACTTCACCCGCACGGCTTTGTAAAAGCCGGTCTCCGCGAGGCGTGCCAGGCCTTCCGCATCGTTGGCATCGGTCTTGTTGAGCGTCTCTCCCAGGATTTTCTGAGCATGGCGGGCCTCAATGCAGATCGCGGGAAGCCCCTCCCCCGACAAGGAGTGAAAGAACCAGGTCGCGAGCGGCCCGGTCTCGAAGACAACCTTCTCCGGATCAGGAGCGTGCTTGCGGATCGTCCGCGCAATGGTGGCGGGATCCGAGCAACATTTTCCACGCCAGATCCGCTTGCCGTTTTGGCGGATCGCGATCGCCGTGTCCTTTAGCGAAACATCCAGTCCAACATACTGCGTCATGGCCAATCTCCATCCGATGCGGTTGCGAGCCCAACGGACTCGATCCCCAGATCATATCGGTGGGAAACTCTGCTCCGTATCGAAGACGAGGCAAACGCTCCCAGCGATTACCCCATGTTCTGCGACCCGCAGGCACCTTGGCAGAAGGGCTCGGTCGAGAACCTGAACAAACGCGCCCGGCGCTACCTGCCGCGCGAAACGGCCGTCGCCGCACTGTCAGACCACGATATGGCCGAGATCAGCGCGCAGCTGAACGCCACGCCAAGACGCTGCCTCGGCTACCGGACACCGGCCGAGGCCTTCGCAGAGGAACTCCGTCAGCTCGACCGGTCCTGACCCCGTGTCGCAACCAGCATTGAACTCACAGCGGGGCAACAACTCGTTAGCCATGGTGATCTCGCCCACCTTGGCATGGAGCTGCGCGATCTCCTCGTCGCGGTCATCCCTCTCGCGCTCCTTCAGGGCGCTCTCGGACGCCATGAGAACCCGATCGCGCCATTCCGACAGCCGGTGGACCGGAACGTTCAGATCACGCGACACCGCCTCAAGGCTCTCGCCGCGCATCAGCCGTTGAACTGCCGTCAGCTTGCGCTTCGCGGAGAAGCGCCTCGTACCGCCGGCCACGGCCCCGGCGTCGCCAGCGTTATGGGCGCGCGCCGACGAGGCCGTGGCCTCCGTTGCGCCTGATGTTGCCGTCGTCTTGTCGTCCATATCGTACTCCCCTGATCCAGAGAAATAGCGCTACGAACTGTCTCAAGAAACCGTGCCCCAGCCCAATGCCATGCGCGAAGAGCACCCCCTTCACTCGGTTCACGTGCCTGATGCGTTCTCCAATCAAGCTCTTCAGTTCCCGGCATACGCGGCGACGGTCTTCCTCCTCCGGGGTCGGCACATGCACCATGGCGCAGACCCGGGGCTCGCCGCGCTTCCATGCCATGAGAGTGCGGACGAGTGCTTCACCATCGATCCGGTCTGTCTTGGCCCGGCGGTGCCGTCGAGAGACGGCAATCGAGGCTGGGTCAACCACATGGCTCTCGATCTCCGCCGCTAGCAATGTGCGATGGATCCAGAACCCATCCAGCCCGGCTACTTGGATCACGACCACCGGCACAATTTCTCCGGTCCGCCGTCGGACGGTATGTTGCAGGTCCGCAAAGCGCTTCAAGAGTTCGGGAACATCGCCACCCCGGATTTGATGACGCGACATCCTCGCGCCCAAGGGGGCTGCAAGCGCCGTGACCAACTAAGTTGATCGGCTCAGTTCCAGAGATACGAATATCGCGGCGGTGGTGGTAACCTCAGTAGTCCGCATGGCAGTGATCTCCATAAAGAGGGCGGGTGCCAAGACTCTTCCAGAGCCGCAGGCGCCGGTCACCTCCTCATGGGATCTTCACATACGCCGGCGGGATGAGCCGCACCTCGTGGCCCAGCTTGCCGATTTCACGGCCCCAGAAATGGGCACCGCCACAGGCTTCCATGGCAACGACGCACGGCGGCACCTGACTGAAAAAGGACAGGACCTAGTCCCGGCGCAGCTTCTTGCGAATGACCGCGTGGCCGGAGCCATCAGCTCCATGCACCTGAAACACGTTCTTCGCCAGATCCAGACCGATTGTGGTGACTTCCGACATGACCGCCCTCCAATGTTGAATGTTACAAACCCACCTTGGCACACCGATGCCGTCTGGGGGCGGTTATATCATCATCGCCCAATGTCCTGAGGCGATCCGAGCGGCTCAGCCGGCTCGGACTTTGTCGAGCCGGGCGAAGAACAGCCCAGCCACAAGGATAAAGCCACCAAGGATCGCCGTCTGCCAGCTGCTCGGAATGCCCACGAGGATCAGCACGTTGCTGACGAGCGTAATCAGCAGCACTCCCAGCAGCGTGCCCTGTACCGTACCCGATCCGCCTGTGATACGCGCGCCGCCAAGGACCACCGCCGCGATCACCGGCAGCTCGCTGCCCGCAAGGTCGAAGGGGTTGGCAAGGCGGTTTGCGGTGACGTGGATCACCCCCGCCAGCCCGGCCAGCAGCCCGGCGAAGGCAAAGGCGAAGACCCGCACGCGCCCGACCCGGTAGCCCAGCCGCGCCGCGATGTCGGGTTTGCCGCCCACCGCGAAGATCGCCCGGCCGATCATGGTGAAGTTCAGCATCCACCACGTCACCAGCGCCGCCACCACCAGCACGAGGAAGTAGACCGGCAGCTCCACCGCCAGCCCGCGCTCGGTGGTGACAGAGATCAGCGTGAGGCGGCCGAAACCGTCCATCGCGGCGGGAATGTTCATGAAGAGCGCCGTGCCGATGAAGGTCAGCAGGAAGCCCCGGAAGGCGTATTGCGTGCCGATCGTGACGATCAGCGCCGGGGCTTTCAGCGTGTTGACCAGCATCCCGTTGACGGCCCCGAGCCCCGCCCCCGCCAGCGCCGCCAGCGCGAGGATCGGCGCCATGCCCAGATCCGGCGCCACGTTCACCACGAACAGCGTCAGCGTGTACATCACCAGCGCCCCAAGGGCGGTGAACGACACGTCGAGCCCGCCCGACGCCAACACCACGAGAACCCCCAGCGCGAAGAGCCCCCGCACCACTGAAGCGCGCAGGATGTCGAAGAGGTTGGCGAGCTGCCAGAAATCGGTGTTGATCGCTCCCACCACGAGGCAGGTCAGCACGATCAGCGCCGCCGGGAACACCGTGGGGTGCGCCGCCGACCAGGTCCAGAACCGGCGCCCGAAGGATTGGCCGGGCGCGGCGCCCGGGGTGTGGGAAGTGTCGGTGTGCGTCATGGTCATGTCCGGTCGTCCTTACGCCACGGCGAGCGCATGGGCGCCCGCGATGGCGGTGTAGAGCGTATCTTCGTCGAGGGCTTCGGCGTCGTGGGTCTCGTGAATGCGGCCATCGCGCATGACCGCGATGCGGTCGCAGTTCTGCAGCAGCTCCGGCAGGTCGTCCGAGACGATGATGATGCCCATGCCCGCCTCGGCCTGCGCCTGGATGATGCGGAAGATCGTGTCCTTCGACCCCACGTCCACCCCCACGGTCGGCCCGTGCAGGATGAGCAGCCGCGGCTCGGTCGCCAGCCAGCGCCCGATCAGCACCCGCTGCTGGTTGCCCCCCGACAGGGAGGACACCGGCGCATCGACGCTGCTGGCGACGATCTTCAGATCCTCGAGCGTCTTCTGCGCCCGGGCGCGCGCCTTGCGGCGGTCGACCATTCCCAAGGCGCCCTTGAGCCGTTGCAGGATCGACATGGTGATGTTCTCGGAAATCGGTTTCTCGAGGAAGAGCCCCTCGGTCAGCCGGTCCTCGGGGACATAGGCCACCCCCGCCGCGATGGTGCGGTGCGGCGCCGACACGTCGAGCGGCGCACCGTCCAGGGTGATCGCCCCGGCCTCTGGCGGAGCAAGGCCGGCAAGGCTCAGCGCCAGCTCGTTGCGGCCCGAATCCGCCAACCCGGTAAGGCCGACGATCTCGCCCGCGCCGACGGTCAGCGACAGGTCGGCGTAATGGCCCTGCAGGCCAAGGCCCCGCACCTCGAGCAGCGGCGTCGCGGCCTCCCCGGCGGAGGCACGATACCGGCCCTGCTCCAGCTCGCGGCCGGTCATCCAGTAGCCGATCTCGGCATTGGTGGCGCGGCCCACGTCGACGGTCTGCACCAGCTCGCCGTCGCGCATGACAAGGCCCGTGCCCCCCATCTCGCGCGCCTCGTCCAGCTTGTGCGTCACGAAGAGCACGGCGGCGCCGTTCTCCTGCAGACGGCGCACGGTGCGGATGAGGTTGTCGACCTCGCGCCGGGTCAGCGAGGTGGTGGGCTCGTCCATGATCACCAGCCCGGCCTCGCTGGCCACGGCGCGGGCAATGGCCACGAGCTGGCGCAGGGCAATGGGCAGTGTGTCGATGGGGCGGTTGAGGAAGCCGCGGTCGGTGGGCAGGCCGACGATCTCGAGCGCGCGCTGCGCGGTCTCGGTCACACGGCCCCGGTCGAGGCGGCGGAAGAGCCTGCCATGCCCTTCGACCAGTTGCTCGGAAAGGCCGATGTTCTCGGCCACGGTAAGGTTGGGCAGCAGGGAGAGATCCTGGTAGACGGTCTCGATCCCCGCATCCAGCGCCTCGATCGGTGACAGGCCGGTCACGTCGCGCCCCTCGATCAGCACCTGGCCAGAGCTGGCCGGCTGGGCCCCCGAGATGATCTTGATGAGCGTGGACTTGCCGCAGCCGTTCTCGCCCAGCAGGTGATAGAACTGCCCGCGCTCGATGCTCAGGCTGACACCCTTCAGCGCGTGCACGCCGCCGTAGCGTTTGTGCAGCTCGCGGGTTTCGAGGAAGGCAGCGGTCATGTCTCGGCTCCTGGGAGGGGTCGGGCAGTCGATGTCGGGCAGAGACGCGGTGCGCCCCTGCCCTTTCCGTCTAGGATCAGAACGGGAACTCGGACCAGTTGTCCTTGGTCACGTCGACCCAGGCCTGGCCACGGACGATCTTGCCTTCGCCCGGGCCGTCGCTGACGGTCACGTTGGTGTAGCCCTCGACGCCGAGGTCGTCGCCGGTAGCGATCTCTTCGCCGTTCAGCACCTTGTGGGCGAGGATGTTCATGACGTAGCCCGCATCCTTGGGGTCCCAGAAGGCGATGCCGTCCACCGCGCCGCTCTCGAGGTAGGCCGAGCTGTCCTTGGGCAGGCCGAGGCCGTAGACGCAGGTCTCATCCTCGAGCCCGGCTTCCTCGACGGCGCGGCCGATGCCGATCACGTCGATGGCCGAGCCGCCCTGGAAGCCCTTGATGTCGGGGTGGCTGCGCAGGATCTCCTTGGCCAGCTCATAGGCGCGGTTCGCGTCGTTGAAGCTCTCGTTCTTGGGCGAGACCAGCTCCATGTCGGGGAACTGCGACATGTATTCCTCGCCGCCGTCGGCCCATTGCACGTGGGTCAGCGAGCCGAGCGAGCCCACGAACGAGGTCCACTTGCCCTCGTTGCCCATGCATTCGGCGATGTCCTCGGCGAAATGGGCGCCGAACTCGGCGTTGTCGAACGCCTCGAGGTCAAGCTGGGTGTTCTGCATGTTATCGGCCTCGTGGGTGATCACGGTGATCCCCCGCTGCTGCGCGCGGCGCAGCACGCCTTCCAGCGTCGAGGGGTCCATCGGCACGATGGCCAGCGCGTCAACACCCTGCGCGATGAGATCCTGCACGATGGCCGCCTGCTGCGCCGCATCGGCGCGGCCCGGGCCCACCTGGCGGGCCGAAATGCCGTCGGTCTCTTCGTTGTAGGCGGTGACGCCCTCTTCCATGCGGGTGAACCAGTTCTCGCCCGTGACCTTGACCACGGTGACGATCTCCTTGTCCTGCGCCTGTGCGGCGCCGGCCAGGCCCAGGACCGCCACGGACGTGGCGAGCGCGGTCAGGATCGGTGTCTTGAAGTGCATTGTGTGTCCTCCTCCGGTAATCCGTTTGCCCCGAAGCCTTGCCGGTGCCGTGCGTCGGGGCCACGCACGCCGGGATGTCGTCAGCGCGCGCGCCGTCAGGCCGCCGCCGGGTGCCGGCGTCTCAGGGCCTGCGTGTACTGCCCCCAGTCCAGCCGCGCGTTGGCGAGGAAGAGCAGCAGCAGCAGTCCCCAGGCACAATCGCGGAAGAAGTTCGAGATCTGCATGAAGTTGAACAGGCTCGACAGGATCTGCAGCGCCACCGCCGAGAGCACGACGCAGATCACCCGGCCATATCCCCCCTCGGGGCGCACCCCCGCCATGACGGCGATGAGGATGGCCACCAGCACGTAGGAGCTGCCGTAATCCCATTTGATCGACGAGGTGCGCGCCGCGATGATGATCCCCGCCACCGAGGCCAGCACCCCCGCGAGCAGGTAGGTGCGGAACAGCATGGAGGGCACCTTCACCCCCGCAAAGCGCGCCGCCTTGGGGTTCGAGCCCATCAGGAACAGGTGGATCCCAAAGCGCGAGACCCTAAGAAGCGCCGCCAGCCCCAGGGCGATCAGCACGAAGATCGCGAAAGTGCGCGGCACGCCCAAGACCGGCATGTTGCCGAAATCGTCGATCACCGGGACATAGCCCAGCTGCAGCGCCGAGCCCCCGGTAAGGCCCACGGCGACGCCAGTGAACAGCAGCTGCGTGCCCAGCGTGGCGATGATCGGGGTCATGCCGGCAAAGCCGATCAGCGCGCCGTTCAGCGCCCCGCCCACCACGCCGGTCAGCAGCGCGATGACCGCGAAGACCGTGAAGAAGGCCACTGGCGCGGTGCCGGAGTCGAACATCAGCGGTGCCAGCAGGAAGGCCACCACCCCCGACAGGTTCGCCAGCGCGATGCCCGACAGGTCGATGCCGCCGTTGCCCGAGACCATCGCCAGCATGACGCCCATCGCCAGCAGGCCAAGCTCGGGCACTTGCGTGCCCATCGACTGGAAGTTGTAGAGCGACATGAACCGGTCGCCGACAATCACCATCGCCGCCACCACGATGGCGGCGTTGATCCCCACAAGGAACACGAGCTGCGCGTCCAGGCGTCCGGATGTCATGTCGGTTTCCTCCAGTTCCGCGCGGCGGCACCCTTGGCCTGCCGCGTCTCCTCGCCCTCAAGGAATCGCGCATTTCCACTTTTGTCAACGGATATATTCTTTTTGTAAAAATTACACCGCGATTTTGGTTGACAGCCGGGCTATGCGTCGGAAATGAAAGAAGGAGAGCGGCGGGCCACTGCATGGGTTACCGCCGGAACCGCGCCCCGGAATGGGCGCGACAGGAGGAGGTTTCATGCAAAGACTGTTCAACGATCCCGATGATATCGTGGACGAAACCGTCTCCGGCTTCGTCCGGGCGCACGCCGACCTGGTGACGCTGTCCCCGCAGAATTTGCGCGTCGTGCTGGCGAAGGGCTGCGGCGAGACGGGCCGGGTCGGCATCGTGACCGGCGGCGGCTCGGGGCACGAGCCGGCCTTCATGGGCTACGCCGGAGCGCGCATGGTCGACGCGGTGGCGGTGGGCGAGCTGTTCTCGTCCCCCACCGCCAAGGCCTTCCTCGAGGCAATGCGCGCGGCCGATGGCGGCGCGGGTGTGGCAGTGCTCTACGGCAACTACGCCGGCGACAACATGAACGTGAAGATGGCCGCCCGGATGGCCGCCAAGGAGGGCATCGAGGTGCTCACCGTCGTTGCCAACGACGACGTGTGCTCGGCGTCCCTCGATGAGCGTGCCAAGCGGCGCGGCGTCGCGGGCGAGATCCTGATGTGGAAGGTGGGCGGCGCCAAGGCGGCCACCGGCGCCTCGCTTACGGAGGTGCAGGCCACGGCGCAGAAGGCCATCGACGCCACGCGCTCGGTCGGGGTCGGCCTTGCGCCCTGCACCCTGCCCGCCAACGGCAAGTCCAACTTCGACATTCCCGCCGGCAAGATGGAGGTCGGCATCGGCCACCACGGCGAGCCCGGCACCGAGATCGCCGATCTCGAATCCGCCGATGCCGTGGCGGATCGGATGCTGAAGATCGTGCTGGACGATCACGACCTTGCCTCGGGCGACCGGGTCTGCGTGCTGCTCTCGGGCCTTGGCGCGACGCCGATCAACGAGCTCTACGTGGTCTACGATCGGGTGGCCAAGGGGCTGGAAGAAAAGGGCATTTCCGTGCACCGGCCCTTCGTGGGCAACTATTTCACCTCGCTCGAGATGATGGGCGTGACGCTGACCGTGATGAAACTGGACGACGAACTAGCAGAGCTGATCGACGCCCCCGCCAGCGCCCCCGGCATGACCGTGCCGGGCTGAGAGGAGAACCGCAGATGGCAAGTTTCGAGAACGCAGGCTCTGGCGCGATGGTGCGCAAGGTGGCGGCGGCAGTGGTCGAGAACCGCGCCTGGCTGTCAGAGATCGACGGCAAGATCGGCGACGGCGACCACGGCAACAACATGGCCAAGGGCTTTGGCCGCGCCGCCGAGCGGATCTCCGACGGGGACACGCTGGATGCCGCCTTCGCCACCGTCACCGACGTGCTGATGGGCGAGATCGGCGGCTCGATGGGGCCGCTCTATGGAATGTTCTTCTCGGACATGGCCGATGTGGTCGCCGGAAAGGAGCGCATCGACGCGCCCACCTTCGCCGCGATGCTGGCCGCCGGCGCCGAGGGCGTCATGACGATCGGCGAGGCGCGCCCGGGCGACAAGTGCCTGCTCGACGCGCTCTGCCCGGCCGTGACCGCCGCCGAGGAAACGGCCGCGCAAGGCTTCCCCGAGACGCTCGCCGCGGTGCGTAAGGCCGCCACGGACGGCCGTGATGCCACCGTCGACATGGTCGCGCAGATCGGCCGCGCCAGCCGGCTGGGCGAGCGGTCGCGCGGGGTGCAGGATGCGGGCGCCACCTCCTGCGCGCTGATCCTTGTTACCCTTGCCGACGCCATCGAGGCGCGGCTCTCCTGAGACGACCGGCCTGAAGGCACTGGCCCGATCACTCTGGCCTTGCGACATGGGCCTGATGACACGGCCTCAAGACGCGGACCTTAAGACCCCGGGGCGGCCCCGCTGCCGCCCCGACCCGAGCCGGTCGATCCTCCTTGGGCCGGTCCGACGCCCGGCAGAGAGCCGTTGCATTGCCGCGCCCCCGGCGCCACTGTCGCCGCCGCAAGCGGAGGAGCGTGGATGACCCAAGACCTCGACCGGGCGGCGATGGCCGCCTTCCTGAAACGCGCCGCCCAGCGGCTGGAAGCGTGCCGCATCGAGCTGAGCACCCTCGACGGCGAGGTTGGCGACGGTGATCACGGCGCCTCGATGGCCGACGGCTTCTCCGCCGCCGCCACAGGCTTCGAGACCGAGGGCGACGACCTGCCCGGCGCCCTGCGCGCCGCCGGGCAGCGGTTCCTCAGCGCCGTCGGCGCGACGGTCGGCCCGCTCTATGCCACCGCCTTCCTCGAGGCCGCCGCGCGCAGCGGGCCGGGCAGCCTCCCCGCACCCACGCTCATCGCCGCCTTCGACGACGGCATCGCCCGGTGCGGCAAGGCGCAGCCCGGCGATTGCACCATGCGCGACGTCTGGTTCCCCGCTGCGCGCAGCGCCGTCTCGGGCAGCATGGCCGAGGTGCTCGAGGCCGCCGGGGCCGGGCTCGAGGCGACGCGCACGATGGTCGCCGTCAAGGGCCGCGCCGCGCGGCTCGGCAGCCGCACGCTGGGCCGCATCGACCCCGGCGCGCGCTCGGCGCTGGTGATCCTCGAGGCACTGGCCCGCACCCTGGACGGCGAAGGCGACAGCGCATGACCGAGACCCGCGCGAAACGGACCGGCACCTCCGACGCCAGCAAGCGCGCGCCGCTGAAGTTCGGCGACGACCCCCTGCTTTGGGCCGCCTGGCTCTATTACGAAGAGGGCATGACCCAGAGCGACATCGCCGCCACGATGGGCCTGTCGCGCCCCACGGTGATCACATACCTGTCCGAAGCGCGCGAGCGCGGCATCGTCAACATCTCCATCGCGGTGGACCGGCTACGCAGCCTGTCTCTGGCGCAGCAGATGGTCGACCATTTCGGCCTGCGCGATTGCCTCGTAGTGCCGACCGAGGGCGGCGAGCGCAGCCTGATCGACCGGCTGGGCGATGCCGGGGCGCGTACGCTGGGCTGGCATCTGCGCCCGGCGCAGACCGTGGGGATCGCCTGGGGTCGCACCATGCTGGCCGTGGCCGCCGCCGTGCCGCCGCAGCACCTCGCAGACCTGCGCGTGGTGCAGGCCACCGGCGGCACCACCGCCGCCATCCCCTACACCCCCGAAGCCGTCGCCACCCGCCTGTCCGAGGCGCTCTCGGCGCAGGTCGTGCCGATCTCCGCGCCCTGCATCGTCTCGCAGCCGCAGGTGCGCGACCTGCTGTTGCAGGAACCGGTTCTGCGCGAGCAGATGCAGTCCCTGTCCGAGCTCGACATGATCGTGCTGGGCGTGTCGTCGCTGCGGCCCAACTCCACCATCCACACCAGCGGCTTCTTCGCCAACGCCCTGGAACAGCACGACCATTACCGCGATGCGGTGGGCTCGCTGGTCGGGCGCTTCATCGATGCGCATGGCACGCCGGTGATCGGCCCGCTCGACGGGCGCACCATCGGCCTGCCGCTCGAGGCTCTGCGCCAGGTCCGCACCCGCATCGGCGTCTCCGGTGGGTTCGACAAGGTGCCCGCCCTGCTCGCGGCGTTGCGCGGCGGCTACATCAACGTCCTCGTCACCGACGCCGACACCGCCGAGGGCATCCTGCGCGCCGACGGCGCCGAGGTACAGCGCCAGAGCCTGTCGCGCCGACCGCCCTCTTCACCTGCGCCCGAGCCTGCGCCGGTGGCCAATGGCACCACGCCCCGTCCCCCGGTCAAGAAGCTGCTCAACGACCCGCGCGCCGCCGTGGACGAGGCGCTGGAGGGGCTGCTGAAGGCCCACCCCCGCCACATCGCCCCCATCGACGGCTCGCGCCGTGCCATCCGCCGCGCCTCGCCCGCACCAGAGGGCAAGGTCGGGCTGGTGATCGGCGGCGGCGCCGGGCACGAGCCGCTGTTCCTGGGCTATGTCGGTGCCGGGCTGGCGGACGCGGTGGCGGTGGGCAACATCTTCGCGGCGCCGCCGCCCGACCGCATCCTGGCCTGCTGCCGCGCCGCCTCGTCTGGCGCGGGCGTACTGCATGTCTTCGGCAACTACTCGGGCGACGTAATGAACTTTGAGATGGCCGGAGAGCTGGCTGTCGCCGAGGGCATCGAGGTGCGCACCGTCGTGACCACCGACGACATCGCCTATTCCCCCGCCTCGGACCGCGACGGGCGGCGCGGCACTGCGGGCAACGTCTTCATCTTCAAGATCGCCGGGGCCGCCTGCGACCGGATGCTGCCGCTCGAGGATTGCGAGCGGCTGACCCAGAAGGCCAACGCGGCCACCTTCACCATGAGCGTCGGCCTCACCGCCGGCTCGCTGCCCGAGACCCGCCGCCCCTCGTTCGAGCTGGGGCCGGACGAGATCGAGATCGGTGTCGGCATCCACGGCGAGCCGGGCGTGCAGCGCGCCCTGATGATGAGCGCGGACGACATCGCCGACCGCATCATGGACGGGCTGCTCGCAGACGCGGGGCTTGGCCCTGGCAGCCGTATCGGGCTGCTGGTCAACGCGCTCGGCGGCACGCCGATGATGGAGCTGGGCATCCTGAACCGCCGGGTGCATCAGCGCCTAGCCGCGCGCGGCGTCGAGATCGTGCGGACGTGGCTCGGCCCCTACTGCACGTCGCTCGACATGCACGGGGCTTCGGTCTCGGTGATCGTGCTGGACGAGCAGCTCGAAGACCTGCTACTGGCCCCCTGCGACGGGTTCGCCTTCCGCGTCGGCTAGGTGCATCGGGTCATGAGACGCGATGACATCTGCCTTTATCTGAACCCCGATGACCGTGCGCGGCTTCAAGCCTTGGTCGCCAACCGCAACACCCCGCGCAAGCTGGTCTGGCGGGCCGAGATCGTCCTGGCGACGGCGGAGTGTCACGGCACCTTCGAGATCATGCGGCGCGCGAAGACGTCGAAGCCCACGGTGTGGCGCTGGCAGGAGCGGTATCTCGACGAGGGCGTGGAAGGTCTCAGGCGCGACAAGACCCGCCCTTCTCGGGTGCCGCCGCTGCCTCGCGACACGCGCCTCAAGGTGATCACGAAGACGGTGCAGGAGACGCCGCCGAATGCGACCCACTGGAGCCGTTCCAGCGTGGCCGAAGCAGTTGGCATATCGCCGTCGAGCGTGGGCCGCATCTGGGCGGAGGCGGGGCTGAAGCCGCACGTCACGCGCAGCTTCAAGGTCTCGAACGACCCCATGTTTGAAGGGAAGGTCACCGACATAGTGGGGCTCTACCTCGATCCGCCGGAGCGGGCGGTCGTGCTGTGCGTCGACGAGAAGTCGCAGATCCAGGCGCTTGACCGGACCCAGCGGGGGCTGCCGCTGAAGAAGGGCCGCGCGGCTACGATGACCCACGACTACAAACGCCACGGCACGACCACGCTGTTCGCTGCGCTTGACGTGAAGTCGGGCAAGGTGATCGGCGAATGCCTGCCGCGTCACAGAGCCCAGGAGTTCCTGCGGTTTCTGCGCCGCATCGACCGGTCTGTGCCGAAGTCGCGCGAGGTTCATTTCGTGCTCGATAACTACGCCACTCACAAAATGCCCGAGGTCAGCGCCTGGCTGGACAAGCACCCACGCTTCAAGCTGCATTTCACACTGACCAGCGCGTCGTGGCTGAACATGGTCGAAAGGTTCTTCGCCGAGATCACGTCCAAACGCATCCGGCGCGGTAGTTATACCAGCGTCGACGACCTGGAGTCCGCCATCTACGACTACCTGCTGCAGCACAACACCAAGCCGAAGCCATTCACCTGGACCAAGACCGCCGAGAATATCCTCAGGCGAGAACGCCGCGCGCTGGACGCTCTCGACGAAATTCGAGGCAATAGGTAGGAAGCGTCAGACGGAGAACACTAGCGCCTCCAATTGGCGTGCAGGGCCCAATCGGCCTCGGAAAAACGTGCCGCCGCGAATTGGCCCTGGTGCCAGTACGGATAAATCTCCGGCGGCAGGCTAATCGCGTTCAGTCGGGACATCTCATCAGCTGATAATTTCAGTTCGAGCGCTCCAAAGTTCTCGATAAGCTGCGCTTCGGTCCGACCGCCGACGACAAGCGACGAAATCGCCGGGCGGGTGAGCAGCCAAGCCAACGCGACCTGCGCCGCAGAGACCCCATGCGCCGCACCAATTTCGACCAGCACGTCCACGATACGCCACAGTCGTTCTTCGTGGCGAATAGGCGGTTCGGTCCAGCCGGCGGCTTGGCGACTGCCCGCAGGAACGGGTTTGCCGCGCCGGTGCTTCCCGGTCAGGAGGCCCCCAGCCAATGGGCTCCAGACCAGCACACCCAAGCCTTGGTCGACCGAGATCGGCAACAGTTCGTATTCTGCCTCCCGCGCCTCCAACGTGTAATGGATCTGCTGTGTGACAAAACGTACGCGGCGGTCGCGTTCAGAGGCCATGAGCGATTTCATCACCTGCCAACCTGAGTAGTTCGAACAGCCAACGTAACGGACCTTGCCCTGCGTCACGAGCGCGTCGAGCGCGGCCATTTTCTCCTCGACCGGCGTGATGCCGTCCCATTCGTGCATGTAGTAGATATCGACGTGATCGGTACGTAGCTTTCGCAACGTGGCCTCGCATTCGCGGATCAGATGATGGCGGCTGACGCCCTCGTCGTTCGGACCGTCTCCTATCCGCATCCTCGCCTTGGAGGTGATGAGGACCCTGTCACGTCGTCCTTCCAACACCTCCCCCAGAATCTCCTCCGAGAGACCGGTTGAGTACATATTGGCAGTGTCGAAAAGATTGACGCCGCGATCGAGACAGCAGTCAACCAGCCGCCGAGCCTCCGGCACGCCTTGCTGCCCCACCATGGCAAAGGGCCCCTGCCCGCCGAAGGTGAATGTCCCCATGGAGATTGCCGACACCTTCAGCCCCGAGCGCCCGAGCGTTCTATATTCCATTCGTTTCCTCCTCGCCGATCAGGCGCGGCAACAAGTGGTGCGCCTTCAATTATTACCTAGCGATAGCAACCGACTTTCTCGCTATATCCGCAGATCCGCCACACCGCTGTCGATATGCGGTGCCCAGAAAGCGATGCTTTCGGCTATCGCCGGGATCACCTTGCGATCGTCTGGCTCGCGCTCCTTGAAGGACAGCTCGAGGCAGATCTCGTTGTCGCGCGCACCGCCCTCGGCAAGCGCCGCGAGCAGCGGCTCGGGCTGCACCCGGCCGGTGGCGTTGTGCTCGGCGGTGAAGGGGCGATGCCCGCCCTTGTCCATCGTGGACTGCTTGATGTGGATGATCGGCGAGACCCCGGGCACCGCCCGCGCCCAGGCATAGGGATCGGTGTCGTCGGGGTCCGGGCTGGTGACATCGCCGTGGTCGATATCGGCCATCATCCACATCGGCACCGCCATCCCGGCCGCGGACAGCCGCTCCTGCAGCGCCATGGTCTCGGCGATGGTCGGCCCGAACTCGCGGCCGACGCTCATCGGCTCCCAGAACACGTAGGACAGCCCCGCCGATTTCGCGTGCTCCGCCACTTCGGCCCAGCAATCGATGGCGATGCGGATCATCTCCTCGCGCCGCGCCGGGTCGTCGAAATCGCGATAGGTCAGGATCGCGAACTGAGTGCCGACCGAGGTCCCGCCCAGATCGCCGATGATGTCGGCGAAGCTCTTGAACCAGTCGACGTAATAGCGCCGCACGTCGTGATCCGGATGGCCAAAATGGTTGAGGCGGCCATAGGGGCCGGTCATACCCGAGGTCACCCGCACCCCGGTGCGGTCCAGCGCCCGGCCCATCTCGCGGGTCAACCGGCGGATCACCGGCGCGGGCCAGGACGGGTTGATGAACTCATGCGTGAGCTGCAGGTCGCGGATGCGCAGGTCACGGGCCACGGTGTCGATCAGGTCGTCGGCCTCGGCGAAGCGATTGACCAGCGGGTTGGTGTTGAGCGAGAGCGTCAGCGCCATCACGCGGCCTCCCGCAGCGTACCGTCGAACCAGGCGGCGAAGGCCGCCTGCTCGGCATCGGACAGATGCAGCCGGTGCTTGGTGCGCCGCCACAGGACGTCCTCGGCGGACCTCGCCCATTCATGGGCGACGAGATAGCGCGCCTCCGCCTCGTAGAGCGTTCCGCCGAAATGCCGGCCCAGCCCGTCGAGCGAGGTGGCGCCGTCCACCACCATGTCGATCCGCGTGCCGTAGAGCCGCGCGTAGTGCCGCCGCAGATCGCGCGGCATCCACGGGTAGCGGGCGCGTAGGCTCTCGCGGAAGGCCTCGAAATCGGCGTTCCCGATCTCGCCGCCCGGCAGCGGCGCGTTCTCGGTCCAGTCGCCCTTCATGCCCGGGAAGATGCCGCCGAGCTTGTGCAGGCCGCGCTCGGCCAGCTCGCGGAAGGTGGTGATCTTGCCGCCGAACACGTTCAAGAGCGGCGCGCCGCCGGTCTCGTCGAGGTCGAAGACGTAGTCGCGGGTCACCGCCGAGGGGTTGCCCTGCCCGTCATCGAACAGCGGCCGCACCCCCGAGAAGCTTTCGAGCACGTCCTCGCGCGCCAGCTTCTCCTTAAAGTAGCGGTTCACCGCCGCCAGCAGGTACTCGATCTCGGCCTCGTCGGCGGTCACTTCCTCGGCGCGGCCCTCATAGGCGACGTCGGTGGTGCCGATCAGCGCCTTGTCGCCCTCATAGGGGTTGATGAAGATCACCCGCTTGTCGTGGTTCTGCACCAGATAGGCGTTCGAGCCCTCCCAGAACTTCGGCACGACGATATGGCTGCCCTTGACCAGCCGGACGTTGCGGGACGAATTCGCGCCCGCCACCCGGCGGACGACGTCGGTGACCCAGGGCCCGGCGGCGTTGACCAGCACCCTTGCCCGGTGCTCACGCGTGACCCCGGTCTCGGCGTCGCGGGTGGTGACGACCCAATGGCCGTCCTCGCGCCGGGCCGAGACGCAGGGGCTGCGGGTCAGCACCTCGGCGCCGCGCTCTGCGGCATCGACGGCGTTGAGGACCACCAGCCGCGCATCGTCGACCCAGCAGTCGGAATATTCGAAGCCGCGGGTGTACTTGTCGAGGATCGGCCCGCCCTCGGGATCGCGCTTCAGGTCGAGCGTCCTTGTGCCGGGCAGGCGCTTGCGGCCGCCGAGATGGTCGTAGAGGAACAGCCCCAGCCGCACCAGCCAGGCGGGCCGGTCCTCGGGGCTGTGCGGCAGCACGAAGCGCAAGGGCCAGATGATGTGCGGCGCGTTGCGCATCAGCACCTCGCGCTCGATCAGCGCCTCGCGCACCAGCCGGAACTCGTAATATTCGAGGTAGCGCAGCCCGCCATGCACCAGCTTACCCGAGCGCGACGAGGTGCCCTCGGCGAGGTCGTCCTTCTCGCACAATACCACGCGCAACCCGCGCCCGGCGGCGTCGCGGGCGATGCCGGCGCCGTTGATGCCGCCGCCGATCACGAAGAGGTCGATGAGCTCATCGGTCATGTCGCTGTCCTTTCGATGGCCGCCATCGCGGCCCTGTGTTGGGCGAGGTCGGCCCAGACCGGCGCCAGCGCGGCGCGGGCCGCCCCATAGGCCGGAAAGAGCGAGGCGTAGATGTCGCGCAGCTTCGGGTCGGGGCGCTCGGGCGCGCCAAGGAGCGGCGTCACCCATTTATTGATGCAGGCATCCATGTCCGGATAGGCGCCGATCGCCACCGCCGCCATCATCGCGGCCCCGGCTGCGCCCGCCTCCTCGCGGGCCGAGACCCGCACCGAGGATCCGGTCGCCGCCGCCAGCACGCCGCGCAGCGCCCGCGACCGCGCGGCGCCCCCGGTCAGCCGCAGCTCGGCGGGCATCTCGCCCATCGCGGCGTAGCAGTCGCGCGCCGCCAGCCCCAGACCCTCGACCACGGCGCGGATCAGATCGTGAAAGCGGTGGCCCTGGCTCAGCCCGATGAAGCCCGCCCGCGCATCGGCATCGACGAAGGGGCCGCGCTCCCCGGCCTCGGAGATATAGGGGTGATAGAGAATCTCGCCGGGGCGGCTGCGCGCGAGCCAGCCCTCGAGCCGGGCGACGAGGTCGGCGTGGCTCGCCTCGACCCCCATCTCGGCCATCAGATCGCCCGCCACCGCCAGCGCCCAGTCGATGTTGAGCGTCGCGGCCATGTTGGTCTGGACCTGGGTCACCATCCCCGGCGCGGGCAGCGCGATGACGTAGCCGGTGCCCTCGGCATTGAGCACCACGTCGTGGTCGCGGACCGCGCGCATATGCACCCCGGTCGAGCCGACGGTCGAGCAGGCCGCCCCCGGCGTGCCGGTATGAACCCCGGCGCCGAGTGCGGTCATCACCATGTCGACATGGCCGAGGCTCACCGGCGTCCCGGCCCGCAGCCCGGTTTCGCGCGCCGCCTGCGCGCTCAGCGGATGGGTGGTGCGGGTGCCGTCGACGATCTCGGGCAGCAGGCGGCGGCGATGTTCCAGCCCCAGCGCGGCGATGACGGTGTCGTCATAGGCGCGTGTGCGGAAATTTCCGAAGGTGAAGCTGGCCTCGGAGGGGTCGGTGGCGCGGATGCCGGTGAGCCGCAGATAGAGCCAGTCCTTGCAGTGCAGCGCCGCCTCGGCCCGGTCGAGCCGTTCAGGAATGGTCGCGTCCATATGCGCCAGCTGCGCGCCCATCTGGCAGGTGTTGAGCCCGGTCCCTGTCGCCTCGAAGCGGGCGCGCTCCAGCGGCCCGGCCTTCAGCCGCGAAACGGTGGGCGCGGCGCGGGCATCGAGCCACAGCCAAGCATCGCCCACCGGCGCGTCATGCGCGCCCACCAGCCAGGTGCCGTCGCCCTGCGCAGTCACCGCGAGCGCGGCGCAGCGGGCGGGCAGCCGGTCGATGCGCTCGCCCAAAGCCCTGAGCGCCCGCGCGCAATCCTCCCAAGTCCGCTCCAGCGGCTGGGTGGCGACGCCCCCCGGCCCGGTGTCGTAGCGGTTGGGCACCGCCGCCGCGGCGATCTGGCGGCCCGAGAGGTCGAACCCTACCGCCTTAATCACCGAGGTGCCGGCATCGATGCCGACGATCAGATCGCCCGTCTCTCCGGTCATGCTCTCCTCCCCCTGCCCCGGTTTCAGTCCGGCAGCGCCGCCAGCGCCTGCGCGGTCGCCTCGTCGGTGATCAGCCCGTCGAGCCAGCCGCCGCGCAGCACCGCCGCGATCGCCGCGACCTTGTCCGGCCCGCCGGCCAGCGCCACCACCCGCCGATCCCGCAGCACCGCGAGCGGCGGCGCCACGGTGCGCTCGGACAGCCCGGTGGCGACCGGGCGGCCCTGCGCGTCGAGGAAATGGCCGAGCATCTCGCCCACTGCGCCGCCGCGCGTGACCTCGGCGATTTCCTCGGCCCGGATCATCCGGCTGGCGACCAGCTGGGCGTCGGGCTCGGTGGTGCCGATGCCGATCAGCATCAGGTCGGCCCGCGCGCCCATGTCGAACACCTCGCGCACGCCGGGTTGCGCCAGCAGCACCTCGCGGTCGGCGCTGGAATTGGCGAAGAAGGGCAGCGGCAGCACGTAGGCTTCGGTGCCGCTCCGGCCCGCGAGGCGGTGCATCACGTCATGCGGGTTGGCGGCGTAGTTGCGCGCCAGCCCGCCCAAGAGCGAGACGAAACGGGTGCCCTGCGGGTCGAAGGGCGGCATCTGCTCGACCGCCGCCGCCAGCGTCCGGCCATGGCCGATGCCGAACACCCCGCCAGTGCGTTGCGCGATCTCGCGCTGCAGAAAGGCGGCGCCCGCGGCCCCGAGCGCGCGTAGCGGCAGCCCGACCTCGCCGAGATCCGGCACTACCTCGCAGCCCTTGAGCCCAAATCGCCCGGCGATCTCGGCCTCGAGCCGGACGCAATCGGCGATCTCGCCGACCACCGACACCTTGACCGCGCCGTTCTGCGCCGCCCAGTTGACCAGCCGGTGCGCCTTGACCGGCGAGACGCCGATCCGCTCGGCCACCTCGGCTTGGGTCAGCCCGCCGGCATAGTGCAGCCAGGCCGCCCGGATCGCCAAGCTCTCGTCGATCTCGCGTCGCTTTGCCATCGTCGTAGCCATGGCGGCCTTCCTGAAAGAATTTTCCCCTGTTGAGATTTATTGCAGATTCCAGCCCCACAGGTCAAGATAATATATCTCACACATAACACGAGCAACGCGCGCTTGCCGAGGCCTGCGGCGGCGCTGCGGCGCAGCAGGGCTGCCGCGGCAGAACACAAGGGTAGATAACGGCTGATAACACACCGCCTTTCGCCCTTATCAGCCAGGACTGACTGCGGTATTTTTCCCAAAGCGAAATTTCTTGCACAAACGCGTTGACAGGCGGATGAGTTCTTAACATTATGATCACACGTCTAGGCGCATAGCCGGACCAGACGCGACCGGCAGGAGGGTCGGGCGCGCTGCGAGGAGGAGGACGGCGCCGGGGCGCCAGACCCATCCGTCACACCGGGGCCGCGCCGCGTGCCCCCGCATGTCACACCGGGACCCGTCCCGAGCCGGAGGCCAGACCCATGACCACGAGGGCCGACATCACCGAACCGCGACGTCGCGGCGGCTGGAAGATCGCCGCCGTCGCCGGCGCCACTGCCTTGCTGCTCGCCGCGATGGCGCTCGACACCCATGTCGTGGTGCTGGGCTCGAAGCAGGACCTGCGCGAGCAGGCCTTCTCCCCCGCCCGCTACGGCGCCGAGACCTTCCCGGGCGTCCGCGACAGCATCCTTGCCCGCGCCGTTGACGCGACCGAGCTGGCGCCGCTGGTGCTCGAGGACCGCGCGGCCGCCGCCGAGGCGTACGGCGTCGGCGAAGGCACGGGCGCGGTGATCCCGGTGCGGCTCACCGGCACGATGGGCGAAGCAAAATCCGGCATCTACACCGTCGCCGTGCCGGAGCTGCCCGATGAGATCACCGTGCGGGTCCAGACCGGCCCGGCGATCAACGGCACTGAGCTGCGCGACGCCACCGGCGAGATCGATTTCGGCCAGTTCAAGAACCAGATCGAGTACCAGAACGCCGGCGCCGCGCTCAACGACGCGATGAAGGCCGAGGTGCTCGAGGGCATCGACACCGCCGCGCTTTCGGGCCGGGAGGTCGAGATCACCGGCGCCTTCCGGCTGATCAACCCCAAGAACTGGCTGATCACCCCGGTCGAGTTGGCGGTCAAATGAGCGGCGCGGGCATCACCGGCGAGGCCGTGCTGCAGGCCCGCGACGTCGCCAAGTCCTATGGCAGCGTCCAGGCGCTCAAGGGCGTGAACTTCGACGTGCATCGCGGCCAGGTCACCACGCTGTTCGGCGAGAACGGCGCCGGCAAATCGACTTTGATGAAGATCCTGTCCGGCGTGATCCGGCCCACATCGGGCGAGATCGTGCTCGATGGGCGGCCGGTCGCCTTCCACTCCACCACGGAGGCACGCGATCTCGGCATCTCGATCATCCATCAGGAGCTTAGCCTCGCGCCCAATCTCAGCGTGCGCGATAACATCTTCATGGGCCGCGAGATCACCACCGCCACCGGCGTCGACTATGCCGAGGAGGAGCGCCAAACCCGCGCGCTGATGGAGGAGCTTGAGGAGGACATCGACCCGCTGACCCCGGTCGAGGATCTGCGTCTCGGCCAGCAGCAGGTGGTCGAGATCGCCCGCGCGCTGTCGGTCAACGCCCGCATCCTGATCATGGACGAGCCGACCTCGGCGCTCTCGGCCTCGGAGGTCGAGGTGCTGTTCAAGGTGATCCGCGATCTCAAGGCGCGCGGCGTCTCGATCGTCTACATCTCGCACCACCTCGAGGAGGCGTTGACCATCACCGACCACGCGGTGGTGCTGCGCGACGGGGTGATGACCGCCTATGCGCCGCGCGCCGAGATCGACCTCGAATGGATCGTCCGCAACATGGTCGGTGAGAACTTCGACCTCGGCTCGCCGCCAGAGGGCCACGAGATCGGCGCGGTCGCGCTCGAGATCGACAATCTCAGCGTCCCAGACGCCTCGGCCACCGACCGCCCGGCGGTCGACGGGCTGTCGCTGAGCCTGCGCGCGGGCGAGATCGTCTGCCTCTACGGGCTGATGGGCGCGGGCCGGACCGAGATGCTCGAATGCATCGCCGGCCGGCTGCCGAAATCCGGTGGACGGGTGCTGCTCGAGGGCCGCGATCTGGGCCGCGCCAGCATCGCCGAGCGGATCGCCCGTGGCCTAGTGCTGGTCCCCGAAGACCGGCAGCGCGACGGGCTGGTCCAGACCATGAGCGTCGGCGAGAACCTGTCTCTGGCCTCGATCGGCGCCTTCACCCGCGGGCTGTTCACCTCACGCAAGCGCGAAAGAGCGCTGATCGAGGACTCGATCCGCGAAGTGACGATCAAGACCGATGGCGGCGCGGCCGCGATCGGCTCGCTCTCGGGCGGCAACCAGCAGAAGGTGGTGATCGGCAAGATGCTGGCCACCAACCCGCGCGTGGTAATGCTCGACGAGCCGTCGCGCGGCATCGACATCGGCGCCAAGGCCGAGGTGTTCCGCCTGCTGGCCGAGGGCGCGCAGCGCGGGCTGGCGGTGGTGTTCTCGACCTCCGAGGTCAACGAATGCCTGTCAATCGCGCATCGCATCATCGTCATGCGGCGCGGCAGGATCTCGGCCGAGTTCGGCCCCGACGCCACCAAGGAACAGATCATGGCCGCCTCCGGCGAGGCGGTGGTCGCATGAGCAACAACATCGGAGTCATCGCCATGACCGATACCGGCATCACCCAAAAGCGCGGACCCTTCGGCCAGGGCTTCGACCTCGGCCGGCTGCTGCTCGAGGGCCGCGCCTTCTTCGCGCTGATAGCGATCATCATCACCTTCTCGATGCTGTCGCCCTTCTACTTCTCGACCGGCAACTTCCTGATCATGGCCAGCCACGTGGCGATCTTCGGCCTGCTGGCGGTCGGCATGATGCTGGTGATCCTCACCGGCGGCATCGACCTCTCGGTCGGCTCGACGCTGGGCCTCGCCGGGGTGGTCGCGGGCTTCCTGATGCAGGGCGTGACGCTCGAGGGCTTCGGCGTGGTGCTCTACCCGCCGGTCTGGGTGGTGGTGATCCTGACCTGCGCGGTGGGCGCGCTGGTCGGGCTGGTCAACGGCGTGCTGATCGCCTTCTTCAAGGTGCCCGCCTTCGTCGCCACGCTGGGCCTGCTCTACGTCGCGCGCGGCGTGGCGCTCCTGATGACCGATGGCCTGACCTACAACAATCTCGGCGGGCGGGAGGAGCTCGGCAACACCGGCTTCGACTGGCTCGGCTTCAACCGCGTGTTCGACGTGCCGATCGGCGTGCTGGTGCTGGCCGCTGTGGCGCTGGCCGCGAGCCTGCTGCTGAACCGGACCGCCTTCGGCCGCTGGGTCTATTCGACCGGGGGCAACGCCCGCGCTGCCGAGCTGTCCGGCGTGCCGGTCAAGCGGGTCACCGTCTCGGTCTACGTGCTGTCGGGGATCTGCGCCGCGATCGCCGGGCTGGTGCTGAGCTCACAGCTCACCTCCGCTGGCCCCACCGCCGGCACCACCTACGAGCTGACCGCGATCGCCGCGGTGGTGATCGGCGGCGCGGCGCTGACCGGCGGGCGCGGCAATATCCGCGGCACGCTGCTGGGCGCCTTCGTGATCGGTTTCCTGTCCGACGGCCTGGTGATCATCGGCGTCAGCTCCTACTGGCAGACCGTCTTCACCGGCGCCGTGATCGTGCTCGCTGTGCTGCTGAACTCGATCCAGTACAGCCATCGCCGCCCGGCGGCGAAACCCAAGACTTCCGCGGCCCAGGCCCCCAAGGCCTGACCGCGCAAGAGCGCCGGGCGACCGGCATCCAACACCCAGGGAGAGAGAGAACCATGCCGACCAAACGCACCATCCTGCTCGCCGGCGCCGCCGCGATCGCCACCCCGCTCCTCGCCACCGGCGCCATGGCGCAGGACCAGGGCCTGATCTCGATCATCGTCAACGACCCGTCGAACCCCTACTGGTTCACCGAGGGCGAGGTCGCCAAGGCCACCGCCGAGGAGCTCGGCTACCAGGCCGCCGTCGCCTCGCACAAGGGCGACACCAATACCGAGAGCAACCTGATCGACACCGCGATCACCAACCAGGCCAAGGCGATCATCCTCGACCCGGCCAATGCCGATGGCTCGATCGGCGCGGTGCGCAAGGCGATCGACGCGAACATCCCCGTCTTCCTCGTCAATGCCGAGATCAACGAGGCCGGTCTCGCCAAGGCGCAGCTGGTGTCGAACAATGCCCAATGCGCCGCCGACGGCGCGATCAAGTGGGTCGAGCTGGTGGGCGACAGCGGCAAGTATGTCGAATTCTTTGGCAACCCTGCCGACAACAACGCTGCCACCCGCTCCAATGGCTACGAGACGGTGCTGAGCCAGTACCCCGATCTGGAGAAAGTCGCCGAGGAGGTCGCCAACTGGGACCGCACCCAAGGCTACAACAAGATGCAGTCAATTTTGCAGGCCAACCCCGAGGTCGACGCGATCATTTCCGGCAACGACGAGATGGCACTCGGCGCAATCGCAGCGCTCAAGGAGGCGGGCAAGCTTGAGGGCGTTGTGATTGGCGGCTTTGACGGCAATCCCGACGCGGTCGACGCAGTCAAGGCAGGCGAGCTTGCCTATACCGTGCTGCAGCCGGTCGCGGTCTTCGCCGAAGAAGCCGTGCGGCAGGCCGACCATTTCATCAAGAACGGCGAGACCATGGTCGATGAAGAAAAACAGCTCTTTGGCTGTGAGCTGATCACAACCGACAACGTTGACGGCTACACCGCGCCTTTCGTGCTGGAGCAGTGATCCTCCCCGCGCGCCGCCGATTGGCAGCGCGTCCTCCCCGCGATGGCGGCTGGCCAGGCCAGCCGCCATCGCTATGATGGAGAGATCATGACACGGGCTACCCCCTCACCTGCCCCGGCCATGCTGACCCTGCTGGGACAGCAAGTGCCGGCCGACAGCCGTCAGGCACGCCAGCTGGAGCGGCGGCAACGCATGACCGAACTCGTCATGGCCGAGGGCACGATGCGGATCGAGGACCTGACCGAACGTTTCGGCGTCAGCCTGATGACCGCGCATCGCGATTTGGATGATCTCATCGCACGGGGCCTACTGCGCAAAAGTCGCGGCCTGGTCACAGCTGCGCCAAGCGGGCTGGCCGAAGCCTCCGATGTTTATCGCGCCAGTCAGAAAACGGCCGAAAAAGCAGCGATCGCACGCGAGGCCGCGAAACTGATCGAACCTGGCCAAGCGATCTTCATGGATGATTCCACCACGGCCCTTCAGATGGTGCCGTATCTGGGTGAACTAGCGCCACTTACAGTCATCACCAACGGCCTCACCCTGATGGGGGCCCTACGCGGCCAACGAGACCTCACCCTGATCGGGCTGGGCGGACAGTTGCACAACTGGTGCAACGCTTTCCTTGGCCGAATGACCACCGGTGAAGTCGCACGCCTAAGGGCGGACACCGTATTTCTCTCCATGTCAGCGATCGACGGCGACGTGGTGCTGCATCAGTTCGCCGAGGTGGTGGACGTCAAACGCGCGATGTTCGACGCAGCAGCACGACGGGTACTACTGACCGATCACAGCAAGTTTGGCCGTCGGGCGCTGCACGCCATGGCTCGGATCGATGAGTTCGACGTTGTGATCACCGACCAAGGCACCCCAATCGAGATCCGCGAAGCAATCACGGCGCAGGGCGTCGAAGTGATCGTCGCCCCGCTTTAGAGCGCCTAACGAAACCTATCCTCGTCTCGTGGATTCTCTCGGCATGAGACATGAGCTTGTGCCCGATGAGATGTGGACGGTGGTGGCGCCGCTGCTGCCGGAGGAGCCACCGAAGCCGAACGGGG
>Ga0207882_1000154_pt1 | contig 28187 bp, 23 predicted proteins | sample MalvirmetaMSP103_FD_184228 | JGI IMG/M metagenome (GOLD analysis project Ga0207882, IMG submission 184228) | Marine viral communities from the Deep Pacific Ocean - MSP-103 (SPAdes) | ecosystem: Environmental > Aquatic > Marine > Oceanic | place: Pacific Ocean | collected 2011-05-15 | reverse complement strand
AGGATCAGGTTCTTGAAATTCTGGTCGTGATCCATCGGCGAGCCGTCCTTGCTCTGGTGTGCAGTCTGGGAGCATAGCAAGCGTAGGGTGGGCAGGCTTCACCTGCCCACGCGGAGCCCCGTGCGACCCATGCGCTCCGTGCGACCCGTGTAGCACCAACGCGTGGGCACGCTGCGCTTAGCCCACCCTACGGGCCGGCTGTTGAGCAAGCAGCCCAACATCCGAAGGAATCACGCGAGTGGGCTACTCAGCGCCCGTGAGTCGAGCAGATAATCCACTACCCGTCTGTCCGATTCCCGTCTGTCCGATTCGCCCTGGCCGGCTCTGGTTGCAGTGAAGAGCAAGAAAAGGGTGTGTTTAGTATCGCGTCGCCGTAATCCGGTATCGGCTTGGCGATGAAGCATCGGCTACTATCCTGGAAACACCCGACGAGATGCTGACATGAAGTTTCCGAGGATCACGCACGATCCGGCCGTGATGGGCGGGAAACCGTGCATACGCGGTCTTCGCGTGACGGTCGGCACCTTGGTCGGGCTGCTGGCCAGCGGTGCGAGCCGTGAGCGTATTGTCGAGGCCTATCCCTACATCGAATCGGCAGATATCGATGAGGCGCTGGCGTACGCGGCCTGGCGGCTCGAGGAGCGCGAAGAAGTCCTGGTTTCATGACGATTCCTCTACTGGTGGACATGAACCTGTCCACCGAGTGGGTGCCGTTTCTCGAGCAGGCCGGTTGGCCGGCGCGTCATTGGTCGGATATCGGTGACGGACGCGCCGCAGATTCGTTGATCATGAGCTGGGCCGTCTTGAACGGCTACGCCGTGTTTACGCACGATCTCGACTTCGGCACCGCGCTTGCGCTGACGCACGCAAACGGCCCCAGCGTCATTCAGGTCAGAGGCAACCGCGTCCTTCCTGAGCAGATCGGGTCTGTCGTCCTGGCAACGCTTGCGCAGTACGAAATCGAATTGGCCGCCGGGGCGCTGGTTGTCGTCGAGGAGCGCAGGCGCCGCGTGCGCGTGTTGCCGCTCTGACCTCGCAGCAAGCGTAGGGTGGGCAGGCTTCACCTGCCCACGCGGAGCCCCATGCGACCCATGCGCTCCGTGCGACCCGTGCGGCACCAAGGCGTGGGCACGCTGCGGCCTTAGCCCACCCTACATTTGTGCTCACGTTCCGCCGGTAGGGTGGGCAGGCTTCACCTGCCCACGCGGGGCCCCATGCGACCCATGCGCTCCGTGCGACCCGTGTAGCACCAACGCGTGGGCACGGCCTGCGGCCTTAGCCCACCCTACATTTGTGCTCACGTTCCGCCGGTAGCAAACGTAGGGTGGGCAGGCTTCACCTGCCCACGCGGAGCCCCGTGCGACCTGTGCGCTGCGTGCGACCCGTGTGGCACCAAGGCGTGGGCACGCTGCGCTTAGCCCACCCTACATTTGTGCTCACGTTCCGCCGGTAGCAAACGTAGGGTAGGCAGGCTTCACCTGCCCACGCGGAGCCCCATGCGACCCATGCGCTCCGTGCGACCCGTGCGCCACCACCGCGTGGGCACGCTGCGCTTAGCCCACCTTACGGGCCTTTGCGTCGAGCGGCCGTTATCGGTTGAATAGGCCGCTTCGTTCCCGACCGAGTCCTGCTCATGGCCAAGCGCCAAACCGCTGCACGCAAGAGCGCGCGCCGCGCCGAACCGAAGTTTTCCCGTCTGCACGCGCCGGACGGCATGCCGCTCGAAGGCTGGCAGGCTGCCTTGCGGCGCCAGTTCGGGCGCGAGCAGGATTTCGGGCTCGAAAACCTCGGCGAAGAACCGTGGTTCTCCGACTTCCGCGTGACCAATCCGCAGTCGCGCGGCGTCTACCGCGTGTCGATTCGCGGCGCCGGCCCCGGCGATAACCGCTGCAGCTGCCCGGACTTCGCGAGCAACGAGCTGGGCACCTGCAAGCACATCGAGTTCACCCTGGCGCGCCTGCAGCAGCGGCGCGGCGCCAAAACCGCCTTCGCGCGCGGCTACCGGCCGGATTTCAGTGAGCTGTGGTTGCAATACGGCAGCGAGCGCAGTTTGCGCCTGCGCATCGGCGGCGCCTGCCCGCCGGCCTTGCGCGAGCGTGCGAATGCGCTGTTCGACGCAGTGGAAGGCTGGCGCCTGCGTGCGGACGCCGAGGCGCAGGTCGAAGCCTTCATCGCGCAGGCCGCCGCGCTCGGCCACGAGCTGCGCGTACAGGACGGCGTCGCCGATTTTCTCGCCGAACGGCGCGCGCCGGCGCAGCGCCGCGCCGAGCTGGCGTGGCAGTATCCGCTCGGTGCCGCCGATCCCGGCCTGCGCGAGCTGCTGCGCGTGCCGCTGTTCCCGTACCAGGCCGAAGGCACCTTGTTCGCAGCCGCTGCGGGCCGCGCGCTGATCGCCGACGAAATGGGACTCGGCAAGACCATCCAGGCGATCGCTGCGGCCGAGCTGTGGCGCCGCCATTTCGGCGCGGAGCGTGCGCTGGTGGTCTGCCCGACCTCACTCAAGCATCAGTGGCGCCACGAGCTGCAGCGCTTCGCCGGTCGCGACGCCTTGATCGTCGAAGGCTCGCCGGCCGAGCGCGCGAGGCTTTATGCGGCGCCGGCCGGGATCAAGATCGTCAGCTACGACAGCCTGGTGCGCGACCTCGAGCTGGCCAATGCCTGGCGGCCGGATGTGCTGATCGTCGACGAGGCGCAGCGCGTCAAGAACTGGGATACGCGCGCCGCGCGGGCGTTGAAGCGCCTGCACAGCCGCTACGCCGTGGTGCTGACCGGCACGCCGCTCGAAAACCGGCTCGAAGAGCTGCTGTCCGTCGTGCAACTGGTCGATCAGCATCGGCTCGGCCCGACCTGGCGCTTCCTGCACGAGCACCAGCTGCGCGACGAATCGGGGCGCGTGACCGGCTATCGCCAACTCGATCGCATCGGCGAGACGCTGGCGCCGATCATGATCCGCCGCCGCAAGCGCGAGGTGCTGGCGCAACTGCCGGAACGCCGCGATCGAAACCTGTTCGTGCCGCTGAGCGACGAACAAAAGGCGATTCACGAAGAGCAGGCCGGAACCGTGGCGCGCATCGTCGCGCGCTGGCGCCGCAGCAAGCACTTGTCCGACGCTGACCAGAAGCGCCTGACCGCAGCCTTGCAGCGCATGCGCATGGTCTGCAACAGCAGCTACCTGGTGGACCACGAAACCGATCATGGCAACAAGGTGCCGGAGCTGATCGAATGGCTGGAAGAGCGCCTGTCCGATCCGGAAGCCAAGGCCGTGATCTTCAGCCAGTGGCTCGGCACCCACGAGCTGATCGTGCGCGAGCTGGAGCGCCGCGGCTGGGGCCACGTGCTGTTCCACGGCAGCGTCGATTCACGCAAGCGCGGCGAGCTGGTCGAGCGTTTCCGCGAGGATCCGGACTGCCGCCTGTTCCTGTCCACCGATGCCGGCGGCACCGGCCTCAACCTTCAGCACGCCGCGCTGCTGGTCAACATGGATCTGCCGTGGAACCCGGCCGTGCTCGAACAGCGCATCGGCCGCGTCTACCGGCTCGGCCAGGCGCGTAAGGTGGAGGTGCTCAATTTCGTCGCGGAGGGCAGCATCGAGGAGAACATGCTCGGTCTGCTGCGCTTCAAGCGTTCGCTGTCCGAAGGCGCGCTCGACTCGGGCGCCGCCGAAGTCAAACTCGAAGGCACGCGACTGTCGCGTTTCATGGAAGGGGTGGAGGCGCTCACCGGCGCCGCCGCCGCAGCGCCGTCCGCCGAGCCAGCACCGCCGGTCGCCGCCGAGCCGGCCGCTGCGGCCGAGCCGGCGCCGATCGCGGAAGCGCCGGCAGCCGCCGCCGATCCCTGGGCGCCGCTATTGGCGATGGGCCAGTCGCTGCTCGCGCAGCTGGCCGGCGCCGCCGCAAGTCCCGAAGCCTCGCCGCTGGTACAGCGCGACGCGCAGACGGGCCGGCAATACCTGCGCCTGCCGCTGCCGGAGCCGGCGCTGCTGCGGCAGCTCGCGGATGCGATTCAGGTGTTGAACGGTGGCGGGGGCGAACGTTGAGGCTGGTGGTCGGCGCAGCTTAGGCGCTTTCTTGTTGATGATTGGTGCGTTAGCGTCAATCATCGACCGTTTAGTTAGACAGAGTGCAGACATGCGCACAACGATCGATATCGACAGCGATCTGCTCGCAGCCGCCAAAGAGATCGCCAAGCGCGAGCGCAACAGCGTCGGCGCTGTCGTGTCGGAGCTGCTGCGCCGCGGACTCGGCGCTCGGGAACCGACTCCTGCAGAGTCTGTCGGCCGCGAAACCTATGGTTTCCGCCCGTTCCCGAAACGGGGCGGAATCGTGACCAACGAACAGATCGACCGGCTTCGAAACCTGCTCGTTATCTAGCAGCCGGTAGCGTGGGCAGGCTTCATCTGCCCACGCGGGGCCCCGTGCGACCCATGCGCTCCGTGCGACCCGTGTGGCACCACCGCGTGGGCACGCTGCGCTTAGCCCACCCTACATTTGTGCTCACGTTCCGCCGGTAGGGTGGGCAGGCTTCACCTGCCCACGCGGAGCCCCGTGCGACCCATGCGCTGCGTGCGACCCGTGTGGCACCAACGCGTGGGCACGCTGCGCTTAGCCCACCCTACATTTGTGCTCACGTTCCGCCGGTAGGGTGGGCAGGCTTCACCTGCCCACGCGGTTTTCGTCAAGCAAGCAAGGGGGTGGACTAAGGCCGCAGGCCCAGCCCACGCGGATGTTGGCGCCCGGCACCGCGTGGGCACGCTGCGCTTAGCCCACCCTACATTTGTGCTCACGTTCCGCCGGTAGGGTGGGCAGGCTTCACCTGCCCACGCGGGGCCCCGTGCGACCTGTGCGCTGCGTGCGACCCGTGTGGCACCAAGGCGTGGGCACGGCCTGCGGCCTTGGCCCACCCTACGCTTGCTCATGTGAGGACGACTAGGAGAGCAAGCCCGCAGGCTGAGTCATGCGCGCCGCATCGGCGCCTGACTCAGCCGTTGGGCAACTTCATGATGAAGCGCGCATAGGCCGGCAGCAGGATCACCGCGCCCAGCATGTTGGCGGAGAACATCACCACCAGCAGCAGGCCCATGTCGCGCTGGAACTGCAGATCGGACAGCAGCCAGGTGGCGACACCACCGGCCAGACAGATGCCGGTGAAGATCACGGCCTTGCCGGTCTGGCGCAGGGTTTCGAAATACGCTTCGCGCAGCGTTCTGCCGTTCTTGTAGAGCTCGTGCTGAAGCACGTCGTAGATGTAGATGCCGTAGTCCACGCCGATACCGACGGCGAGCGCCACCACCGGCAGCGTCGCCACCTTGAGCCCGATTCCGAACATGGCCATCAAGGCGTTGGCGAGGATCGAGACCATGAACAGCGGCAGCACCACCGCGATCAGCGCAGACAGCGAACGGTAGGACAGCAACAAGAAAATCGTGATCACGACGTAGACCCAGAAGATCGTGCCGAATTCCTTCTCCTCGACCACCTCGTTGGTCGCGGCCATGACGCCGACATTGGCCGAGGCAATTGCGAAATTGACCGGGCAGACCTTGTCCAGACCGGCGTATTCCTGCTTGCGCTCATTGACCTTTTCCTTGCGCTCCGTGACGCCGCGATCGTTGTCGATGCCGTCGTCGTCCATGCCGGACTTGCGCAGGGCGGCCGTGTAGCGCGCCAGCTCCGTTTCGGCGATACCGATTTCGCGACGCGTCTCGGTCTTGTTCGCGCAGTACGCCGGTTCGACGTCCTGATGCGTTTCGAAGAACTCCGCGTCGTTTTCAGCTTGGAAGCGTTTCGCTTCCTCGACGATGTGCGCGATCGTTTGCGCCTTGTGGTCGGCCGTGAAGATCAGTACGGCCATGGCCGAGCAATCCGGATTGAGCAGGCCGGTCGAGGTCGGTACCGGCGAAATCGCCTGCACCATCACGTAATGATTGCGCGGCAGCACCAGATATTTTGGGTTGGCCTCCGAGAACGCGGAGTTCACCTGCTTGGCGACCTGCGGCAAGGAGATGGTCGACTGCACGCCGGGCGTGTTCTGCATGCGCCAGGCGAAGCGGTCGATCTGCTCCATCACGTTGTATTTGATGCAGGCTTCGGGATCGGTTTCGGCGATGACCTTGAGTATGTCGACACCGATCGCGAAGTTCTGGGTGATGGCGTAGGAATCCTGGTTGTAGCGGGACTCCGGACGCAGTTCGGGAACGCCAACCTGCGCATCGCCGATGATGCGGTCCTGTTGCTTCCACCACGAGAAGCCAAGCACGCCGGCGCTGATCACGATCAGCACGGCAGCGACGCTCGGCTTGGTCACGACCGTCATCGCGCGCCACAGCTTGTCGCCGGCGTCGAGCTTGGCCTGACGCTTCACGCGGAAGCTGTCCACGTCCTTGACCGACAGGTAGGACAGCCAGATCGGCATCATCACCTTGTTGGTGACGATGATCGCGAGCATGCCGAACGAGGCATTCCACGACATTTCGCGCACGATCTCGATCGGCACCAGCTGGATCGTCAGGAAGCCGGACAAGTCGGTAATCAGCGCGATGATGCCGGGGATCGCCAGGCGCCGGTAGGTTTCCACCGAGGAGTCGTAGCTGTTGCGCCCACGGATGACTTCGTCGGCCCAGGTGTTGACGTATTGCACGCCGTGACTCGTCGATACCGCCAGCACCAGGAATGGCACCAGGATCGCGAACGGATCGAGCCCGAAACCGAACAGCCGCAACAAGCCGAATTCCCAGATCACCGCGACGATCGAGCAGCCCATCGGCAGCAGCGCCAAGCGGAAGCTGCCGAGGTACCACCACAGCGCCAGCATCGTGCCGAACACGGCGATCAGGAAGAAGCCGACCACTTCCATGGTGGCGTCGGTGACATCGCCGACGACCTTGGCAAAACCAACGATGTGCACCTTGATGTCGTCGGTTTCGTACTTTTCGCGAATCTTCTCCAGATCCGCCGCAACCTTCTGGTAGTCCAGCTTGTCGCCGCTGATCGGGTCGGTTTCGAGCAGCTCGGCGTAGACCATGGCGCCATTCTGCGTGGAGGACACATAGCGCCCGATCACGCCGGCCTTGGCGACGTTGCCACGGACCAGCTTGAACATCTCCGGGGTCGGCTGGTAGTCCGCCGGGATCACGTTGCCGCCGCGGAAACCACCCTCCACGACTTCGAGGTAGCGCACGTCCGGCGTGAACAGCGAGGACACGCGCGAGCGGTCCACGCCCGGCAGGAAGAACACCGCGTCGGTGACGGCCTTGAGCTTGCTCAGAAACTCTTCGTTGTAGATGTCACCGTCTTTTTGCACCAGCGCCACGAGCACCGTATTGGCGCCACCGAACTCGGTTTCGTACTGCTTGTAGACGTGCATGTACTCGTGTTCGAGCGGAATCGACTTGTCGAATCCGGCATCGGGACGCACCTGCAGCGTCTCCCACAAAAAGAAGGCCGTGAGCAGCGCCAGCAGGATCGACACCACCACACGGCGGCCATAGATGATCGGGATGACGGCATTGAGAATTCTCTCCGTCACCGAGTTCGGCTTCATATCGGTCGCCATGTGCTGTTCCCTGGCTCTTCTACTTGTTGAGGCTCAAACGAGCGGTGCCGGCGGTGCCCACGAGCAGCAGTCCGTCCCCGATCGGGGTCACGGCAGCCAGACTGTCGGCGCGCCCGGTGGACTCACGTGCCGCGATCTGGCCATCCTCCTGCAACTCCAGAATCTGGCCATTGAGGCCGACCAGCGCATAGCCGCCGCCCGGCAGCCGAGTGCCGCCGAAGAACGACGCCACGGTCTGCGTGTCGAGCGCCGTCCAGCCCTCCAGACCCTCGGACAGATCCTTCGTGTAGAGCACGTTGCCGCGCATGCCGTAAACCAGAACGCCGTGCTCGCCAAACGGCAGGGCGCCGAACAGGGTGCCGTCGTACGGTGATTCGAAACGGGTCCAGGTCTCGCCGTGGTCGCGCGAGAATCCCATCATCGTGGATTCACCGGCAATGAACAGCGTGCCGTCCGCAAGCTGCGTGATGCTGTTGAAATGCAGTTCCTCGTCGCGGATGGCCGGCGCATCGACCGGCTCCCAGGACAGGCCCGCGTCGTCGGTGCCGACCATCATCCCGTAGGCGCCCACCGCATAGCCGCGCTGCGCATCCAGAAAATACAGGTCGAGAAACGGCTGCTCGAGCTCGGGCTCGAAATTCTGAAGACTCCAGGTGCGGCCACCATCTTCGGTGTGCAGGATCACCGCATCGTGCCCCACCGCCCAGCCCTGCTCGTCGTTGACGAACTGCACGGCCGTGAGCGGGGCACGCACCGGCACCTGGACCTGGGCCCAGGCCTTGCCGTCATTCGAAACCAGGATGTCGCCGCGCTCGCCGACCGCGACGAAGTGCTTGCCGGTGAAGGTGACATCCAGCAGCAGACTCTGATCAGCCCGGCTCATGATTTCCGCTGGACGCGGCTGCACCGGCGCAGCGGACTCCCCGTCCTGCGCGGCGGCTGCGCCGCTGGCGCCAAGGGCCAGCATCGAAAGCCATGCAATGGCTGACTTGAAGCCGGAACGCCGCAACGAGCGGCCGACATGATTCCCCGAATTAGCGATACGCACGGATCGCCTCTCCTCGCAGTTGTTTTGTGCCATTTTGGCTATTCATACGCTCGCATCCATGCGGGCTTTGAATCGATCCGTTTCGATACCTTGATATCGAATCCATTCGCAGCCACCAAACGGTGGCGTACGGTAGCTGGTGCAGCATCCTAAACTGATTCGCCGGTTCATGCTCGTGCGTCCATGCAGGCACCCCAGCGTCAATGGACTTGCGTAATCACGCGCACGGCGGTGCACTCAGCGCAAGGCGATCAAAGCGGCGAAACGGCCGGTGGTTCCGTCCCTGCGAAACGAATAGAAGCGCTGCGGTTCGCTCAGCGTGGACCCGCTCCCGCCATAAATGCGCGATACCCCCGCCGCGCGAAGACGGATGCGTGCAAGCGCGTAGAGATCCGCCCGATATCTTCCGGGTGCGCTGGAGCGAAACGCCTGGAGGCTGTCGACGTGCCGCTCGACAAAGGCCTGGCGCACCTCCTCGCCAACCTCGAAATCCACCGGCCCGATGGCCGGCCCCAGCCAGGCCATCAGCGTCTCCGGCGCGACCGGCAAGGCCGCCACCGTGGCTTCAAGCACACCGGCGGACAGCCCGCGCCATCCGGCATGAGCGGCCGCGACCACGCTGGCGCGCGCATCGCAGAACAGGACCGGCAAACAGTCCGCCACCAGCACGGCGCAACTCACGCCCGCTTGCGTGGTAAAGCAGGCGTCCGCCTCCGGGAGGCGAGCCGCCTCGCCCGCGGTCTGTTCGACGTCGTCCAGTGGCAGGCGCACGACGCGACGGCCGTGCACCTGCCGCAGCCACCGGGGCATGGGCAAGCCGGCGGCCCGAATCAACCGGTGACGGTTCTCGGCGACGGCCTCTGGCGAATCGCCGACATGGGCGCCGAGATTGAGACTGTCGAATGGCGCCGCGCTGACCCCGCCCAGCCGCGTGCTGAGCACGGCGTTGACGGCGGCCGGCGCCGGCCATTGCGGCCGCAGCAGCGTCGGCGACGCGCAGTGTGGCTCAGTCACCACGGTCCGGCGATTCGGCGGCCAGCACCCGTACCAGTGCGGCCATATCCGCCGGCAGCGGCGCCTCGATCATGACTTCGGAACCGTTCAGTGGATGCTGCAATTGCAGCAGTCTCGCGTGCAGCGCCTGCCTTGGAAAACTGGCGAGCGCTTCGCGCACCGCCGGCGCGAGGCCCGGCCCGCGGATCTGCCGACCGCCATAGGTGGCATCGCCGACGATCGGGTGGTTCAGGTGCTTCATGTGCACACGAATCTGGTGGGTACGTCCGGTCTCCAGACGGACCCGCAGCCAGGTATGCGCGGCGAATCGCTTCTCGACCCGGAAATGCGTGACCGAATCGCGGCCGTCGTGCGCCACGGCCATGCGCGTCCGGTGCTGCGGATCGCGCCCGATCGGCGCATCCACCGTGGAGCCGGCGGTCACACGGCCGGAGACCACGGCGTCGTACTCGCGGCGGATTTCACGGGCTTGCAGCATGCGCACCAGCTGGGTATGCGCGGCCACGCTCAGCGCCACGACCAACAGGCCCGACGTGTCCTTGTCGAGACGATGCACGATGCCGGCACGCGGCACCCGGTCGGACTTGGGGAACCGGTGCAGCAGCGCGTTCTGCAAAGTGCCGTCGGCGGCGCCCGCCCCCGGATGCACCGTCAGCCCGGCCGGCTTGTTGACGATCGCCAGATCGTCATCCTCATAGAGAACGTCGAAATCCAGCGCCTGTGGGCGCACACGGGTATCCGGCTCCTCGACGGGCGACAGCTCCAGCGTGTCGCCTTCGGTCACCGGGTCCCTGCGGCGCGCCACCGGCGCACCGTTGCAACGCAGCCGTCCCTCGTCGATCCAGGCCTGCAGCCGGGCTCTTGAAAACGAAGGGAACAGACGCGCCGCAGCCTGGTCCAAGCGCCATCCATGCATCTCCGCGGGGACGCTGGCGCTGTGATCCTCGGCCCCGGACCTATCCGCTATACTCGTCGGCTGACTCAATGTTGATCTCGAAAAACGTTTCCATGACCTCAATTCGACTGCGGTCCGTGCTGATCGCAAGCTGCGTCCTGATCCTTGCGGCTTGCTCGGGCAACACCCGTCCCGAAGACGACGATCCAGCATTGCTCAACTCCGGCAAGTCACAGGAAGAGCTGCGGGCCGAGGCCGTGGAAATGTACCGCGCGGCCCGCAAGAACCTGGACTCCGGCGACTACGCTGCGGCCCTGCGCAGCTACGAAGCGATCAAGGCACGCTTTCCGTTCAGTGAATTCGCCACGCAGTCGGAACTTGAGGGGATTTATGCGCAGTATCGCAGCTATCAGCCGGAGCAGGCACTGTCCGCCGCCGACCGGTTCATGCGCGACCATCCGCGCGACGACCATATCGACTACGTGCTGTACCTGCGGGGGCTGACCAATTTCCAAAGCGGCGAAAGCGCCTTCGACGGCTTCCCGGGCTTCGATCCGACCCGCCATGACATGGGCGATTCTCGGCGCGCCTTCGATGATTTCGGTCTGCTGGTTCAGCGCTATCCGGACAGCAAGTACGCCGCTGACGCACGTCAGCGCATGCTCTACCTGCGCGACCGGATCGCCGCGCACGAATTGCACATCGTCGACTTCTACCTGCGTCGCGGCGCCTACGTCGCGGCCGCCCGCCGCGCCGAGGCCGTGATCAGCGATTATCCAGGTTCGCCGGCCAGCTACGAGGCGCTGGCCTTGCTCGAACGCGCCTACACGTCGCTCGGCCTGACGCAGCAGGCCTCCGAAGCCCGCAGTCTGCGTGAAGCCAACAGCCAGGCGCTCGAAGTGGCCCAGGCGCGCGAACTGGAACGCAAATCCAAGCCAGGGTTCTTCGAACGGCTTGGAAACTGGTTCAGTTTCGGCGACTCCGAGGACAATGACGGCAACACCGGTCAGTTGCCGGACGCGCTGCCGCCGGGCGGTGCCTGAACCGCGGCGCGCCGTCCCCAGGCCCAGCCGGCCACGCCGCGCTCAGAGGTCGCCGTACACCGCGGTGATCGGATAGCGCCGCTCACGCCCGAATGCGCAATGCGTGACCTTGGGACCCGGAGGGGCCTGGCGCCGCTTGTACTCGCTGCGACGAACCAGGGCCGCCACCTTGCGCACATCGGCTTCGTCGAAGCCCATCGCCACGATCTCCGGGATCGACCGCTGCGCTTCGACGTAGGCCTCCAGAATCGGATCGAGCACCTCGTAGTCCGGCAGTGAATCCGAATCCTTCTGATCGTGCCGCAACTCCGCCGACGGCGGTCGTTCGATCACCCGCGGCGGGATCACTTCGGACTCGGTATTGCGGTAGCGCGCGAGATCGTAGACCAGGGTCTTGTAGCAATCCTTGATCGGTGCGAAGCCGCCGCACATGTCGCCGTACAAGGTGGCGTAGCCCACCGCCATCTCCGACTTGTTGCCGGTGGTCAGCACCACATGCCCGAACTTGTTGGACAGCGCCATCAACAGCACGCCGCGACTGCGTGACTGGATGTTCTCCTCGGTCAGGTCCGGCTCGCGGCCGGCAAAGGTGTCCGCCAATACGCCGGCAAACGCCTCGTAGGCTGGCTCGATCGGCAACACCGAATACTTTGCACCCATGCGCCGCGCCTGCTCGGCCGCGTCCGTGTTGGACATGTCGGCGGTGTAGCGCGAAGGCAGCGATACCGTCCAGACCCGCTCCGGCCCCAGCGCATCGACCGCCATTGCGGCCACCAGCGCCGAATCGATGCCGCCGGACAGGCCGATCAGCGCCCCCGGAAAGCCGTTGCGATCGACATAGTCGCGTATCGCCTGCACCACGCCCTTGTAGATCACGGCGTATTCGTTCTGAGGCGCCCGCTGAGCGGCCGGCATGAAACGGTCGCCATCAAACTCGACCAGATGCAGGCCCTCCTCGAACAGCGGGGCGCGCATCGCGAACTCACCGTCGCCGTTCACGGCTGCCGAGTCCCCGTCGAAGATCAGGTCGTCCTGGCCGCCGACGACGTTGACGTACAGCACCGGCAGTCCGCTTTCGCCGGCACGCTCGCGAAACACCGCCTCGCGCTGCTGAGCCTTGCCGATGGCAAAAGGCGAGGCGTTGATGTTGAGCAGCAGCTGCGCGCCGGCCTTGCGCGCCTGCGCAGCAGGCGCCGGCCCCCACAGGTCTTCGCAGATGCACAGCCCGACACGCATTCCGCCGAGTTCGAACACCGCCGTATCGTCGCGGCCAGGCCGGAAATGGCGGCGTTCGTCGAACACGCCATAGTTCGGCAACAGCTGCTTGCGCGCGCGGCTGATCACCTCGCCATCGCGGAATACGGAGGCCGCGTTGTACATGCCGTCCCGCGCGTATTCCGGATGCCCGACGGCGACGTGAATGCCCTGGACTTCGCGACGGATGCGCGACAGTCCCTCCTCGATCACCGGCGGCAGACCGGACCGCAACAGCAGGTCGTCCGGCGGATAGCCGATCAACGACAGTTCCGGAAACGCGATCAAATCCGCGCCGTGCCGGTCCCTGGCCGCATTGGCCGCATCGATGATGCGCTTGACGTTGCCGTCGACATCGCCGACCCAGAGGTTGATCTGGGCGGCGACCAGCTTGATTGGACGACTCATGCGCAGGCCTTCCCGGCGCCATTCTGCGGCGCCTCAGACGAACAAACGGCAGCCCGGGCCTGTGCCCGAACCGCCGTCCGATACCACTTCACCGTCGATGCCGTCACGGTGGAATTCAACGACAAACGGACTCAGGCGCCCATCAGTTCCTTGATCGCCGAACCCAGATCCGCCGGCGAGCGCACCGTCTTCACGCCGGCGGCTTCCAGCGCCTTGAACTTCTCGTCGGCCGTACCCTTGCCGCCGGAGATGATCGCGCCGGCATGACCCATGCGCTTGCCCGGCGGTGCGGTGACGCCGGCGATGTAGGCTACCACCGGCTTCTTGACGTGATCCTTGATGTACTCGGCCGCCTCTTCCTCGGAAGAACCGCCGATCTCGCCGACCATGATGATGCCTTCGGTCTGCGGGTCTTCGTTGAAGCGGGCCAGCACGTCGATGAAGCCCATGCCGCGCACCGGATCGCCGCCGATGCCGACGCAGGTGGACTGGCCCAGGCCGATCTGCGTGGTCTGGTGCACGGCCTCATAGGTCAGCGTGCCGGAACGCGAGACGATGCCGATTTTGCCCGGCATGTGGATGTGCCCCGGCATGATGCCGATCTTGCACTCGCCTGGCGTGATTACGCCCGGACAGTTCGGGCCCACCAGCACGGCATCGGGATAGTTCTTGAGCGCCGCCTTGACCTTGACCATGTCCACCACCGGAATGCCCTCGGTGATGCAGATGATGACCTTGACGCCGGCGTCCGCCGCTTCGAGGATGGCGTCGGCGGCACCGGCCGCCGGCACGTAGATCATCGAAGCCTCGGCGCCGGTCGCGGCGACCGCGTCATGCGCGGTGTTGAACACCGGGCGGTCGAGATGCGTGGTGCCGCCCTTGCCCGGCGACACGCCGCCGACCAGGTTGGTGCCGTAGGCGATGCTCTGCTCGGAATGGAAGGTGCCCTGCTTGCCGGTAAAGCCCTGGCAGATGACCTTGGTGTTCTTGTCGATGAGGATGCTCATTGCGCAGCTCCGGCTTACTTGACGGCGGCGACGACAGCGTCGGCCGCTTCGGTGAGATCAGTGGCGGGGGTGATGGCGAGTCCGCTGTTGGCCAGCATGTCGCGTCCCTTCTCCATGTTGGTGCCCTGCAGGCGCGCCACCACCGGCACCTTGAGCCCGGTCTGCTTGACGGCCTCGATGATGCCTTCGGCGATCAGGTCACAGCGCACGATGCCGCCGAAGATGTTGACCAGGATCGCCTTGACGTCCGGCGAGCTGGTGATCAGCTTGAACGCATTGGTCACGCGTTCGGTGGTGGCGCCGCCGCCCACGTCCAGGAAGTTGGCCGGCTGGCCGCCGTGCAGCTTGATGATGTCCATGGTCGCCATCGCCAGACCGGCGCCGTTGACCATGCAGCCGATGTTGCCTTCCAGCGACACGTAGTTGAGATCGTGCTGCAGGGCCACGCGCTCGCGCTCGTCTTCCTGCGAGGGATCGCGCTTCTCGGCGATCGCCTTCTGGCGGAACAGCGCGTTGTCGTCGAAGTTGAGCTTGGCGTCGAGCGCGAACAAATCGCCCTCGGCGGTGACGATCAGCGGATTGATCTCGACCATGCTGCAGTCGCGCTCCACGAACATCTTGTAGAGTCCGAGCATGATCTTGGTGAACTGGTCGACCTGCTGCTTGTTCAGGTCCATGAAGAAGCCGAGCTGACGCGCCTGATAGGGCTGCAGGCCGGCGGCCGGGTCCACGGCGATGCTCTTGAGCTTCTCCGGGGTTTCCTCGGCCACGTCCTCGATATCCATGCCGCCCGCGGGCGAACACATGAAAACGATGGTTTCGGTGCTGCGGTCGACCACGGCGGACACGTACAGTTCGCGCGCGATGTTGGAGGGCTTCTCGACCCAGACCGAGTTGATCGGCAGGCCGGCGGCGCCGGTCTGCTTGGTCACCAGCTTCTGACCGAGCATGCCCTTGGCGGCGTCGGCTGCGGCGTCAGCGTCGTTGACCAGCTTGACGCCACCGACCTTGCCGCGACCACCGGCATGGACCTGCGCCTTGACGACGACTCGGTTGCCCAGGTCCTTGGCGGCCTGGCGGGCGGCTTCTGGCGTATCCGCCAGCCGGCCTTCCGGCACTGGAATTCCGTAACGCGAAAAAAGTTCTTTTGCCTGATACTCGTGCAGGTTCATGGCGTCTTCCGGAGCTGTGCCGACACCAGAAGGCGTCGACGATGATGGACGAGGGATGATGCGGCGCGCGATTTTCCCCTAAACCGGCCGTCCACGCAAAATAAGCCTAATTACCGCCCGACCGACCGATGATCCGATTTGTCCTCAATGCGGTGTCCGAACTGGTCAAAATCCGCTTCCGAGTCCCGCGGCGGGTCATGGTTCGAGAACTCGCAGCAGCCTCTGGCCGTGTGAAATCGTCATGCTGAACCCGACTGCCCCGGATCGGACGTCGGGCCCCACCGCCGGTGCGGCACGCGAGAGCGACTGGCAGATTCTGCTCGCGATCTGCGGCTACCGCCTGCTGCTGGCGATCCTGCTGGTCGGCCTCTATTACAGCCGGGTGGCGCCCACGGCGCTGGGCAGCGCGCAGCCCTGGCTGTTTCAGCTGAGCAGCTTCTGTTATTTCGGCGCCGGCATCCTGACAACGCTGGCCATGCAATGGCGTGCCGCCGGCCTGATCGTGCACGCCAGCCTGCAATTCGCGGTCGACCTGGTCGGGCTGTCGCTGCTGCTGCTGAGCAGCGGCGGTATCGACAGCGGCCTGGGCGTCCTGCTGATCACGCCGACCATGGGCTATGCGCTGGTGCTGCCGGGGCGGCTCGCCCTGCTCACGGCCGCAGCGTCGACGCTCGCCCTGTTCAGCGAGGAAATCTACCGGCAACTGCGCACCGGCTGGAGCGCGGACGACTTCACCGGCATCGGCATACTCGGTGTGATCTTCTTCGCCACCGCCGCCGCCGCCAACCAGATGGCGGCCCGCGCGCGCAAGAGCGAGGCGCAGGCTGCCCGCGTCGGCAGCGAGCTGATCAATCTGTCGCGCATCAACGACAGCATCGTCGAATCGATGCGTACCGCGGTGATCGTGCTCGACAACCACCGTCGGATGCGTGCCCTGAACGGCGTTGCGCGGCGCCTGCTGCACCTGGACGAAGGCGCGGCCGATCCACCACGACTCGATCAGGTGCCCGAACTCGCACAGGCCGTGGCACTCTGGCGGGACGGCCTGCCCGGCGCCTATTCGCCGATCGTGCTCGGCAACGTCGAACTGATGCCGCGCTACACCCGACTGAGCACGGATGCCGCGGCGCCGCTGCTGGTCACGCTGGAAGACGCCGCGCAGATCCGCGCCGAGGCGCAGCGCTTGAAGCTGGCCGCGCTCGGTCGCCTGTCCGCGAGCATTGCCCACGAAATCCGCAACCCGCTGTCGGCGATCCAGCACGCCAGTCAGCTGCTCGGCGAAAGCCAGCGACTCGATGGCGAGGATCAGCGGCTGCTGGACATGATTCAGCGCCACGGCCGGCGCATCGAGCGCATCGTCAGCGATGTTCTCAATCTGTCGCGCCCGCGGGCGCGGCCACCGGGCACGCTCGCGCTGGGCGCGCATCTGCGCCACACCATGCAGCAGTACCGGGAGACGCACCCGCAGGCTTCGCGCAGGGTCGAGCCGCCGCGATCCGGTGGCGATCCTGCGGTGCGATTCGATCACGAACATCTGCGCCAGGTGCTGTTCAATCTTTGGGACAATGCCTTCGAGCATGGCGGCGCCACGGTTTCACAGGCCATCGGCGTCACCGACGGCGGTGCGCCGTTTCTCGAAATCCGCGACGACGGACCGGGCATCGCCGAGGACCGGCGCGAACAGATCTTCGAGCCGTTCTTCACCACCGCGCACGGCGGCACCGGACTCGGACTTTATCTCGCGCGCGAATTATGCGAATACAATCATGCGCGACTGATCTACCGCACCGCGCCGGAAGGCGGCGCCTGTTTCCGCATCATCTTCACCCGGGCCGGAGGAGCCAGCCCTTGAATCAAGCACTTGGCCTGATCGTCGATGACGAAGCCGACATCCGCGAACTGCTGGAAATCACGCTTTCGCGCATGGGCGTGCGCAGCGAGGCCGCGGCCAGCGTCGCCGAAGCCAAGGCGCAGCTTTCGCGTCACAGCTTCAGCCTGTGCATCACCGACATGCGTCTGCCGGACGGCAGCGGGCTCGACATCATCGGCCACATCCAGCGGCACAGCCCGCAAACGCCGGTCGCCGTCATCACCGCCTATGGCAATGCCGAAGCCGCGGTCGAAAGCCTCAAGGCCGGCGCCTTCGATTTCGTCTCCAAGCCGGTGGACCTCGCCACCGTGCGCAAGCTGTTCGACGCGGCGCTCAGACTCGGGAGCCCGCCGGCGACCGCCGGCAGCGCCGAACTGCTCGGAAACTCCGCGGTCGTGCAGGAGCTGCGCGCGCTGATCGCGCGCGTCGCGCGATCGCAGGCGCCGCTGCACATCACCGGCGAATCCGGCACCGGCAAGGAACTGGCCGCACGCATGATCCACCAGCGCAGCGCCCGCGCCAGCGGCCCGTTCGTGCCGGTGAACTGTGGCGCCATTCCCGGCGAATTGATGGAGAGCGAATTTTTCGGGCATGTCAAAGGCAGCTTCACCGGCGCCACACGCGACAAGACCGGACTGTTCCAGAGCGCCGAAGGCGGCACCCTGTTTCTGGACGAGCTTGCCGATCTTCCGCTGCACATGCAGGTGAAGCTGCTGCGCGCCGTGCAGGAACGCGCGGTGCGCCCGGTGGGCGCCGAACTGGAGATTCCGGTCAACGTGCGCATCATTTCCGCCACGCACAAGAACCTCGCGGAACTGGTCCGCGACGGCGATTTCCGGCAGGACCTGTACTATCGGCTCAATGTCATCGAAGTGCGCATGGCGCCGCTGCGCGAACTCGGCGACGACATCCCGGTACTGGCCCAGCACATCCTGCAGCGCCTGTCCGCCGAGGCCGGATTCGAGACAGCCCCCGCGATCGACACTGCGGCCATGCAGCGCCTGCGCCTCTACGACTTCCCCGGCAATGTCCGGGAGCTGGAAAACATCCTCGAACGGGCCGTGACTCTGTGCGACGGACAGACCATCACGGTCGAAGACCTCGCCTTGCGCGACGATCCCATTCTGACGCCGCGGGATGCGGCGCCCGGCAAAGCCTCGCTGCCCGAGCACATGCAGGACATGGAGCGGCAGGCGATTCGCGAAGCGCTGGAGAAGGCGCGCTACAACAAGACGCGCGCAGCACAGTTGCTGGGCATGTCGTTTCGCGCCTTGCGCTACAAGATCAAGAAACTCGACATCGACTAGGGCCTGCCGGAACCACGGACTTTCGATCGACGGGACCCGGCGCCAAGGCCGGCCACCGGGGCCGACGCTCAGAAGTCGATCTCCACCGCGTCACACAGCCAGTCGACCAATGCAGCCACTTGATCGAATGCGGTGATGACCGTGCGAGCGAACTGATCGGACACGACCTCATCGTCGGAAAGTCGCCGTGACAGCACGAAATCCTTGCGCTTGAGATGCTCGATCAGTTCGTGGTCGGGTTCATAGCCACGCGGTGCGCGCTGCAGTGATTCTCCGCCCCAGGCGAAGCCCCGCTTCTGCGCCTGTGTGCACAAGGCCTTCCAGCTCGCGGGATTGGCGATCAGGTAGTCGCGGATCCTGCGCAGTGCCGCCGTCTGCGGGTGCCACAGACCGCCGCCGACGAAGCTGTTGCCGGGTTCGATGTGCAGGTAGAACAGCGGCGCATCGCCATCACGGCCGCGTTCGTGAAAAAAGCGCAGACCGATCCAGGTCTTGTACGGCAGCTTGTTGTTCGAAAAACGGGTGTCGCGCTGAATTCGGAACAGGGAACCGCCCACGGCCTTGGGAACCGCGCGGAACTTCGGGCTGATCGCGGCCAGCGGTTCGGCGAGGTCGGTGATCAGCGCGAGCGCCGGCCGGCGCACGGACGCCTCATAGCCTGCCTTGTTCGCCGTGAACCACTCGCGATTGTTGTTGCGCGAAAGCTGTTGCAGAAACTTGAAAGTGGCACCGTCGAAGTACCGATCCGCCTGCGACTTGCTCATCTGCTTGCTAAACCTGAATCACGCGTCGCGTGATGCCAAGCTCCCCTCGCCCGCGTGCGGGAGAGGGGGGACCGCTCGCGAATGCGAGCGGTGGGTGAGGGGAACGGCCATGCCGCAGCAGATTCATTCTGCGGGCTGCGCTTGCGGCATGGCCGTTATCTGCTTGCTCATCTGCGCGGATGTTCCATGTTGCCAATCCAGCGATGCAGCACTGGGCGCAGGGGCTGCAGTTCTCCGTCCTGCTCGATCCGCGCATCCTCGTAGCCCGGCAACGCACAATGTTCCACGAAGTCCGAAGCCAGGGAGCAGCGCGTACCGGAACGCTGCCAACGCTGCGTCCAGACCTCGGCCAGCGCCGGGCCGGACAGGCTTTTGCCGTCGACACGAATGCTGCCGTCCGGCAGTTCGCGCACATGCTCGATCAGCCGCTGAATCTGCGGGTCGTCGGAAATCAGCGGCGGCGAGGGATTGGCGGCAGCCGGCGGCGGCGCGGCAGCCCGAGCCTGCGCTGCGGCCGTCTGCGGGCTCGGGCTCGGCACCGCGCGCGGCGCCGCGGGGGCCTGGGCGGCTGGCGGCGCGGCGCGCGCGGACTCCTGCTTTTGCGCAAGGCGCTGTTGCCGCGCATCCTCGGCCAGTAGGGCCTCCGCTGCTTCGGTGGCCTTGCGCGAATCCAGGCCCACGATGTCAGCGGATGCGGACGGCGCGGCCGAGCCCGCGGACAACGGCGCCGAACCCATCGCAGCGTCGGAATCGGCACTGAGGTCCGCCGCCGGTGTCTGCAGCAGCTTCCAGCCGAGGCCCAGCCCGAGCAGCATCGTCGCGGCCACGGCCAGGGCCGGCTGCCAACGGCGCCGCCGCAGTCTGGGTGTGCCGGCCTTCGTCGCCGCGGCGGCCTTGGCGAATATCGCTTCGTCATGCCCGGTGGGACGCGCGACCCGCGCCTGCGCGTAGAGACGCGACAGCGCATGGCGACCGTCCAGGTAGTCATCCAGTTCGCGATCGGGATCGCGCTCATTCGAGGCAGTCATGCAAGGCCTCCTTCAGCCTGGCCAGCGCGTAGCGCAGCCGGCTCTTGACGGTTTCGCGGCCCACGCTTTGCAGCCCCGCGATCTGCTCCAGCGTCAGTTCGCCCTCTTCGCGCAGCACGATCAGCTCGCGCTGCGCCAGCGGCAGGGCAGCGAGTTCGACCTGCAGACGGTCCACGCAATCCTCGGCGGCGGCGCGACGTTCGGGGGAAGCCGCGGGATCGGCCTGCTCGTCGAGCAGCGCTTCGCTGCTGGTGCGCCTCGCCTGTGTGCGCCAGTGGTCGACCATGCGGTTGTGGGCTATGCGGTACAGCCAGGTCTTGAATCCGGCCGTTTGTGCGTAGCGCTGCCGCGCTTCGATGACGCGCATCCACACGTCCTGCGCGAACTCGGCGGCATTCGCCGGCGAACCGCTGGCACGCAGGCAGTAGCGGTACACCGGATCGGCGTGGCGCAGGTAGAGGCGCCGGAACGCGGTAGCGTCGCCGGCGCCATAGGCCAGCATCAGGGCTTCGTCAGTGTCCGCTTGCGACATCCGTTCCGGTCGTGTGCTGCGCCAGAGACTGCGCCAGATCGATCAGTTTAAGCAGTTCCGCGCGATCGCCATACGGGTCCGCGCCGCGACTGTGCGCGGCCAGCGCGCGAATCTCCGGGTAACCGTAGCTCCCAAGATACTTGCCGCCACGCAGCGACTGCCCGAAGGCCGCGATGGACGCTGCCCAGCGTGTCGATTCACTGGCCTGCCCGAAATCGGCCAGCACCTCGCCGTGAGCGACCGGACGTTCGATCAGCTTCGAGACGTCGCCGTCCGGCGTCTTGTAGCGCAGGCGCAGCAGCGCCAGTTCCCCGCCATGGGACAGGGGCCGCGAATCCGGCTGGTAGCGCAGCGGCGCGAGCCGCTGCCCGCCCGAACCGACCAGGGCGATCTCATAAAGCGCGGTGACGCTGTGGCCGGCGCCGATTTCGCCGGCATCCACCTTGTCATTCGCGAAATCCTCGCGAGCCAGCGCCCGGTTCTCGTAGCCGATCAGCCGGTACTCGGCGACCAGGGCCGGATTGAATTCGACCTGGACCTTCACGTCCTTGGCGATGGTGCGCAGCGTGGCCGCGCGATTGCGCACGAACAGCTTCTGCGCCTCCATCAGCGTGTCGATGTAGCCGTAGCTGCCGTTGCCGGCATCGGCGAGCTGCTCCATCAGATGATCGTTATAGTTGCCCTGCCCGAAACCGAAGGTGGACAGCGCCACGCCACCGGCGCGCTCGCGTTCCACCAGGTCCTTGAGCTGCTCGAAATCGACGGTGCCCACATTGAAGTCACCGTCGGTGCACAGCAGGATGCGGTTGATGCCGTCGCTGATCCTGGCCTGATGCGCGGCGTCGTAGGCGCGGCGGATGCCGTCGCCGCCATTGGTCGAGCCGCCGGCGACCAGATCGTCGATCGCCGCGAGAATCGTCGCGCGCTGGTCACCCGCGGTCGGCTCCAGCACGGTGCGCACGCCCGAGGCATAGCTGATCAGGCTGATGCGGTCCTTGGCGCGCAGTTGCCCGACCAGCAGGCGCAGCGAGGATTGCAGCAGCGGCAGCTTGTCCTGCGCCTGCATCGAGCCCGAGACGTCGACCAGGAACACCAGATTCGACGGCGGCAGCGGCCCTTGGGGCCGCCAGCCCTGAATGCCGACCCGCAGCAGCAGCGTCTTCGCGTTCCACGGCGTCGGCGCGACCTCGGTCTGCACCGAGAACGGCGTGCTCGGCGCGGTTCCGCCGGGGGCCGGATAGGCGTAGTCGAAGGCGTTGATGAATTCCTCGATGCGCACCGCATCTTCCGGCGGCAGACGTCCCTGCTGCAGGAAGCGCCGCAGATTGGCGTAGCTGCCGGTATCCACGTCGACCGAAAAGGTGGACACCGGGTCTTCACCGACGGCGTGCACCGGGTTCTGCGCCAGATGGGCGTAGCGCTCGCGCTGTACCGGGCTCATCGGCGGCAAGGGCCGCGGGCTCGGCAGGACCGACGCCGGCGCCATCATCGGCGAGCGCACCGCGTACTTCTGCTGGGCACCGCCGGCCTGGGCCTGCTCCATCGTGATCTGAGCAGCAGCGTCGGCAGCTTCGGGATGCGCGCGGGGCGCGGCCGGCGCCGCCGGCGCCGTCTGTGTCTTTGCAGTCCGCTCCGGCTCACGCGGCGTGCCGCAGGCGGCCGCCAGTACGATGGCGGCCAGTCCGGCCGCGACAAGAATCGAGCGCATAGCAACAACTCCGTTGTTCAGGTGGTGTTCCTGTAAACGCAGGGTCGCGGTGATTGGGGTTATGCCAAGCGAAAAAAGATCGGAAACGCTCAGGCGGTCTGCGCGCGCCGCCGGTAAAGACACCAAAACAGCACGACATGACTCGGCGCCAGCAACAAGGCCCATTTCAGGTTCTGCTGCGGCGCCAGCGGCGTGGCCGCAAGCACCACGACCAACAGCGCCGCAAGGCCCAGCAGACCGCCGAGCCGGTAGGTGCGACTGGACGGATGCCAGCCTGAGAAACCGGCGCGGACCCAGGTTGGCAACAGCATCAGGGCCAGCGGGTTCAACAGCAGCAGATTGAGGTTGTGCCAGGTCGGCCAGTGGTCGGTCAGCAGCCAGAACGCCAGCAGCGCCAGTCCGGCCAGCCCGGTGATCAGCGAGTACGTATTCGCCAGTACCGAAAACGCCACACGCGCTGGCCTGCGGCTGCGCAGGAAGCTCAGAGCCAGCGCCGGCGCGGCGAACAGCAGGCCGGCCAATGCGAACGGCAGGCGCAGATCCGGCGGCGTGGCTGAGTCGATGTCCGCTCGCTGCGGCAGCACAGACACCTCCTCCGCCACCAGCGGACGGGTTCCGCCCTGGCCGTCGTCGATCTGCACGCCACGCAGGGCCTGCATCAGCTTCATCGGGACGAAGGCCTCTTCCCAGACCTTGATCGGTACATCGGCGGCCGGGCCCAGCGCCACGTCCATGCCCAGCATCAGCCAGGATTCGGCTGCCGTCAGGCTGGTGACCTCGCGGCGATACGTAGTGCCGGCCGGCAGGGCTTCCAGCTGGCTGCGCAGCGCGCCGTCGAGCACCGAATCGATGGCATCGCGAACCTTGGTCGAACAGTTCGCGATGAAATAGTCGTAGTGGTATTCGACATTCTCGGGGCGCAGGTTCCACTTGAGGAAATCGCGCAGCTCGCGGGCCTGTCCGGGCGTGAGCGCGAGCTTCTGCTGCACCGCCCAGCGTCCCTCGTAGGCGTACGGCAGCAAGGCGCGGCTGTAGGGTTCCTCGGCGACGCGATACATCATCTTGCCGCGCGCGAAATTCAGAAAGAAGTTCTTCTGATTGAAGTCGAAAATGCCGTAGTTGTAGACGGTGGCCGCGTCGCGCGAGCGTTCACGTACCAGTAGCGCATTGTGGCCGAAGCGCTCCCAGTAGATTTCACCGGGGCCGAAGGTGATCAGGCTGATTTCCGGATTGGCGTCCGGCCGCGCGGTTTGCGCAGACGCGTCCAGCGCGCTCAGGCCCAAGGCGAGCGCGACGAACAACCGCAACAGCGATCGAGTCCCGAAAGTCAGAACATTCCCCGGAGTTGAAGACAGGCGGTCACGCGTCCCAGCGTGCCATCCCACTAGTTTAATCACCGCTCGTGAAAGCCGTGTACCGACTCGGCTATTCCGCCGCCAGGGTGACCTGGAGCAGATGCACGCGACGACTGTCCGCGCGCTGCACATTGAATTGGAATTTCCCGAGTTTGACGGCTTCGCCACGTCGCGGCATGTGGCCGAATCGATGAATCACCAGGCCGCCCACGGTATCGAATTCCTCATCCGAGAAATCGGTTTCGAAGTATTCGTTGAATTCCTCGATCGGCGTCAGACCGTTGACCAGAAAGCGCCGCTCGTCCTGCTTGAGGATCAGCGCGCCTTCGGATTCGTCGTATTCGTCATCGATATCGCCGACGATCTGCTCAATCACATCCTCGATCGTGACCAGACCGGCGACGCCGCCGTACTCGTCGACCACGATCGCCATGTGATTGCGGCTGCCGCGGAAGTCCTTGAGCAGCATGTTGACCCGTTTGGATTCGGGCACGAACGCCGCCGGTCTGACCAGCGATTCCAGACTGAACGCGGGCTGCGCCTCGGATTTCGAATAGCGCAGCAGATCCTTGGCCAGCAGGATGCCGGAGACCTGATCGCGCGAATCGCCGACCACCGGGAAACGCGAGTGACCGGACTCGACCACGGTGTCCAGAATCTTGTCCAGAGACCAGTCGCTCTCCACGACCACCATCTGTGCGCGCGGCACCATGATGTCGCGAACCTGGGTCTCGGCGGTTTCGAGCACGCCCTGGATCATCGAAACGGCATCGGCATCGAGCAGGTCCTGCTCCTGCGCCTCGGCCAGGACTTCGAGGAAGTCCGTCAGATTGCGCGGTCCGCCGGCCAGGCTCTTGCCCAGTCTGCGGAACCAGTTGCCCCCCCCGTTCTCGGGAGGGCGGCTACTATGATCGTCGCTCATTTCGCGTGTTGTAAGGGTCCGGGAAACCACAGGACGCAAGGATCGCGCATTCACGCGCTTCCATCACCTCGGCGTCCTGCTCCTCGATATGGTCGTAGCCTCGCAGATGCAAGACACCGTGCACCACCATGTGCGCCCAATGGGCTCGTTGCGGTTTGCCCTGCTCGGCCGCTTCGGCAGCCACCACAGGCGCGCAGATCACGATATCGCCCAGCATGCATTCCCCGGGAATCGGGCTTTCGGCCAGAAACGATAGCACGTTGGTGGGCTTATCCTTGCCGCGGTAATCGCGGTTGAGTTCGCGGCTCTCGTCGGCGTCGACCAGCCGCAGCGTGATCTCGCCGGCCGCGTCCTCGCGCGCGGCGGCGGCCCAGGCACGCAGGCTGGCCGGTGCGGGGACGCCGAGCGGCGCCACACGGCGCTGCACCACGATGTCCTCGATCAAGCGGCGCCACCCCGGCCGTTGCCCGGCCCTTCGGTCTGCGCGAGGTCGTGCTGCTCGTAGGCTTCGACGATGGCCTGCACCAGAGGGTGGCGCACCACGTCTTCCTTGCGGAAATACGTGAAGCTCACACCCGGCACCTTGTCGAGCACTTCGCTGGCGTGCTTGAGGCCGGAGCGAATGTGCTTGGGCAGGTCGATCTGGGTGGTGTCACCGTTGACCACGGCAACGCTGCCGAAACCGATACGCGTCAGAAACATCTTCATCTGCTCGACGCTGGTGTTCTGCGCCTCGTCAAGAATCACGAAGGATTCGTTGAGCGTGCGTCCGCGCATGAAAGCCAGCGGCGCGACCTCGATCACGGCGCGTTCGATCAGCCGCGCGACCCGCTCGAAGCCGATCATTTCGTAGAGCGCGTCATACAACGGTCGCAGATACGGGTCGACCTTCTGTGCCATGTCGCCGGGCAGGAAGCCGAGCTTCTCGCCGGCCTCCACGGCGGGACGCGTCAGCACGATGCGGCGCACACGGTCGCGTTCCAGCGCATTGACCGCGCTGGCCACGGCCAGGTAGGTCTTGCCGGTGCCGGCCGGGCCGATACCGAACGACAGGTCGTTTTCGGAAATCGCCTTGAGATACGCCTTCTGCTGCGGCGTACGGCCGCGCACCACGCCGCGCTTGGTGCGGATCACCACCTCGCCTTCAGCGCCGGGCACGGCCTCGGTCTTGCGCGCCTGCACGACCTCGCCGGCGGTCGCCTCGGACAACGCAAGATGCACGTGCTCGGTGGTCAGGGTGAGCTCGTCGTCGTCGCTCTGCTGGTAGAGCGCACGCAGTACGTCTTCGCCGCGCGTGATTTCCGTTTCCGGGCCGAGCAGGCGGAAGCGATTGCCGCGATTGCGGATTTCGATGCCGAGACGCAGTTCGATCTGGCGCAGATGTGCATCGAACGGGCCGGACAGATTCGAAAGACGCTGCGAATCGTCCGGCTCCAGCACCATGTCGAGGCTGCGCGGCTTCGTGGTGGCGGGACTCACGCGGCGACGCGCTCGTCAGCGAGGCGGCCACGCAGGGAGTTCGGCATGGCTTCGGTGATGACCACGTCGACGAAGCGGCCGATCAGGCTTTCCGGCCCGTCGAAATTGACCCAGCGGTTGTGCGAGGTGCGACCGGCGATCTGGCCGTTGCCGCGCCTGGACGGGCGCTCCACCAGCACCGACTGGGTCAGGCCGATCTGACGCTGGCAGAACGCATCCGACAGCTGGCGCACGCGCGCCTGCAGAATTTCCAGGCGACGCGCCTTGGTCGCAGCGGACACGCCGTCGTACAGATTGGCGGCCGGCGTACCGGGGCGCGGGCTGTAGACGAAGGAATAGGCGGCGTCGCAAGCCACTTCGCCGATCAGGTCCATGGTCTGCATGAAGTCCTCGTCGCTCTCGGTCGGAAAGCCGACGATGAAATCCGAGGACAGCGAGATATCGGGACGCGCCTCGCGAATCCGGCGAATCTTGTCGATATAGACCTCGCGCTTGTGATTGCGCTTCATCATGCCGAGGATGCGGTCCGAACCCGATTGCACCGGCAGGTGCAGGTAGCTGGCGAGCTTGGGCACCTCGGCGAAGGCCTCGATCAGGCTGTCCGAGAATTCCAGCGGATGCGAGGTCGTGAAGCGGATGCGTTCGAGGCCGTCGATGCGGTCCAGATAGCGGATCAGCAGGGCCAGATCGCAAACCTCCCCGCCCGGCGCGGCGCCACGATAGGCGTTGACGTTCTGGCCCAGCAGCGTGATTTCACGCACGCCCTGCTGCACCAGGCGCAGACATTCGACCAACACATCCTCCATCGGCCGCGAGACTTCTTCGCCGCGCGTATACGGCACCACGCAGAAGCTGCAGTACTTGGAGCAGCCTTCCATGATCGAGACGAAGGCCGTCGGGCCGTCGGCGCGCGGTTCCGGCAGGCGGTCGAACTTCTCGATCTCCGGAAAGCTGATGTCGACCGCAGTGCGGCCGTTGGCGCCGGCCTGGTCGATCAACTGCGGCAGCCGGTGCAGGGTCTGCGGCCCGAAGATCACGTCCACCAGCGGTTCGCGCTTCGCGATCGCCTCGCCTTCCTGGGAGGCGACACAGCCGCCGACGCCGATCAGTCGATCCGGCTTTCCGGCCTTCCATTCGCGCCAGCGGCCCAGCTCCGAAAACACCTTCTCCTGCGCCTTCTCGCGCACCGAGCAGGTGTTGAGCAGCAACAGATCCGCCTCCTCGGCGACCAGGGTGCGTTCGTAGCCATGCGATTTCGCGAGTACGTCGGCCATCTTGGCCGAGTCGTAGTCGTTCATCTGGCAGCCGAAAGTCTTGATGTACAGGCGCTTGGAGGACATCTGCGGTCTTGGCCGAAGGCGGCCGGAAAATCAGGGCCGATCAGTATAACGGAGCCGCCCGGCCGATTTGACGGCCGCAAGTTCCGGGTGGCGGCACGAGCACGAAGCGGCCAGCATGGGCGTCTGACTCGTCGGTACACCGAGATGGACACCTACACCCGCATCGCCCGCATCATCGAGTTTCTGGCCACGGATGAAGGCCGTACCGCACCGCTGCGCGTCGTGGCCGACCGGGCGGGACTCAGCCCCTTCCATTTCCAGCGCCTGTTCGTGGAATGGGTGGGCATCTCGCCCAAGGATTTTCAGCAGGCGCTGACGCTGGTGCAGGCCAAACAGCTGCTGGCGCAGCGCATCCCGGTGCTTGATGCGGCGATATCCAGCGGCCTGTCCGGTCCGTCGCGCATGCACGATCTATTCGTCGGGCTCGAAAGCATGACACCCGGCGAATACCGCGACGCCGCAGCCAGCCTGCACATCCGCTGGAGTTTCG
>Ga0207882_1000143_pt1 | contig 30601 bp, 26 predicted proteins | sample MalvirmetaMSP103_FD_184228 | JGI IMG/M metagenome (GOLD analysis project Ga0207882, IMG submission 184228) | Marine viral communities from the Deep Pacific Ocean - MSP-103 (SPAdes) | ecosystem: Environmental > Aquatic > Marine > Oceanic | place: Pacific Ocean | collected 2011-05-15 | reverse complement strand
CGCAGGAAGGCGCCGGTGAAACGGTCGGGGTGCTGATGCGGTCGCAAAAGGGCGGCGGCCATGACCGGCGCCAGCGTCAATGCGACGATGCTGGAGCATGCCACCGCGCCCGCCAGTGCCAGTGAGAATTCGCGGAACAGCCGGCCGACATTGCCTTGCAGGAACGCCAGCGGGGTGAATACGGCAATCAGCACCAGCGTGGTTGCGACGACCGCGAAGCCGACTTCGCGTGTGCCGCGATAGGCGGCAAGCAAGGGCGGCTCGCCCAGCTCGATGCGGCGGTGGATGTTCTCCACGACCACGATCGCGTCGTCCACCACCAGGCCGATCGCCAGTACCAGCGCCAGCATCGTCAGGATGTTGAGCGAAAAGCCCAGCGTGGTCAGCAGGATGAACGAGGCGATCAACGAGATCGGAACGGTAACGGCCGGGATCAGCGTGGCGCGCAGGTTGCCGAGGAACAGGAAGATTACGGCGATCACGATCAGGCCGGCTTCCACCAGGGTGTGGATCACGGCATTGAGCGAGGCCTCGATGAACAGCGAGTAGTCGGTATTCAGGGCCAGGCGCATGCCGTCCGGAAGATCGGCCGCCACGGTTGCCATTTCCGCCTTGACGGCGCGTGCGACGCTCAGGGTGTTGGCCTTGGATTGCTTGATGACGCCGAGGCCGATCGCTGGAACGCCGTTGGCGCGGAATTCGCTGCGCTGATCCTCGGCGCCGATCTCGACATCGGCGACATCGCCCAGGCGAATCGGATAACCGTCATCGCCACGACGGATCACCAGGGCCGCGAATTCCTGCGGTGTCGTGAACGGCCGTGCGGTGCGCAGGCTGAACTCACGGTCGCTGGATTCCAGGCGCCCGGCCGGCAGCTCCAGATTCTGTGCGCGCAGCGCGTCCTCGATATCGTTGGCGGTGAGGTTGCGCGCGGCCATGGCCTTGCGGTCCAGCCAGACGCGCATCGAGCGACGGCGTTCGCCGCCGATCCGGATTTGCGAAACGCCGTCGATCGAGCCGAGCCGGTCGATCAGGTAGCGATCGGCGTAGTCGGACATTTCCAGCGGCGACAGCCGGTCGCTGGACAGCACCATCCAGATGATCGGGCTGGCATCGGCATCGGCTTTCTCGACCTCGGGCGGGTCGGCTTCGTCCGGCAGGTTGTCGAGTACGCGCGAGACGCGGTCGCGCACGTCGTTGGCGGCGGCGTCGATGTCGCGCGACAGATTGAATTCGATCTGGATGCTGGAGCGCCCGTCACGGCTCGAGGATTCGATCGTGCGGATCCCCTCGACGCCGGCGATGCGGTCCTCGATCAGCTGGGTGATGCGGGTTTCGACGATGGCCGCCGCGGCGCCGGGATAGTTGGTATCCACCGAGACGATCGGCGGATCGATGTCCGGATATTCCCGGATCGTGATGCTGTTGATCGCGAACAGGCCGAAGACCACCAGCAGGGCATTGATGACGGTCGCGAAGACCGGGCGCTTGACCGAAATGTCCGAAAGCAGCATCGCCAGCCCTCAGCCGGTGCGCGCCGAGCGGTCCGCGCCGGACCTCTCGATTTCGCGGACTTCGCGTCCGGGACGCAGATTGGTCTGGCCCTCGACCACCACACGATCGCCGACCTCGAGGCCGGACAACACTTCCACGAAGCCACGCGTCCGCGTACCAATCTCGATGCGCAGGCGCTCGACCGTGTTGTCGTCGTCGATCCGCCACACGTACTGGTCGGCGTTCTCGGGAACCAGCGCGGCCTCGGCGACGAAGCGGGTGGTGCGTGGCGCCGCCTGGGTGGTGACGGTGAGCAGCATGCCGGGCTTGAGTTTGCCGTCCGGGTTGGCGATCAGCGCTTGCACGGTCACCGCGCGCGTGACCTCGTCGACGCGCGTGCCGATGGTCTCGATTTCACCGGCAAAGCTTTCTCCGCGATAGGCGGCACTTTCGACCGTGACCGCATTGCCGCGCTCCAACACCGAGAGCAGGGTCTCGGGTACCTGGAATTCTGCGCGCAGGGTCTGCGTGGCATCCAGGCTCACGATCGCCGTACCTGGCTGCACCAGTGTGCCGGGACTGACCTGTCGGAACCCCAGCACGCCCGAAAACGGCGCGCGGATGGTGCGTTGCGCCAGCAGCACGCGCGCCAGCTCCAGTTCCGCGCGTGAGGATTTGACGACTTCGGTCTGGGTGTCGAAATCGTCCTTGGAGACGAGCCCGCGACCACTGAGCTCCTGCAGCCGCTTGAGGCGCGTCTCGGCCTGGTCGGTGCTGGACTGGGCCGATTGCAGCGCGGCCCGTTCCTCATCGTCCTCGAGCTGCACCAGTGGATCCTCCGCTTTGACGGGCGAACCCTGATCAAAAAAGATCCGCCGCACCCGCCCTGAAACGCGCGAGGTCACCAGCACCGATTCCAGCGAGCGCGCGGTGCCGATGGCTTCTATCGGTTGGGCGAACTCGCGTTCCTCGACGGTTGTCGCCACCACGGGGGCGGTGGCCGGAGGCGCCTGGCCGCGATCGGCAGCGCCGTCTGAGGTCTGCTCGCAGGCACACAGCAAGACGGCAAGAAATGCCAGGGCGAGACGCGTGGGCATCATCCGGTCTAGATCCTTGATCGGGGAGGGTGAGACAGATGGGGAAGCAAGGCGGTCGCTGAACGGCAATTTTAGCGAGCCACGGGGAATCGTCGAGCCGATGCGTTCGATTGTACCGGTTCGGGTCTGACTACTCCTTCCGGCTGAAGCCGCCGAAGCGCGCGATCGGGAAACTGAGGCAACCGAGTTCTCGCTGGAAGTGAAACGATGACTGCTGTCGCGCCCCCATATGTACCCGCCCATGGTCTGCTCAGGGACCGATCGGTCCTTGTGACGGCGGCGGCCGGAGGCGGTATCGGCTTCGCGACCGCGCAGCGTTGCCTGGAGGAGGGCTGCCGAGGCGTGGTCATCGCCGATATTCATCCGCGCCGGCTCGAGGTAGCGCTCACCGCCTTGCGCGAGGCGCATCCGGATCGATCGGTCTTCGCCTTGCAGGCCGATGTGACGGTCGAGGACCAGGTTCAGGCGCTGGTCGAATTCGCGGAAGCCGAACTCGGCGGCGTCGACATTCTGATCAACAACGCCGGTCTCGGCGGCAGCCGGCGCGTGGTCGACATGAGCGATGAGGAATGGCTCAAGGTCATCGACGTGACGCTCAACGGCACGTTCCGGATGACGCGGGCCATGCTCAGAAAGATGCAGCCGCGTGGACGCGGCGCGATCGTCAACAACGCCTCGGTTCTGGGCTGGCGTGCGCAGAAGGAGCAAGCGCACTACGCCGCGGCCAAGGCCGGCGTGATGGCGCTGACGCGCTGCAGCGCACTGGAAGCGGCCGATTCCGGCGTTCGCGTCAACGCAGTGTCGCCTTCGATCGCGTTTCACGACCATTTGCGCAAGACCGCGCCCGAGGCGCTGCTGCAGCAACTCGCGAGTCGCGAGGCCTTCGGGCGTGCGGCGGAGGTCTGGGAAATCGCCAACGTCATCGTCTTTCTCGCATCGGACTACGCGTCCTATCTGGTCGGCGAGGTCGTTTCGGCGTCCAGCCAACACCCTTGAGGTCTGCCCGATGGTCCAAGTCTTCGACTCCCCGCACGCCCTGCTCGATCAATCCGGCCGAACGCTGGGCGAAACCGATTGGATGACGGTGACACAACAACGCGTCAATCAGTTCGCCGATGCGACCGGTGATCATCAGTGGATTCATGTGGATGAGGCGCGCGCGCGGTCTGGACCGTTCGGCGTCTGCATTGCCCACGGCTATTTGACACTCTCCCTGCTCAGTTTGTTCCTTCCGCAGTTGATCGATGTCCGTTGCCGCATGGGTGTGAACTATGGTTGCGATCGGGTGCGCTTCCCGGCACCGGTTCCGGTCGGATCGAGAATACGGGGGCGCGGCGAGGTCTTGGGGGTCGAGCCGGTGTCGGGCGGTGTGCAGGCCAGGATTCGTATCACGGTTGAAATCGAGGATGGCGCGAAGCCGGCGTGCATCGCGGACAGCATCAGCCGCTACTACGTTTGAGGGTGTCGCCGGACCGTCCCTGGCTGGAGTCTAGAGGTTCGGATACCCGCCACGAGCCCGCATGAGCACGCCCGCCATTTCAACACGGCCACGCCGCCGAAATCCCGAGGAGGCACGGCGATGAATCGTGCCGTGATCGTGTCGGTGGCGCGTACCGCGATCGGCAAGGCCTATCGCGGCGCCTTCAACGACACCGAGGCACCGGTGCTTGGCGGACAGGTCATCCGCGCCTGTATCGAACGCGCCGGGATCGAACCCGAGGCGGTGGACGATGTGCTGATCGGCAGCGCCGCGCAGCAGGGCACCCAGGCCTACAACCTCGGACGCTTGTGCGTACTGACCGGCGGGCTGCCCGATTCGGTGCCCGGGATGACGCTGGACCGGCAGTGTTCCTCCGGTTTGATGAGCATCGCGCTGGCGGCGAAGACCATCATGGTTGGCGAACAGGACGTGGTCATCGCGGGCGGCGTGGAGTCGATTTCGCTGGTCCAGAACCGGCACAAGAACAGCTATCGCTTCCAGTCGGAGGCGGTGATCGCCGCCGAGCCGGCCGCCTACATCCCGATGATCGAAACCGCGGAGTTGGTGGCCGAACGCTACGCAATCTCGCGCGCCGCGCAGGACGAATACGCGCTGCGCAGCCAGCAGCGCACCGCGCAGGCGCAGGCGCAGGGGGCGTTCGAGCAGGAGATCGTGCCGGTCACGACCGACAAGCAGTTGTTCGAAGACGACGGCACCGCATCCGGCAAACAGACCGTGACGCTGAGTGCAGACGAGGGCAACCGCCCGCAGACCACGCTGGAGAGTCTCGGCAGCCTCAAGCCGGTGTGGAAGGACGGGCAGTGGGTGCGGCAGGGGCGGTTCATCACCGCCGGCAATGCCTCGCAGCTGTCCGATGGTGCGGCGGCCGCGCTGCTGATGAGCGAGACCGAAGCACAGCGACGCGGACTCCGGCCCTTCGGGATTTATCGAGGATGCACCGTCGCCGGTTGCCGGCCCGATGAAATGGGCATCGGTCCGGTCTTCGCGGTTCCGAAACTTCTGCGGAAGCAGGGGCTGAAGGTTTCGGATATCGGCCTGTGGGAGTTGAACGAGGCGTTCGCCTGCCAGGTGCTGTACTGCCGCGATCGCCTGGAGATTCCGGACGAACGGCTCAACGTCAACGGCGGCGCGATCGCCATCGGTCATCCGTTCGGCATGTCCGGTGCGCGCATGGTGATGCATGCGCTGATCGAGGGCCGTCGCCGCGGGCTGCGCTTTGTGGTGGTGACGATGTGTATCGGCGGCGGCATGGGGGCGGCTGCGCTATTCGAGATTCCGGCCTGAGGCCAAAACGAAAACAGCTGCGCGGTACGCCGCCGGCACCCTCCCCGCACGGATCGGGGCGTCGCAGAGTGAGGAGACCGTTTGTATGGCCACAGTGGCATCATCCCTGGTCAAGGCGCATCGCGTCGAACGCAGCGTTACCCGGGCCTGGCCGGCTTATCTGATCACGCTGCTGGTGGCGCTGGCGGCAGGCTATTCGTTCTCGCCGCGCCCCCTGCCGCCATTCGCCACGACGCAGGTGCATGCCGACGATCTGCTGGTGACCGGCGTCGCGGTCAGCGGCGAACGCCTGCTGGTGGCCGGCGAGCAGGGGCGCATCCTGTTCGCGGACGATGCCGAGGGACCGTGGCGTGCCGCCCGCGTGCAGCCGCAGCGCGGCTCGACACTGACGCAGCTTAAGTTCGTGACGCCCGACACCGCCATTGCGGTCGGCCATGACGGCTGGATCCTACGCAGCGAGGATGCGGGCCGTAGCTGGCGCGAAGTGCAGTTCAACCAGGGCATGACCGACCCGCTGCTGGCCATCGCCGGCCCCTATGACGGCAAGCTGTTCGCGATCGGCGGATTCGGTCTGTTCTACACCTCCGCTGACGAAGGCCGCAGCTGGACGCGCGAGGATCATCCGGTAATCGGCGACCACCATCTCAATGCCCTGCTGCGTGCGGACGACGGCTCGCTGCTGTTGGTCGGCGAACGCGGCTTTGTCGCGCAGTCGGCCGACAACGGACGCAGCTGGACGGTCCTCGACGAATTCTATCCGGGTTCATTTTTCGGAGCCCTGTCCTTGCCGTCCCACGAGTTGCTGGTGTTCGGCATGCGCGGCAACGTGTTTCGCAGCGCCGATTACGGCGAGACCTGGCACAAGGTCGCGGTGCCGACCGGCGTCTCGCTGTTCGGCGGCGCGGTGGTGCGCGACGGCCGCGTGCTGCTGGTCGGCGCTGGCGACACGGTGCTGGTCTCCAGCGATGGCGCGTGGCACTTCGAGCTGGCCGAGCGTGGTGACCGCCAGAGCCTGGCGGACATCGTGCCGCTGCCTGACGGCGGTTGGCTGATGGGAGGTGAGGCCGGAATCAAGCATCGCACTGCCACGGACGCGGCGCCTGGCGGGGGCGCCCCATGAATCGCTTCGACAATGGTGTGGCGCGCACAGCCGATGTCCTGATCCGGCATCGCAATGTGCTCGGCGTGATCTTTGCGCTGACCACCGTGTTCTTCGCCTGGAGCGCCAGCCAGGTTCGGCTGGACCCCGGATTCCTCAAGCTGCTGCCGGCCGACCATCCGTACATGCAGACGATGAACGACTACATCACGGAGTTCTCGGGCGCCAACACCATCCTCGTGAACCTGCGCTGGAAGGGCGAGGGCGACATCTACAACAAGGAATTCATGGAGGCGCTGCGCGGCGCCACCGACGATGTGTTCTTCATCCCCGGCATCAACCGTACCAAGGTGTCGTCGCTGTTCACGCCGGACGTGTACTACATCGAGATCACCGAATACGGATTCAACGGGGAACCGGTGGTGCCGGCTCAATACTCCGGCACACCCGAGCAGCTTGAAAAGGTGCGGAGCAACGTCGCGCATTCCGGGCAGATCGGCCAATTGGTGGCCAATGACCTGAACGGCGCGATGATTCGTGCCGACCTGCACGAATACGACCCGGAGGCCGGCAGCAAGGTCGACTACTGGGAGGTACAGCAGAAGCTCGAGGATATCCGTCACAAATACGAGAACGACGACATCGAGGTCAACATCATCGGGTTCTCGCGCCTGCTCGGCGATGTCATCAAGGGTCTGCTCTGGGTCTTCGCGTTCTTCGCGCTGGCGTTTCTGATCACGGTCGTATTGCTGCTCTGGTACACGCGCTCGTGGCGCATGACCGCCGCCGCCACCGTGGTGGCGATGCTGCCGGTGCTGTGGCTGATCGGTCTGCTGCCTTTGATCGGCTACGGCATCGACCCGATGTCGATTCTGGTGCCGTTCCTGATCTTTGCGATCGGGGTGTCGCACGCGGTGCAGATGACCGGAGCCTGGCGGCAGGAAATTCTGGACGGTGCGGATTCATGTGCCGCGGCGCGTGGCGCCTTCACCAAGCTGTTCATACCGGGCGCCGTGGCCCTGCTGACCGAGGCGCTGGGCTTCGGCGTGATCATGTTCATCAAGATTCCGATCGTCAACGAACTCGGCATCACCGCCTGTCTCGGCGTGCTGCTGATGATCATCACCAACAAGATGATCCTGCCGATCATCCTGTCCCACATGCAACTGGAGCAGGCCAGCCGGCGCTATGGCGAGCGCGGCGAAACCAAGCGCATCAACGTGATCGTGCGGATGGCCTCCTGGTGTGCGCAGCCGCGCGCCGCGATCGGCGTGTTCGTGGTCTGCGTCATCGCGCTCGGCATCACCTCGTGGCTGTCGCGCGGCCTGGTCATCGGCGACACCGGGCACGGCGCGCCGGAGCTGCGCCAGGACTCGCGATACAACCGGGACAGCCGACGCATCGCCGGCAGCTACGACATTGGCGTGGACATACTCAGCGTGATCGTCGAGGCCAAGAATTTCGAAGGTGACTCCTGCCTGCACTATCCGGTGATCAATCTGATCGACCGCTTCGAGCTGTACCTGCGCGGCGTGCAGGGCGTGCAGTCGGTGACCAGCGTGGCCAGCATCGGCAAGCTGGTGATCGGCGCCTTCAACGAAGGCAATCCACGCTGGCAGGCCCTGCCGCGCTCGCAGGTGGGTTTGTCGACCGGCTCCAAGGCCTTCGATCCGAAGCTGGGGCTCAATACCGAGGGCTGCAAGGCGATTCAGGTGCTGGTGTTCACCAAGAATCACGATGGGTCCACGATCGCGCATCTGATCAGCGAGATCAAACGATTCATCGATGACAATCCGGTCGACGGCGTGAAGATGCGGCTCGCCAGCGGCAACGTCGGCATCATGGCCGCCACCAATGAGGCCGTGTCAGCCGCGGAAGCCAAGATGCTGATGTCGATCTTCGGCGCGCTGCTGCTGTTCTGTCTGCTCACGTTCCGGTCCTGGACCGCGGCACTGTGCGTACTGGTGCCATTGACCATGGTCTGCGTGTTCTGCAATGCGCTGATGGCGGTACTCGGCATCGGCCTGAAGGTCGCGACGCTGCCGGTGATCGCACTCGGCGTCGGCGTTGGCGTCGACTACGGCATCTATCTGTTCGAGCGTATCCAGCATCATATGGGCGCTGACGGAGCTTCGTTTCGTGAAGCCTTCGAGCAGGCCATGCGCGAACGTGGTCGGGCCATCGTGTTCACCGCGGTGACGATGTCCGTTGGCGTTGCCACCTGGACCCTGTCCGCGCTCAAGTACCAGGCCGACATGGGTTTGCTGCTGGCCTTCATGTTCCTGGTCAACATGCTGGGTGCCGTGGTGCTGCTTCCGGCCTTGGGCGCCTGGTTCTACAAGCCGAATGCCGAGCGTGCCCGATTCCAGCGCCTCGGCGATATTCGATAGACGGCATCAGTTGTAGCGGCGGTCTCCTCCAGTAGCCGCTTTTCGCCCCGCCGTCGGCCACGTCGGCGGGGCTTTTCTTGTCCCCAAGCATTGGTTCGCGCAAAGGGGGGTCAAGGAAAGGCAAATGCGGAATCACCGTTTTCGAAATGCCGTCCTTGGCGAGCGTGCGCGAAAGCCGATTTTGCAGTCGGGTGCGGCCGCCGTTCGTCGTTTGCCGTCTACCGCCTGCCGTCATCTACTCCGCTTGGACGATGAGCCTGGGCGGCTTCCGTTCGATGGTGGTGATGGAACGCAGGCAGGGTTCCCGACAACAAGATCGAGAAGGGGGAGAAGCGATGACACAGTCGCGAAGCTGGGTGCAGCACGTCGGCGTACCGGTATCGACCGTGACGGCGCTGCTGGTCTGGGAGCCCGTGGCTTTCGCGGGATCGGCCGATCTGGGCAAGGACTTCACGCTCAATACCATCGCCAACTTTACCTATAGCGCGGCGATGCGGCTGGACGATCCGGCAGAGGCAATCACTGCCAACATCAATGGCGACGATGGCGATCGCAATTTCGAGCGGCATGCGTTGATCAACAACCGCATCGCCTTGCTTGGTGAGGCCGACCTGCGCCGACGCCGCAGCGGCGTGTTCGTCCGCGGCAGCATCTTCTATGACGATGCCTACCAAGGCGGCAACGACAATGACTCTCCGGATACCGTCAACAAGTCCGGGACCTACGACGAATTCTCGGACGCCGCCGAAGACCGGCTCGGCTACCGTGCGCGCCTGCTCGATGCCTACGCCTACACCGGCTTTTCGATCGGCGAGCTTGCGGTGGATCTGCGCGCCGGGCGCCAGGTCGTCTCCTGGGGCGAAAGCCTGTTCTTCCCGAATACCAGCGGCGCACAGGCGCCGGCGGATTCGACCAAGTCCAATGTACCGGGCACCGAGGTCAAGGACATTCTGTTGCCGACCGGACAGGTCTATCTGCAACTGGGTTTCACGCCCAGCTGGAGCGTGTCCGCTTACTGGCAGTGGGAGTGGGAACAGACCGAACTGACGCCGGCCGATGGCTATTTCAGCAGCTCCGACCTGGTCGGCCCCGGCGCCGAATTCCTGATACTGCAGAACCTGCCACTGCCACCTCCGTTGCCGAGCGGCTACAAGGTCCCGCGAGGCCCGGATATCGATCCGGGCGACAGCGGACAGTGGGGCATCTCGACCAAATTCATCGTGGGCGATGCGACCGAAATCAGCCTGCAGCACCTCGTCTATCACGACAAGGCGCCCGGCGTGATCACCAACACCGGCACCGTCACCTTCGAGCTTGAGGTCGCGCCCGGTGTCGTCGTGCCGATCCCGGTCGACGGCCTTCCGGCAAGCTATCAGCTTTATTATGCCGACGACATCAAGCTCAGCAGCGCGAGCGTCAATTCGGAACTGTTCGGCGCCGCCATCGGCGCAGAACTCAGCTATCGCGAAGACGCCTCGTTTCTGATCAACGCACCTTCGGCCACGCCTACCCGCGGCGACGCCTGGCAGGCGAATCTCAACCTCACCAAGCTGTTTCTGCCGACGCGCTGGTACGACACGCTGACGGTGCTCGGCGAGGTCGGCTGGGCGCGAATCGACGAGGTCGAGGCGATCGCAGTCGGCGATGTCGAGTACGACGAGGTCACCAATGGCCGCGAGGCCTATGCCTATCAACTGCTGGCGCAGCTCGGTTACAAGCAGGTGTTTCCCGGTTGGGACCTCACGCTGAGCTTTATTCATGCCAACGCCTTCGACGGCAAACCGGCGATCGCGGGATCGTTCGGGAGCCTGACCGGCGAGGGCGACGAGCGCTACACCTTCGGCCCCTCATTCAAATATCTGCAGAACCTCGAACTGGCACTGGCCTACAACGGCTATCACGGTAGCCCCGGCCCCGAGCATCCGCTGGCGGATCGCAGCTATCTCTCATTCAGCGCGAAGTACAGCTTTTGAGCGCGCGGAGAACGACAATGAACCACCTTTATCGAATCCTGCCCTGCCTAGGCTTGATCCTGACGCTCGGCTTGCCGGGCCCGTTGTCCGCCAAGGTCACTGAGGAACAAGCCAAGGCGCTGGGGACCACGCTGACGCGCGGGGGCGCTGAAGCGGGCGCCAACGCGGACGGTCGCATTCCCGCATTCGCCGGAAAGTGGCTGGGCATACCGCCGCAATTCAAGGACCGGTATGACGGCAGCTACAACCTCGACCCCTATGCCGACGAAAAGTCCCTGTTCGAAATCAGCGGGGCCAACTACAAGCAGTATGCCGATCAGCTGAGTGAAGGCCAGAAAGGACTGTTCGAAAAATATCCAGAGACCTATCGAATCGTGGTCTATCCGACGCATCGCGATTTCCGGCTGAGCGACCAGGCCTACGAGAACATCCGCCTCAACGCGCTCAATGCCGAACTCGACAACGACGGCCTGACACTCAAGGGCGCCTACGGCGGCACCGCGTTCCCGATGCCCAAGAACGGCGACGAACTGGTGTTCAGCCTGTTCACCGCCAATGCGCCGTGGTTCAGCGAAGCGCCGCAGATTTCTGCCTACGTCTTTTCCGGCGGAAACATCTCGTGGTCGGAGTTGGCGTTTCGCCTGTATGCGCCGTTCTTCAAAGGGGACGCGCGCGCGCAATGGACGTTTGACGACATCTACTCGTACAGCATCACCGAACAGATCCGCCCACCACGCGACAATGGCAAGATCAGCTTTACCAGCAACACCTTCGATTTCATCGGCGCGCCGCGCCAGGCCTGGCAGTACGATCCCGGCTCGCGGCGGCTGCGCAAGGCGCCAGACGTCGGCTTCGACTATCCGATGGACACCGGCCCTCGTGTGGTCGACGAGCAGAACGGCTTCAACGGTTCGCCCGAGCGTTTCACCTGGAAGCTGGTCGGCAAGCGCGAGATGTTCGTGCCGGCCAACAACTACAAATACGAGCAGCGCGGCCTGCCGTACGCCGAGATCACCAAGACCCGAGGTTTCCCGAATCCCGAGCTGTTGCGGCATGAACTGCGCCGGGTTTGGGTTCTGGAAGCCACGCTCAAGGATGGAATGCGTCACATCTATTCCAAGCGACGGCTCTACATCGACGAGGATTCTTGGTTCAAGGTGCTTGGCGAGACCTATGATCGTCGCGGCGAGCTTTGGCGGGTGTCGCAGGATGCGATGATCTACGCCTATGACTCGCAGACCCCGTTCAACAATGTTTCGTTCTACGAGGACCTCCAGGCCGGCTCCTACAGTGCCGAAAAGCTCAACAGCGAACTGGAGCACGGCGCATTCAACAATCACCGCGAGCCGCGGCCCAACGAGTTCACGCTGGATGGAGTCCGGCGCAGCGGGCGCTGAGCGGTCATGGCGCCCAAGCGCAACGGCGGAATTTTGGAAAATCGCCGCAGCGACTTCGATTCACCTCGAGTTCAGTCCACCTGGTTCAGTCTTCTGCGCAGTTTGCGGCCCGAGCGCAGTTTCAGCTGATACCATCGATCTTGCGCCGCCGGAACCAGAATTCACTTTTTCAAAGGGATATTTCGAGATGAACTACAAAGCTTTTACGCTGATCGCCGCTCTTGGTCTGGCCGCTCCGTTGATCGGTTGCGACGACGACTCGGATGCCGAAGACATGATGGAAGAAACTGCAGACAGCGTTGGCGATGCGGCTCATGATGCCGGTGATGCCATGGGCGACGCCGCCGAAGAAGCTGAAGATGAAATGGACGACGCCAAGAACTAAGGCGCCTCCAATGACTGGACGCCGACTGCACGATTGACGCGATCGGACATTTCCGGTGACGAAGTACAAGAAAGCCTCGCGCATGCGAGGCTTTTTTTATGCGTCGCCAATATGGAGGAGCCGGTTTTCCCGTCAGTTCGCGAAGTCGCCGAAATGACGGCTTCGGATTCGGAAGGTCACGTTCGTTCCCGGTGCCGGCCTGTTGCCGGGCTGCCCTGTGCCTCATCCGCTTGCAGTAGGAGCGCCTGGCGGCTTCGTGCCTATTGTCGCTATCGAATCCACATGAAGGCCGAGCTGTGGGATGTGTTCCGTCGCGACCCGACGCCGCAGCAGGGCATATTTGCCGCTTTGCCGTGGGCGCTCCTGGCGGAATCGATGTGCTTCTGGATACTCACCGGCACGCTGGAGCGCTTTCCGAAGTTATGCGTGATTCTGGTGGAGCCGGGACTGGGCTGGCTGCCGTGGTTCTTCGAATCCATGCTCGATCCGCGCATGGGGCTGCACTACTCCGGAGGTTTGACTCACCCATTTGCAGCAGGTTGCACCCCGATCCGTCCAGCTAGGCTGGGATTTACATCGGGGCCTGGCGCTGCGCTGCATTCGGTCAGCCGTGCGGCGGGTCTCCAAGACTCAGCAAGGAGAAGGTGCAGCCATGGCAGGAGTTCTCAAAGACATCCGCGTGCTCGATCTGTCCTGGGGGGTGGCCGGTCCGATGACGGCAATGCTGCTGGCGGACAACGGCGCCGAGGTGACCAAGATCGAACCGCCCGGTGGTGATCCGTTTCGCAGCCAGCTTGGCTACAAGGTCTGGAATCGCGGCAAGAAGAGCGCCGAACTGGATCTCAAGAATCCCGATGACAAGGCGAGCTTTCTGGCCCTGGCGAGTCAGGCCGATGTCGTCGTCGAAAGTTTCGCCCCCGGTGTGACGCAGCGCCTCGGCGTCGACTATGCGAGCCTCGCGGCCGTGAATCCACGCTTGGTCTACTGCTCGATCACCGGCTATGGGCGCGACAACAAGCATTCCGATCGTCCCGCGTACGATGCGCTGGTTGCCGCGCGTACGGGCCTGCATTGGGAACAGCGCGGCTGGCCGGAGGGCGCGCTCAATCACTTGCTGGGCCGTGAAGATCCGTTTGCGGACCTGGAGATTCCGGATGACTGGGTGCAGGGCGCGCCGCGTCCGGGCCCCTTGTTTCCGGCCTCGTACTGGCCTAGTCTCGGCGCGTTTTTCGCGGCCTCGGTCGGTATTTCCGCAGCGCTGCGCGCACGCGAAACCACGGGGCGAGGACAACTCGTGGAGACCTCGCTGCTGCAAGGGGCGATGGCAGGTGGCGCCGGGGTGTGGATGCGCGCCGAGAACATCGACGATCCGGGCTTCGATTCCTGGATACTGGGCTCGAAGTCGCCGAAGGGGCATTTCCGATGCTCCGATGGTCGGTGGATTCACAACTGGGTGCCGAATCCGCGGTTCATCATGACGGCGGCGGCGGGCGACAAGCTTGATGCGACACCGGACCTGACCGTGCAGAACGATCCGGATCGCTTCGGCACGGGGCCGGAAGAGCTGCTGGTAATGTCGCACTACCAGCCGATACTGGCCGAGGCGGTGGCCAGATTTCCCGCGGACGAATGGGTGGCAGCTTCCTGCAAGGCCGGGGTGACGATGCAGAACGTGCGCTCCGTGGAGGAATCGCTGGCCGATCCGGCGTTTCTGGCCGATGGTTGCGTGGTCGAGACCGAAGATCCCGAACTGGGGCGGATAAGAACGGTCGGCAACGCCTACAAAATGAGCCGCACCCAGGGCACGCCGGGCACGCATGCGCCGACGGCCGGCGAGCATACCGACAGCGTCAAGGCCGAGGCGGCGCGCATCATCGCACAGGGCAAGTCCACGACTTCGCCGGCGGGCACGGGCAAGCCGATGAAGGCGCCGCTGCAAGGCATCACCGTGCTGGACCTGGGTCTGGCCATCGCCGGGCCGTTCGGCACGCAGCTGCTGTCCGATCTGGGCGCCAACGTGATCAAGATCAATGGGCTCTACGACCTGTTCTGGCATCGCGTGCACATCGCCTACATGGCCAATCGCGGCAAGAAGAGCATCACCCTGAATCTCAAGGACCCGCGGGCGATGCAGGTCCTGCTGGAACTGGTGAAACAGGCTGATGTCGTGCATCACAACATGCGCTACGACGCGGCCGAGCGCCTCAAGATCGACTATGAGAGTCTCAAGAAGCTCAAGCCGGACCTGATCTATTGCCACACGCGTGGCTTCGAACGGGGCGAGCGCGCAGGCCTGCCCGGCAATGACCAGACCGGCGCCTGCCTGTCCGGCGTTCAATACGAGGACGGCGGCATGGCGCGCGGCGGCAAGCCGATCTGGGCACTGACCAGCTTCGGTGACACCGGCAACGGATTTCTGTCCGCGGTGGCGGTGATCAACGCGCTGTATCACCGTGACCGTACCGGGGAAGGGCAGTTCGTCGACACTTCGATCATTAATGCGGCCTTGCTCAATACCTCGTATGCCGTCGCCACGCCGGACGGCAAGGGCTTCGATCGTCCACGGATCGATGGTATGCAGACCGGCTTTTCAGCCGGACACCGCTTGTATGAAACGCAGCGCGGCTGGATTTGCGTCGTCGTCGCGAAGCCGACGCACTGGGATGCGCTGTTCGTGGTCACCGGAATGCCGGAATTGGCCAATGACCGACGCTTTGCCAGCGAGGCGGCGCGCCACGAGCACGATGCGGAGCTGGCGGCCGCGCTGAGCGCCCGTTTCAAGTCCGCGGATGCCCACACCTGGTTCGAGCGACTCGACGGCGCCGGTGTTCCGGTCGAAATCGTGTCCGAGGACTTCTCGCGCAAGCTGCATGACGACCCCGAATTTCAGCAACGCCGCTGGGTGGTGTCCTATCCGCATCCGGTGGTCGGCCGGCTGGATCAGATCGGCTTGTGCTGCAATCTGTCCGATACGCCAGGCGTGATTCAGGGGCGGCCCTTGCTGGTGGGCGAACATACCCAGGAGATCATGGCCGGTCTCGGTTATGACGATGCGCAGATCAGGGCGATGGAAGAGCAGTTCGCGGTGGGCTTTGTCGGCATGCCGCGCATGCCGCCGCGACCGGCCACGCCGCCGCCCAAGGGCGAAAAGCCGAGCATGGGCGCCAATCTCGCCTCCTTGGCGGAGGGACAGAGCAGCAAGTCCTCCTGAGTTCGCAGGCAGTTCTGGCTGGTGCGGTACCGGGCTCCGAGCAGGGCTGTCGACAGCCCTCTCGATTTCGATCAATAATATTACGATCGTAATCATAAATCACGCTGTCGCAGGGCAGCGTGAATTCGAGCCATGGGAATCGACATGCAGCAGAACCTGAGTCAAATGAGCGGGCTGCAACAGCTCCAGGCCTGGATCGCCAGTGGCGGTCGCCCGCCGATCGGCGATGCGCTGTTGTTCGATCTGATCGAGATCAGCGAGGGGCGCGCCGTGTTTCGTGGCGTGCCGGGGCAGCACGCCTACAATCCGATCGGCTCGATTCACGGCGGCTATGCCGCGACGCTGCTCGATTCGGCCTGCGGTTGTGCAGTGCATTCACGGTTGAGCGCTGCACAGGGATACACCACGCTGGAGCTCAAGGTGGCCTATCACCGTGGCATGACGCGCGATACCGGGCCGGTCACGGCCGAAGGGGTGGTACTCAGCATGGGGCGTCGTGTGGCATTCACCGAGGCCAAGCTGCTGGATGCGGACGGGCGGTTATGTGCTTCGGCGACTTCCACCTTGCTGGTGTTCGATCGCTGAGGGTACGCCGCGATTCGATGCGCCATTAAGACTCCAGCAGCGCCTGCTCGAATTGCGGCAGGCGATCCGCGCCGAACCAGGCTTCGCCGCGCCAGAACCAGTACGGAGACCCCGAAACGCCCCGTTGCGCGGCCTCGGCGATCGTGCGTTCCAGAGCGGCGCGCGCGCTGTCGCTGTCCATCGCCGGGCGTGCCCAGGACTCGCCGAGACCCAGTTCTGCGGTGATTTCCACCAGTTCCGGCTTGTTCCTGATATCGCGGTGCTGGACGAAGCCGGCCTCCAGCAAGCGCGCCGCGTAGAGCGTGGATAGCTGCGGCGCGTGGGCGTGCACGGCGTGCCAGGCCCGCGCTGCCGCGTGGCTGGAAAACGGAAATACGGGCGGCAGCTCGAACGGCAGCCCGTAGTGTCGCGCCGAGCGTTGCATGTCGTGGAGCATGTATTCACGTCGCGCCGGGTGCTCCATCGCAGCCGGCAGGCCCAGTGCGCGCAGCGTGGCCCACAACATGATCGGATGCAGGCACAGTGTCAGCCGATGTCGGTCCGCCAGGCGGCACAGCCGTCCGAACGCGAAATATGCGTACGGCGATGCGAAGTCAAAGTAAAGGTCCAGCTTGTCTTGCATTGGCGGCGCGCCCCATCGTCCCTGTCGTCGGCCACTGCGCAGCCTACAGCGATCGGGCGATCACTTCCTTCATGATTTCGTTGGTGCCGCCGTAAATGCGCTGCACGCGTGCGTCGGCGTACATGCGTGCGATCAGGTATTCGTTCATGTAGCCGTAGCCGCCGAACAGTTGCAGGCAATCGTCGATGACCTGCTGCTGCATGTCGGTACACCACAGCTTCGCCATCGAGGCGGTGACCGTGTCCAGACGTCCGGTGCTGACGTCCTCGATGCACTGGTCGATGAAGGCGCGTGCCACGCGCACGATCGTGGCGACCTCGGCGAGCTTGAACTTGGTGTTCTGGAAGTCGAACAGTGTCTTGCCGAAGGCCTTGCGTTCGTGCACGTAGGCGCGGGTCGCCTCAAGAGCGCCTTCCATCGCGGCGACGCCCGCGACCGCGACAACGGCGCGTTCGTAGGGCAGGTCGCTCATCAATTGGCTGAAGCCCTTGCCTTCGACGCCGCCGAGCAGGCAGTCCGCCGGGACGCGCACGTCGTCGAAGAACAGCTCGGCGGTGTCCTGCGCCTTCATGCCGATCTTGTCGAGCCGCCGCCCGACGCGGTAGCCCGGTAGATCCCGGGTCTCCACCATCAGGATCGAGGTGCCCTTGGCACCCTGGGCAGGGTCGGTCTTGACGACCACGGCCAGGATTTCGGCGAGGTAACCATTGCTGATGAAGATCTTGGAGCCATTGACGAGGTAGTGATCGCCGTCGCGTTGCGCGCGCGTGCGTACGCCCTGCAGGTCCGAGCCGGCTGCCGGTTCGCTCATCGCGATCGCGCCGACCCGTTCGCCGCGTGCCATGCGCGGCAGCCAGCGCCGCTTCTGCGCCTCGGTGCCGTGATTGAGAATGTAGTGGGCGCAGATTGTATGCACGCTCAGGCCGAAACCGCTGAGCCCTCGCCGCGACAACTCCTCGGTCATCACCGCTTCGTAGCGGAAGTCGCCACCGGCTCCGCCGTAGCTCTCGGGGATGTCCACGCAGAGCATTCCCTGAGCCCCGACCTGGCGCCAGATGTCGTGGCCGACATGGCCCTGGTGCCGCCAGCTCTCGTCCATCGGCACCATTTCTGCGTCCATGAATCGCGCGACCGCATCCCTGAAAGCGGCGGTTTCTTCGTCTTCCCAACGGCTCCGTGTCGTCATGCTCGTGAATGTCCGGGTTTGAAATTGGAAGTGGCATTCTGCCGCCGGCAGCGCCGCAAGTCGCCCTGCGTTCGGACGAAACCGGCTGGCAGGCGGCTCCTCAGCGTCGCCAAGGTCTGTCGAAAAGTACTTGCTTCGGATGAGGCACCGCTGCGACCCATTGGTGACCATGCCGGACGGTCTTTCCGAATTCGAACCCAGGGGTCCGACATGAGTTCCGTCATCGAGATGCGCGGCGCCGCCAGCGGTATTCGCGAGCAGTTCGACCAGATTGCCGCACTGGCTCCGGCAATTGCGCAGACCGCGGCTGCCGAGCGCATCGCGCGAATCCGCCGCCTGATGAAAGTGACACTGGCGCACCGGGCCGAAATCTACGAAGCGGTCAAACAGGAGCGCGGTCTGACGCCGCCGGATGTCGACGGCGAACTGGTGATGCTCAAATTCGAGGCCGACTTCATTGCGAAGCACCTCGAAACATGGATGTCGCCGAAACCGGCCGAACCCTCGCTGATGACGCTCGGCAAGAAGTGCTACCTGCGTTACGAAGCCAAGGGCATGGTGCTGGTGCTGCCGAGTTGGAACGCGCCGTATGTGATCGGCTTCCTGCCGGTGTTCGGCGCGATCGCGGCCGGCAATGCCGTCATCGTCAAACCGTCCGAACTGTCGCCGCAGTCCTCGGCACTGGTCGCGAAGATCGTGGCGGAGGCATTCCCGAATGGCGAGGTGTGCTGCATCGAAGGCGGCGCCGAGGCCGCGCAGGCGCTGCTGGCCTGTCCGTTCCATCATATTTTTTACATCGGCAACAATACGGTGGGCCGCATCGTGATGAAGGCGGCCGCGGACCACTTCGCCTCGGTAACGCTGGAGATGGGCGGCAAGAATCCGTCGATCATCACGCCGAGCGCCGATGTCGACGAGGCCGCAATGAAGACTGCCTGGGGGCGCATGTGCAATGCCGGGCAGGCCTGTATCGCGCCGGACTATCTGTTCGTCCACGAATCACTGCTGCCGCGCTTCACCGAGGCGCTGGTGCGTGAGATCACCACGATGTACAACCCCGACGGCAAGGGTTTCGAGAACAATCCCGAGTTCCCGCGCATCATCAACGGGCGACACTACGAACGCATCAAGGGTCTGATCGAAGACGCGCGCGCCAAGGGCGCCCGTTTCGCCATGGGCGGCGATACCCGTGCCGAAGACCGGTACATCTCTCCGACCGTGATCCTCGATGTCGGCGATGACATGAAGCTGATGCGCGAGGAAATCTTCGGGCCGGTGATCGCGATCAAGTCCTATCGGAATCGCGAGGACGTCACGCGGTACATCGCGGCCCGCGACAAGCCGCTTGCGCTTTATGTGTTCGGCAAGGATCGGAAGGACATCGATTACTTCATCGACCACACCACCTCCGGCAGTCTGGTGGTCAATCACAACGTGATTCAGTCCGGAACGAATCCGCACCTGCCGTTCGGTGGCGTCAACGCCAGCGGCATTGGCCGCATGGTCGGGTTCAACACCTTCGCCGAGTGCTCCAACGCACGCGCCATCGTCGAGGAAGGCCCGCCGCTGGGCGATCCCCGCATGATGTTTCCGCCACTGTCGGACAAGTACAAGAAGCAGCTTCAGTCGCTACTCGATCGCGAAGGGCCGATTCCCGACATCGTGGTCAAGGGCATCAGCGCGATGATCAAGCTGGGCTCGGTGTTTTCGCGCAAGCAATAAGCCTAGCCCAGACGTCCGGCGAGCCAGCTCCCCGCGAGCATCGCCGCCACGAAGGCGAATACCGGTCCGGCGCCGGTTACCAGTGCGGCCAGTGCCGGTCCGGGGCAGAAGCCGCCGATGCCCCAGCCGATACCGAACAGGATCGCGCCCGCGATGAGCCTGAAGTCGATGTCGCGGCGCTCCGGGAGATGGAAACGGCTGTCCAGCACCGGAGCCGGCCGCTTCATCAGCCAGCGAAACGCCGGTAGACAGACCAGCAGTGCGCCGCCCATCACCAGCGCCAGCGTGGGATCCCAATCGCCGGTCACGTCCAGGAAGTTCAATACCTTGGCCGGCCGGATCATGCCGGACACGGAGAGCCCCATTCCGAACAGCAGTCCGGCCAGCAAGGCCGCGCCGTTGCGCTTGTGTGCGGCTGTCATGAGGAAATTCCGTGCCTGATGACGAAGACAGTCAGCGCCGCGCTCAGCATGAAGACTCCTGTCGCCACGAACGAACGCGGCGACAGGCGCGCGATACCGCAGACGCCGTGCCCGGAGGTGCAGCCGGAACCGAGCCGCGTGCCGAACCCGACCAGCAGGCCGGCCACGATCATCCAGGGCCAGGCCAGCGGCAGTTCGAGCTGCCACTGAGCATTCAGTGCCGCGAATGCCAACGCCCCCAGGAATAGTCCGGCCAGAAAACTGAGCCGCCAGGCAGGGGCCGTGGCGCGCGGCGGCAGCAACCCGCCGATGATTCCGGAAATTCCGGCGATCCGTCCGTTGAGGCCAAGCAACAGCACGGCGGCGAGCCCGATCATCAGGCCTCCGGCAAGGCCGGAGATGGGAGTGAATTCAGTCATCAGTATGCCCTTTGTACATATACCCCTATGGGTATAATATACGAATTATTGGCCGAGGCGATGCGCACCCCGCGACGCAGGTGAAATCAAATGGCCGGATTGGAGCAGCTGGTGATTGACTGGGACGAAAAACGCGATGCGATGGTTTCCCGACTCAAACGGATCGAGGGCCAGATGCGTGGCCTGCAACGGATGGTCGGCGATGGCGAGGACTGCGAGAAGATCGCGCACCAGATGTCAGCGGCGCGCCGGGCGATGGACAAGGCTTTCTTCGAGTTGATGGCCTGTGCGGTCACTCAGGAAGTGGAGCGCCACCAGGCGTTGACGCCCGCGCTCGAGAACGGTGTGAACGATGTCGCGAGGATACTCACGAAATATGGTTGAGGCGCTTCGCCAAGGCGCTGCGGCGGCGGCTGACACCAACAATCTGATTTCAGGAGCAACATGATATTCCGACAATTCTTTGACTCTGAATCAAGCACCTATACTTATCTTCTGGCGTCCGCCGTCGGGCGCGAAGCGCTGATCATCGATCCGGTCAAAGAGCGGCTTGCACACTACTTGCAGGCGATCGAGGACCTCGACCTGAAGCTCGTCAAGGCGATTGATACCCACACGCATGCCGACCACGTGACGGCGCTGGGCGATCTGAGAGAGAGCCTGGGCTGCGTCACCGTCATGGGCGAATACACCAAGGCCGAGTGCGTCTCGATGCACGTGACCGAAGGCGAGATCGTGGACGTCGATGGTCTGCGCCTGCAAGCGCTGTATACGCCCGGGCATACCAACGAATCCTTCAGCTTCGTGCTCAAGCCGCAGTCCCCCGAGGCGGTCTTCACCGGAGACGTCCTGCTGATCCGCGGCACCGGGCGGACCGATTTTCAGGGCGGCAGCGCCGACCGGAGCTGGGATTCCATCGTCAACAAACTGTTCGTGCTGCCGGACGAAACTACGCTCTATCCTGCGCATGACTACAAGGGCTGGACGGCGTCTTCGATCGGTGAGGAGAAGCGCCACAATCCGCGCCTGGCTGGCAAGTCCCGGGACGAGTACGTCCAGATCATGGAAAACCTGAACCTGCCGAACCCGAAAATGATGGACGTGGCGGTTCCGGCCAACCTCGCCTGCGGGCAGGAATAGCCGCGTGTTGTTGGCCGCTGCGCTCGGGGCCCTGGTCGGCTTTGTTCTGGCGCTGACCGGTGCCGGTGGCGCCATCATCGCCGTACCCTTGCTGGTTTTCGGGTTCGATCTGGACCTTGCCCAGGCTGCGCCGATCGCGCTGCTGGCGGTCGCCGCTTCGGCGGCGCTCGGCGCCCTGCTCGGACTGCGCGCAGGTATCGTGCGTTATCGGGCGGCGATTCTGATGTCGGTGGTCGGGAGCTTGCTCACACCGCTGGGTGTGCTGCTGGCGCATCGCCTGCCCGAGCATTGGCTGAGTCTGGTGTTTGCACTGGTGCTGATCTTCGTCGCGCAGCGGATGTTCCTGCAGGCGCGTGGCGAGCTTCGCGGCGTGCCGCCGATCACCACAAGGCCGGGTACGGCGGCCTGCAAACTCAACCAGGACAGCGGCCGCTTTCAGTGGACTGCTCCGTGCGCGCGTGCCTTGGCTCAGGCTGGCGCTGCCACCGGTTTGCTTTCGGGTTTGCTGGGCGTGGGTGGCGGATTCGTCATCGTGCCGGCGTTGCGCCGTTCAAGCGACCTTCCGATGAACTCGATCGTCGCCACGTCCTTGCTTGTGGTGGCGATCGTATCCAGCAGTGCGGTGCTCAGCGCGGTCGCGGCCGGCAGGCTGGAAACCGCGGTAGCAGCGCCATTTGCGGCGGGCGCCGCGCTGGCCATGCTGACTGGAAGACTCGTCGCCGGCCGCATCGCGGGGCCGCGATTGCAACAGGGGTTTTCAGTGGCGGCAGGTCTTGTGGCAATCCTGATGATCGGCAGCTTGGTTGTCTGAGCGTCCGGCTTCAGTGGTTCAGCGTCGATGCAAAGAAATCCCAGACGATCTCGCCACTATCCACGGTCAGATTAGTCCCGCCCAGGCGTCGCTCGATCATCGGCATGCGAATCGCCAGCCCTGGCCAGACGTGGCCGGCGCCGTGTATGACGTACTGAACGCTGCGGTTGCCGCCCGTGCATTTTTCGCGTGTGCGCGTCTCCACGCGTGTATCGCCGCTGCCGGTAACGGTGCGGGTGTCGACGCTTTCAGAGCAGCCGGCGTGGTCCGCCCAGAAATCGAACGTGGCCTCCGCGGACAGCAGCGCCGGTTGTGCGACGCCGTTTTCGAGCTTGCCGGCGGCCTGTCCGCCGTACGGGATGATTGGATCGTCGGTGCCGTTGATCGCCAGCCAGGGCGGGGATTTGGACGGCCGGCACTGTGCGGCGAGTGTGCTCGGCAGATTGGAGATGACGCTGGCGGCGGCGCGGAGCCGCTGCGCGGATTGGCAGGCGTAGTACATCGTCATGAAGCCGCCGTTGGAGACGCCAACCATGAAGATGGCCGAGGCGTCGCCGTGGTCGCGGCGCAGCACATCGTCGATCACCGCGTTGAGAAAGGCGACGTCGTCGGCATTCGAGGCATCCCCGGCGAGGGTGACACCGCGCCCGTCGTTCCAGTGTTTGTTGACGCCCTGCGGCGCAACCATGAGATATCCCTCTTCACGGGCCAGGCTCGGCAGGCTGGTCTGCTCCCAGGTTTCGCGCGCCGTTTGCGTTCCGCCGTGCAACAGCACCACGACCGGAAACGGGCCAGGCCCCGAGGGAACCTGCACCAGATAGCTGCGCGCAGTGCCATCCTGATACAGCGTGCGTTCGCTGGCCGAATCCACGTCGCCTTTCGCCGGCAGCGCGTCGAGTGCGGAGTTCTGCTGGACCGCGCGTGTCACGCGCACTGCCAGACAGCCGGACAGGCCGAGCATGCCTAGCGCGGCGAGCAGCAGGATGCTGGTGCGCAGCAGGATGAGGGGGCGTAGGGTCCGGGTCATGGCGGCTTTCTGCGGGGCGTCGGGCTGACAGTCAAACGCAGTTGCGGCCGGCCGCACAAGTCCGGTTCGCCGGGGCGGATCACGCAACTCAGGTGGAATGTCCGCTCGACACGAGAACCAGTGCGACCAGGGTCGTGGTTTCAGCCAGTTCGACCAGGGCCCCGGCCACATCGCCGGTGAATCCATCCAGCTGTCGTATCGCCGCTGCGCGAAGCAGCCACAGCACGGCGGCTGCGGCGAGCAGCGCGAGCATCGCCGCCAATGGTGTCGCCACAAGCGTGGCGAGACCACCAATGCCCAGTACCGGCACCAGGACATTCTTGGGCAGGTGTTCGGCCATCGCCGAACCGAGGCCGTCGCGCCGGACATAGGGTGTGCTCAGAAACAGCAGCGGGACCAGACCACGGGCCAGCAGCGGCGGCAGCACCAGGGTCGGCCAGTCATGCGCGCTGCTCAAGGCGCCCAGCTTGAGCATCAGCACCAGTACGATCGCGCTGACGCCGATCGGACCGGCGGCGGCGTCTTTCATGATCGCCAGCATGCGTTCGCGATTGCCGCGTCCGCCGACGATGGCGTCGGCGCAGTCGGCGAGTCCGTCGAGGTGCAGCGCGCCGCTGATGCCGACCCAGGCGCTCAATATCAGCGCCGCGCTCAGCAGCGGCGCCTGCCCGTCCAGCAGCCGGGAGAGCAGCCACAGCATCAGGCCGATCAGCAGACCGACTACGGGATACCACAGCAGCGAACGAGCGACCGTCTGCGGCGATGGACTGTCGGCGAATCGCACCGGAACGCGCGTCAGAAATTGCAGGGCAACCAGAAAAGCCCGCATCAGAGTTCGTCCCGGGCGGCGAGCGCCACCTCGATGCTCAGCAGCTGGTTCAATGCGATGCCGTCCCGTTGCGCCAGCAACACCCGGATCGGGCCACCGTGCGTGACAATCAGCAGCCGTTTCCCGCTGTGCACCGCCGCCTGTTCGAACAGGGTCGCGAGCACGCGATCGCGCAGGCTCGACACCGCTTCGCCGCCCGGGGGCGGGTGCTGGTTCGGATCGGACCAGAAGCGGCCGAGCGCCTCGGGCACGCGAAGCTGCAGCTCGGCGGCGGTGCAGCCTTCCCATTCGCCGAAATCCAGCTCGCACAGTCGCGCGTCGGTGGACATCGGGCGGTTCAGACGCTGCGCCAGCGCACCGGCGAAGTCGGCACAGCGCCGCAGCGGGGAACTCAGGATGTGATCCCAGTCCGCGCCCGCCACGGCGGTCTCCATTTGCGAGAAGCCTTGCCGGCTCAAGGCGACATCGCTTCGCCCGTTGTAGCGGCCGGGGCGCTCGGTTTCACCGTGACGCAGCAGGGTGATGGACATGCCCGACTCAGGCTTGGCGGCCGGCGACACCCGCTTCGGCGAAGGTCGCCATCTGCGCGTGCAGCAGACAGGCGCTGCGCAGCAGCGGCACCGCCACGGCGGCGCCGCTGCCTTCGCCGAGCCGCATGCCGAGATCGAGCAGGGGTTCGGCGTCCAGGGCCTTGAGCAGCGTCGCGTGGCCAGGTTCCGCCGAGCGATGTGAAAACAGCAGCCAGTCGCGTGTGTCGGGATTCAGGCGACAGGCGGAAAGCGCCGCTGCACTGCTGATGAAGCCGTCCACCAGCGCCGGTATGCCGAGCTGGGCACAGCCGATGTAGGCGCCCGCCAAGGCCGCGATTTCGAAGCCGCCGAGCCGGCGCAGCACCTCAAGTGGCGAATCCAGGTGCGGGCCATGCAGGGCCAGCGCGCGTTCGAGCACCGAGACCTTGTGTGCGACGCCGCGTGCGCCCAGACCCGTGCCGGGGCCGGCCAGCGCCGAGGGTGAGCCCAGGCCGTAGCCGCAGGCCAGCGCCGTCGCGGACGAGCTGTTGCCGATGCCCATGTCGCCACCGATGAACAGTTCGCAGCCATCGTCATGCGCGCGGGAAGCGCTGTCGTAACCCGCCTGAAGGGCCCGTGCGAGTTGTTCATGGCTCATCGCCGCCGTTTTCGCGAAGTTGGCGGTCGACGGCGCGATCGGCCGATGCAGCACGCCCTGGGTTTCCGACGGTGTGCCCACCGTGCCGAGGTTCACAATCTCCAGCGCCGTGCCAAGCTGGCGTGCAAGTACGCTGATGGCGGCACCGCCGCGCGCGAAGTTGTCGATCATCTGTGCCGTGACCGACTGCGGAAACGCGGATACCGGCTCGGAGGCGATACCGTGATCGGCCGCGAAGACGCTGATCCACACACGTTCCAGGGACGGGCATTCGCGCTTCTGCAGGCCCGCCAGCCGGATCGCGAGGGTCTCCAGCCGTCCGAGCGAACCCGGTGGTTTGGTCAGTTGCGCCTGCCGCGCCGCCGCGGCGGCGGTGCTGGAAGTGTCCGGGCGCCGGACGGAGCTGCGCAGCCAAGCGAGAGGATTGATGTCGCTCACAAGTCGGGGCCTTTGATTGTTCGGGGAATGCCAGCGGTCACGAAGACCACGCGCTCGCAGAGCGTGGCGAGGGCTTGATGCAGGCGCCCGGCCTGGTCGACATAGCGGCGAGTCAGCTCGCCGGTGGGTACCACGCCCAGGCCGGTTTCGTTGCTAACGAGGATGATCCCGCCGCTGAGCGCCGGCAGGCATTCGAGCAGCGCCTCGATTTCGCGGTCGGCAAGCTCCGCATCCTCGTTGCACAGCAAGTTGCTAAGCCACAGCGTGAGGCAGTCCACCAGCAGGCATCGGCCGCTTGCGGCCTGTTCGCGCAGTACGCGGGTCAGCGCCAGCGGCTCTTCGAGCGTGATCCAGTGCGAGGGACGCGATTTTCGGTGATGGTCGATGCGCGCCCGCATTTCGGCGTCGCGCGCTTGCGCCGTCGCGATGTAGACCACCTCGCATCCACCTGCGCTGGCCAGAGTCTCCGCGTAGCGGCTCTTGCCGGAACGGGCACCGCCGAGAACCAGGGTTTTCATTGAGCGGCTACGCTTGCTGGAAGCGGCGGGAATCGAATCCGCGTCCGTGATTGCCAGCACCCGCTCGACGTCCAGATGATCTTCGAGGCAGTCGGCCAGCCGTTCCAGCGAGGCTTCGCGGCGGGCATCGGCGTCGAAGGCTTCGGGCGCGTCGAGACCGGCCCAGGCGAGCAGGGCGCTGCAGACCTCGGGGCTGTCGAACAGGCCGTGCAGGTAGGTGCCGAGGATGCGGCCGTCGCTGGAGATCGCGCCGTCGACGCGATCGTCGATGCGCACGGCCGGGCGGTCCAGCGCCGGGCCGTGGCTGAGGCCAGCGTGGATTTCGTAGCCGCGCAGCGCCGCGCCGTCACCGAAGGCGAGCTGGCCCTGAACCTGGCGCAGGGTCTTTTCCGCAGCCAGTTCGGTGTCGAGGTCCAGCCAGCCGAAACCTGCGCTGTCGCCGGCTTCGCTTTCGATGCCCTGCGGATCGGCGATGCGCCGGCCGAGCATCTGCAGGCCGCCGCAAATGCCGATCAGCTTGCCGCCGTAGCGCAGATGCAGGTTCAGATAGTCATCCCAGCCGTGCTGCCGCAGGTGATCGAGATCGGCGCGCACGGACTTGGAGCCGGGCAGGATCACCAGATCGGCCGGCGGCGGCGTCTCCGACAGGGCGACGAAGCGGAAGTCCACCTGCGGGTGTGCGCGCAGCGGGTCGAAATCGGTGTGATTGCTGATGCGCGGCAGCACCGGCACCACCACGCGCAGCTGGGCCTCGGGCGTGGCCGGCGCCTGCGCGATGGCGTCCTCGGCGTCCAGATACAGGCCGTGCAGATACGGCAGCACGCCGAGCACCGGTTTGCCGGTGCGTGCCTCCAGCCAGTCCAGGCCCGGCTGCAGCAGCGAGATATCGCCGCGAAAGCGGTTGATGACGAAGCCGGCGACGCGCGCCTGTTCGCTGGGGCCCAGCAGTTCCAGCGTGCCGACCAGATGGGCGAACACGCCGCCACGGTCGATGTCCGCGATCAGGATCACCGGGCAGTCCACCGCCTCGGCGAAGCCCATGTTGGCGATGTCGCGATCGCGCAGATTGATCTCCGCCGGAGAGCCGGCGCCTTCGACAATGATCGTCTGGTATTGCGCGCTCAGACGCGTGTGCGATTCGAGGACGGCCTGCATCGCGATGGTCTTGTAGTCGTGATAGGCGCGGGCATCGAGATTGGCGACGGCGCGGCCGTGGACGATGAGCTGCGCGCCGATATCGCTGTTCGGCTTGAGCAGGATCGGATTCATGTCCACCGTCGGTGCCACGCCGGCGGCCTGGGCCTGCAGCGCCTGCGCGCGGCCGATCTCGCCGCCGTCCGCGGTGACGGCACTGTTGAGCGCCATGTTCTGGGGTTTGAACGGCGCCACGGCGATGCCGCGCCGTTTGAACACGCGGCACATGCCGGCGACCAGGGTGGTCTTGCCGGCGTCGGAGGTGGTGCCCTGGATCATGAGGGTGCGGGCGGTCATGGCCGCTGTTCGCCTGACGATGTGTCGGCGAGTCGCCGACCGGCCCGTAGTGTGGACAAAGCGCAGCGTGCCCAAGCGTCTGGGCTACGCCCTGCTGTCTTTCGATGAGGCGTCGAGGGTCTGTCGACTTTAGGTGGGGCCGAGACCGGTTCCGCCGCCCGCCGGCGGCGGGTGACTTTTCTTGCTTGCCCAAGAAAAGTCACCAAAAGAACGGCACCCGAAACATCCGCACCCCGTCTCGCTGCGCGAGCCGGGGAGCCTGCGCTGCTCACGTGCTCGGGGTCGCGCCGACACGGCGTCCCTGCCGTGACGGCGCTCGACTGGCCATCCCTGGCCAGCCGACCCACTGCGCGCGCTGCGCTGCTCGGTGCGGATGTAACGGGGGGCAACCGCATTCCGCGCTGCGCGCGGCCCTCTCCCCCAACCCCTCTCCCGCATGCGGGAGAGGGGAGTTTTTGCTGTGGCCTTTTGCTGTTCGGGCCCCTTCGGAAGCGCCGGGTGGGGTGTCGCGCGCAGCGGGGTGCGAGACAGGACGTCGAGCAAGCGTCGTCAGGACAGGGACGTCCTGTCGACGCGCCCCCCGAGCACGGCGCCCCACCCGGGGACCGCTCGCAAAGCGAGCGGCGCGGTGTCCTTTCTTTTGGTGTCTTTTCTTTGGACAAGCAAAGAAAAGGCACCCGCCGCCTGGGGGCGGCGGAACCCGTCGCCGAGGCCTCCGAAAGACGCTGGACCCTCGACGCCTCAAAGCGGAATTCCAGACAGTCGTTCAAGCGATCAAGCTCCGCAAGCGCGCCAACTCCAAACCCAAACGCTGCCAGTCAGCATCCAATCCCGGCAGCCCAAACCGCAACCCAAGCCCCTCAAACCGCCGCACCAGTATTCCTGCACGCCCCAGGGCCAGCGCGATTGCATCCGCATCGCCCGTCGGCACCCACTGAAACAGCGCCGTGCTACCAGCGGCTACAAGCCCGTAGTTGCCCAACAAATCCCGCAAGCGAACGCTGTCCCGATCCAGCAGCTGGCGCTGCACTTGCTGCCACGGCCGATCGCGCAGCGCCGCGTCGGCCAAGGCGCGTGACGGCCCGCTGAGCGTCCACGGCCCGAGTGCTTCCGCCAACCGCAGTTGCAGCGTGGGCGCGGCGAGCACGAAGCCGACGCGCGCCCCGGCCAGGCCGAAGAACTTGCCCAGCGAACGCAGCACGATCAGTCCCTCCGGCATGTTCGGGCACACCACACTGCGTTCCGGCGTGGCGTCGACAAAGGCCTCGTCGACGATCAGCCAGCCGCCGCGTGCGCTCAGCCGCGCATGCCAGTCCCGCAGTCGCGAGGGTTCGATGTGGCGACCGTCCGGGTTGTTGGGATTGACGACGACGAGGACATCGACGCGGTCGATATCTGTCTCAGGTTGTTCGAGCGTTACGGTCGCAAGCGCATGGCCGGCGCGGCGCCAGGCCTGTTCGTGTTCGGCGTAGGTCGGGGCCAGCACGGCGACACGACACGGTGCGCGCAGACCGGGCAGCGCCTGGATCGCGGCCTGGGAACCGGCGACCGGCAGTGCGGCGGTGCCGTAGTAGTCCTGCGCGGCCTCGGCGAGGCCGTCTTCGTCTTCGGGCAGTCGCGACCAGCAATACGGCGGAATTTCATGGGCGCGTTCCACGGCCCAGCTTCGCGGCGAAATGCCGGTGGACAGATCGAGCCAGGATTCGAGCGGAATGCCGAATTCCTGTGCGGCCGGGTGCAGGCGTCCGCCGTGTTCAAGCATGGCCGGTCCACACCGCGAGCAGCCCAAGACAGGCCAGCCACAGGACGACGCTGCCGTGGACCAGACGCAGGCTGCGGTCGATGTCGCCGGCCTGCGGCACCGCACCGGTGCCGAGCGCCGGTCTGAAGCGCGGTTCGCCGTGATACCGCGCCGGTCCGCCGAGCTGCACCCACAGGGCGCCGGCTCCGGCCGCCATCACCGGGCCGGCGTTCGGGGAGTCCCAGTGCCGCGCCTGCGTGCGCCAGCAGCGCAGTGCGCTGCCGGTGCGGCCGAGCAGGGCGTAGCTCAGGGCCGTGAGGCGCGCCGGGACGAGGTTCATCAGGTCGTCGAGGCGCGCTGCGAATCGGCCGAAGTCCCGGTGGCGTGGCGTGCGGTAGCCCCACATCGCGTCCAGGGTGTTGCACAGGCGGTAGGCGATCACGCCGGGGCTGCCGGCGACGGCAAACCAGAACAGCGCGCCGAACACCGCGTCGCTGCCGTTTTCGAGCACGGATTCGACGGTGGCGCGGGAGACGCCGGCGGTGTCGAGTTGGGTGCAGTCGCGGCTGACGATGCGGCCGACGGCATGGCGGGCACCGTCGAGATCGTCCCGTCTCAGGGCCTCGCGGACGGCCAGCGCGTGATCGCGCAG
>Ga0207882_1000142_pt1 | contig 30747 bp, 45 predicted proteins | sample MalvirmetaMSP103_FD_184228 | JGI IMG/M metagenome (GOLD analysis project Ga0207882, IMG submission 184228) | Marine viral communities from the Deep Pacific Ocean - MSP-103 (SPAdes) | ecosystem: Environmental > Aquatic > Marine > Oceanic | place: Pacific Ocean | collected 2011-05-15 | reverse complement strand
TCTAGCACTCATCGAATATTTTTTTATAATCAAATCCCGATTCAGATGACTCAAGGTTTATGTCTGGTATAATGCTCATACTTCTTGTTTTTCTTGTTTACCGTACAACTCTTTGTTCTTATCGTGGTAGGCTGTTAAGTAGCTATTGAAGAATTTTAAAAAATGACTTGGGTTGCTCTGCATTGTGGTATTTCCGTTTGGGAGCTTTCGTTGTTTAAACAATCCGATCATTGCGTTTTTAAAATCATCCCTTGTGTAAGAATCTGTTAGATCGTTGAAATTGTTTTGATCGTCATATCCGGATAGCTTGTTTAAAAAACTTGGTTTGTTTAAGTGTTTTTTTCTTAGCGAGTTCCAGTCTTGTATAAAATCAGAAATCGAGTATTTTGTTTTTTCCCCCATACCCCCTTTTTCTTTATCTTCATTTTCAATTTCATTTTCAGTGTTTTGTAGGCTTTTGTAAGGCTTTTGTAAATCTTTTGTAGATTTGTTTTTTCTGTCTTTTCTATTAGAAACTGCTTCTGATCGAACTTTAGAAAGGTTGTTTTCTTTCTCATATCTTCGTGATGTAAACGCTACAAACCTACCTTCGCGTGATATTTCGCATATATTATAATCCTCTAATTCTTGTAATATTTCGTTAACCTCATCTTCTGAAACACGCCATAAATTTTGTAAGCCTTTTGTAGGCAGTTTGTAAGTACTTTGTTTCCCGTTAGTAAACATTTTGAAAATTATTCTTAGCCAAGCTGCTTCTGTTTTTAAACTGAGGACATTGCAGTCTTTTTCCCAATCTCCAATGTAAAGAGGTATGTTAGGTAAGTTTTTTTTATTCATAGAGCTACTGTATTACATCCCATAGCATAGGACGAGATTTAACCTTATGATCTCTACCAACGACTTTAACCATTTCTTTCATTTCCATTTCTGAAAGTCTACGGGCTACTGCGTGGTAATCTAATGATGTGTAAGTAGCAATTATTCTACTCACAGCCGGCTTACCTATTCGCTTCATAGCAGATAGTATCTCTTTGTAGTGAGTTTGCTTTTTAGGCTTAATTAGTTCGTGTGCTTCTAAACTTGATTCTCTCATGATTCTGTTTTTTTTACTACTAATGATCTACTTCCGGTTCTTTTGGATTCATCATGCACATAGTGCATTAAATCCTTAAATTTTAAACTGTTTAAAAAGGCTGTTTTGTGCCTGGCAACTGTGCCATTACACTCTACTTCAGTAATACCTCTTTTTATAGTGAATTTTGCTTCCATTCTATTTTTAAGCCGTCCTTTTTTTCGTGGCATTTGCGCCCTAATATTTCCATATTCTCTTTATCCCAAAGAACCTCTACCATTCCTTGTTCTTTTGCTTTTTTACGGCTTATCGTGTGGCTTACATCAATAGGCTTACAATCGTTTCTTTTGCACTTTTGACAGAAGTTATAGCCGTGTTCTATAAATTGTAGTTCAAGCAACTCCTTTGCTGCCTTGTCGCTTTTGCGATCTATTTGGGGAGTTGTATAGGAGTTGCCTAAACTATCTTTATAAGTGGGGATATTCATAGGTTAAAACGGCAGGTCATCATCATCCTGGCCTAAGTTTTGGCTTGACTGGCTGGCTTGTTGGGGTTGAGAAGATCCGTTGTCAGTCCAAAAAACCTTACCATTTCCTAAATAGTTCTTTTGTTGTCCTGCTTCACGTTCTTCTTTGGTTTGTTCTTCCCAAGCTGATGCGTGGTTTCCGTATTGATCCGGTTCATCATTTAAAGCTACTGTAAGGTTTAAATACTTTCCTTTTTGACCTTGATACAGTCTTTCTTTGTTGATCTTGTTTACATCAATGCTTAATGCAATTAGTTTGCTCATTTGTTATTCAATTACTAGATAACCTTCTCTTTGATTTTTATATATTTTACCGCCCCAAGTGAGAAGATTTGACTTGTCTTTAAAGCGTGTAATTTTTTTTCCGTTTTTAGCCTTTTCAAAATATTCTTGATCTGAAATGTCAATAGCATTTTGTAGGTCTTTAAGTATCTCATCACGCATTGGGAAAAACTCATCGATGCGTTTTATTATTTCTTTTTGGTAATCCTCATCTGCTAAAATTGGCAGGAAAGCGTGTCTATCTTCGATTGGTATATCGTATTCGATTTTATTACCATAAGTATCTATGGCGTTGGAAGTGAGATACAGAACTACAAATCCTTCTTTGTGTCCTGTGCCGAGCATCTGCATTTGGTTTTGGCTTATGTATGTGTCCGGTAACTTCTTCAAGTTTTTGTAGTATGTGTAAATCGTATATGGACATTTAATATCCATAGTTAATCCATGTCCATCGTCAACAACGTCTGGAGTTACCCACACACCATCCTTAATAGGTATACTTAAATCACTTCTATATACCGCAGTTTCAAAAACTGGTTTAATAACAAGATTATAGGCTTCATCTTCGTTAAAGATCCCGTGTTGCATCGCTACCGTTGTAAAGTCTTTACGATAACCATTAATTAGTTCTTCAGCTTTTTCAAACGCTAAGGTTTGTGCTGTCTTAGCCTTTAATCCTTGCCGAGTAAATAGCTTTCCTATTTCAGAAGCTCCAATACCGCCAATTTTATCGATTTCTGTTAAGGCTTCCATTAGGCAGTTAGTTTTTGATATTTAGACATAAACATCGTTTTTATCTCCGGGAAACGATTAATTGAAGAAATCTCTTTGGCTTTCAAAGCCTTTAAATCTGCTTCAGTAGAAACCTTAGAAAGCTCATCGGAAATTCTATTTAACTCCTCGCTTGTAACCTTTGCAATGTTTGGTTTTTTTGAGGTCGGCTTGCTCGCCTTATTCCCGTCATCATCTTCAGCTTGTAGTCCTAATAAAGATTGGAGCGTATATCTTCTAAAATAAGTGATTGCACTTCCTAATTTTTGAGGGTCTGAAAGTTGTGGTAGTAAAATAGAGCTATCAACTACTTCTTGACTGTCTACATCGTGTATTTCAGTTACTACGCTACCGTCTTTGATTGGCTGTAATAACAACAAACCATTATCTTGAAGTATTGGCTCAACGTGTTCTAATAAAGCATTAACATCAAAGTATTTGCTTTTAAAAAATGGGTTTGTGCTGTCTTTTGAAATCTTACCGATTTCTTTTTTAGCTTTGTTTAATTTCTGTAATATATTTTTCATTGTTACAAAGTTTTGTTACGATCAAATTGCCGTGACCGCTTCGGCTCTTTTTTTTATCTCTACTATTTTAGCGTACCAGTAGTTTTTTACTTCCGCTAAGTTCTTAGGTCGTTTGCTGTCGATGCGCTCTAACTCCCACAAGTGGTTTTTGATTTGCCAAATGCGCTCGGTAGGTGTTTTTTTATTGGTTATGCTCATTTTCTTTGATTAATAGTTCAATAGCTGCGTAAAAGAACACCGCTAAAAAAATGATTGCTATAATTTCTAATGTTTCCATACTGAATAAAAGCTAAGGCAGGACTTTACAACTAACAAATTACCAATCGATTATGAAAAAAACTGCCTGCCCCGGCTCTTACCAACCACTTCCGTTTTACGTTTCCTGCGGATTGGTTAATTCCATTTATCTAATAATCTCTTGTGTTCTTGATGCAAGGATTCAATGTCGTACTTTCCTTGCCCTCTTTTTTTGATCTTACACTTTGGGTCTTTTAGTAATTTGTAAAAGCCGTCTGTGTCTTTTTCGCCCATTATTAGCATTGCTTCGGATAAACTGCACGTTAGGGCTTTTACCTCTTTTCTATGGCCGTGTAACAGTAGCCGGAATACTTCCATATCTACCGATACATTGCCATTGCTATCTGCTAATTTTGAGAGGTTCATTGGTTTTCTATTTCGACATTAACCTCTTTTAGATCGTCTAAACATTGCTTTGCAGATTGCTTAATGCACTGGAGCAATTGTATTAAGGTGTCCGGATCTGTTTTCTTGTCGTACACCTTGTTCTTAAAGTGATGCGGGACTACACCGTGAATAAATGCAGCTTTCTTTTTACCCCCTCTAAAAGCGGATAGCTTCTCATACGCATCGATTACTTCTTGTTGTTTCATTATGCTACTTTAAATTGTTGTTGTTGTGATACTAAGTTTAATTCCTTGCGAACCGCTAAGGCTATATTTTCAAGGATTACGTGTCGCTCGTTTAAACAAGCCTTTTTCGCTTCTTCGGCAGTATTCAAGTCTTTAGACTTTTCCTGCACATTTCCAAAAATGGAGTAGTATGGCAAGGTTTTAACTGTCTTGATCGTTTCTTCAATCTGGCGTAAATCTTTGGTGTTACGCTTTAAATCTTTGTAGAGTCCAAGTATATCGCTCATCGTGATTGGTTTTAGTAACCGTATGTGTAAAGACCTTGTTCGGCTCTTACATCATAGGCTTGTTTAATTAATTCTCTTTTGCTTTTGCTTTCCTTAATTGAGCTGTCGTAGAGTTTAGCTTGTATAAGGTTTAATTGTTCTTCGGTAGGGATGAAAGAAGTGTCATCGTCCATCCATAACTTATTATCAAGTAGTAGTAAGGTGTCTGTATCGAAGTTGTACGAAACTACGTCTGTACCTATATCGTCTATTAAAAATGCGATGTCGCTATAAGTATCTTCTTGATCGTACTTAACTGTGCAATTAGTAAGAAAGTTCTTAAACTGCTCATTTGTTATTTCATTTGTTGGATTTACTGCTACTGTTTTCATATCTTTGGCTGTATGTTACAATACAAATATATGCACTTATTTGCACTTAGCAATGATTTATTTACACTTTTTTAATATTAAGTGGTAGTTTATAATCATTCTAAATAACAATTACTTCGCATATATTGCGAAAAATACACTATATTGGATTTATGAATATGAATATTTCTATTGATGAGTTAAGGGCGTGGATCGCAGAGCAGAAGCGGTTTCACGGGTGGACTTATACAGAATTAGCGAGCATTACGGGCTACTCTGTAAGTGGCGTAAAAAAGGCTTTGTCAGAAAATACCTTAAAATATGAAGCGATCATTTCAATAGTAAAAGAGAAGAATATCCAAGATTTATTCGATGATAAATTTGCACAAAAGAGCAAACAAGTAAATGAAAGTTACACTAAGTACGGTGTAAATTCTACTGAAGAATTAAACAGAATAGCTGCCGAAGTGATCGATAATGAAGAAAAACTATTAAAGCACCCGGTCTTTGGCCTTTGGCTCAAGACTAAGATCCAGGAGCGAATCATCGAAACTTACGAAAAAGCAAAAAACTCCCTTTAACTAAAAGATTTTTAAATATGAACACCTTTAAATGCGTTAATTGCGGAAAACAAAGAGTGGAGGGTAAAAATTGTAATGTGTGCGGTTATAGACCTAACAGTGGTTTAAGCGGATGTGCAGTAGCCGGTATAGTTTTAGCGGGTATAGTAGTTTTCTTCTCGTTTGCGAGTTTGTTTTTTAGCGATGATGAAACAGATTCTAAAGACATAGAGCACAACTCTTTGTATGCCTATTCATTTGCGGAAAAAAATGTAAAGGATATGCTTAAAAGCCCAGCAACGGCAGAATTTCCAAGCTCAAGCGAACAGGATCAACACACTAAATATATAGGGGATAACACTTATGAAATAAATTCTTATGTAGATAGTCAAAACGGATTTGGTGCAATGATGAGAACTCGGTTCTCTTGTAAAATTGTCTTTAATGACGATAACACCGTTTCAACTAAGGAGTTGGTTTTTGACTAACTAAACCGCCACACAATTAAAAGTAATATCTGGGAGGTCTTTGTCCTCCCTTTCTTTTTGGAGTTGTTTGATACGCTCCAATTGGTTGTTTTCTTTATCTTTTAAGACAGCGTGTAAACGATCCAGATAATCGTCTTTTAGCTCCTCACTTACAAAGCCTATTTTACATAGCTTGTTTAGGTCGTTGTTAATACTCATTGGCCACTTCAGTTATAAGGGTTTCAGTTTTTACGTAGTAGGCTTTTTTATCAGCTTCGTTAGTTAGATCGTGGGGAGTATCTTTTAATATAAACTTAAATAATCGCTGAATAGTATGTCTTAGCTTTTCTTCTGCTATAATTATTACGTAGTGTAACATCGTTATTGCATAACCAGAAGCAATTGAAACCGCCCCTAAGAATGTGTAGTAAACACTTTTGGAATAGTCTTGTATAGGCAGTAATACCCATAGGATGTAAAAACACCCCACAAATAAAATGATATTCGATATTTGGTTAAAGGGCTTTGAATAGCCATCGATCATTTTTTGCGATCCGTACTTTAATAGTAGCGCAAAACTAACCATTGAAATAGGAAAACCAACAGCAAATAAAAACGAGGTCATATATGTATACCCCAATATCCCTACTTGGTCGCTACTTGATAGTAAGTGTGAAAAAGGGGCTGTAACCCCAATGATAGTTAACAGCCCCGCATAAAGGCTACTATTCTTGATCGTCCGGAATACCGTTACAATTGCGGTCATTCGGGGGGCAAATCTTGTCTTTATCTGTTTGATATTCATCTTGTAATGTTTCTGGAGTACAAGAAGTAAACGGAGCAACACTGAAAGTTGCTAAAGCGAGAATAAGTAAAAATTTTTTCATTGCAATGAATTTAAGGTTACTAATCCTTAAATCTAACAATTATATCTTAACTTTATCTCATAACCGTAAGTTATTCTTACACTATTTATTAACGAATCAAATATACACTTTTTCTTTTAGCTTTCGCAACTATTGCGAATAATTTATTATCTTTACCGTATGAATAGATTTGATTTCAAAGGCCTACTTAAACATTTAGACATCAACCAAAGTGAGTTCCACCAAAGAACGGGTATCGCTATGAATACCATCACTAAGTGGAAACGTCAAGATTCGGATGCTCGCATATATCAAGAGAGCATCTTAAAGATTCTTACTGCTTTTCCAAATGTTGATTTAAAGCCGTTCATGCCTACTTATAAAGCGATAAACAACTGGGGAGAGGAACAAGATATGTAAAATAATTCTTACTAAAACTCTAACTCATAAACTTTAACACTTTAACTCATATGAGCCGAGTATCTTTTTATGCACCGGATCAATAATGTTGTTTGGTATTCTCGCTTGGTAGTCAAAAGTCACTCCTTTAGGCTTGTGGCCTTGCAATTGCATAATAATAAAACTGTCTATCATTAGTTCCCCTGCCCTACTTCTAAACAAAAAACGTGGTGTCTTAGTTTTAATAGCACAGTTTAGGTTTAAATTGTGGCTAATAGTGGTTAAGGTACGATGTATGTTTCTTCTATAAGCGTTGTATTTGTCGATGTCCTCTAAAGGATTGGGTATAAAATCAAATATCCTGCCCTCACTACTTCCGTAGCTCGATATTATTTCGTTGGCTGAATCGTTTAAATAATTATCTATTAATACAGAAGATCGTTTGTTCCGGTTCTTATAGCGGTTAAACCGTATTCTACCTTTGTGTAAGTTCTTATGATCCAGTAAAGCAATATCTATAAGATCATGCCCTCCTATAAGTAATTGAAACTTGAATATAGCCAACGTTCGATGCAATTTAAACGCATTGGCGTTAGTAGTTCCTTTAGGTGGCACGTACTCGAAGATACTTTTTAGGTCGTTGTTATCGGGCAGAAGAATTTCTTTCTTTGGTGGCTTTGGTGGTATTGCAGATTTAATAGGGTTCTTTTCCATTACTGATAGTGACGGTCTTTTTTTAGCTTCCTCATATAATGCGCTCAAGTTCTTGAGATAAAACCGAACACCTGGCACACCGCACCCGGTTTGATACTTATACTGTATAAAAGAATTTAAGAAGTCGTAATCAATAGTGTTAAGGTTTATGTCGTTTCCTTGTAGATAGTCTTTAAAAACGTGCCGAGCTTGTTTGTAGGCTGCTGAGGAACGCCCGATACTATCAAGTTCGTTAATACGAGTAGTATAAAATTCCAACATCCCCACTCCGGTAGTTTTTTGAAGCTGGCTTATCTTTTGTTTGAGTAGGAATATTTCGAGATCCTTATTGTTTTGTAAGCCGTTTTTAATAACCTCAATAGACTGTTTAAGGTCAAGTTTCAGATCGTTGCAATACGCAACCTCCTCGACAAGCTCACGCTCCCTTTTTTCTAACTTAGATTTTAGCCGTCTATATTCCGGATGCGTTGGTAGTAAATATCCGTTCCAATGTTGCAGGGCTGAATACTCGCCTAAATTGACATATCGCTTTGATTTATTGCGTACAATTATAGAAATCGGAAATCCGTTTTTCGTTTCCCTGCGCTTATCGAGTACTATTTTTGCGGTGGTTGCCAATTCGCCCCTAAATTTGCCCCAAATCTATAACAAAAAAGGCATAAATAAGGGTAAAAAAGGCAAACGCAACTAATTTAGAATGATTTTAAATAAGTGTTATAGCTTGTTATAGTAGTGTTTTGAGGGCTTTTGTGTTTGGTGTGATGATTCGCCCCCCAGCCGTGTACGCTAACCGGACTGCGCCACATCCCGTAAGGGTTTGTTAAATCGGTTTTTGCTATTTGCCCCGCATTTGCCCCGTTTTTATAAGGCTATGGTGTTATATTTTGCAATTATAATACTAAAGCATTAACCGCTTTCTAAGCCACCACAAAAGTAGAATAATTAAGAGCAATATACCAAATCCTATCCCGATATTTACGAAAGTAGATGTGCTTTTTATATCGGTTTGTGTAGATCGTTTTTTAGTGTCGATGCTTTCGTTTGTTTTGGTGGTTTCGGACTTGTCCACTTTTGACTTGTCAGTTTTTGACAAGGCTATTGATGTGGTGTCTTTGGTTTGTTCGAGTTGTGATCGTGTTTTAATAACTGCGTTCGCTCCGGTTATTTTGGTTTGTTTACCCTCGCTATCTTCTAAGATAATTGTTTTGTTAGGGTCTGCTTGCGTTAACTCGATGTCGGTGTCTTTAGTAATCTTAATAGTATTAGTAGCTTTTTCTACTATGCTATCAGTTTTGATGTCCTTTTGTACGGTGCTGTCTTTTTTGGTTTCTTGTACACGCTCGATCTTTACGGCTTCACGTTCTACAAATTTTTGTTTTGTCTTACACCCTACCATTAGTAGAACAATAAGTATTGGAATTAGCTTTTTCATATCATTGTCGCTTTAGATTTTAATTGTAGCATATTCCGATATGCTGAATTACTTATTTCGTATGTGTACTCACAAGTATCGCACTCCATAAGACGTTTTATCGTTCCTTTGGCCGTGAAGTTATTCTTTAACAACACCGCATCTTCGCCCCCACAGTTAGGGCATTCGTGTTTTAAACCGCCTTGTATAACTCCTGCGTGGGTGTTGTTGGTAATGTAGTTTTGAAGAACCATAAAAACATCTTCTAAAACGATTATGTCCATTTCGCAGTACTTAATCATGTCTTCTAAGGCTTTTTTATCCCCTTGTAGACATTTAGTCCACATTTCAAAGCCCTCGTGTTCTAATTTTGCCCCCACGCCTAAAAATTTAGCGATGTAGTCTAATCGATTAGAGTTAAAGCTAAAGTTCCATTTTGCCTTTTTTAGCGTGTCTAATGATCTGTATTTTGGAAACATTGGTATTCTATGATATAAACAACGTGTTCTAATCTTCTTTATATCAAATCGATCTCCGTTGTGAGCTACTATCTCATCTGCTGAATTGGCTATTTTAATAAACTTTTCAAGTAGCTTTTTGTCACATTTATTACTGTCCCAACTTAGCGTATGTACTTTTTCTTGCCCCTCCCACTTATACGAGATGCAAATAATTCGCCAATCCTCAATTATATTGTCGGTAGGGATGTTTATTTTCCAACCAGTGCGCCAACTATACACAATCATTGGCGATGTTTCAATATCGAAAAACAGCCGTTTGATATTCTTGTACTTTCTTAACTCTTTCAGTTTTGTTAGTTCTGTTTCGTTAATATAATACCTTGCTGTCTGTCTACCGGGATCGTGTTGTTTTACATCAATTCCTAAGTTTTCAGCTTCTTCGTCATAAAGACGAACTCTTGTTTTTCCCAAACTGTTTGTATTAGTTAGTACTAGCTTATGTTAACAATAAAATCCTTAATTATGCACGCCATATTCTTAGCGGATTCTATCTTATTGCAATCATTCTCATTAGTTCCGAAAAAAGGCTCTATCAATATTGTAGGAGCTTTAGGATAATACACGCTTGCAAATCCTCTATCGTTTTTGTTCACTAATGCTTTTAAACCGTTGTTCCTAAGTTTTATTCCCGTCCAGTTATGCACTATGTCGCTGAATATCTTAGCATAATACTTTCCTTTAGTGCTATTGAAATAATACAAGGTTTCGCATCCGTTGGCTTGCGGTGTAGCAGCATTAAAATGTAGCTCTACAACTAAATCAAAATCTACCTTGTTTAGCTTACTGGCGGTATTTTTTATTCGAGATGTATAACCGGAAATATTATGATCGTGTAGGAATACGTTTGCTTCCTGTATATAGGTTAAAACTTCTTTATAAAAATCCCATTCAGAAACTTTTAAATGAGGTGAAACCGCCCCTTTTGCTCGTTCGTGGTGTCCTATTACAAATGCTATTCTCATCTTACTTGGTTTTGTTTTGGCTGCGATCTTTAATAATACTCTGAACTGCTCCAATACCTAAGAGAGTAGCTATAAATATGTAGGTAGCATCCACAAACTCAATTACGTTGTTGTTGTTTATAAAGCGTACTACTACATAAGTGACTAAAAGCAAACAGAATAAAGCAACAAACCTTTTACTGCTCGTTGGCTTTTCGGCATTTATTAGGCTTCCAAAAAACTCTTTAATTTGATCTATTAATTTTTTCATAGCTTTTATTTTAAGACGTATTCAAGATTCGGGATAATAGTTGATTCGATTTGCGCTTTCATAAACGCCAATTCTTGTAAAGTGTAACCGTGTTCTTTGTGTGTAGCAAGAGAGCTATATATCAAAACATCGTTATCCCTATCAATAGGCTTTCTAAGTAAGTGACGTACTTTAGCGTGGTTTACCCCCTCCATTTCATAGAAAGACTTTAGCAAACAATCTTCCATATTTTCAACGTTTAGGTGTATTACTTTTTCGGTTGATCGCTCGGCTTGTCTTAGCATTTCCTTGTAGGCCTTGTCTATTTCGATGTTCTTATATCGTGCCGTAGCGTTTACTGCAAGTTCTTTAGATTTATGCTGTTCAAATATTACAGATACATAGTTGAAATCATCTTTTCCGTTTATAGCGATTAGTATTAAAAAACGGTCTGCGATAGTGGTTTCAAATACTCTATCTACTGCCATTTTAATATTATTGATGGAGGTTAGATCCATCACTTTGTCGAATATATCCAGTTTTAAATCACTCTCTTTTTTTTCTTTTAGTAGCTTTTTATTTTCGGTTTTGTACTGAAAATATTTAAACAAAAGCCCTCCAAAAGCAATAAGAAAAGTCAATACTGCTGGAATTATTATGTTAGGGTCAATCAAAACTTGGGGTTTCTATTTTAGTCATTATCTGGCTCGTACCAGAATCTTTGTTTGGTTGTTGGATTTATATTATTGATATTCCGTTGCTTTCCTTGTCGTATATATCTTCTATTTCAGACTGCGAAAATGTCTTCGCCCAAAATCCAACTTCATCTAAAGTCATATCATAGTAAATCCCTGCCGGGTGATATGCAAGACCAAATTGCGAGCTCGTAAACACAACAGAAGTAGCTCCTCCTGAGTGATAACTAACGGTTGTTTCAACACCATCAATCCAAACTTCCACCGTATTAAAATCTATCATGTTTACAAAAATCTGATGCCATCCGGTGTCGGATATTCCTTGATTTGTGTTGTAGGTTCTTCTACCGCCGGACGATGTTCCCGTATTGTCGCCATAAGTAACATAAACTGTGCTACTTGTAACGGTAACACTAAAAGCCCTGTTTCTGCTACTGCTTATTTCATAAACAATAACCTCTTGCCCTGAACCGGGTGCGGTTGGAAACTTTACCCACGCCTTAAAAGCTACCGGGAGACTTGTTATTCCTAAGTCGCCAATAAGATCAATATAATCGTCAACCCCATCGAAACTATACGCCGTCCCAACCTGTCCAGTCTCGTTCATCGTTGCTCCATACCTTACTCCATTGTAATTCCCGGTTACATCAAAGACATCTGTTCCTGATGTCTCGTTTAATCTATAATAAGCAATCAAATCTGTTAGATATGGGGACGGGTCTCCATATACCATATCGCTTCCTAAATAAGCCTTACTAATTTCGTTCGACCCCAAATAAATCTTATTAATATTTGTATTTCCAAGTTTTAAACTCATTATGCGTCTGTTATTATATAGAAAGTAGTTGCGTTCGGACTCCCTGCATCGTATTCAGCTTGTGTTAAACTAACCACATTTGCCACAACATCACTCCCGCTTGGCTCGCCAGTAGTTACAGAATTAATTGTATTTTCTTCTTCAGTAGTAACGCCCACCTTTGCCGTGTTGGCTGTAACCGCACTGTTGTTGGCGACTTCAGTGTCAAAATCACTAATAGTGCTTGCTGTTTGTGTGCCGGTGTGATTGCTCCTGTCTCTGTTAGCCGTATCTCTTGCGTTTAGCTCGGTTGTTGTTTCAAAATCTGCAATATCTGCCGGCTGTGTTGCAGTGTTGGCCTTGCTCTCTACATCATCCAAATCTACAGCCTGCGTTACTGTTAAATGATCTACCTTTGTATTTCTTGCATCTGTTGTAAATTTATGCGTAGTTGCGCTATCGTCAATATCATCAGCATCGAGAACAACTACTCCTGTTTCCCCATTAACACTGTCAACAGCACCGCCACCGCCACCACTTGTAGCAACTCCTACTTGAGTGATGTTATAAATATCGGTGTCGCTTTCTCTACCCTCTTTGGTAATTTGGTAAATGCAATAGCGCACATCCTCTAAAGTTTGTGGTATTTCAGTAGTTACTGCGCTATGGTCTAACGTGAGATTAAGCACCCTTTGGTAGATATAGCACTTATCGCCATTTTGCCAACCTAAATCGTTAGGCAGTGTGATCGTCTTAGCTGTAACAATAACAGCAAGATTGGAGTTTCTATCGGCTAAGGTAAGCGTATAATCGTCGCTTATTTCTTTCCATTTTGCGCCGTGTAACGCCCCTACTGGCATCTTAGATTCAATAAACCCTCCCGAACCGTCCGGTTCAGAAATTGGCGTGTACTCCGTACCGTCCGGAGCAATCTTTGTAGGTAGTTGGTTAATGGTTCTTATGCCGTCAACCTTTGCCGACAAATCGTTATATTGGTCTTGTAACTGTTTTAAACTCATTTTTTTGTATCTTTACAGATTATGTGGGGTGTTATATTTGCTGTTATTTATTTTCTGCTTCCCTCTCGATCTGAAAAAGTGAAACCACTCACTAAAAAAGACCGTGAAGAGATCGACTGGTGCGTTAACCACGCCAAGCAAGCCGAAGAACAGTGTGTTATTGAGATGAAAATTGACGATGCTCTTAACCATTGGCAACCGGGTAATAAGCGTTAGTATTCTGCAAGCTATTTGGTACGAGTTTAAACTCATTGCTCAGCTCTACTACTGCAAACTTCACTTTAACAACTCCCATTTGTCCTTTCTTCTCTAATTCTGCTTGTCCTACTGTTGTGTAGGTAACTCCGTCAATATTAAAGTACTCGGTATCGTTGAAAATATCTTTTAACCATTTAGCCTCCATTATAGGCAGCCAATTGAAATTACTCTCGTACAAGTCAACACTCTTGTAGTCGAGTTTCTTCATTTTGTTATCTAACTTCTCGGTTTCGATCTCTGAACTACTTACCGGTATTAGCGGTGTGATATACTCGATGTTTTTAAGGCGATAAGTGACTCCAAACTTCGCATTTGGATTCTCGATATAGTCTATCTCGGTGTCGCTTTGGGTGTTGTAGAACTTAACCTCGTGCCATTTTCCTGCGCTAAAGTCCTCATCTGAAATAACCTTTATCTTTTCAGAAATATAGTAAGGTCTGGAATTGCCTTTTTTGCCGTTTAAGTGCAAGTAAAATTCTGATACCCCTACATCGCTAAAATCAATATCGAAGTAAAATGTTTCATAGTCTAAGGCTTGGTGTACCGTTTCAATTGTCACTCCGGTAGCTGTGCTGTTAGTAGTGAGCGAAGTAACTGCATATCGTACTCCTGCGTCCTCATAAAAACTCTGCACCGTAAAATATTCCCCGTTTATAATACCGGGTGTTCCCTCCTCGATCCATGCCGGTAGTGTACCGTTATAACTGTGCGTACCTATGATACTACCATTTGCGTTATACTCATTACCGGGTGTAAACGAGAATAGTAACCGCCCTAACACACCGTTATAGGTTATATTGCCCTCTAAAAAAGTATTACGGTTAATATTATCGGTGTACTGGGTAATATTGAGCGTTTGTAACGGTATCTCGTTTTGTGATGCTTCCGGTACAACAGCGTTACATTCTTGTAGGCTTGCCGAGTGTATCGGGTAGCTACTTCTAAATTGCTCTCGTGTTAATTGGCTTTCAGCATAAATGTGTTTGAAACTTTTATCTGATACTAGCTCTGGTGCTTCCGAAGCAAAGAACTGAAACTGATTAGATGTTAGTCCGCTTGCGTTACGATTGTATAAGGCAATAGGGTTTTTGCCACTGACAAACATATTAAGCGGCACTTTAAATTGATTGGTCGCTTCGTCTGTAATGGTAAAAACATCGGTTCTTACACATCCGTATTTATCCTTTGCATAGGCTGTATAACTGCCGGGGGCAAGGCCGTTAAATACGTTGCTATCTTCATAAGTAGGTGTTCCGCTTCCGTTAATGTCGTTTATAAGGGCGTATTGCGTTTCAGAAGAACCTATAAAGGTGCTTATATTAATCTCGGCTTGCCCCCCGTAAACAGTAGTATCGGTATCTACGGAATTAATAGTTAATTTTTTCGGGCTTCCAACAAACATAAACTCCTCTACACCGTTAACCGTTGCATAGATATAAAGCAAGAACCTCGTTCTATCGAGTACGACATCTACTGTATTGGTGTTAAAACTTGCGTTATCGTAGATTGTAATAGCCCCTAAACTTGGCGAGAACTGTTCTATTCTAAGTTCATCAATAGTTTGGTTAAACAATAGATTCGCTGCTACGTTGTCACACTTGTTAGTAGTGTGCGCCGAAAAAGTAACATCTACGGTAACGGCTATTCGTTGAGTGGTCGTGGTTATAGCCGTTGAAATATTGGATGCGTTGTTGTGGGTAGCATCTACAAAACCATTAAAGTGAGCATTGTCAGGATGCTCAATAGATACCGTTGTTTCATCGTAGGTAACGGTATAGTCATCCAATCGGTTATAGTCCAACTCAAAAGAAGAATAAAACTCTTTTGTCTGGCTTGCAATATCCGGAGCAATAGTTGCTTGGCCGTTCTTATAGCGTGTAGGCGCAAACGTTAACAGAAGCCCGTTCCCGTTTATGTCGATATACTCGGTATCAACGCCTACCCCGTCAAAATTTAATGTGTTTTTAGAAGCCATACTTTAGGTATAAATCTGCTTTTATCTTATCTGTTATTTTTGAGGTGTCAATAAACCCGTAATTTTTATTTCCTAATTCATCACGAAAACAAACCGTTTTATAATAGTTCTTTTTCCCTACCCCGCCATTAATTGTTTTCTTAAGAGGATATGAAGTATCTGTTTCTCCCTCAATAAGTATCTCGGTGTAAATTGGATTAGGCAAGTCTGTATACAGCACGTTCGATGACTCTTGCCTTGCTGTACCACCGGTAACGGTAGTAATTAACTCGGTGTTGCCGTTAGATGATGTGTATATTACGCTCTTATTACTGTAACAAGGCTTGTAATATTCTTGCTTAAAGTTCGCACCGTGTCTAAGTAGGCAATTCATAGGCGTAAACCTATAATTATATGCCGTGTCGGGGCTATATATCCCCTCTACTGCGCTGAAATGCTCCGTCCATTCATACGGTACAAATAGTCCTTTTTTAGAGTAGCAGTCGAACGCAAATATATCTTTGTCATAGCGTGTATCTTCATCCGGAAATTGGCTAAACTGCTTACGGTAACATAATTCAGCTTCGTTTGGATCTGTTCTAATATCGCACGTAGCCAGGTAGGTGTTTTCTTTGATGTCGGGATTAAATACAAACGTGTTTACCGTATGAGTGGCTTGCAGTCCGAATACATCCTCGTTTTTACCGCTTTTGTTATATCCTATCTCAATACGAGAATAAACACGGTCTTTATTTATTTTGGTTGTGATGTCTGATAATGTGCCTAGATCGATTGCAACCTCATCGTCAAAGAAATGCTCGATTCTTTCGAGTTCTAGTATGGTTTGCGTACCCTCTGTTCTTATACCATAACCTACTGGGCCAAGCGAACAAAAGACAAAATCAAATAAATCTTGAAAGGATGTTGTTGCTATTGGTGCTTTTTTATCGTTGTAGTAGATGTGTCGTAGTGATTCCCCTGCGGTTATTACTACGCTGGGAAACTCACTATCTAAAAATGTGCTTTCAAAGCGTACATTAGGGTCTAATATCTCAACTACTCGCTCAAAAGCGTATTTTAAAGAGATTGCATCTACATATCTTTCACTTGGTATATTCGGCTCGAAAAAGCTATCTTCTGTTTGTAATATGTGACAACTTGATGCTGTGGCGGTGCATACCACTTGAAAGTCTATGTACAAACCAAAAACCAACCCCTCGTTTTCGCCCATTTCAATCTCTACTTCCTCATCGGTTATAGCGACCGTTGACTGGTTAGTAAACGAACTGCCTAAATTGTAAGTTTGTGCTAAGGTATGGTTGCCCTCTACAATAGTGTAACGGTATATTCTGTACTGTGCGCTATCAAACTGTGATACATCGGTGTATTCTGCGGAAATCTTAAATTTTAGTTTCTTTTCTCTAAAGGAATTATAGTGAAAGAAGTTCGCCACTGAAATATTTTCATCCGGCGGTCTGTAACCAAGATCGTACACCCCTTGCACATCTTCATCGCTTCTAACGGTAGCAGTAAGTTTAGGCGTAAAAATAGCATCGCCAACTCCAAAAGTATCTGTTTGGTCTACGTTTTCAGTAAGTTCCAACTCACTACGCAAAAATATCTCACGGCTCTTGTAGGACATTCTGCTACGCACAAGGCTTGTTATAGGATTGCCGTTAATATCGGTATCTCGGTCAAGTTCAAAATCTTCTTTGATGTTGTTTTCTAATACCTCATCGAATACCGTTTCTGTAAAATCAGCCGTAGCGGTGTTCTTGTCAGATACAAGCGTAGATAGATCAAAATAACCTTGATTCTCCACCTCGAAATTATCAAACTCTTTTTTCTCACGTATAAACTGTGGTTTGTGTCCTACTCCTTTTTGTGATAGGTACTCTCTTAACTTTACAGCATCCTTACCTACAAACTTTAGGTTCTGAGATACGTTAAGCATTAAGCTGTCCGTTTTTTTACCACGCTTTATCTCTTGCTCAATTTCATCATAGCCAATAGGAGCGTTCTCCAATGTATAAGTAACCCCATCGGAAATAAACTTGTGACGATATTCTTTTAAATACGGGTGCATTATCTGTTACGTACTCGGTTTTCTAAGTTGATCGCTTGTGCTAATTTTGAGTAATTAATATCTTTGGGTTTATGCGGTGCGAGCTTTGAAAACTCACGGCTAAACATTTTACTAACTTGATCGGATATAGTTACATTCAATATCTGCTCTTGTTGGGCTTGGTTTAAGCGTTGCTGTTGGTCTATTACCGTCATAGCAATAGATTGTCTTATAATGTCGTTGGGTGTAAAAGTTCCCGCTTTGTGAACTTTATCGCCTTTTTCCATTCCTATCAATTGGTTTCTACCTCCATACATTTGTAGGCTTCCGTCTTTTCGCTCTACGATCTCTCGGAATTTAGTTCCCGGAGCATCGTTAATCATAGCAATTCCCTCATGTGTACCCTCTAAATGCCCCTCTCTAAATTGTGGGATTGTTGTGGCTACTACGGCTGCCGCTGCGGCTGCTCCCGATCCAATTGCAAAAGGAATTTGCGCTAATGCTACTGGTGCTAATGCTGCTGTAACCGGATTGGCTGCTAAAACAGAGGCTTGTAGTTTAATTGCCGCTACGGTTTTAGTAGTTTCGATAATAATATCTGCAAGGGCTTTAGCTTGTCCGAACAAAAAGGCTTTTCTTTCGGTTTCCCTTTTTCTCTTTTCGAGTTCTCTGTTCTTTTTCTCTCGTTCTGCTTCTAATGCAGATCGTTGTTTTTCTGTAAGTTCTTGGTTGGTAAGTAGGTTGTCGTAGAACTCATTATTTTTATCAATTCTATCATCATACCTTTGAGATTCGGCTTCAAATATTGAATCGATAGCGGTAAAAGCTAAATCCTTTAGGTTGTTGTAAAATTCTTTTTTGCTTTCTAATAATTGAGCGTCTAATTCTCTTTGTGTATCAATTACTTTTACCGCGTTCTCAAATAATTCTTGTTCATCTAAATCGATGTAAGGCAAGAACATGCTTTCGGGTTTGTCAGCAGAAAACGCTTCTTCAAAACTAATATCTGGTAATGGTTGTGAAAGACTGTCTAGTAAATCATCATAACTCCCGTCTAACAAACTTACTTGAAACTCTAACGCCTCTATTTTTCGGGTAAAATCTTCGTACTCATCACTTGTTAGCGCGGTTTCATCACGCAAATCTTTTAGTTTTGAAATTTGATTTTCAAAATATGTGATAGAGTCTTTTAAGGCTTTGTTTTTGTCTTTTTGTGCTTTACTAACTCCAAGAATAGCATTCTTTTCAGCTTCAAGAACCTCTATTTTTGCCTTAATGCTTTTGATTAGCAGTTTATTTGTAACATCGGTGTCGTTTAGTAGGTCTTTTTGTTCTTTTAATTCATCGTTAATGACATTTAAAGTCCTTACCTCTTCATCGCCGCCCTCTAATAATGGCGATCCAAACAGTAGATTTATTTCCTTTTGCTTGTCTATTAAATCTTGTTGGGCTTGTGTTAGTGGAGCAAGGCTGTTGTTTAAATCAATAAAGGCTTGATTTTCTTCTTCGATTTTCTTAGTGGCTTCACCCACTCCTTTAGCAAGTCGCAATTGTTCTTCTGCAAAATCATGGTAAAGTCCAATTCCGTCCTCCATATAAGGATTGAAATAAGACATGGCCGTAGACAAATAATTCACGTTTAACCTCCACCGATCTAATATGCTTAAATTCTCTTGTGTGGATATAGAAAGAAGCTCGAATGATCTTGCCGCATTGTCTAAAGCATTTTTCGTAAACTTTCCAAGTGCGCTATTGCCATTATCAAGGCTTAAAATGAATTTTTCGTATGCACTATCTACAATTGCCAGCTTAGCATCTAAACTCTCAAGTTGTCGATCTGTCAAATCTTTTAACGCCCCGCCATTTTCGCGTATCGCTTGTGCGTTTAACTCAATAGCTTCCGTATTTACTGCTAAAATTGCCCCTACTTTTGACGCTTGCTTTCCGAATAATTCCTCTGAAAGCGTAAGTATTTCTAAAGCGTCAGCCCCTTGCTCGTACCTCTTATTGATTTGTTGCAGCGCATCGTCTAGAGTTTTACCTTGTGTAGCGAGTTTTATTTGTGCAGTGCTTAATAATCGTCCTGCTTGCTCTGCTTTTAACGAGTTATCAGCAAGTATACCAACAACAGAACCAGTATACGCCAAGTCTTTACCTAAGATTCGTGAGATAGGCGCGATATATTGGAACGAATCTCGCATCTTCTGAAAATCTAAGGTAGTAGACGTTCTAATAGTTGCAATCGTATCAGCATATTGAGCTGCTTCGGAGTCAGCAGCACCAAAAGCGTTAAGCATTTGTACTAAAAATTCCCCTGCTTCATCGGCTGCCGCATCTAAACCAAGTGATAAGTCAATAACCGGTTTTAACAATCGCTGTATTTGCTGTGGTGATTTACCTAAAGTTGCGAGTGTTTCAGCTAATTTAGCGACCTCGTTAGATGTTCTAATAGTAGAACCCGCTACCGATATAATTGTTTCCTCTAAAGGCTTTAAATCTTGTCGAGTAGTTCTAAATACACCCGCTAAGTTTTGCATAGACTTGTCGAAATCACGAACTCGCCCTATAGCATCTCGCACAGCATTAGCAAATAAGAATACACCACTTGTTAGCCCAAACGCAGACAAAAGCGATCTAAAAGACATACCAAGTCCTGCAATAGCACTTCTATAATTACCTACGTTTCTAAAACTCTGTCCTACCGAACGGTCTATCCTTTTTAAAGCTCCATCAGCTTTGTTTATAGCCGGGCCAAGTCGTTTGTATGCTTGTTCTTCTTTTTTAGTTAGGGCTATTCCTTGTGCTTTTTTAGCAGCCAAGTCCTTATACTCCTTACGCATTAAGGCTAACTTTGCGTTAAGATTTGTATAAGCCCCTAAAAGTTTGTTTTGCGCTTGCTCCTCAAGTTTCGCTTGTTTGGTTAAAGCGGCTGTTTCAAGTTTTTGCTTCTGTAATGCACGCGCATTATCTGTATGTAGTTGGTTTTTCTTAGCAATTACCCTATTTAGACTTTTTGTCGTTCTTTCACTTTGTAATTGAGCTTCGTTGAGTTTTTGAGTTTCTTGAGTCGCTTTTTTGGTATGCTCGACAAATTCTTTAGGCGTTTTTACCTTAAAGCCTTTTTTAGAAAAAGCATCAATGTCCCCCGCCAAAGTAAGAAACGCCTTATCAGCTTCTAAAAGGTCTTTTACCAAGTCCTTTACCTCTTTCTTTGCCTTTTCAGCAATAATTAAATCAATTACCTCGTTGTTCACGCTGCTTTTTGTTTAGATAATTCTATTCCTAACTTTCTTACCTCAATTAGTTTAGCCACAACATCCACATTAGGATCTAACTTAACTCCGGTTATTCGCTCAAGAGTTACCACCTCTTTCCATGTGTTTATAGCGAGTTTTTCGTCGCTCTTTTCTATCTTGTTTTCTTCTATGGTTATCTTCATTCTAAGGCTCTCTAATTGCGTTAAAAGCCTTTGTAATTCATCTTCAAATACTTTAGAATCATTGAATAAATACCCGTTGTTTCTAAGTATCTTAATGCATTGGGTTCTATTGTGTTCAAACCCCTCTATCTCTCGCAGATAATGACTATATCTCAACTTCTCAAGTATTTCCTTGATATAGTCGTGCTTGTTTTTAAGGTCTTGAACAACCGCCATTAACTTGATATTGGTGTTATCCACCTCAGCAGCAATGCAGTACTCGTTGAAAATGTTTAGCCACACATCCTCTGGATTCTTATGTTTTCCTAATAGCTTGTAGTTACCAGTTTCGAGTATCTTATTGAATACTGAAATGGTTATATCCTCAATGCTATGGTAAGAAGTGTCTTGCAATGCTACCTCGTAATGCTTTTAATAATAATTCGTAATTGAAATAATGCTCGTTAGCTTCAGTAAGACCTATCATAGTAGGGTATCTTTGTACTAACTCATCAGTTTTCGCATCTGTGGCAATAAGCTGAAGTTTGCTTTTGTCCTTAAACAGATATGTCCAACTCTTGAACAGGCTTCCACTAGCATAGAAGTTGAAGGGTTCGCCCGCACGTTTAGGATAGCCAACACCGGTTAAGCCGGTAGTTATAGATTCGGTAGCTCTTGAATATCTACCTATTATTTTACCGTCATTTCCTATCCCTTGAAATAACTGGCTTTCACGTTGCAAGTTTATAAGGTCATCTGCAACAAATTTGACCGCTAATTCTAAATCACTATCGAAACTCGCTTCTGCTTTGAGTGCATTTTTAAGTAGTTTCTTTATAGTGGCCATAGTAATAAACCCCGCCCGAAAGCGGGGCTAATTAAAGTTTACGATGCTACTACTACAGAAGTTGCAGAATTAGACTTGTATAATACATCGTCTGCTCCTGGATTTAAAATAGCAATCGGGCTTGACTCCGAGCTATCATAAATCTTAACCTCTATCGTGTCGCTTGTGCTTAAAGCACTAACAGTAAATGTATAGGTCTTAGCGTCTGAATCAGCCACAACCCCCGAAGGAGTTACCGTAGCACCATTTACTTTCACTAAGAAATTACCTACCGCTAAACCGCTTACAAAAGAACCTCCGCGCTCAAGATGCGTTTTAACAACTATCTCAGTAGCCGCATCTACTGGGGCTGCCGGAATAGATAGTTTAACTTGGTTCGCTCCGGTTATTTCCTCACGTAAGTAATCTAACTGCTCCGATGCAATCCACGCTAAATTACGATTGAATTGTAATGAGTTGCTAAATTGGATAGTGATACCGGTTTTTTGGCTTGTACCCCCCTTGTTAAACTGGATTGGGTTTACAGCTACCATTGATGTAGTAAATCCTTTAGCTCCACCCGTTGAAGTTTGAGTCCAAAGTTCGTTACCCTCATCATCTACTAACTGAACATCCCAAATATCATCCCCCTCGATAGACTCAAGTACTTTTTGCTGATACAATCCTTTACGGAACATAACAGTAAGTTCGTACAATCCTTTTCGCGTTGTAGAGTTTAATCCGGTTGCTTCGGCTGTTTCTCTCTCGTCAGTTGGTTCAGTCCAACTAAAGTCATACACATCGTTAAGCGGGATCATATTTCCTGCTTGTTGCTGTGTTCTTAGGTACGCCTTATTGTATGTATCGCTTGAGGCCGTTACCGTGCCTTTTTTCCAAAAGCGTACATCTTTAAGGTTTTTAAAGTCAAACTTGCCCCCCAAATAACCCGTTCCTTTTAGGTCTTGAAATGAACAATTGACAATATTTAATTGATCTATAAGTGCCATTTTTTAAATGTATTTTTGTTGTGTTAATATTTGGCGACCTCGCTCTGTAGCTTCAATGAATTTCCCTGCCTTTAGCACTCCATTAGTTGTAGGATAATCCCTTTTTAATAGGTACTTTTGCGTTGGTTCTTTCTTTTCTGCTATTGGCGTTTTTGCCTTTTTTAATTTGTTTGCCATTTTATCGTGTTTTGACAATTGTTAATCATTGTTACCTTACAGTCGATGGTTATAGCATCCCATAGGTCTATCGTTTTGTTTTTCCCACTATCTGAATAATTTGGGTGCTTCTCGATTTTATAATTCCTTTCCGGAATATCAGTTAGCTTAGACTTTTTTAACCCCTCAATCAATCTTTCCGTTAACGGATTTAACCAATTAGTAAAAGAGTTTTTAAGCCTATAATCATTCAGTTTGTCGGTTTGAATTTCACGAACTGCAATAATAAATCTGCAATCCCTTGTTACTTCTTCATTCCTATCATCGTGGGTTTCATTTCCAGATACAAGCCATACGATCGGGTATGGTTGTCCTTTCAACGCGATATACCTATTCAACTCATCTTGATCGCCCCAATGAAAATTAATAGCAAAACCACCCATTTCTGGCATTTGGTTTATAATTGCTTCAATCCCATCCTCAAAAACTATCATATTCCATGCGAGTTTAAGGGGTAATGCATAGTAAAGCGAAAGGTCGGATAGTCTGCTTTGTTATCGTTCAAGTATTGATACAGTGATCGTATCGTGCTTGTAGATACTTGGTAGTCTACTCCATAACCATAGCTTGTATGTATTACTCGTGGTGCTTGATCTACTCCTTGATATTTGCGTAAAAATTCATTGTATTTATCAGTAGCACGATATACCGAAGATGCGTGTGCGCTATTTACACCCTCTGGTCTTTCTACCCCTAAAGTTGTAAAAACATCCTGCTTCTCTTGTATGTACTTCCAATAAATATAATAGGGAAGGAAAGAGTAATTTTTCAATCCTTCCCATTTTACTGTTAAGCTGTTAGCGGTGTATTCCTTACCGTTTACCAAGTCCTTGATAGGCTGTGAAGCGTTATCCAAGTCGGCATATTCAGTAACTAATAAATCGTACAACTCAATACCAAGTCCATCGATAAGTATTTCCTTCTCGTACAGATCCACAAAGTTTTGAACATCCGCAACGGCATTAGCCCCATTAGGAGTGCTTACCGAATTAGGAATCTTCAAAGGGTCTTTCTGGAATATGTCGAGTTGGGTTATCATATTTACTTAACTATTTTAGCGTAACCGTTTGCTACGTGAATGTCGGCCATAGATGGGTGTATTTCCATCTTATATCCTTTTTTAAAGTGTTTGGTGTCTTTGGTTATTTCCACCTCAACACGATCACGAAAACGGATTACTTCTTTGTTTTCGGCTTTTTGCTTTAAAACCTCTTTTGCTTTGTTTTCTTTCTTATTTGCCATTATTTAAAATATTTAAGTTACTATGCTGGGTCTGTTACTGATGGGTCTAATAATGCTGTGATGTTTGAAATATCATCATAGATTAATGCCCCAGAGTGATTAGCACTCATATAACCAACCAATCGAGCTTCAAGCAAGAAAGTCCTAAGGTTTTTAGAGAAATCATCATTTTCCCATCCGGCCTTAAAGGTTACATCGTCCTTAAACGCTACTGTGTATTTGCTTGGATCTCCAATAAGAATTTTACCCGCAGGGATTCTGTTTGTAGATACAACTGTTAAACCATCAATCTGAAGTCCGTTCGCAGTTGCAAATGGAGGGATCAAGTAATGACCGTCAGACGCTTTTGTTAACTGCATAGCAGCAACATCGGCAGGGTTTAAGAATACGTGAGTAGGCATAAAGTTTCCTAAACGAATTTGCGTTGCGGCTGCTACTACGGCATCATCTAGGTTTGCATCTGCAACACTATCAGCTAATGCGCTAGGAGCAACAAAAGCTCCAGCAAAAGTTGTGATACCATCTACCTCAGCAGCAGTTGAACCGCTATCTCCTGCAAAAATCTTATCGTCAATCTTCAATCGGATAAGTTCTTCAAAATGCTCTCTGGCATCAGCAAGGATAAACTGGGTGTCCTCCATCATCTCCTCTGAGTACTTCCATCTTTCAGCTACCTTTTTAACTTCTGCGCTCTTTGGCACATAGTCAACATCTACTAAAGGCTTTAAAGCACCCTCAGCAATAAAAGCTGCATCGCCCTCGCCTGTTACTCTATCAATCCAATAAATAGTACGAGCGTTAGTTGCTCGTCTATTTACGTAATTAAGAAGATAAGGCTGTTGCTTTGGCGTTGATTGAACCCCTGGCACAACTTCTGTTAAAAAAGCTGGGTTAAAAGCAATTCCGGCTCCTGCATTGGTTGTAGTCATTAAAGCAGGGACTTTTAAAGTAAACTCCAATTCAGATTTTGAGTTAGAGGACTTCATATCCTTTAAGGTTTCTTTATTGTCCTCTAAGTTCTTCTGAAACTCGCCCCAAAAATCTTTTCCTTCAGATGCAGAACCTTTTTTGCGAATAGCCGTAATAGCTTCGCCTTGTTCTTTTAGAGATTTATTGATTCCATCAATATCTTCTGCTTTGACTAATCCCTTAAATTTTTCGGTCATATCTTCAACCGATTTTGTAACAGCTTCCAATTCTTCTTTGGTAGCCGCTTTTTCAATAGCTGTTTGCGTTTCTTTTAATTTACTCTCGAACGCTTCAGCTTTTTTTTGTGCTTCTTCTTGTGTCATTTTACACGTTTTTAAAGTTGAACATTACTAAATGTGAAGTGTCCTTGACGGCTTCGTTTTCTGACTCATCCAGAGTGTCGCTTGACGGCTCTTGAATTAATCTCTTTATTGCTTCAATATGTTTTTCAATTTGTACACCGCTTGGATCGGTTAAAAAACCAAACTTTAAACGCTGCTCTAACTTCTCTATAAGCATTATAGCATCCTCTGCGTTCTTAACAGCGTGAACCGGTGTGTCACTCTCAGCACCAAACAAAACAGTGCTGTATTCTTTCATATTAACCTCGTGGAAGTCATACCCCCCTTTCTCGTTTTCTTCTTTAATAACCGGGATAAAACCTTGTGAGTGCTGTAGGCTTCTGTCGTGTTTAAGACCAAACTCGTAATCGCTTAATAACTCTCTCGCTACGGTTTTGTTTAGGTTTAACTGACTTTCGATAATTAGGCTGTCCGGGTCTTTTCTAATTGGTAGCCCTACAAAAGTTGAAGTGCCTACTTTATGATCTACCAAATGGACTTGCTTACCATCTTTAAACGTTTTTGTAAATGCGCCTTTCATCATACGGTCATTATCGTAATCGTATTTATTGAATCGGCTTATCTGTAGGGTTACTATTCCTTTTTTTACAGAAACATCCTTAACGGAAGTGTCTTGATGTTTAGTTATTTTTTCCATCTTCTTGTAGGTTTATTCCAACGGTTTCTAAAAATTTTTCGGGGTCAATATTAGAACCGCTTAAGTTTCTTATCGCTGTGCTTAATTTTAAAGCCTTATCTGCTTTTTGGCTTTCTATTACTTGCATGCAAGGCAAGTGATCTAGGGTCGCTTTAAATTCTTCTTTAAGGCCGAAATGTGATTTATAAGAGTTGCAGAAATCGTCTAATTGGTTTTGTACCACATTCTGACATAATGAAACCATAGCAAGCTCGAAGTTGTCATACTTGCTTCCGCTACCGGCTATAATAGGATAAAGCTCTTGCGGTATTCCGAAAGTATTCATTATGGTTAAAGCATTGTGCTGCATAGACTTGTCTATGTGTAAGTCGGATAGTTTAGTGTGCAAGTCTGAAACGCTTACCATCGCATTGGTAGCAATTAGATTGCCTTTATGACCTGCGTTGCCATACCCCTTATAAGCGTTCTCTATATTCTCTTTGTCTTTTGGATCGAGTGGCCTTGAAATACCTTGCCCTTTTTCCGATCCCGATACTATCTTAGTACCGGATTGTCTTAATGCTGTGTTTTCAGCTACTAAAGCTGTGTCAATGTTCTTAATGTTTTTTTGGATAGCATCAAGTCTTGAGGGGGCTTTCAATAAAAAATCCTCTGACAAGCCATTGGCAACGTCAAAGAATGGTATTACTTCGGAAATATTGAATTTATGCTCTTGGTGTTCTTCGGTGTACTTAAACTGTTTTTCTTTTAACTCGGAAACATCTTGCTTTTCAAAGATTAAGCGGGTCGGAAATTCTTTGTTATATTCAATACAACCGGGATTAAGGTTATAGACCGCTGACGGTTCTTTTATACCAGAACCTAATATCGGATATTCATACACCCAACCATACGCATATTTAAAGAATAGATACTCCCTTAAGAAGTCCTGCTTTGATTGAAAGGGATTAGGGTTGTTTAGAAGATTTACTAAATAATGACTATCGCTTTCGTTTACGTAGAACTTAGCTTGGCTAAATAAATCGCTTATTAGATCAACACATCTAAAAGCTACTGGATTAGTAAGTAGACAATTAAGTTTATTGCCTAGCCCCCAATCTGAAGAATGACCGCCTACAGTATACCAAACGTTTCCTTGTCGGTCACGCTCAAAATAAGTAGGCTTAAATAAATTTGATAACCAGCTTATGGTATAGAAATGAGCCTATGCCCCTTTCTTTGTTATGCTTCCTGCGAGCCTTGATTGATACGAATTAGCTAACTTGTTAGGGTAATACTTGATTGTCTTAGAATCTTCTATCTCATTGATGTTCCCACACCTACACAGCACTTTCCCGCTGTCAATATCTTCTCCTAAATACCGTGTTTTGGTACAACCACACAACACCCTACTTGCAATATTACTCTTTTTTTTCTTATCTTTCATAAATAATACTAATAGTTGTTAACTTAATTATCAACATTCTCTATATCCAGTCGTTAGGGAATAGATCCTTGCAAGTAATCCACAGCCCGGTGATACTATCCGGAGCGTCATCGTTATAGCCATCCTTTCTATTTAGCTTATCGTCTTTGTTGTAATTAAACAACTCTCTCATAGCCTTATCGTACATACTACCGGATTCATAGTCGTTTCTAAACACAAAGTAATTTCTAATAAAACCGCTGTTCTGAATGATACGGCTGTGTTTGTTGGCTTGTTGGCTAAAAGGGTATGTAAGACATCCAACACTTTTTATTAGGCTTTCGTAGTAGCCCCCTCCTACTCCATTAACCTCAACGGCCATGTGCTGTATACCGGTTTCGATGCTTTTATATGTAATTTCTGGAATGGTTATATCTTGATTGTCTTGTGTAAAATACCAGTCGTAAATATAGATAAGGCTTCCTATCTTCATTCCTATTGGCATACTAAGGCTGTCAGTGCCACGATCTGCAACGTCAATAAACGATACCACTGTTTCTACATTTTCTAAGTTGAAGTTGTCTAAAGAGAAGTAATCAAAGTCATTTCTTTTAAACAATGCGCCTTCCAGGTCTTGAATCCACCCACCCATAACAATATGTTCGTAGTCTTGTGGGCTTCGCTCTTTCATTAGTTCATAGCTTCGCACTATGTTTTCTGGAATGTTCTTAGGGTCTACGTCTTTGTAGCTTGTGTGGATGTATAGAACATTGTTTTTAATTCCGTTATATCCATCCGGCACACCGTTTTCTTTAAAGAACTTTTGATATATCCAATGGTCTTTAGTAGTTGGGTTTAGAAGTAATATAGAAAGGTTCTGTTTGTCTTTTGAGCGTATGGAATAATACACTTTTTCAAAAGTTTTGTAATCGGGTATTTCCTCAGCTTCGTCAGTTACCATAACATTAAACCCTTTTAAAGATTTTAGGTTTGCTGTTTGCCCGTGTGATCCAGTCTTTATGCCTTTAAAAGATATAAGGCCATCCCCGCAGTTTGAATAGTATTTGTTGTTTGTGAAAGTGAAGTAATCGAGTAATCCGGAGTTTTCTATTTTTTCTGTTATCTCTGGTATAACACTATCACTCATAGATACATTTGTGAAACGAGTGTATAACGTTTTAAAATCGTATTGCAAAGTGGCTTCTACCGTCCAATCTCCTACTTCAAAAGATTTACCCGACCCCCTACCACCGGTTAATATAACCGTATCAACTAAAGATAAAGATTTGTAGTACTCTTTTTTTTCTTTGGATAGTTTAGTTTTAGGGTCTAAGGCTTTATCTACGTGCAGTAGATCGTAAAGAGGTTTGTATTTTATTGATGTTTTACTGGTCGCTTCCAAAGTCCTCAAACGTTTTCTTTGGCGGTTTAGAGAAGCTGTGGCTGTTCTCTATTGTTTCTTTTGGTTTCCCGAACCTATACTCCATGTAGAGCTTAAGAGCATTAAAGTTTTCTTCGGTTATTAGCTTCTCAAGTATTTTAAACGGCTTGTCTTTGTCGATGTGTTTATCTAAACGCTCGATAATCTTTTGTTCTTCATCTTTAGGCTTTCGCCCTGCACCTTTTCTTCTACCTCCGTGTTGTTTTGCCATTTTGAAAAAACTTGTTTATTCAACTACAGTGTTTTGTTCTTCTTCATTAGAGTAACATTTGCACCACTCGTTATTTAGCCAGCAGTTGCATTTAGATTTACTTTCTTTCATCTTAGTTGCGTTCCTATGCCGTTGTCAATTACTTCGATCATTTCTCTTAATTCGGATTCGGTGTGGTTCTCATCGTATAGAACGCCTTTGTAGGTTTTGATTCTTAAGTTAAAGAGGTTCTTCTCATCAGTGGCTTTTAATGGTGTTACTTTAGTATTATGCTTCATAAATAGAAATTAAGGTTTACGATCAGCAATCCAATTGTTACTAAACACCCCTCGCTATTGTCGTCCGCTTCATAGTTCATTATGTTTAATCCTAAAAGGATGTAGTCTGGATTGTTCTCTATTTCAAATTATCATAATGCTTTTAACCCCTCTCGCATACGTAAGATGCTCTTTTTAAGAATTAGCTATGTAGGTTGTACTTGGATAACTCCCTTCTACTAGCTTTGTTTGAATTGGTTTACTCTCCTTGTATGGGATGAGGGGTTTAAAATATGTTGTACCCGAAAATTCGGATGTTACTCAATACTACCTACAGAACGTAGGATTTTCATAATCGTGGTATTCAAATATAAGGAAAGATGTTGTTATTTATAATGATTCTATGTAGTAGTTGTACACATAGTTCTCAACATTCGATATCAATTATAAGTTATCAAAAACCACCTTTTTGCCGAGAATGGTTTTTGTAATATGGTTCTGGTATACTGATTGAACGCTGATATTGTTTTCTTCTGCGAACTGTCTTATTGGTTTACATCCGGAATAGTCAAGAAGATGGTTTAAACATTTAAACAATTCCTCATTTGGTATTCCTTTTTCGTGAAGGTATTTACCAAACCTATCGCTGATACTGGCAGTGTTTTTAGTATTCTTCATTGGTTTAAACTTTTAAATGATTGATATAAGATGTTCACAACAATAACCTCAACACAACCTCATCGCTACGCTCGAGGTTGCTTACTCGGATACGCATTGCAAAACTCATTTCATTCCGTTTAGGTGCAAAGCTAATTGTTGTGAACGCCCGCAGGTAACGATTAAAAAGCCCTTGCGCCAACTACGTTGACGACTTAAATTTTAAGCTTCAATGATAATTTATTAAACTCTTGGATTAACTTAATCCTGTGTTCTTGCTTATATTTTAATAAAGCTGCATACATAACGACAAATTCAGTTGTGTTTAGCTTCTTATCAAAGTCCCAATTTTTTTTAGGCTTAGAAGAACTGCCAGGGAAAAAAAGCGTTATACCGGAATAACTGCATTCATCATCTTTTTTTTCTTCTTTCATTGGTTTAATAACCCTAGCCTTTGACTTAACTTTTAAATCTTCTTTTATAACTAAGTCTAGCATTT
>Ga0207882_1000125_pt1 | contig 36238 bp, 51 predicted proteins | sample MalvirmetaMSP103_FD_184228 | JGI IMG/M metagenome (GOLD analysis project Ga0207882, IMG submission 184228) | Marine viral communities from the Deep Pacific Ocean - MSP-103 (SPAdes) | ecosystem: Environmental > Aquatic > Marine > Oceanic | place: Pacific Ocean | collected 2011-05-15 | reverse complement strand
TCACGACCACGGGCTTGTCGTCAACGGCCGGCAGGTCCTCGGCCGGCACCATGTCCCGCCACACGCCCTTGGCGTAGGTGGACACCAGATCGCCGGACAGGCGGCTGTAGATCTGCGCGGCCCCGGTTGTGTGGTTGGGCCTCGCCATCACGCAACCCTCGCCGTGATGCTCTGTGCCATCCGCTGGGATGCCACGCGAACGAACGCCCGCTCCATGTTCACCCGCTCACTGGTCAACGTGGGCCGGAGCCACGGGTGCGGCGCGATGCGGCCGGGCTTGGTCTTAGCCATCCGCGCCGCGTGAGGGCTGGACTTCTTGGCGAAGTGCAGGTTGCCGCTCTCGTCTTTCCAGAACGGCTGGCCGCCGGGCGTGGATGCCCCGTATTCGAGATGCCGGCCGTACTTGACGTTGGTCCCGTAGCCCCACACCAGAGGCTGAATGCGGGCGTTCGTGACGCTGCCCTTGAGTCGGTTCGTCCGCACGCCGGGCGGGCTTCCGGGATTTGATCCGAAGTACCGGACCTGCCCGGTCGGCGATGTGTACTTGGTCGCCCCCGCACCCGGCATCGAAGCCGCCGCGCCGTCCGCACCCTCATGCGAGGCCGCTCGCAGCCCCGCGTCCGTCGCCGCGATCAGGTCGCGCAGGAACTCGTCGGAATGGTCAACCACTTTGATCATGGCCGCACCACCAGCGGCACCCGCTGAAGACCGTCCGCGTACTCCGAGCCCGCACCCTGCGCGTGGTACGTCACGCCGCCCGCCGCCACCTTCGCCTTCGCCGGGATCGACAGGGCCGACCCGTCCGCCTTCAGCGCCGGGAAGAACCCCGTGAACGAGGCCGGGGCATCCATCGCCACGCCGCCGCCGTACTTGGTGGACTCCGAACCAGCCGCCGCCTGAATGCTGCACGGCACGTTCTCGGTGTCCGAGTCGGTGTAGACCGGCGCACCGCTGCTGTCTTGCGTCACCGCCGGCACGCTGATCGTGGCGATCTGATCGAAGCCGACCGGGCCGGCGTTGCGTGTGGGTGCGCCGATCGTCAAAGGTCGTCCCCTTCTCCAGCCACGACCACTTCACCACCGCAGCCATACGCCCACTCGCAAGCGGCCGTAACCGCGCGGGTCAGTCGCTCGCGCGGGCACTTCACGCCATCCAGAACCGCCATCGCACCGAGCGCGATGTCCCCGCCCGAACCGTGTGCGACAAAACCACCATGAGCCGGGTAACTTGCGAGGTGGCAATCCATCGACACCACGCGGCCTCGCCAGCCGACGATCAGTGTGTTCCCGCCACGCACCGAGTCATCGGTGGTATCCCAGAGGCCGCACCCCTTGAGAACGCCCCTGATCGCGTCCGGCAGGTCCACATACAGCCACTTATCCTCTTGCCCCTCCCTCACGGGCGGCAGATTCAGGCGGTGCTGAATCGCCACGCCGACCGACGCAAGCCCGGTCGATGCGATCATCGCGTCCCCGACCTTGAAAATCTTGTCTCGGTCCCGGTGCTTGACGCACCCCCACGTCATTTCGCTCTCAGCCGCGAGATACGCCTTGTCTTTGTGGACCAGTCCAACAATGCACGTCACGCCGCACCCCCAGACACCATCGGCGGTGCCCACTCGATCAGCAGTTCACGCACGACCGCCCACTTCTCGGGCTGCGTCCGTGCGACCCGGTTCACCACACCCTTCGCGGACTGTGCCGCGTCGATCGTGTCCCGGCCCGCCTGCTCAAACCACGTGTCAACCAGCGTGAACACGGCCTCCGCCAGATCGTCCGGCGTCGTCGCGTACCCGCCGACATAGATCACCTGGATGTTCTCGACCCCAACGGGCCACACCGAGCCGGTTGCGTGCGTCGTTTCCCAACTCGACAGCCCACCGGCCCGGAACAGACGCGAGGCGCGGGTGTCGCTCGACAGGTAGTACTCGGCCGTGGACAACGCGGTCCCGAACACCGTCGATGATTCCCGGAACTTGACCGACGTGATCGACGCGACCGGCCACTCCCGAAGAAACAGCGTGCCCGACCCGTCCCCGCTGATCGTCTCGGTCCATGTTGCGCTTTCAAAGCCGGTATCGGGATCACGCCCGCAGTACCGGCGGATGTACGCCTCGCACACACCGATCGCCGCCGTGATGCGGGTGTCGTAGCCCGAGCCCGTCAGGCCCCGGCTGGTCTTGTACTCGGATGCGGTGACGAGGGCCACTAGTCATCCCCCACCGGAACGAGCCGGTATGTGGTCCCGTTCCATTTCGCGCGCAGTTCCGGCTCCGCGACGATGGACGCGCGGGGGAGAGCGATGTGCAGGTATGCGCGGGGGATTTCGCTCATTCGTATGCGAACATCCGCGCCGCTTACATCCGGGATCATCTCGCCGGACTCGGTGTCCGTGACCGTCCACTCGGTTGGCTTGTCGCCGGGTATGGAAATGTTCACCCTGTCCACGGCTTACCCCTTCACGCTCTCGGCCGTCTCGCGGACCTTGCGGCGGGTCGCCGTCTTAGGGCCGCCGGTCTTCTCCGCGAACCCGTCCGCGATGAGTTGCAGCGCCCTGCCGTCCGCCAGTTCCACCACGTCGCCGGGCTTGTGGGTGAACCATTCACGGGTGATCCGTACTTTCATCATCCGAGGCCTCCTTCTGGTTAAAACCCCCGGCCACGCTTTCACGTGGCGGGGAGCGGCGCAGGGACGCCAGAAGGGGGTATCAAGCGGACAGGGCCCAGCCCACGCCCTTCTCGGTCGCCGTGATCGGCGACTCGTTGGCGCGGGTGAGCATGGCGAACGCGGTGATGTACGAACCCGCCGTGCCGTCGCCGGCCGTCGCGTCGAGGGCGAGGTAGCGGCCGATGTCGTCGTTCCGCAGGTCGATCTCGAATGCGAACACGGTGTTGTCGTCGGTCGCCGTGGGCAGACGGCCGTCCCCGGACGAGCCCGAGGCCTGGAGCCCGGTGATGGCCGAATACGACGAGTCGTCGGCACCGGACGCGGCGGCCGCACCCGAGTACACGCCGAGCGCCGTCATGTCAACGTCGCTCGCACCGATGATCACGTACACGGTCGCCTTGCTGAACCCGAGCGTGTCAACCGACACCGGGTTGGCATCGCCGTACGCGCCGACCGGATCGTCGGCGTCGGTGATGACGGCGGGGAAGATGATCGGGACAATCTTCGGTTCTGAGAGTGATGCAGTCATGGATGGCCTCCCTTAGTCCTTGAGGGCCACAACCAGAGACGCCGTTTCGGGGTCGCTGGACTCGGCCGTGTCGTTCACGTCGTGGCAGTTGATGGCGATCGAGTCCACCAGCCGGAAACCGGTCTGGTTGAACTCGAAGTAACGGTCATCGCTGGATGCGATGGCGAAGTTGCCGCCGACGCGGCCGAACTTCATGGCGATGTCCCACGCGCCGTAGTACGCGCTGATCTGGTTGGCCGAATAGACCACTGGCATCGCGGGCGTGAACCACACCGGCTTGCCGTTCCAGATCGCGTCCGCGTCGAACGCGGCGAGCTGGTCCATCGCGCGGGTGCCGGCCGTGAAGTCCAGCGGGGTGGCCCCGCCGGCCGCGAGGCCCAGCCGCTCGAAGTTGGCCATGTAGTTCGCGGCCGACATGATGTACCCGACCCGCTCCGAGTGGGCATACGCCCGGCTCGGCAGCTTCGACCGCAGCTGCGTGTCGTGGGTCACGGTGAACTCGCCCCATCCGGACGAGTACTGCGCGTCGTAGGTCGAGTTGGAGCCGATCTTGTCGCCGATGCCCTCGAAGGAGGACGACGCACCCGAGCCCGAACGCGACAGAAGCGCGTTCTGGTCCACGAACTTCGCCACACCACGCGCCATGCTCTCGCCGATGAGGCCGGAGGCGTTCAGCGGGGTGTCACGCAGCCACGAGTTTTGAGCCCGCACCAGCGCCATCACGTCGATGCCAGTGAGGCGGACGTTGTCGCCGGTCGGCTTATCCTGATCGCTCGCGGACGAGCCCTCACCGACCACGCTCACGGTGGCGTCCGAGGTGATGCGGGGCACCAGTTCCGAGGCCGAGCCCATGTTGTGGACGCCGGACGCACGGATGACGGCGCCGTACTTGGGCATGTTCTCGATGATGTCGGTGCTGAACTCGTCCGGGAGCGCCCACGCACCGGTCGAGGTGCTGCCGCTGCCGAGTTCCTTGATGTTCAGGGACTCGACCACAGCCTCATCGAGGCGGCGGGCCGGGTAGTCCATGTTCGGGAACGACTTGAGCCGGAGCCACGCGGTCGCGGCCTCAGCCGTGTCGGCGTCGGACCAGATCACGTCCTTGCCGCGCCACTTCTGGCCGGTGGACGCGGCGCGGTTGTACGCCTTGTGTTGGACGCTGGCCATGCCGATGGCGGGGGCACCGCCGCCCGCAGCCTTCGCCAGCCTGGCGCCGAAGCCGGGGTCGGTGCGGGTCGGCCGCGTCTTGCGGGCCTTCTCGACCGGCTCGTCTTCGCCCTCGTCGTCGTCGGCCAGAGCCTCCTCGGGCGCGGGGCCGTCGGGGGTCAGGACGTTGACCTCCTCGCCGCCGTCGGCCTCCACCGTGATGTTCACGGCCTTGGCGTTGAACTTGGGGCGGGAAGTGAAGATCGCCGCAAGGTCCGAATCGGACGCACCGGCGATGTCAACGGCAGCCTTGACCGCAGCGACGAACGCGTCGGCGGTCTTGGCGGACTTGATGGCGACGAACTCGTCATCGCTCACCACGGACTTGATGCTGTCGAGGAACTGGCCTCGATGCTTGATGCGTGTTTCCGCTACCATTGCGGACACCTCCAAAGCAAGAACATGGGTTCCTGCCCCGAAGCTGCCCGATCAGATGCGGAAGGCGTAGCCCGGTCCGCTCCTGAAGGCCGCCGGTCGCGGCTTGGCCGAATGGCCTATGTCGCCGGGTACTTCCCGGCAAATGTCGGGGCGGGCTGTTAGGCCCGGACGACACCCCCGACTACCTCATATCGTACCGAACGGATGCCGTCGCGTCAATATGCGGGCACAATCACCCCGTCGGGGGTCCATATCGGCCTTCTCCGCTTGGCCGGCTTCGGGGTCTCTGGGGCCACCGATCGACACTCCACGTTGCACGGCATCGCGGTAACGCTCAGTTCCACCCATCGCCACTTGCGGACGATCGACCTGAAGGCGTTGCCCTTGCCGTACTTCTCGATTTCCTCGTCTGTCGGGGGGCCAACGTCCAGGGCGTCAAACCCGATCGACACGCCCACCCCGAAGTCCTCAACGTCCTTGAGAAGCTGCTCGCCGTCCGGGCTCCTGCGGGCCGCGAACCGGACCATCCACCCGGCAGGCTTCAAGATCGGGTAGTTGCTGCGGAGGCCGCCGACCCAATCGGACCAACTGTATTTGTGGTCGATGAAAATGCACCCGTTGGTCTTGAAGTAATCGAGAACTGCGCCGCTCGGGACAACAACCTCATCGTCCTCGTCCACTCTGGCGGTGTTCGCAGTCACGACCACATCGCGGTTGCCGTTCTCAATGTCCACGCGGGCGTCCTTGCCGTGCAGCCGAGTGCCCACGATGCCGATGTTCGCGTCCTTGCGGAGACTCGGGTGTCGGGACTTGAGACGGGTCCGCAGTTCGTCGGGCCCGATGAGTTCAATCCTCGGCATGATGGGCCTCCGGGCGCTCGATGATGGGTGTGGGGTCGATCATTCGCTGGCCCTCTCATTCGGCCGCGTCTGCACGCTGCACCGGCAGTTCGGCCGGTACGGCGGGGCGTAGTGGTCACGCTTGAACGTCTCGGACTTGCCGTCCGTTCCCCGGATCGTCTCGCCCGCCTTCACGAACGGGTCGCCGATCGGGATGCCCTTGGACGCACGTGCCTCGATCACGCGGTGGACCGACGACGCACCCGGCGCGGTGACGCTGTACTTGGTCTCCACGCCCGCTTCCTTGTACCGTGCGAGTTTGCCCTGGTTCGCCGCACGCTGCACCTCGGTGCGGGCGATCCGCTCGGACCGGGCGCGGCTGAACCCGTGGTCGGCCTCGAGGTCGCGGGCGATGTCGTCGATGCTGTCGCCGGCATCGAGCCCCTGCCGCACACGGGCCTCGATGGACTGCGCGGTGTGGTCGGAGATGTCGGACGAGAACTGCCGGACGAGGCTGGTCTGCATCTCCGCGACGGCCTCGGCATTGGGCACCGTGAACGGGTCAAGGTCGGTGCCCTCGTCCAGTTCCAGCCCGGCGAAGTCGAACCCGGCGCGGTACATCTCGCGGAATGTGGGCTCAAGCGTGGCGGCGAGCGATTCCTGCAACTCGGACAGGTCGATGGCCTGCCCCGCCCGGATCTGCCGCAGGGCGTCCACCTTCGCATCCTCGATGAAGTCGAACGCAATCTCCGACAGTTCGCCCATCGCGGCCCGCAGCGCCGCCGTCTGTTTCGCGGCGTTGGCGGCCCCGATCAGGTCGCCGGGGATGTCCACGGCCTCGCGGTCGTCGTCGTCGTCCTTGGTGCTCAGGCCGGAGCAGGAAGGGCAATCGGTGTAGGGGTCGGGTCCGGCATGGTGAGGAGCCATCCGTACTTGGGCTGGCTGGACGCCGGCAGACTTCCGATCATCTGCCCGTGATACATCGCCGGAACCATCCCTGTCACCGCATCCGGGCTCCAGCACTGCGGCCACCCCGGAACCATCGCCATCGTCACTTCCCGAATCATCGTCCACCCCTTTCAACCCATCTGCGCGAACCTCCGAGTTGTCGCGCGAAATCTCAGATTTTTCGACATTTTCCGGCAGGCTCAGCGTGAACAGCGGGCCGCCCGGCATCGCGGGCTGCTGCCCCACCTGATCCAGCGGCACGCCGTTGATGCGGGGGATGTCCCCGCCCTTCACCGGCTCGCGGCCAGTCTCGGCCAGATACCAGTTCAGCGGCACGCCCATCGCCGTCTCGATCGCCGCAATCTCCGCCTCCGCCTTGCGGTCCGCCAACACCGGATCGTCATACGCAAACCACATCTCGCCCGGCTCGACGTCGTACCACTCCAGCATCCGCGTCCGCTGCTCGGCACGCCGCCAGAGCAACGGGCGGACCGTGCCCGCCTGGTACTGATCGTCCCCCTGCTCGGCCGATGCGAACGCCGACGACCGGTTGTCCAGCACCGTCTCCGGCACGCCGAACGCACGGCGGACCATGCCCTTGTGCCAGTCCAGCCGCTCCATCGTCTGCATCTCTTTGCCGACGCCCGTCATGGACTGGAACGGCGTGCCCGATGCCCCCACCGCGCCGATGATCTTGGACTTGCCCTTCGCACCCGCCGTCTGCCGCGACACCTCACGCATGAAGTCCCGCACCGCCTCTGCCGTGGGGTAGACCGACCTGTCCAGATTCAGGATGCCCGCCGGGACGTTGCCGTTCTCGATCGTGTCCAGATCGAACTCGGTGTTCGCCAGCAGCACGCGGGCCGAGTCGTAGCAGTCGTGGAGCGGGCCGTACCCGTGGAACGGATCGCGGGGATTCTGGCGGAACTTGAAATGGATGACCTGCTCGACCGGGATCGGCTCGATCGCCGTCTGCTCTCGGCCGTAGGCGTAGTACGCGATGAGTTGCCCAACGTCCTGATCGGCCGGGATCGGGTTGGTGTACTGCGGCAGGAGTGGCCACAGTTCGAGCCCGTCCTTCGACACCGCCTCGAACGCCTCGCCCGCGATGAGCTGCGACCACACGCCCAGATACTCAAGGTCCGTGCAGGACATGGTGTCGTTGGGATCGTTCAGCAGGTCCAGCACCGGGTGCTCCAGCACCTCGACCACATCGCCCTCGGCCATCGCCCGCTGGGTCGCCTTCGCCGTGTGCCCGCCGTACCGCTTGGGGTCACGCATCTTACGGAGTTCGTGGGGCTCCACCACCCGCCCCTCGCCCGCGAAGCGCCCGCCCTTGCCCCGCCGCACCGTGACTCGCCCGGCCGCCCGGTACAGCCGCAGCGTGGACTGTGAGCAGTCGGTGGCGATCAGGTGGGCGCACGCGGCGGGCAGGCCCAGCGCCACGGCGATGAGTTTCATCGCGTCGATGTTGCGCGTGTACTGCGTGCGTGACGCCTCGGCCCGCGTGATGGACGCGGAGACGAGTTCGCCGCCTGTGACCCGCTGGGTTGCGGGCTTGGCCTTGCGGTAGGCGTAGGGGGTCGGCTTCATTGCCACGTGCTCCACATGTGATCGTCACTCCCCACCATCGCCTCACGCGCCGCCTCGGCACGGTCGAACACCACGGGGGCGGGGGCGCGGCCGGCCTCGCCGTTCGTGATCCCGTACCGGATCGAGTCCATCGCGTGGTTATCGCGGTCGCGGGGCTGATCCTTCAACCCGTGCTGATTCGACGCCCACTCGTACGTCTCAAACTCCCGGATCGTGTTCGTGCAGCACGGGTCAACCGTGAGCGACGGCACGCCGCGATCGTCCGGGGCCAACTTCGTCTGCACCACGTTGATTCCGTACGCGACCGACCCCTGTCCCTTGTCGGCCGGCACCGCCTGCACACCGGCACGCCGCAGGGTCTCGATCAGGTCGGGCGCTGCCGAGTCCACGACGACCACAGTCTCAGGGTCCACCAGGGACTTGACGCGGGCGACCTTCTCGGACATGACCAGCCGGGTCTCGTACACCTCGCGGGCGACGTGATACCGGCCGTCCGAATCCACGTGGATGTCCAGCGCCACGAACGGGTCGGTGTACCCGTCGTCCACACCGACGATCCGCCGCTTGGCGATGCCGGGCCGGGCGATGGCGTGCGTGTCGCGGTTGAAGCGGTCGAACACCAGCCCGTCCGAGCCGGCCCATTCGCCATCCCGGTATCGCCGCCTCGCCACGCCCTCCAGCAGGTCCAGTTCGGCCATGAACGTGTCGGGCAGGAAGTAGTTGTCATGGGGCCGCAGGTGGTACGAAACGTGCCCCGGCATGGCCGACGCGCCACGGGTCAGGCCCCACCGCTTGGCGATCCAGTGCGACGGCGGGCCGGGGTTGCAGAGAAACGAACGCTGGAGCGGCAGGCCGTCGATGGGCACACGCACCGACATGCACACCTGCACCACAGCGTGCTCGTTCATCTCCACGGCCTCGTCGAACGTCGCCCCGGTCAGGTTCATTGACGAGCCCTTGCCCGTCGATCCGGCCTCACGCCCAACGTCGCCCTGATCGAGCCCGTTGTAGACGATCTCGCCGCCGCCGTGGATCTTGATGGTCTTGAGTTCGCGGTTGTGGCTGTACGTCCCCGGCGGGATGACGGGCGGAGAGTTGCCGTCGCCGTCGATCAGGGTCTTGAGCGTGGTGCCCTTCAGGTCGATGAGGCGCTGCCGGAACAGGCCCTCACGGGCACCGGGCACGCGGGCACGGTTGTAGACCTTCCAGCACCCGCCCGTGGTCTTGGCCGAGCCACGGCCGCCGTAGGCCAGCAGCCACGGTGCGGCATCCTCCACGAAGTCGAACTGGCCGGGCAGCAGTTCAACCCTCATCGGTGTCTGCCTCCGGGGGCTTGCCCCGTACCAGCGTGATCTGGACAGGCCCGCCCCCGCCGCCGGTGTGCTCCAGTTTCGTCAGGTCGCCGTAGACCTTCGGGGCGTGCTTGCCGGCGAGCCACTGGTAGTTCTTGGCCGACTTGTCCAGTCCGTCCGACTCGTCCCTCGTCCGGCAATGCCGCAGCTCCCCGGCAATCTCTCGGATCGTGTCCGCGTCGTAGTGGGCCTGCGCCTCACGCGCACGCGCGTAGTTGCGCACAAAGTCCTCATGCTTCCCATCCCAGAGCCACACCATGACGGTTCGGTACGCGGGGCAGTTCGGCCATTCGGGCTCTTTCTCCATCTCTCGGAGCGCCTGCGACAGCCCCTTGCCCTCGGAGATGCGGAAGCAGATTTCCTCCGCCAGTTCCGGGGTGTACTTGGATGGGCGGCCCGTGCGTGCCATCACCGCCCCCTGTCCCGTGTGCGGTTGCGCTCGCCCTGCACCAGTTCCGCCGAACCCCAGCCCCGCGTGTACATGAGCCGATCCTTGGCCGGGTGCACGTCGCCGCTCTCCATGATGTCCGTCTGGTTCTCGGCCAGTGTGCGGGTCGGGTCGTAGGCTGTGCCGATCCGCATGTTGCCCCGGCTGTACTGCTGCACCAGCACCTTCACGCGGTTCACGACGCTGATCAGCAGGGCGCTGCGGTCCGCGTTCCAGTTGGTCGGTGGCGAGCCCTCGCCCGTGTTCTCGTCGTAGGGCGGCACCTGCTCGATCAGGACCAACTCCACCTCATGCTCGGCCGCTGCCGCGATAAGCAGTTCCAGTTCGGCCACGACCGCGTCTGCGCGTGCCGTGCTGGTTTCGAGGTCGTCCAGTGTGCTGAGGCTGTTAATCACGATGTCCCACAGATCGAGGCGGGCGGCGTGGCCGGCGCTGAAGAAGTCGCTGTAGGACACATCGCCCAAGCCCTCGACCCGGAACTCGGCCACGCCAGACGAGCGGTTGATGAACGCGCCGCCTGATCGTCCGAGGATGCCGGCTCCACGCCAGCCGCCCACGGCCGGGAAGGTGACACGCCCGCCGCCGGGGAGGATGTCGCCCCATGGACACAGGCCCTCGTCCGCGACGTTGCCTGTGGTCTGGTAGTTCGCGGGATCGGTGCCAGACGACAGGCCGTTGGCGACGTAGGACGAGACGAGCACCCATTGCCAGCGTTCGGCGGCGATCATGCCGCGCGTGACGTAGGGCTCGGTGCCGGCCGATGCCGTGCCGACCGTGATCTTGGGCCGCACAGCCTCGCTGATCCAGCCGGACAGCGTGGTGCTCTTGTACGTCCACATCACCCGGTCGGTGTTCGCGGCTGCCCAGTTGGTCCCGGTCCCGAAGTACTGGACAGTCAGGCTGAGCGGCTTGCCGTCGCCGTGGTGCATGACGATTTCGTACCAGTTGCCGGGGGTCACGTTGATGCCGGTCAATTCCTCAAGCACCGGCCCGCTGCCGCGACGGAGGCTGATTTGCTTGGCCGAGTTGCTGTCCGGGATGCCGATGCCCGCAACGATGTCGCCGGATGCGTCCACCAGGTCCAGGTCGATCGGCCCGCTTCCCACGTGGACGATGCAGCCGACCGCGCCCCGGCCCTTCCATGAGGGTGGCACGCGGAGTTCCCGGCCCGTGCCCACGCACGCGGCGGTTGACGGGAACTCGTACGCGTAGACCTTCTCGCGGTCATCGGTCGTGGTGTAGGTGTTGTGGCGGTGGTCCGGGGTGCCGGCGCTGACCGACCACTCATAGGCACCGTCCGCGTAGGTCTGCGCCGCCGCGTTCGGTGCGATCGCGTTGCCCATCACCCACACGTCATCGTCGCTGGTGTCGAGGGTGGCGGCCTCGTAGTTGTCCGCGCCCCCGCTGGCGAACGTCTCGGCCCCCATGCTGTAGAGTCGCTGACTGACCCGCTGAGCCCCGGTGTTGTCGATGTCGGGATCCCAGAGCAGCCTCTGGCAGTTGTTCATCAGGTTCGACGAGAATGCGTCGTTGACGAAGAACGTCCGGTTGTTGACCGTGACGAAGCAGTCCACGTCGTTCGTGCCGCGCGGGATGGCCCAGAAGTCGAAGCGGTACTTGCGGTCGAGCTGGATGTGCTGGCCGCGCTTCTGCCCGTCGCCGGTCACCGCGTTGAGGTTGCCGAACTCGCCGTGGTTGTTGTTGTGGAACGCGGAGTTTCCATAGCCGAGGGTGAACCGGCCCATCGAGCCCGGCCGCCAGGGGATGATCGTTACGGTGTCGTCCACGCCGTCGTCGTCATCGAGAACCCACTTCATTTCCCACCAGATGTGCAACGCCTCGCCCGAAGCGCTGGCCCCGGCGTTCACGTTGGCGTTGCTGGTCAGGATCAACTCGCAGCCGTTGGCCCCGCCATCGCCCGAGGCCATGTGGTTGGCGAGGTAGAGGCCGTCGGTGTCCTCGCCGTAGTACCAATCGTCGGATGTGGTGATCGAGCCGCCGGCCGAAACGCCGACGTTGGCGGATGTTGGCGCGGTGCCGACTTCCCAGCCCGAGGTGTCGAGTTCATACGTTGCCATCGGCACCCCCATCGGCGCGTGCCACGGGACGAGCGGCCCCAGCGGCCACGGCGGCACGGCTGCGGCCGGTGTGTGCCAGAGCAGCACGCACAGCAGGGCGGCTAGGCCGGTGATTGTGGGGCGGGACATTCACACGCCCTCCTTCTGTTTCGCCTTGCGGATCACAGCCCGGAACGGGCCATCGCCCATCCCCTCGGCCGCCATCGCGTCTTTCAACTCGCCCGCGTTCGGGGCCTTCTCGATGACCTTCGCCGCCTTGCCTAGCACCGCCTGCTCGGTCGCACGCTTCAGGTCCGAGCGGAACAGCAGCCACAGCCACGCTCCGAGCCCGGCCACCGCGATGAGGAACAGCCACGGGTTGAACGCACCCGCGACGAACCCGGCACCGATCGCGCCGCACAGCACCGCGTTGGTGATCCGGCCACGCTTCGCCGCCCACATCGCCAGCAGGATGAACCCGATGCCGACACCGAATGCCGCGTAGTGCAGGCCGGTGACGCCATCAAAGAACGCCATAGCGTCCGCCGTGCCGGTCGCGCCGCCTGCGGAAGTCTCGCCCGTCAAAGGGTTTACGGTTGGGTTGCCGAAATCGTACTCGGTCGCCGTCTCGCCCCCACGCTGGTAGACGGACGGGCCGGCGGCGCTGCCGGTCGTCTCTTCGAGCCCACCACGCCGGGCCTCAAGATCGAACGGCTGGCCCGTGTCGATGAGCCGGTCGATGAGGGCGGGGTCAACCAGGGGTGCGGATTCAGTCACGCTCGCCCCCCGCCGGATGGCCAACGCGGAGGCGAAATGAATCGGCGGGGATCACCTTACGGCTCGCCCCTGCCTCACCCCCCTTGATGCGGGAGGTGGACGCGGACGAACAGCCCGGCGCGGCGATGACCGCGCACAGGATAAGCGTGTGGAGGATGGGTTTTGTCTGGCACCGGGCCCGGAGTTTCACGGATGAATCTCGCGTGCGGCACCGGGGGAGCGCCCACAGTATATCGGGGTCGGCGCGGGAGTGCAAGCGAGATGTTGGGGAATCAGGGAGCGGGCTTATCCTTCCTGCGCATCCCGATCGAACGGGAGAAAAACATCCAGACACGCAACAACCGCCGCGAGCGACACGGCCGCGACGAGGCACCACACGAAACTGTCCGCGAGGTCCGACTTGCCGAGGGCGTAGCCGAACGCGTGCGCCACACCCAAGATCATCCCTTTACTCATCGCTGCCCCCTTCCACCCCCGCGACCCGCGCGGCTTCGGCGAGGATGGTGTGGGGGTCGGCGTTGAATATCGTTTCACCCCGGTCGCCCTCAAAGGCAGGGGGCGGGCCGTTCTCGTCCGACCACCGCAGCGCCCTGAACGCGATGGCGTGATACACGTCCAGCGGCACCGCCCCGGCCTTCCAGTAGACACCGTGCGACACGATGAACTGCCCGCCGGGGTGTTCTTGCAGCCAAGTGTCCCCCAAAATCTCCCTGCCCGCCTCCGAGCGCAGCAGCGGCAGGTGGGGGGTGAGGTCGTGGGTTTTAGTCATCGCGGGCCTCCTGTGCGGCGCGGGCGGCGGTGACCTTCTTCGACCACTCCACACCTGCCTCGATTGACGAGAAGCATTCGGCAGGGCACACACAGCCGTCATATCCGAACGTGGTCTGGTTGCTTGCCGGCAACGCCCCAAACCCAGTTTCATCCAGCGGGGTGAATGTTGATGGCGAGTCGTCATCCTCCCACTCCTCGACGTATCCACAGTACCCTCTGCTTGGGTAGTACATCATGTCGCCAACGCAGACTTCGACCCCGTCCTTTGTGGTGAACGCTTCGCGGAACCGCTCCACGATCGCCTCCAGCTCGGCGATGCGGGCGGCTTGTCGCTCGATGTGCGCGGCGACGTACTCGGCATCACTCGTGTTGCAGTCCGAGCCGGACACCCGCGTACGGTGCTGGGCGCGTTCCTTCACACCCTTGACCCATCGCGTGACGGCTTGGGCCATCTTGATTTCGTGGGTTGTTTCACTCATCGGCTGCCTTTCGATTGGGGGTGGGGAGGTATGCAGACACGTCCACCGCAACCAGCGGATACTTACGATTCCAGACGTTCGGCGGGTTCTCGCGGAGGATCTTGTTTGCGGCCTCGATCGCGTCCTCCACGCCGTCCGGCAGGTCGATATCGATATCGTCACATTCGACGCTCTCGGCGATATCCTGCGCATCCATAGTCCGCCATGCCTCCCGCTCACAGAGAACAAACAACAGGGTGGGCTCGCCAGCCTCGGCGAGGTCATCGACAAACATGTCAAGATCGTCAGGATCGAAAATGTAGTGGTCGTCGTCGATTTCAACGATCGGCGTCATGCCGTCCCACGGAACGCGATCCAAAGACTCCCATTTTTCGATGTTGTTCAGACACCTGCACCCCCGGCAAAACCGAAGGTTTCTCCGCACAGCAACGGATTCGCATCGCTCACACCGCGTGTGTGTGCTTCCGAATCTCCGGCAGTCGTCCTCGGTTCGCCAGATCCGACCATCTGGGTCTTGGTACGCCGTTACGGCGATCGCCGCACCGGGGTGATCTGGCAGTATCACGTTGTCTGGAAGACCCGCGCTGATCCTGTGTTCCGACATTAGTCATCCTCCCTAGTCATCTCGCTGTTCGTTGGGGTGGGGGTGGGGTGGTCGGGCACGCTCTGCCGACGCTTCCGATTCCTGATGAGGCTTACCGCCGTTATCGAAACGCCGTATTTGTTCGCAAGCGACACCAGCCTCGTGTCTGACGCGCGAATCTCTCGCACCTGATCGTCCGTGAGTTTGTGCCACGAACGGCCGCGCCTCACCCTGTCCCTCACGTTGTCCTGCGGCGTTCCAACCCTCAGATGCGCCGGGTTGCAGCACAGGGCGAAGTCGCATGTATGTCGAATGATCCTGCCCTCGGGGATCTCGCCGACGCACAGTTGATACGCCAAGCGGTGGGCCTGATGCTCCGTGCCATCAATCGTGATCTTGCCGTTGACGTACCCGCATTTTCGGGTGGCCCTCGCGCCCTCCCACGGCCAGCACTCGTCATCGCCCCTCTTGTCAACCAGCGCCCAGAAGTCCGCGATGGTCTTCCTGCCCCTCTTGAGAGACGCTTTGGTTCTGTTCACCCACCTGTTTCCCATATCTTGCCTTTCTCATTCACCCTTCTGCCCAGCGGGCGTGTCAGTCGGAGGCGGGGTTAGCGATTTCAGCCAGCACGCGGTCCCGGACCTGCTTGGCTTTGTAAACGTGCAGCGGATTTGAGAATCGTGGCGATTCGCTAGACAGCATCGCCATCGCGTCACGCTCCATCGTCAGCATTTCCCGCTCCCCCTTCAACCGCTCGACCTCGGCGGTGAGTTCGGCGACCTTCGCGGACCACGTTTCGCGGCACTCCCGCACGCCATCGGCATAGCCGTCGGCGTAGGGATCTTTCGCGCTGACCGATTCGTCCGGGTCGTAACCCGCTCCCGGCATTTCCATTACTCCACCTTCCGCCCTTCCGGGCTCACACCGCGCTGCGAAACAAGTGCGGTTCTACCAACGCCCGGAGCACACCTCCGAGCTGGGCCCGGTCGCCCCGCCAGATCCCCGTCCCGTCGGCCGAGTCCGCGTGCATGTCCACGCACAGCCGCACGCGGCGGATCGTGTTGACGCGGGCGACGTGGGCCCACAAACCCCGCGCGTGCGCCTCGTCGCACCACTCGGGGGCCGTCCGCCATTTCCACTCCGTAGACCCGGCCACGAACACCGCGTCGAATCCGTCCAGATCGTCCGGCGTCATCCCGTCTTGAACGGCGAGGGCGATCCGCCCGGTGTACCCGTGTTCTCGGATGTGCCTTGCGTGCTTGCGGCTGAGCGCCCGTGTCGCGTCCCCGTTGTACGGCACGTCGGGCGCGACGACGAACAGCGGCGAGAACCCGCCCGCAAGGCACTTGTCGAGCATCCGGTAGAACGGTGGCAGCGCCTTCATACCCTTCGGCGGCGAGTCCGGCGGGTGATAGAGACCGTTGTCGAGCGCGAATGGCATCCGCTCGCCACCGCGATCTGGTCGCCGCCACCCGGCCGGGCTCATGCACCAGCCCATCGGGTATCCCTTCTCCCGGTAGACCCAGACGCGCGAGTTGTTGGCGGCGAGGTAGATCACGCGACACCCTCCCCAACCGCCCGCAGCACCGGCTCGTTGCTCTCGAACACGGCACGCGCGAAACCCGCCGGGGTCAGTGACCGCGCGTCCGCCCGCCCATCGCCAGGTGGGATCAGGTGCATCCTCGACCCCTCGACAGGATCACGCGGATCAACAGGCGGCATCACGAACCCGCCGCCGTGCCAGATGCAGGTCCGCTTGGTGTAGGTGTCGCCCTCCCCGCCCCGGTAGCCCGCGTAGTCGCACGGGTGAAACGTCGCGTCGGGCTTGCGCCAGCACGATGAGAGCCGGCCCACGGGATTCTCGACCATCCAGGGAGCACCGGACCACACGGCCGCGTGGTGGCACGCCTCCGCGATGGTGAGCGCGTCGGCCAGCCGATACCCGCCCTTCGCCACAAAGTCGCGGGCACCGGACACGGCCAGGTCTGTGCATGGCGGGAACGCAAACACCATCGACACCGGACGCGGCGGCACCCATGAGCGAACGTCGCCCCAGGCGAACGTGATCCCTCCCTCGGTCCTGGTGCGGCGGATGCTGTGCTGGATGTCCACGGCCACGCATTCGTGACCCGCCTCGGCCCAGGGCCGCAGCATCACACCCGACTTGTCGCACAGGGAGACGATCACGCGACAGCCTCCCCAACTGCCCGCAGCACCGGCATCATGTGTGTCTCAAAGTCCTCGTCCTCGCTCGCCGCGACGATCAGCGTGTCGCCAGCGTCCAACCTCGGTGCGATGAACCGCGCCGCCTTCGCCACCTGCTCGGGCGTGAGATTCGGCTTGCCTTGGTTGATCGGCGACAGGACGGCGTTGATCGGTCGGCGCGTGGTCGTCCCCACCTCGGCAGCGGCCTTCATGCGTTGCAGTTTGATGTGCGTGTGCCAGTGCCACATGAGGCCGGGCACGCCGTAGAACGCGGCGGTGTGGTGGCCGGGCTTGCCCATCGCGGACCACGCGGCAGCGTCCCGGCCCATCGTGCCGTCGTGGTCGAACACCCAGCCGGCGTTCATCTTGCGGGGGAAGGCGTTCGTGTACTCGGCCACGATCGGGACGGGTGCGAGGAACTCAACGAGCCGGCGGATCGTGGCGATGTGGCCGAGCGCCAAGCGGTCCCGGTTCATCGTGAGCATGTGCGGGTTGGGCCATCGCGCGTTGTTGACCTCGCATTCGAGGAACAGCGGGCCGATCGCGGCTTGCTTCGCCAGCCGCTCCTCGAACTTGGGCGACCGCACCGGGTAGGCGAGTCCGTTCTTGAGTGCGACCGGGCTTTGTGCGATCGTCTGCCCGACGGTGTCCGCCCCCAGCGTCCAGTGGTTCACAACCCCCATCCGCACCCACCCCGGCACGGCGTCGGGCGTGTTGTTGTACTGCGTGGTTGCGAAGGCGAGGGTTGGCTTACCCATCACCGTCCCCCTTCCGAGCCGCGTTCGGCTCTCAGTTTCGCCAGGGCCATGCCCGCGACCTCCGCAGCCGCGTACCAGATCAGCCCTGTCTCTGGCCCTTCCTCGGGCCGCAGCGTGACCGACACGCCGTCCAGCGGCTCGTATTCGATCGCCCAGCCCCTGCTGATCTGATCGACACGCACGCCGGATATGAAGCCGTCGTAACTCACGCCGCATCCTCAACCGTCGCCAGCGGCTTGCCGCCGTTGGCCGTCACCCACGCCGTCACCAGTTCCGCCTCGTCTGCGGGGAGGATGACGGGCGGGTATTCCGCCGCCATCCGCAGCCGGTACAAGATCGTGGTGTGGCACCGGTTCATCGCGATCCCGATGGCGGGCAGGGACATGCCGCAGTCACGCAGGAACCGGGACGCCCGGCACCTGCAACCCGTGAATTGCTGCGATTGGTCCGGGCCGCGAAGATCGTCAAGCGAGCATTTCATCGCTCGGCTCAGCATCAATACCACCATGTCCGCTTGAAACTCTGTCAGCATGATCCCTCCGTTCAGGCCGCCCGGCCGTCTCTCTCCGCCTTCGCCCACTCCAACTTGCGACGCAGCGCCGGGGCCGCCTCGTCTGCCGTGTACGTCGTCCACGCACCCAACTGGCTGTCCCAGGTCGCAACGGCCCACAGTCGCGGTGTGACGCGCCACAGCAGGACGGTGAAACTCCCTGCGGGCCGGTCGCGTTCGGCCTGCGCCAGCGCCGACCGCCAGAGGTGGTTGCCGAGTTCCATGCCCGCGACGTTCTTCACCTCGACGTGAGCGAGCGTCCAGTCCGATTCGGGATCGACAGGGATGATGTCGCCGACCGCACCCGCGCCGTTGTACTGCACGCTGCGCCGCCACTTCTCGCCGGTGATCGACTCCATGACGGCGCGTGCGAGGTGCTCGCCCTGCTGGCCTTTGGTCCGTGAGTTCGCCATCACTCCCCCTTCGCCTTCGCAATCGCCTCGTCACGCTTGCGGATAGCGTCCTCGGCCATCTTGCGGATCTTGAATGCGTCCAAGAACCTGCCGCCCTCGACACACCCCAATACGTGCCAGCCGATGCACTCGATTTCGCTGTTGAAGTCAATGTTGGCGTCTTTGATCGCCCACTCCGCGCGACGCTTCGCCGCCCTCTTTGCCCTCTCGCCCGCATGATGCTGCTTGCACTTCCCGTCTTTCCACGGCTTTCGCCGACACTGCAAATACGTCGGCCACCGCGAATCCCGGTCACTCACCATCTCCGAGCACCGCGCCGGGTCAAGTTTCTTCTTCGCCATCACGCTGCTCCTCTCGCTGTCAGGTGGCACGATTCCTGCGCCTTGCCCTGCTCATCCCGCTGCGGCTTGCCCGCCAACTGCTCCAACTGAATGCCCCAATACCGCGTGTCGATCCGGCGCAGGTGCGGGCGGCCGTCGTCTCGCTCGCCCAGCCACGGGCACGCCTTCGCCGCCGCGTCGGGGTTGCCGTTGGCGTCGATGAGGGCGTGGTAGATTTCGGTGTGGGGTGGTTTCATATCTGCCTTTCCTTGCCTTGCCAGTCCATACCTCGCCCCGCCTTGCCTGCCATGCCCTGCCTGACCTAGCCGTGCCACGAACCGCCAAGCCTGCCTCGCCATACCCAACCCCGCCATGCCATTCCCAAACGGGCCTCGCCTGCCTCGCCTTGCCGTGCGAACGCCAGCCGCGACTTGCCGGGACGCGCCATGCACCGCCCAACACTGCCTCGCCATGCCTGCCCAACCGCGCCCTGCCTAGCCCTGCCAGAGAAGGCCATGCCTGCCTTGCCGCGCCTTGCCCGGACGTGCCTGTCCGCACCACGCCTGCCATGCCATTCCGAGCCGCTCCCGGCCTTGCCTCACCGTGCCTGCCAAGCAAAGACGTGCCATGCCAGTCCCCGCCTTGCCGTACCCAGCCTGCCGTGCCGATCCAAGCCACTCCGTGCCGATCCGGGACTTGCCTTGCCTCGCCTGCCATGCCTTGCCGGGCCAGGCCTTGCCGTGCCTAGCCCGTCCCTGCCTGCCGAACCTTGCCCGGCCAAGCCCTGACTGGACGAACCCTGCCACGCCAAGTCCATATCCGTCACGCCGACAACTTCCCTTCGGCGCTCTCAATCAGCGTGAACGCCTCGTCATACTCGCCCGAATCGGCAAGGTGTTTCAGTTCCTCGACGCGTTGTTTCGCGGACCGAAGATGCGACACGGCGTGCCGCTTCGCCATGTCCAGCAGGTCCGGCCGAGTCACGATCACCGACGCCGCCATGTAGTGCGGCCCAGCATCGTCGGACGATGTGTGAACGAACATCGGCTGCGGCTCGGCCTTCTTCTTGGGAACGACCTGAATCGCACGCACCAGGGTCCGGGCCTGCCACCGCCGATGGTGCTGCGCGGCCTTGCTGTCGTCCCATTCAAAACACTTGTGCATGGCCGATGCTGGGCTGCTCGCGCGGTCCAGCACCGTGTCAGGCGTCAGCGTCCCCGACTCCGCGCTCAGCGCCGCCAGTTCCTCACCGACCGCCTGCGCGTTCGCCCCGTGGCTCCGACCCTTTCGCCATTTGTACTCGCTCACTTGGTGTCTCCGATCGTGAATGTTCCAAAGTTGCCGTTCTTCTCGGGTCGCCACTCGCCGACGCCGACCGAGAACCCGGCCCGACTGAACAGGTTGACGATGACCTCCGCGCTGATCGTGTCGGCGTCGTATTCGATGGTCAGTTCGCACGACCACTCCATGTACTCGGCCCGATACCGCAGGTCCGAAGTGCCGCCGCTGATGCGCACAACGTCCTCCCGCATCTTGGGCTCGCCCTTGATGCGCACACATTCCTCGCCGGTCTTGGTCCGGCCGTCAGCCACGACAAAGAACATCTGGCGGGCGTCGGTCATGGTGAGCCCGTCAACCATCTTCGCCGCACGCACCGCCGCCGACTTGAATGCGACCGCCGGGAACCCGTCGCCCCCGTCGCTGTCGAACAGATACCGGGACCGCTGGTAGCACGCCTCCGGGTCTTTCGCCTTCTTCGGACCCTTCGCCTTCTTCATCTGCTTTTCGAGCATCTCCTGCCGGGCCTTCTCATCGAACCTGTGGACGATGAGCGGGGTGCGGCCCTTGATGGGCAGGGTGATGACTTCGATGTTCGGGGGTGCAACTTGAATCGTGGTCATGGCGTTTCCCTTCGTGACCTGTTGAAACCTTGCCCGCGTTGAGCGGCCGGGCGTTCCGCTTATTCGTTGTGTCCGCCCACGGCCTCAACCGTCGCGGTCCAATCGTCCGTCTCTGCGGCGGCATCCACAGCACGCCGCATCCGTTCCGCCTGCTCTCGCAGCTCGCTCGCCTCACGCGGGCCCGGCAGGTGCGCACGCCGCTCGCCGCGAGCCTCACGGCACTCGTCGTCGAAGATCGCCATGTCGATCATCCGGCCGCCCCTCGGGTGCGGACGGCCCAACATCGGGCACGCCGCGATCGCTTTGTCCTTGTCGCCCTTCGCCTCGCGGATCGCCTTGATCGGCCACGCGTTCGGCGGGAGGATCGTCTTGCTGGGGTTCTGCTCACCGGGGCGCTCGCCGACCTCGACAGCGGGAACCTGCGGGCCGAACCGGACCGGCATTCCGATCCCGTGCTTCTCGCGCGCCTTGACGCGCAGCTCGTCGAGGAAGTCGCCGGCGTGGGGCCAACGGTCGCTGGCCCTAAGCGACACCACCCGCTTGGTCACGATGGCCTTGGCCTCGTCTGCCGTCAGGTCGATCTTGCTGACCAGGTAGGCGATGTTCCTGAGCGTCTCGGGTCCGAGTTTCTCGACCTTCTCCGAGCCCTCGGCCATGATGCGGACGATCTGTTTGGCGTCGGCGAAGTTCACGCGGCACCCCCAACGTCGATCGCGTCAAACTTGGCGTCGAGGGCGGACCGGGCACGGTCAACGTGCGACCTCCGCCCCTGCCGCTCCTCCACCGCCGGGTACTCGCCGGCCGCGATCGCGCACCGCATCGCCGCGATGACGTAGGGCACCGTCCGGTGTGGGCCGGGCTTCTCGCCGCCGATGCTGTGACGCACCACCGCGAACGCCGCGCGGATCATCCGCCCGGGGTCCATCGGCTCGGGCCCGTCGTCGTCGCCGTCCGGCCACCGCACCGGCTCGTCGTTGCCGGTCGTGCCCGTGTGCAGGAACCGCAGAATCTGGCCGGCGTAGGTCGGCGGGATGTTCGATCGGGACTTGCCCCACAGCGCGGCGAGTTCGTCGTTGACCAGAGCGGTCAGCGGAGCATGATGATGAACATCATCCTTGAGGGGTTCTTGAGGGGTTCTTGAGGGGTTTGTGTCGCATGTGGCGACACCCCCTGTCGCATGTGGCGACACCCCCTGTCGCATGTGGCGACACCCCCCCACTTCTTGCGTGTCGTCACATGAGACACCCCTGTCGTCACATGAGACACCCTTTTGGGTGAGTCCAACCACCGCGTCGGCGTTGATCCGGTACATGAGACACCCGTATTCTCGGTGGTATTTGGTGCTGAGAATGCCGACCTCGCGGAGCCGCGCGACGGTCCGGCTGATCGTCTGTCGGGTGCATCCGACCTCAGTGGCGAGCCGGGCCTGTGACGGCCAGCACCACGTCTTGCGACGCATGTAGGAATCAAGAACCATCAGCAAGCACCTCGCCGTTGTCTGTGATCCACGGGGGCCGGGCAGTTCGCACGATCGCAGCGCGTCCAGGTACTCGCCTCTGTCACCATCTGCCACACCGCAGCCTCCGTGCTTGAGTCAAACCCCGACGCCCGCGCTTGCGGGCAGCGGAGTGGCTGGGCAACAAGCCCGGCCGGTATGGAACACCCCGCCGCGCGTCTCCACGCGGCGGAATGGGTCGGCGGCCAAGCCGACCGGGGGGAAGAGAATCAGAAGGGGATGTCGTCGCTGCTCACGGGCGTGTGCGACCCGTGCCCGCCGCTGTACGACCTGCCCCCGCCGGACGGCGGCGAACCTCCCCGGTCGCCACCGCCCGGCGCGCTGTCCACGAACTGGAACTGGTCCACCACCACGCGGAGTTTGCTCTGCTTCGTGCCGTCCTTGCCCTCCCAGGTGTCGAGTTTCAGCCGCCCCTCGACGAACACGGCGCGGCCCTTGCTCAGGTACTGGCTCATCACCTCGGCCGTCTTGCCCCACGCCTCGCAGTCCACGAACGTGACCTCCTCTCGCTTCTCGCCGGACTGGGTGCGGTACTTGCGGTTGACGGCCAGCCCGAAGTTGCCGACGGCGTTGTTGCCGCTGGTGTGCCGCAACTCGATGTCGCGGGTGAGGTTGCCCATGAGGAATACCCGGTTGACGTTGCCTGCCATTGATTCACCCTTCCCCGCCAACGGCGGTTTCCTTCGCTCTGAACTCCACCTTGCCCGCACGCACGGCCTCAATGCCACGCTTCCATGCGTCGGAGTCCTCTGTCGTCGGGTCGATTTCCAGTTGCAGACACGCGGCCCTGCACGCGGCGGTAAGATTCTGCCCATCATGCCCAGTGGCGTTGGCGACGGCGGCTGCAAACGCCTTCTTGCCGGCGTGCGTCTCGACCACCTCGCGGCGTCCGCTCTTGGGCTCGATCGACCCGTTCCCATCATCATCCTCAACGTCGGTGATGCCGAGCGCCGCCGCCAGGCCGTACCGCTTGGCGTAGGTCAAAGCGGACCCGTAGCCGTGCGCGTCGTTCTTCGCGGCCGGGACCACGCACGAACCGAAGTCGATGAACTCGCCACCCTTGTGAAAGATCGTGGTTGTGGCGGAAACGTGCCCGGTTGGCTTCCCGTCCTCGCCGTAGACCACGCCCGCACGCTGGATGGCGAACAGGCCGTTGGCCGCCAGCACCGGACGCACCTTGGCAATGATCACCCCGAGCGTCGTGTACTTGCTCCTGAAGTGGTCGTTGCTCGCATCCGGCTCGACAGCCGGCATCTCGGCATACGCCGCCGCCATCGCCGCATGAATCGTCTTGTGTTCAGTTGCCATGATTCCCCCATGCCTTGCAGGCGTATGAAGATTGGCACAGACCGCAGCCAACCGGGTCCGGGATCGCGGGCCAGAAGCCCAGCCGCATCATCCGAACCCGATCGGCGAACGCCGCATACACCGCGTCGTCGTCGTTGCAGGTCGCCTCGATCAGCACCTTGTTCAGCGGGCGGGACTCGCCGGCGGCGTAGGTCTCCCCGCCCGATGTCGTCTTTTTCTTGTACGGCTTGAGGTACGGCAGGTGGACCCAGTACGCCCGCAGCGGCAGGTCATCGGGCAGCATCCACGGCCACCCGTCGATCTGCACGCCGCCCCACTTGGCCGCGTACTGGTACATGCCGAACTGCAAGTTGCGAACGAGGTACGCCATCATCGGGGCGGTGTCGCGCCACTTCCAATCCAGGATCATCACCGACCGCTCGCCCGTGTACGGGTCCGCACCGATGGCGAGTTTGTCGATGTGTGAGGCGAACCGCACCAGCTCGCCATCAACGTCGATGACGAGCGACACCGGCAGTTCAACGCCGACGACCTCATCGAACAGGGGCATGACCTGCTCGACATACCGGCCGGCCGCACGGTCCACCTCGTCGCAGATGCTGTCCTCATTCGCCGCGACCGCAGCCGCGACCGACCGGCCCTCATCGTGGCACTTGGCGACCACGCCGGCCCACTGATCGGCGGCTGTCGTGACTCCGCCCATCGACACGACCTCAAGCACCGCGTGCGAGAGCAGGCCCCGGAACAGCGCCGTTTCGGCCTGCCGGTGTTCCTTGCCGTTGATCCGCAGGAATGCACGCTGCGGGCAAGAGTCGGTCAGTTCAGATGTGTGGACTTCCATCATCATTCAAACCCACACGCAAGCGTCTCCGCCTGCGTGGGGCTGCCGCCCCGGCCCCCCCGATCCGCTGTAGCGGCGCAGGATGGGCGGCAAAACCGCCGCGCCGCTGGTAGGCGGCGCAGGCGGGAGGAGAGAGAGATTCAGTCGTCGTCGGTCTCGGCCGGCTCGGGAAGGTCGGAGTTGGCCGCACGCCGGTCATCAACCCGGAACGCCACCATTGCCTCGGCCTCACCTTCGAGGTACGCCTCAAACACGCCCTGCCATTCCAGATCGCGGAACGTCGCGGCAGATGAGCAGGTCGCCAGCACGCGGCGAGCGAAGCAGCACCACAGGTCGCGGCGACGGTCGCCGTTGGCGATGTCACGGGCACGCGCTGCCAGTTCCAGGTTCTCGTCAGAGAGCCGCCGGAACAGCGCGATAGCCGCCCGGATCTTCCGTTCTGTGTCTGTCTTGAGGAACACGCCCTCGGATTCGAGGTTGCGTCGTTCGTCGAGTTCCATGCCGCGATACCGCACGGCCTTGGACGCAAACTCTCTGGAATGCTTCGCCGCGATCTTGCCGGCCCACTCGGGCGAACCCGGCTCGGGCTCGGGCGTGGCGAGTTCGGCCACCCTGCGGGCGAGGGCGGCGGCCTCCCGTGCGTCCTTCGCGTCGGCGGGCTTGAGGGCGGGTCGGCCCAGTGCGTCGTGGAGCCGGTCGAGGCCGGCCTTCGCTCTGTCTGCTCTTGGGGTACTCACGCGGCACCGCCCGTCTCGATCTCGTCGGCGAGCGAACGGAGGCGGGCGGCGACGGACTCAGGCTCGGACTTGGGCTCGGCGTAGGCGACGGCCGGGCGGTCCTGCGGGTACTTGTCGTAGTAGGCTTGGACGCGGGGGTCGGTGTCGGGGACGGGGACGAACCCATCGCCGCCCCACTCATACCAGACGCCGGGCTCGATGCTGCCCACGCCGACGATGGCGGTGCGCCAGCCGTCACTCCAGATGGCGATGAGACCGCCCTCGCCAGCGCGGACCACGCCTCGATGAAACGAGCAGATGGCAGCGCCACTGGGGCCAGTCGCGGACGCAACATTTCGGTAAACACACCAGTTTGCCGTAGACGCGGCAATGCCATACACGCGGCCACCGGCCCGTGCCAACGCCCTGAAATTATCTTGAAATCTGTCGTCCGCCATCCTCGGCACCCCTTCCGGGGGCCGATCTGGAAAGTTCAGCGGCGGCGGCGAGCAGGTCGGAGGCGGCTGTCAGCAGGCGGTCAATCGCCTGCTCCCGTCCCGGTGCTCGAATGGGCGATACAGGACTCGAACCTGTGACCCCCTTTGTACCGGGGTCGGCCCATCGACCGCCACTGGCTGCCCGATCGGCACCCTGTGGCAATGAGCGGGCCACCGCTTCCCCAGCGATTGCGAAGTCGGGAGGGGACTGCGGTGGGCCGCGCTCGTTGATTGGATCATTGTGATCCGACTTCGCGTCCTCAGTATCGGATATTTCCCCGCCCCCGTCCAGCCCTTTGTCGATATTTCCTGTAGCGCGTCCGGGGATATGTCCCGTAACCACCGATCCCAGCGTAGTTTGTGCCGCGTCAATATTTTCTCGCCGCACGTCGTTGTAGTGCGAAATCGTCGTTGACGGGCTTGCGTGCCGCATCACCTTCTGCACGGTCCCGATGTCCACGCCCTGCCGGAGCAGTTCGGTTGCGGTGAACCGGCGGAACGAGTGCCACCCGATCAAGCGGCCCTCCTCGTCGCGTTCGTCGATCCCGGCGCGGCGTGCGTCACGCCTCAGCAGGCGGAGGGCGGCCGACTTGGATCGGTCCGCGATCGCCGGCCAGACGGGATCGCTCTCGGACCCACCGTCCACCCTCGCCATTCGGATGGCCTCACCCAGATCGGGCGGCAGCGTGTACGCCTGGTCCGCCCGGTTCTTGCCCTTGTGCCCGATAACCAGCAGTTCGGGCGGATTCCCTAGGGAGACGTGCCGCCACCGCACCCGCATCGCCTCGCTGAGCCGGAGCCCGACCACGGAAATCGTCCAGTACAGGGTCGATCTGCACAGGATCACGCCTTCCTCGTCGCGCTCGGCCCCGGCCCCGTTCTCGTCTCGGACGGCGGCGTGGATCAGCCGGCCGACCTCGGCCGCTGTGAACGCCCGTTTCTTGGTCTTCGGTGCGGACGGCAGCCGCAGGGTCGAGAACGGTGAGCCCTTCGCCGGCACAACCTCCATGACCACCAGCCACACCCACATGGCGTTCATCGTCGCGGCGTGCGTCTGGAGCGTCTTGGGCCCGCACGGGCGGCGTCGGCCGTTGGGGTGGGGCTGCCCGTGTTCCCGCAGCGAGGCAACCCACAGGGCGGCGTGGCGCGGCGTGATCTGGTCGAAGGCGTCCAGCCCGGCCGTGTCCATGAAGTACACCACCCGTCGGCGGTGCTGCTCGGCGTGCTGCTCGCTGCCCTCGCTGGCGAGCTTGTCGCAGTACATATCGAGCGTGTCGCGCCACGTCGAATCAACGGCGATGGCGTCTGCCCTTCTCATGGTCGCGCCATCGTCACAGGAACCGGCCCCCCGATCAAGAGATTTTGAACAAACCCGCGCGGACAGCCGCACGGCACGGCGATACAAACGGATCGGCATGTCGATATTTCCCCCATTCACGTATGAACAGCGGGACCAATTACCACGGGCCGGGGTGGGCGGTTGGCCTAAGGATGGGGGTTTAGGTAAGATTCCGCAAAATGCCCCGGTCCGGTTGCGAACGCGGGGCGAACCTGGGCGCAGGGGCTGCGCGGTCGAAAAAAGTTGTGGTGTTATGTTGACAGGCTATATCCTTTCCGATATAGTAGTGTGTCGCCAATGGGGGCGGAATCGAAAGGAACCACAATGACCGCAACGATCAACACTCAGGGCCTCAAGGCTTGGCAACTCGACAACGCGAAAGCGAAGGCACACCGCCGCGTCTGCGAGCGTGAAGGCCGGATGGTCGCCGGCAACTCACAGGCCGTGCGCGTGGAATATGGCAAGGTCATCGCCGAAATGCAGGCGGCCCGCGAGGGCGGCAAGTCTTGAACACCGCCGACACCATCCGAGAGCAGTTGCGTGAGCCGATCGCCCAAACCGGGCAATCGGCGATCGCACGCGCCACGGGCGTGCCCCAGCCGAATATCTCGGCGTGGCTCGCTGGGCGGCGGCCGATGAGCCTCGACAACTGCGAGGCGATCGCGGCGGCGTGCGGCCTCCGTCTGGCGGTGAATGTGAAGCGGGCCTAGCCCATCACCCACCGCCACAGCCGACGCCACCACGGCGCGGGCGGTGCGTCTTCGTGGCCTTCGGACTGGTGTGCGAACGGGGCGTCGTCCATCGCCCCAGCCTACCACGCCGGGGGCGGCGCGTCACGGGTGTGTCTCAGTTCGCTTCCTCAGTTCGTCCCGCTCATCGCGGGCGCGGTCCTGCTCGGCACGCATCGACTCGATCTGAGTCTCAACCCGCGTCATAATGCCGCCCATCTTGATGAGTTCGCGGTTGATGTTGTTCGTCGCCGCGATCATCTCGGCAATCAGTTTCGTCTGGTTGTCAGTCGAACGCTGGAACGCCTCGGCCGCCTTGTTCATGCCCGCGTCCAGATCGGCCGGCGTCACCCGGTCGTCTCTCAGCCGAAACTCGGTGTTCTTCTTGATTTCGGGCTTGGCGTCCTCCCACGCCTCTCGGTGCGATTGGTAGTCCAGCAGCAGCGTGCCCGCACCGATGGACACAAACGCGGCGATCGTGCCACAGACGGCCAGCATCCACTTCTGGAAAGCCGTGGGCGTCCACTCGGCCGGCGGCTGAGTGCGTGCTGGTTGTGCTTGCCTGTCCCCCAAGCGTCACCCCTCGATGCAGCTCTCCGCGTTGCGGCAATACTCGGCCATCGCGGACTTCTCGCAGATGGCCTTCGTCTCAGGGTCGAGGTTCTTGCACAGTTGCAGGTCGAAGATGTACAGCGCCCACGACAGATCGAAGCACGACTCCTGGGCCGGCGACAAGCCCTTGGGTCTCGGCTTCGGCGACGGCGTGGGGTTCATCGACGCGGCGACCTTGTCGGCGCAGGCGGCGAGCTTGGCAGCGAGTTCACAGTTTTCACATGACATGGTGGGCTCCTATTTATCGCCGCAACTGCGGCACTGGTGGACTGGGTCGCGGGCGAGGTGCGCCTCGATCGCGGCGTCGGCGGGGTTGACCGGCGGCGGCTCGGACGGGGCATCGCCCGAGCAGTTGAAGCCCCCGTCCGTCCCGTCCATGAAGGTTGGCGACATTTCGACAATCGACAGCGTGACCGACGCGGTGCCCTCGCCCCTCGACAGCAGGTCGCCGTCGCACCGGCTCTCCTCAAGGCCCGTGTGCGACGAGCCATCGTTCGATGCGGTGCGGGCACCCGAGCGGATGACCTCGCTGTCGGACAGTTGAAAGTTCCCGTTGATGCACCCGTCCGGCGTGACCACCGTTTCCGAGCCGCAGAAGTCCACCGCCGCGTCAACATCCGATACGAGGTTGATCAGCACCCCGGCCGACGATCCGCCGATGCCCCGTGTCGCCCTCGCCACCACGTTCGGGCCACCCGTTTCGATCGTGTTCTCGCCCGTGAACGCGGCCCGGTACACGCCATCCGTGCCCTGCGTCGGGGTTCCGATGGACACGTCGTCATACGACGACAGCCCGTACCGGTCGGACACGTCCTGCTGGGTAAACGGATCATTCGAGAGCGCCACACCGATGATGCCGTTACCGCTGTACCCGTACGTGAGCGTCTGCCCCGGCGTGGTCCGGGTGAAGTTGCCCGTGCCCGTCCACGTGAACACCTGCCCCGGCGATTGGTGCTCAACGATCTGCGGCGTGTTCCCGCCCGTGCAGTCCTTCGCCCGGATGATCGAATGACACGCCCCCGTTGCCGGGCACCGAAAACAGCATCGGCGGCGGGTGTCCATTATGCACCACCGCCCGAGCAGATGCCGTCGATCGCCGCGATGCTCTGGATGTACCAGCCGCCCTCAACCTGGGTGAGGATGCACCTCGCGCCCTCCGCGATCGGCACAACGTCGAAGTCCGACCCGTCCTGTGCGGTCAGGTTCTGCGTGTCGATGCCGCTGCTCAGGTACGCGCCCAGATCACCCTCAAGCGGGTTGTAGCACTCGCCGACGATTCCGGCCGGGTCCATCTCACGCCATGACACCGGGTCGTCACCGCCCTCGGCCTGCTCGAACTGATAGACGAACCGGCGCTGCCCGGCCGGGGCGGATGTCCCGATGATGGCTTTGATGGCGTTGACCGCACCGCCGCCGCCCGATCCGCCCCGGAACGGCACGAACTTCTCGCCGACCCACGCGCCGAAGATCAGCCCGTCACCCATGACGTACCCGCTCGCGGGGATCAGGCCCGGCGACCACTCGCCGCCGCCCGGCAACTGCACGGCGATGCGATAGAACCGGTCCTCGCCTTGCGTGACCACCTCCAGAATCCGGGCATAGGTGACTTGGGTCGCCATGGGTTACGCCGGAATCGCGCCGATCTGGGTGGCCTGCCCGCCCCACACGGTCGGCGTGGCGATCGTGTCAACGTCGCGGAACGCGGTACGGGCGAGGCTCGCGGGGCCACGGTTGTACGCTGAGCCTCCGAGGTTCACCGCACGCTCGGCCACGCCCACGGTCGCCTGCAAGCCACTGTTGTGCGTCACCGTTGCCACGGTCGCGCACCGCTTGAAGTAGACCTTGGAGGCCCGCCCGGTCTGCTCGACGCTCATCGTCGGGGATGAGTCCGGGATGTCGAACACGACCACCGCGTCACCGTGGATCTTGTACGTGCCGTCCCGCTTGATCGTCCAGTGACCGCCGAAGATCTCGCACGATGTCATACCGGTAGCGTTGTTCTCGATCACGCCCCGGCCGTCGCCCAGTTTGGCGTTCGTCACAACGGCGTTGGCCCCGATTTCGAGGTACGCGACGCGGGCCACTTCCAGATCGTCGATCGTGCCGCCCTCGATGTACACCGAGCCGCCCGTGCTGTTGGCGATGAAATACTCACACGTGCTGGTGTTGTCGGCGTGCGTGAAGTAGAACCGCCCTCCGCTCGCCCGGTACTCCACCCGCGCGTCGGTGCTGTTGTCCACCTGGCACTGGAGCGGCGTGCCCGCCTTGCCGATGTCGCCGGTCCGCCCCTCGGTGATGACCAGCGCCTCGATGTCGCTCGCCGACTGGTCAAGGTCGTTGAGGATCGCCACCGAGCCGTCCGAGATTTCGAGTTCCGCGCCGGCGGCGAAGCCGGTCGCGTCCTCCCAGTTCGCAGCCGCCACGGAGGTGGCGTTTTCGTTCAGGTTCGTGAATGCCATTGCCGGCCTCCTATGAGAATGTCACCTTGGTGGCGAGAACGGACCCGCCCGCCTGTACCGATCTGTTGTGCTTTTCGATGTCGCGCACGGCCGCCGCGAGGATGCCCGTTGCAACGTCCGCCGGATACCCGGCCGGGAGCGTCACCTCGGCCAGCAGCACCGTGACGTTCCCAACGTCCGGCCACGCGACGGTGGCCCCGTTCGTGATCGTCTGCCCGCTGATCGAACCGTCCGGCCCGATGTACTGTGTCGCGCTCATGTTCCAACCTTGACGGCGTTTCCGTCGCTCGTATCAATCCACAGTTCCCCGGCTGCGGCACCGGCCGCGACCTGGGTGGCCCCGCTCGGCACGCTTGAGAAGTCGAGTTCGCTCGGGTCGGTCACGCTGAACAGGCCCGAGCCGTTCATCACCCACAGCGACCCATCCGCCTGCGCGTCCGATGGGAGCGTGTACGTGCGGTTCGTGCTGATCGACGTGGGCGGCCTCAGCGCGATGTAGTTGCTGCCGTTCGATGAGTTCTCTTTGAACCTCAACTGCGACCGCGTGCCGCCCGAGTCCGGTCCGAGGTTTACGAACGGGCTTTCAAGCGTGGTTGATGTGTCCGCCGAGAACGTCGTGGTGTCGCCGTAGAAGTTGCCCAGCGTGGCCGATCCGGTGTGGATGGCCTCGTATGCCAACTCGCCGTCCACGGCAACCGATAGTGTCTCGTTGCCGCCCGTCGAGTGGAAGAACCCCGAGCCCGTGTTGGTCGTGAAGGTGATGCCGGGCGAGGACACCGACCCGGCCGCAAACTCCACCGGGGACGCGAACGGCCCGCCGCCCGACCCGCCCGACGCCACCCGATCGGTCTGCCCGAGCGAGACGTACCAGCCCGCCCGCTTGCCGCTGTCGGCTGTCGTGTTGGCGATGTGCAGGAACGGCGTGTCGCGGATGTCGATTCCCTCGGAGATGGCCTTGCTCGTCATGTGCGGCGCCACGGCCGTACCGAACGACACCGCGTCGGCGTGCTGGCCGGACAGGGACCGCTTCACCTCAAGCACGCCCGTGGTGCTGCCGTACTTGGGCAGGATCTGCACGGATGCACGGGTGAAGTCGCCGACACCGATCGGGGTGGGGTAGAACCCGCCCTCAAGTTCGATCTCGCCGGCTGCCGCGTCACGCGCCGCGTCCCGGTCGTCGGCGTGCCCCGGCGTGGCGTAGACCCAGACGGTCGCGTACTCGCCCGCGTCGGCTGTGGTGTTGACGATGTGCAGGTAGTCCACTTCCCGCACGTCGATGTCGTCCGAGATGGCCTTCGTCGTCATGTTCGGGGTGACCGCAGCCGAGAACGACACCGCGTCGGATTCCTCCCCGGTGAGCGACTTCTTGATTTCGATGACGCCGGTGGTGCTGCCGTACTCCGGGATGACCTGAACGGCGGCGTATGCGTGCGGTCCGACCGGGACGGCCACGCTGCCGCCGCTGAGTTCGATGCGGTAGGGCTGGAGGAGGTAGGGCATCAGGACACCCCCGGGAACTGCTGCCACGTGTTCTGCGTGTCCACCTGCTCAAACCCGCGCGACTTCACCCCGTACCTGGGCATGGGGAAGTCTGCGGACGGGTCGGGTTCGATGACCGGATCGCAGTACGGCGGCACCGCGTACCGCTGCGATGCCGAGATGTGCCCGACGTTCCGCAGGCCGGGCAGCGCCAGCACGTCCGGCAGTGCGATGCCCGCATATGCGTCACCGTTCCCGTCAACCGGGAAGTAGCCGATGCTGTTGGTGATCGGCCACTGGCCCGTGGACGGACCAACACCCGGATCGTTCGTCCAGTCCTCGGGCTTATTCGCCGTCGTGTTAGCGACCCCGGACTCATACCGCCACTCGTATCGGATCGTGTAGATCCGGCCCTCCGGCCCGTTCCGTGTCCAGCCCACGTCCATGCCCCGGAACAGCAGCGCCGCCCCGCCGATCACGTGAATCGTCCGTGAGAGGTTCACGATGTTCGGGACCGCGCCCACGCTTCCGAACGTGTTGTCCACGCCCAGCGCCGTCGCCGTGCCGGACACGATCAGGGAGATGCGGGCGGTGTCGTGTTCCAGTTCAATCGGGACTTCCTCGAAACTCGCAGCGGCAACGCCGATCGTGTTGTTGGTCGGATTCCCGTCCTGCCCAATCTCAACGGTCTCGGTCGATGCCTTGGACCCCCGAATGCCAGAGAACCGGGCGAGTTCGGTCGCCGGCGACACCTCGAACGTCGTGTCCGCAAGATCGAGTTGCGACACGTCCTGCGATCCGCTGGCGAGTTGGGGCGGCCCGTAGGTGAACGAGAGGATGGAACGCCCCGGACCCTGCGGCGCGATGCCGATCTGGTTGACCACGATCAGCGGGTTCGTCGGGTGCGGGTCGCCGTAGTACGGGAGGTTCTGGCCGGCGAGCGAAGCCTGCGACAGAGCGTTCCCGTCGTATGCGTCGATGGTCGCGGGGAACCGCTCGGTACGGGTGAGCCCGTTCGGGGTGAGCGCCTGCGCGATGGACTGGAACAGCGGGAGGGCGGTCATCGGCGCACGTTCCTCTCCACGCGGGCGAGCTGCCCACCGATCCTGTTGATCGCGTCCTCAAGCCTGCTGAATGTCTGCGACTGCGAGCCGGTGAGCGTGTTGAGCGCGTTGCTCACGGACTGGTTGAGGTCGTTGATGGCTTCGGCGTTGGCCTCTGCGATCGACCGACGCAAGGCAGCCTCGGCTTCGGCCCGCTTCTCTGCGGCCTCGCGTTCTCGCCGATCGCGTTCCTCGTCGAGTTTCTTCTGCTCGTCGGCGGCCTTCTTGGCGGCGGCAATCTCGGCATCTGCGGACGCACGGATGCCCGCGATCTGGATGTGGAACCCCTCCGCGATCAGCCGCTTGCGATCTTCAAGGGCGGCGATGATGCCACCCGCCAGTTCAGAGTCCGGCCTCGCACGCTGTGCCTCGATTTCCTTCTCGATGTCGGCAATCTCTCTTGTCGCCGTGATCCTCGCGGACAACTGCTGCAGCCTCGCCCGCTCCCCCGGACTGTCCTCCTGTGTCGCCTCATTCAGAAGGTTCTGGGCGCGGATGGCCTCGTTGGCAGCCTTGGCCGCTTCCGCCGCGACATCGGCCTGCCTCTTGGCGGCCTCTTCCTCTCGGATCTTGCGGGCTTCCAACTGGTCGGCGGCCAGTTGCCCAAGCCGAGACAGTTCGTCTCGTTGCTTCCTGACGTTCTCTTCGCCGCCCGCGAACGCCTTCTCGAAGAAGCCGAACACGCTGTCGTCCGCCAGCAGTTCGTTCAGTTTGTCCTGCTCCGCCCTGATGGCTTCCAGTCGGGCCGGCGCGTTCTCAAGCGTCCGATCCCCTAGGGCCTCGACGAAACGCTCGGCCTTCTTCGCCCCATCTTCCAGCCCGGACGCCGTTTTCTCGATCAACCCGCCGAGCTTGTAAAAGACGCCCGCTACAACGGCGAAGATGCCGACAACGCCGCCGATGGCACCCTGGAACCTGCGGGCGCCCTCGGTGCTCTTCTCCATCCGCTCGCCGAGTCCGCCGAGCGATCGGTCGCCCGACTTCTTGAGCGTTTCGACCTCTTTTTTGACGGCACCGATCGCGGCCTTGGTCTTTGTCGCACCCTCTGCCCGCAGCTCGATGTAGGCCTGTGCGATCCTGTTAGCGGCCATCGCCCCCCCCGTCCGATAGCCCCGCGTGGTTTTTCTTGGAGATGGCGCGGCGATCGCGTAGAATCAAGGCACCTTGAAAGGGGGAGTCATGATTCGGCTTGCAATGGTCGCTTGCGTTCTTCTCGTTGCCGGGTGCGGAAACCAGTCTCCGCACCCCACACCCGCTCGCGTTGATGTCGGCTTCCGTTACGACGAGATGACAGGGAAGACTTGGACGGAACTCGACTTCCCGCTCGATGCGGACGGGACCGCCCGCGCCCGAACCATCGACTACGCCGAAGGCGAACTGGCCCCTCCGCTTCCGACAAGTGCGAGGGGTGTCTGGTTCACAGTGATCGGCGCGGGCGACCCGGTTGTGATGTATGCAATGGCCGATGGCGAGCGGTTTGAGTTCACACCCGACAGAAACGGCGACTTCGGAATCAAGTCGGATGCCCTCCTCGCCATGGCCACCGGCACCGACGTTCGTGTCAGAGTCGGCATGATCGAAGGACCGCTGCCGCCCGAGTCCAAGCGGGCGATCGCGGAATACCTGGCGTTGTTCGAGTAGCGCCGCCATGCTTAGCCGATCGTCAACGCCCCCGTGCCCCGCAGCGTGCCGGTCACGTCGATCAGGGAACCGATCCCGCAGTTGATGCCGATGCTCGTCCAGAAGGTCGAGCCCGCGAACGTCTTGCCGCTCGCGGCCGTCAGCGTCGTTGCTGTGTTCGCCGCCGGGATGCCCAGTGTGCCCGCTGTGATGAGCGAGTTGTCGCCTGCGAAGGTCAGGTTGCCCGAGCCCTGGAACGAGTAGGTGGCCCGGTTCAGGTCGCCGACCGGGACAGAACCCTGCAACTGGGTCGTGATGATGTTGCCCGCCGCCGTGTCGTCGTCCGTCGTCTCATCACCGAACTTGAACGTGGCCGACGCGCCCGTCCCCCCCGGCGCGGTCAGGTCCGACAGGCTGGTGCTGCTGTCGATGTCCACCTCGAACGTGCCCGACCACGAATACGTGCCGGATGTCCACGTTTTCCACGCGGATGCGCCGAACGCGGTGGTGTCGAACTCAGGGGCCACGATGCTCAGGCTGTACTGCCGACAGCCAACCACGTAGCCGCTGCCGAACGTGACCGAGCCCTCAAGCCCGGCCTTCTGCTGGAACCTCGCGGCGAAGTCCATAGACCACGCCTTGAGCCCCTGCACGTGCGTGGTCGATTCGAGGGACGCCGCGAACTGGGTCGCGTCGTACACGTCGGACGCGAGGTTCAGCGTGCCCGTGTACTGCCCGCTGTTGTCGATCAGGTCGTGTGTGTTGCCGCTGCCGCTTGACGCCAGCAGGCCGGTGACGCCGGTTGTCGCACTCATGCGCTGGCCTCCGAATACCAGGTTTGGAACCGAATCTCATGGGAAACGTGGTCTGGGTCACTCCCCAGACCGCCAGAGTCGAGGTACTGAATCGGCGTCGTCCCGATGCCCGACACGGTCGGGGCCCATCGGTCGATGCCGTAGGTGCTGTTGTCGCCGACGATGCGGGTAACCACCGTGTCGAGGTCGCTTGCGCTGCCATGCGCGTGGCGGATGACGTAGATCACGATGTCGGCCCGCCCGACGTTCTCTCCGAACGTGGTGTCCGTCATGTCGATCGTCTGGGTGATCACGACCACGGGCTTGTCGTCAACGGCCGGCAGGTCCTCGGCCGGCACCATGTCCCGCCACACGCCCTTGGCGTAGGTGGACACCAGATCGCCGGACAGGCGGCTGTAGATCTGCGCGGCCCCGGGTGTGTGGTTGGGCCTC
>Ga0207882_1000118_pt1 | contig 40624 bp, 35 predicted proteins | sample MalvirmetaMSP103_FD_184228 | JGI IMG/M metagenome (GOLD analysis project Ga0207882, IMG submission 184228) | Marine viral communities from the Deep Pacific Ocean - MSP-103 (SPAdes) | ecosystem: Environmental > Aquatic > Marine > Oceanic | place: Pacific Ocean | collected 2011-05-15 | reverse complement strand
AGCGGCAGAATCTGCCGGTCCACGGTGGTGGCTTTGGAGATGGAGTCGTCGAGGTCGGACAGCTCTTGCTGCTGCAAGGCCAGCTGACGGCCCAGCTGCTTGTTATACGCGTCCAGGCCTTCGATCTCGCGCAGTACCGTGCGGTATTCGGAGGCGAGGTCTTGCTTCTGCTCCGCCAGTCCGTCCACCCGCTGCTGCGAGGCCGCCTGTGCCACCAGCCAGGCGTCCGAGGCTTGGATGACGTTGCTGACTGTCGCCGCTTGGGCCTGCGGGGCGCCGACCCAAGCAAGCGACCCCAGCAGCAAGGCCGCCAAAACCATCGTGCGACGACCGGTCAATGGCACTTCGCACGCGACTGAAACTTCCAAACTGCGGACAATCTGGCAACTCATGCAATCCTCTCCTCGCGACTGTTCTATTTTTAGATAGTCGGACTAAACCTATTGATGTTTTCGCAGGTCGGAGGTACACACATCGACTCCCGGAGCGACTGCGAAGTAAGAGCAATCAATATCTAGCCAAGCGTCCCTGCTTCGATATCGGGCACGCGAAAAAGCTCACGGCCCCACAAGCGGTGGTGACGTCAGCAATCAATGAAATCCGTGACCAATACAGAAAAGAAATGCACAACGACAGGCTGACAGCCGTCAATGCGCGCGGGTACAAGCTCGGGGCACCGGTTCTTGGACATGAAATCGCCCTCTCCAGCTTCTCGCCAATATGAACGCAACCGATTTACGTGATGCGTTGCTTCTTTGTCTTTTTTGTACGGTACCATACTTTATAGGAATGGCAAATACCGGTCTCGAAAAATCCTTACGGCTCAAGTTCGTGGTCCGCTGAAAACGGCGTTCAGATGCCTTCAAGACCCACAATGCTGATCGCACACACGCCGTTGTAGGGCACGCCGCCCAGATTGTGGGACAACCCGAGTTTCGGATCCTTCAGCTGTCGCGCACCCGCACGTCCGTTCAATTGCAGGTAGTGCTCATAGACCATACGCAGTCCGGATGCACCCACGGGATGCCCGAAGCACTTGAGCCCACCATCGATCTGGCACGGGATCTCGCCGTCCCCATCGAAGACACCATCGAGCACATCCCGCCAAGCGTGTCCGTCTTTGGAGACCCCCAAATCCTCCATGGTGACGAGCTCGGTGATCGAAAAGCAGTCGTGGACCTCAAGCGCGCTGAGCTCGCGTCGCGGATTGGAGATGCCGGCCTCGATATACGCCGACTTCGCGGCATTGCGCGTGTTCTGAACATAGGAACCATCCCACTCACCGGTTCCCTGTTCGCGGCCGGCACTCGCCGACAACTGGATCGCCTTGATCGTGACAAGATCATGCTTGCCCAAAGCGCGTGCAATTTCGGGGGTGGCCACGATCGCGCAGGCGGCACCATCCGAAACGCCGCAGCAGTCAAACACGCCTAACGGCTCAGCAATGATCGGCGCATTCAGGATCGTATCCATGTCAACCGGCTTACGCAGATGGGCCTTGGGATTCTTGGCGCCGTTCTGATGACTCTTCCACGACACGCGACCGATCGACCGCTTGAGGTCGTCTTTCGAGATGCCGTATCGCGCCCGGTATCCGGCTGCGAGTTGCGCGAAGCCGGCGGGGGCGGAACCATACGGCATCCACAGATCATTGAACGTGCCCTTGGTCATGACCGGCAGGCCGCCGTATCCGGTGTCCTTGAGTTTTTCCACACCGATCGCCAAGGCGATATCGACGACCCCGGCAGCCACGGCGTAGGCGGCGCCGCGCAAGGCCTCGGTACCGGTGGCGCACATGTTCTCCACGCGGGTAACGGGAATGCCTTCCAGTCGCAGTGCCGTGGAAAGCGGGATTGCCGAGTTGCCCACGTTGATGCGATCCAGCGCCGAGCCGAGCCAGGCTGCGCCGATTTCGGACTTTTCGATGCCGGCGTCTCCAAGAGCCTCGGAGAACGCTTCCAGCATCAACGCCTCGGAACCACTGTCCCAGCGCTCGCCGAACTTGGAACAGCCCATTCCGAGGATCGCAACCTTGTCTTTGATGCCTGTAGCCATTGAACTTTCCCAGTTCCTAATCGGCGATTGCCGGAGACGCCTTCCAGAAATAACGCGCGAAACCGCGCAAACGGTCGCGCTCCTTGATACGGAAGCGCGTCGTCAGCGGCGTGCCGACATCGACGCCGGCCGAGCCCACGTCGACGATTTCCATCAGGATCCGGGCACCGCAATCGAATTGAATGAGGCCCATGTACAGGGGCGGTGCCGGCGAGTACTGCAACCAGTCCGCCGTGAATGTGGCGATCTGCGCCGGCTCGTCGGCGAGCGGATAGGGCTGCTGCGTTTCGGCGGCTCCGCAGTTCACACAGGTCGGCAACGACGGGAACTGCACCGCCTCGCAGGCCCTGCAACGACCGCCGACGAAACCGAGCGACTGGTCGGCGGTGCGGTACAGCTGCGTCAGCGCGGTCTTGTTGTCGACCTCGGCACGCATGCCCCAATCGAGGTCCACCTGCTGATCGAACGACAACAACTTGAGGTAGGCCGTCTCTTCGATGCGGTTCGCAATGGAACCCTCGACGCCGCGACGCGCATCCGAAGGCTCGACTTCGCCCTTTTCGAACACGACGAGCTCGCAGCCGTGGGTGAACGACACGATCACGATTTTCTCACCCGGCCTGGCTCGCTCCAGCGCCGACGCCAGCATCAGCGCCGGGTGGGCGGCACCGGTGTCGCCCACCCGATCCTGCAGATTGGGAAGCACGCGGTCGGGCTCGATTTTCAGGCGCCGGGCAACCAGTGCATCGGCGCCGCGGCTACCGCCGCACAGACCGAAATGGGCGATGTCAGAAACCTCGAATCCAAGGCGCTTGCTCAGGGACGCCAGCGCCTCGGGAACGAACTTGAGTACGCCTTCCTCACGAATCCAGCGGTCTTCCCACTGATAGTCGACATTCGAGCCGGACTGTCGGAAGTGATCGAAGAACGGCAGCGAGATGGTCTCGCTGCCCAGAAAGCGCGCGACGAGATCGTCTCCCTGACCGATCAACAGCGCGGTTGCGGCGCAGCCATATTGCAATTCCTGTGCGCTGCCGGGCTTGGCGGTGCGTCGCTCGCTGGCGACGATCAACTGATCGCCCGATCCCGCCATGGTACAGGCATCGATCAATGCGCTCAGCCCGGCGCGCGTGGAGCCGCTCATCTCGCGGCAACGCACCGTTCTGGGCAAGCGCAGCGCCGCGGCAACAATGGCAGCGCCACTCAGATCGGCATAGGGCGAACTGGTGCTGGCGATCGTCAATCCGTGAACGGCGTCGCGGTCGGCATCGCGCAGACAGTCACGTCCCGCTTCCACGGCCATCGTGATGACATCCTCGTCCCAGCCGCACACGGAGCGCTCGCCCTTGGGCGACGACTTGGGCGAGGGAAACGCCCAGCGATTGGCCTCCGCGATCAGTTTCTTGCTGAAACGCCGCGGCGGCACATAGGCGCCGAACGACTTGATGCCGATGCCTGGAGGATTTGGCATGGAACTCCCACCCTCGATAGGTTTAGGGGAACTTGATCGCGCCTGCGGCACGCCGGATCATTCCCGCGTTATAGTGAAGGTCCCGCATTTCGTATGGTATCTTACTATATATTCACCGCACCGCACGGCGCGGCCGAACCAGGCCTCGTGCCAACCCCGCAAAGCCCCCTCGTATTGACCGATGATTCGTTCCCTACTCTTTGTTCCTGCAGACAGCGAAAAGAAACTGGCCAAGGCGGCGTCCTGCGGCGCCGATGCGTTGATTCTCGACCTTGAGGATTCGGTACTGCCGGACCGCAAGCCGACCGCAAGAGCGATGCTGCGGGACTACTGCGCCGGCCCGGATACGCCCGGGCAGTTATGGGTCCGCGTCAACGATTTACGGTCGGGCGAACTGCTGAGCGATCTGGTGGCGACCGTGCCGCTGCGTCCCGCAGGCATCGTCCTGCCGAAGCTCTTCGGGCCGGAGGACCTGACCCGCGTCTCGCACTATCTGGATGCCCTCGAAGCCCAGCATGAACTGCCGCCGGGCGGCATCCGCATCATGCCGGTGGTGACCGAGACGCCCGCCTGTGTGCTGAGGCTCGGTGAAATGATCGGCCAGCCGCAACCGAGGCTCAGTCACATGACCTGGGGAGGCGAGGACCTGAGCGCCGCCATGGGCGCTGGCGATCCACGCGCCGAGGACGGCTCCTGGCGGCCGACCTATGCGTTCGCGCGGACGCAGTGCCTGCTCACTGCCCATGCAATGGGGGTCGAGGCGATCGATACGCTCTATATCGATTTCCGGGATACGGACGGTCTGATGCATGCCTGTCGCGAGTCCCGTCACAGCGGCTTCACCGGCCGGCTGGCGATCCACCCCAATCAGGTTGCGACCATCAACGAAGCATTCACGCCGACCGAGTCCGAACGTGCACTCGCGGAACGGATCGTCGAGGCATTCGCCTCCGGTGCCGGTGCCGTGTCGATCGACGGCAAGATGTACGACATTCCGCATCTCAAGGCGGCCGAGCGGCTGCTCGGATCGAGCTAGCCGCCAAGCCCCCAGGAGCGTTCAGTCCACGGGGCGTTTCAGGGGCGTTTCAGCTGCAGACCGCTGCGCTTGCAGTGCGCCACCAGCACATCGTCCTGGTTGAAGCAGCGGTGCATGAACACCACGATGCCGGCATTGGGCCGCGAACGGCTTTCCCGCAACTCCAGGACTTCGGTTTCCACGTGAATCGTGTCGCCGTGAAACAAGGGATGCGGAAAACGAACCTCGTCCCAGCCCAGATTGGCGACGGCGGTGCCGAAGGTCGTCTCGTTGACGGAGATTCCGGTCATCAACCCGAGCGTGAAGGCGCTGTTGACGATACGACGGCCGAACTCGGTATGTTCCCGGCAATAATGCTCGTCCAGATGGATCAGGGCCGGATTGTGGGTATTGGTCGTGAAGCCGACATTATCGGCCTCCGTAATCGTTCGACGGATCGGATGCTTGAAAACCTGCCCGACCTCGAGCTCCTCGAAATACAGCCCCGGCATGGGTCTTGTCCCCTTTAGTATGATTTCGGAAGGTCGAGCACCCGCTCGCCGATGAACGACAGAATCATCTGTTCGGTCACCGGCGCAATGCGCGGCAACATCGACTCACGGAACAGCCGCTCCACCTGGAATTCTCGCGCATAGCCCATGCCGCCGTGGGTCATCACCGCCTTGGTCGCCGCGTCGAACCCGGCGCGTGCCGACAGGAATTTGGCGGCGTTGGCCTCGGCCCCGCAGGGCAGCCCGCTGTCATAGAGAAAGGCGGCACGCATACACATCCAGTAGGCCGATTCGAGATAGGTCCAGGCTTCGGCCAGGGGGTGTTGTATCCCCTGATTCATGCCGATGGGTCGCCCGAACACCACGCGCTCGCCGGCATATTTGGCGGCGCGCCGCAAGGCGTCACGGCCGATGCCGATGGCCTCGATGCCGACCAGCACGCGTTCCGGATTGAGGCTGTCGAGCAGATAGTAGAAGCCCTTGCCCTCCTCACCGATCCGGTCTTCCTCGGGTACGAAGTAGTCGTCGATGAAGGTCGCGTTGGAGTCGACGGCGTTGCGGCCGAGCTTCTTGATTCTGCGCACCTCGATCTGGCTTCGATCAAGATCGGTATAGAACAGGGTCATGCCATCGGCCGGGCGCTTGCAGTCCGCCTTGGGCGTAGTGCGCGCAAGCAGGACGATCTTGTGCGCTTCCTGACCGGTGGAGGTCCACATCTTGCGGCCGCTGACGCGATACCCTCCTTCGACTTTCTTGGCGAAGGTCTTGATGCTGGTGGTATCGAGGCCGGCGTCCGGCTCGGTCACACCGAAACAGGCCTTCTGCTCACCCTGCACCAGCGGCGTCAGCCAGCGTTGCTTCTGTTCCGGCGTGCCGTGCACGACGATGGCGTGGGGACCGAACAGGTTGATGTGAATGCTGGACGCGGCCGCCTGACCGCCGCCGCTGGAGGCCACGGCGTGCATCATGATCGCTGCCTCGGTGACGCCGAGGCCGGCACCGCCGACTTCCTCCGGCATGGTGATGCCCAGCCAGCCTGCGGCCGCCATCGCCTTGTAGAACTCCTCGGGGAAGCGGGCCTCCTCGTCGCATTCGTGCCAATAATCGTCGGTGAATTCCGCGCACACCTTGCGCACCGAAACATCGATTTCCTGCTGCAGTTCGGAGAGTTGAATATCCATGCGTTTTGTCGTCCTTCAGCCGATGCCAGGTCCGAGTCGGAACTCGGCTTCGGTCCGTGATTGGATGTCGTCCAGGCTGACGCCGTCCGCGAGCTCCACCAGCGTGGCACCGCTGCCGCCGTGGCGGTCGATCTCGAACACCGCCAGATCGGTGATCAGCAGATCGACCACGCCCTTGCCGGTCAGCGGCAGGGAACATTCCTTCCGGAATTTGGCGCCACCGTTCTTGTCGCAGTGGTCCATCACCACCACCACCCGCCGCACGCCGGCGACCAGGTCCATCGCCCCGCCCATGCCCTTGATCATCTTGCCGGGCACCATCCAGTTGGCGAGGTCACCGTTCTGCGCCACTTCCATGCCGCCGAGAATCGACAAGTTGATGTGGCCGCCGCGGATCATGCCGAAGCTGTCCGCCGACGAGAAATAGCTGGTCTGAGGCAGTTCGGTGATGGTCTGCTTGCCGGCGTTGATGAGGTCGGCGTCGACTTCGTCGTCATAGGGAAAGGCGCCCATGCCGAGCATGCCGTTCTCGCTTTGCAGCGTGACCTTCATGCCTTCGGGAATCATGTTGGCGACCATCGTCGGAATACCGACGCCGAGGTTGACGTAGAACCCGTCTTCGAGTTCCCGGGTGGCGCGCAGCGCCATCTGTTCGCGTGTCCAGGCCATTAGCGTTCGACTCCGGTGGCAGCCTGCGAGGCCTCGGCCCGCGGCCGGGTGGTACGGCGTTCGATGTGCTTGACGTAGTTCCTGCCCTGCAGGATGCGGTCGACGAAGATGCCGGGCGTGTGGATGGCATCAGGGTCGAGTTCGCCCGGTTCGACCAGAATCTCGACTTCAGCCACGGTCACCTTGCCGGCGGTGGCGATCATCGGATTGAAGTTGCGCGCCGTCTTGCGGTAGACGAGGTTGCCTTCGCTGTCACCCTTCCAGGCCTTGACGATGGACAGGTCGGCGGTGAGGCCGGTTTCCATGACGTAGTGCTCGCCGTTGAACTCGCGGGTTTCCTTGCCCTCGGCGATCATCGTGCCGTAGCCGGTGCGCGTGTAGAAGGCGGGAATGCCGGCGCCGCCGGCGCGAATGCGCTCGGCCAGCGTGCCCTGGGGATTGAATTCGATCTCGATCTCGCCGCTCATGAACTGCTGGGCGAGGATCTTGTTTTCGCCCACATACGAGGCCAGCACTTTCCTGATCTGGCCATTGGCCAGCACCAGCCACATGCCGTGCTCGTCACAGCCGACGTTGTTGCCGATCACCGTCAGATCGCGCGCGCCGGAATCACGCAGGGCGACGATCAGGTGTTCGGGAACGCCGCACAGGCCGAAGCCGCCGGCCATCACCGTCATGCCGTCGAAGGTCACGCCCTCCAGCGCGCTGGCGGCGTCCCGGTAGATTTTTGAACTCATGCTGATCTCCTCCAAAGTTCTGCGCGGTCACGCCGGATTTGTTGTGAATCATCCTTGCCAGCGCAGTATCGGCCGACCGCAGGCTCGCGCCAACAAGCCTCAAACAGGGTCCCAGGAAAAGACATCCGAGGAACGCTCGAGTTTGTGGAATGACGGACTCAACGCCGGCAGGGCACGATCGATACACGATGACGGTGTCCAGCCTTCACCGGCATGCACGGAACGAATCGGCCGCGGCTGACTGAACAGATAGATTTCGTTGCGGCGCACGCCGAAAACCTGTCCGCTCACGTCCTTGGCCTGATCGCTGCACAGCGCCACCACGAAGGGTGCGATCTTCTCCGGCGCCATTTGCTTGTTGACACGGATGCGTTCGGCATTTTCGGGGGTGTCCGGAATCGAACCGACCATCCGCGTCCATGCGAACGGCGCGATGGCATTGGAACGAACGCCGAATTTGGCCATGTCCAGCGCGATGGATTTGGACAGGGCGGCAACGCCCATCTTGGCGGCCGCATAGTTCGCCTGGCCGAAGTTGCCGACCAGGGCGCTGGTCGAGGTCATGTGGACGAAAGCGCCCTTCTGCGAGGCCTTGAAATGCGGCGCCGCGGCACGCGCCACGTTGAAACAGCCCTTGAGGTTGACGGCCAGCACCGCATCCCATTCGGACTCGGACATCTTGTGGAAGATCGTGTCCCGCAGAATTCCCGCATTGTTGACGATGGCGTCGACGTCGCCGTAGGCCTTCATTGCGGCGGCGAACAGGCCATGCGCGCCGTCCCAGCTGGCGACGTTGCTGCCATCCGCAATGGCTTCGCCGCCCGCGGCCCTGATCCCGGCCACGACTTCCTCGGCGGGGCCGAGACTGCCGCCCTCTCCGTCCTGGCTGACGCCGAGATCGTTGACCACCACGCGCGCGCCCTCACGGGCCGCCAGCTTTGCGATTTCCGCGCCCACGCCCCGGCCTGCGCCGGTGACAATGAGGACCTTGCCGTCCATTACACCTTTGCTCATTTGCGTCTACTCCCGAAATTCATGGGCGCTCGCGGGCTCAAAGACCATCACGCATTTCGCTCCATGCTCGTTCCAATTCGTCACGAAACTGGGGTGCGGCAATGCGGATCATGGCCCTGGCACGTTCGTGCAGGGACAGGCCGCCCAGTTCAGCGACGCCGTATTCAGTCACAACCGTATCCGCCGCGTGGCGCGGCAAGGCCGCCATGGCCTGCTTGCCGACGTTCAGCACCACGCGACTGAAGCGACCGTCATCGGTCGCTGCCGGCAGCACGACGATCGACCGACCGCCCGGCGACAGCGCTGCGCCGGCGGCGAAGGCCGGCAGGCCGCCGACACCGGCGACGTAACGGCCCTTGATCATGTCCGCGTTGGCCTGCCCGAACAGGTCGACTTCGATGGCGGAATTGATGGCGCAGAAGCGTTCGATCCGCATCAGCCGGCCGACATCATGGGTTTCGTTGACCGGGCGGAAGTAGAAGGCGTCGTCGCGGCCGACGCGGTCGTAGAGCGCCGCTTCTCCAAGCGCCACGCCGCTCTCCACTGACGCTGCTCCGTGCACGGCCCCGCTGTCGAGCAAGGTCAACACCGACGAGGCGATCATGCCGGACCAGATACGCAGCCGGCGGTGATTGACCAGCGCCGCTGCGATGGCACTGGGAAGCTTGCCGACGCCGAATTCGATCGTATCGCCGTCGCGGACAAGTTCGGCCACCGCGGCCGCCTGCCGGCGCAGCCGCTCATCAGCGGGATCCTTCCCGTCCGCGAGCTGCACCAGCGGCGAGGCCTCGTCGACCATCGCGTCAAGCTCGGAGACGTGAATCCGGAACGAGCCCCGGGTCTTCGGCAGGTCCGGATTGACGTGCGCAACGCGTTGGCGCGCGCCACTCCAGACCGCGGGATGAAAGTCATAGGACAGGCCCGGCGAACAAAAGCCCTGTTCGTCGGGTGGGCTGACCTGAACCACCGCCACGTCAACCTCCAGGCCGGCGAGATCCCGGTAGATGCGGGGATGGTCCAGCGGCATCAGTTCGCCGCGGCCGCTGGCGAGCCCCGCACGCAGCCCCGGCAGCATGAAATACGCGCGCTGCCGCGCCTGCGCGTGCAGACCAAGATAGTCGCTGCGATTGATCCCCGGGAAATGCATGCCCACGAAACGCACACTGGCAGCGAATTCGGGATCGTCCTGCAAGGCCTTGTAGATCGCCAGGCTCTCGCCCGACACGCCGGGCAGATAGACCGTCGTCTGCGGACACAGCGTCTTGACCCACTGACTGGAACTGAGCGTGCGCATGGTCAGCCGCCGACGCCCAGTACAATCGTCGCCGTCCCGCGCGTGGCGACGCGTCCGTCCGGCAAGCTCAACTCCAGTGCCAGCGTGGCACTTTCGGCATTCCTGGATTCAAGCATGGCCCGGCAATGCAGCGCTCGGCCGACCGGGATGATCGCGGCAAATCTGGCGCTGAAACCGCGGATCGATTCCACCGGCAGCTGTTCGCCCAGAAGGCATCCCAGACGCGCCATGCCGAACATGCCGTGAACGATCACATCGTCGAAGCCGGCCTCGCGAGCGAACTCGGGATCGAGATGTAGAGGATTGCTGTCACCGGAGGCCAGCGCATAGGCCTGCAGCGACTCACGCGAGACGGCGGGGGTGGTCGCTTCGATCAGCACATCGCCCGGACTCAATTCGCGCAGGGTCAGCAGGGCCGTCACTGCGTGGCTCCGCCCTGGGGATTTCTGACCAGGACCAGTTGGCGCGAGCGTCCAACCAGGCGACCGTCCTGCCGCTGCATGGCGGCCTCGATCACGATGAACTCCATCGCGCCGTTCTTCTTGTCGTAGATATCGGTCACCGAGCGGCGCACGCTCAGGCGCTCACCGATACGGATCGGTTCAAGATAGTCGAAACTTTGCTCTGCGTGCATGACCCGTTTGAGTTCAACCCCAAGCGCATCGAGGATGCGGCGCGAGCTGTCATTCTCGCCCTCAATGACTTTCATGAAGGTCAACGGTGCCACATCGGGATCCACGCGCGAACGATCGACGCCGATCGCCGAGGCGAAACGTTCGACCCGCTCCCGGCTGACTTCGAACTCGTAGTCGGGCAGCGAGTAGCCGATGAAGCTGCGATCCACGGCCATCAGGCCAGCGCCGTACCGGCATCAGCCACAAAACGGTCCGCAGCTTCGGGCCACGCAAACGCCGCGCCGTGCTGGCCCGCCAGTTCCGCCGCGCTGGCCCGCAAGGCGTCCCGGTCGCTCTGCAACAAGAAAGTGTACGGCCCCCCGGTGAAGGCCGGACACAAGCCCTTTTCAACCACAGCCACGTCAGCCAGCGCGGGAATGGAAACCTTGCCGTCTCCCCAACAGCGAGCGGCCTCCAGCGCGACGGCGAGAATTCGGGCGTCCTCATCCAGCGACATCGCCTCACATCCCGCTTGGACCGCACGCAAACGAGGCAGCAAGGACTCATCGCCTTGCTCAAGCGGGCCAGTGGAATCGAGTAGTCCCTGCTTCTTGGCCGTCTGCCGGTTGAGAAACAAGGTGCGGACCATGTTTCCCGCCACACGGTCGCGGATGAGATCGACAAAAATGTCCATCTCGTGATGCAGCGCCTCGTCGATCGGAAGTGACCAGCCTTCGACGACACAGCGCATGATCGCGCGGTACGCCGGGTAGCGGACACGCTGATAGACACTGATCCCAAGCGTGCTGGAGATCTCGTCATAAGCCTGCTCGGAGCCGAAGTCGAAGGGTGCGGAGTCGAATCTCGCCGTCGGCCGATCCCAGGGCACAGACGGTGCAGCCCGTGTCCGTGCACGCTCCAATGCCGCACCAATCAACTCTGCGGCCGGCACCAGTTCATCGACCAGTCCAAGACTCAAGGCTTCGTCGCGAGACAGGGATTGCCCGAGCAACAGACACTCCAGGCCCTTGCGCGCGCCGATCAGTCGCGGCAGACGCTGCGTGCCGCCTGCTCCGGGAAGCAGGCCGAGCTTGATTTCGGGCAAGCCAAGGCCCACGTTTTCATCGTTCGCAGCGATGCGTGAATGGCAGGCCAGACAGACCTCCAGACCACCACCGAGCGCTAGCCCGTTGATCGCAGCGACATAGGGTTTGCGACTGGTCTCAATGCGCCGAAACAGTCGCCCGAGCCGGCCACACAGATCGTGCAGCTGTTCGAATGCGTCGGTTTTTGCCCGCTCCGTGAACATACGGATCATGTTCAGGTCGGCACCGACCAGGAACGTGGATTTCCCGGAGCTCAGCACCACACCGCGCACTTCGGGATCGGCCTCCGCTCGAACGATGATGGATTCCAGAGAATCCATCATATCCATTGAAAACACGTTCATCGCCCGACCGGGCATGTCGATCCGGGCCAGCAGCACGCCGCCCGGCTCCAGGCTGACACTGATGTTCGAATCCATCACGGTCTGCTCAGACGTATTTCTTGAAGTCCGGCTTGCGCTTCTCGTTGAATGCGCGAACGCCCTCGCGCGATTCCTCGCTCTGGTAGAAGCCCTTGACCGCAGCCACGCCCAGGAACAGGTTGCCGCGGATGGTTTCGCTGTCTGCATTGAACGAGCGCTTGACGATGGCGATGGCCGTCGGGCTCATGGCATTGATCTCCGCCGCCCACTTCTCGCACTCGGCGTCGAGCTGATCATGCGGCACCACCGTGTTCGCCAGACCCATCTCCAGCGCCTGCTGGGCGGTGTACTGGCGGCACAGGAACCAGATCTCCCGCGCTTTCTTCTCGCCGACGATGCGAGACAGATAGGCGGTACCGAAACCCGGATCGGCCGAACCGACCTTGGGCCCTGCCTGGCCGAACTTGGCCTTCTCCGAGGCGATGGTCAGGTCGCAGATCGTGGCGAAAACATTGCCGCCGCCGATGGCGAAGCCGTTGACGCGCGCGATGACCACCTTGCGGCAGTCGCGCATCGCCGACTGCAGCTCCTCGATCGGCAGTCCAACCATGCCCCGCGGACCGTACAAACCGTCCTCGGACTGGTGCACCTTTTGGTCGCCGCCGGTACAGAACGCCTTGTCGCCCGCGCCGGTGAGGATGATGCTGTTGACCGACTTCTCTTCGTCGGCGGCGCGAAAGGCAAGGATCAGCTCCTCGACCGTCTGGGTACGGAAGGCGTTATAGACTTCCGGGCGGTTGATGGTGATGCGGACGGCGTTCTCGCCGACTTCATAAATGATGTCTTTGTATTCGGACATGGTCCACTCCTGCTTTCTGTTTTTTTGGGCCGGCTTCTTCCGGCCGAATTCAGTGTTGTCCTGCGTTATCGAGGCAAGCCAGCTAGCCGTGCATGGTGAGTCCACCGGAGACACTGATGGTCTGCCCGGTCATGAACGAAGCATCATCGCTGGCGAGAAACGCCACGAGCCCGGGGTAGTCATCCGGTTCACCGATACGACCCAAGGGCACGCCGCGCACCATCGCGTCACGGATTTTCTGGCCGGCTTCTCCGGTGCCCACGAAAGCGTCCATCGCTGGCGTATTGGTCGGCCCTGGGCAAACGCAATTGAGCAGGACGTTGGCCCGCGAAACCTCACGCGCCAGGGCCTTGGCGAAGGCGATCGTCGCCCCCTTGCAGCCGGAATAGACCACCTCACCACTGGAGCCGACGCGACCCGCGTCGGAAGCGATGAAGACCACCCGACCACCTTTGCGCTCGACCATGCCCTGGACCACGGCGTGGGTCACCGTCAGTGGACCCAGATAATTGATATTGACAACTTTCTGCCAGAAGTCCGGCGTTGTCTTCAGAAACGGCATCGGCCGATCCCAGCCGGCATTATTGACCAAGGTCCAGGTCGGGCCGATGCGCGACTCGATGGCGGCCACCGCCTGCTTCACAGCCTCGGCATTCGTGATGTCGCAAATTTCGGCATCAGCCTTTCCGCCAACCTGTGCGATCGCATCGACCGTCGCCTTTGCGGCTTCCTCGTTGATATCCAATACGCCGACGGTCATCCCCTCGCTCGCCAACCGCATCGCGACTGACTTTCCGATTCCGCTACCGGCACCTGTGACCAAGGCGACTTTGTCTGTCAATCCACGCACACTATGCTCCTCACCATTGAATTTCGGACTGTCTTGCCCATTCGTATGGCACCATACTAACAGCTTGTCGCGTCGGCGGGTACCCTCGCGCCTACGGCATCTTCGCCGCGTGGCTTTGGTCGGTGAACTTGTCGTAGTAGATGGATTCCAGGTCGATGCCGAGCGCGGTCAGCTTGGCGATACCGGCATCGATCATTCCCGGCGGACCGCACATGTAACCATCAGCGCTCGCGATGTCCACACCCGGCAGAACATCCTCGACGAACTCTGTCACCAATCCGCGTGCACCCTTCCAGTCGGTATCCGCAGCCTCATGCGAAAGCACCGGAAGAAACACGAACTGATCGGTCCATGCATTGGCGATACTTTCGATCTGCTCGATCGCATAGAGGTCGGCTTGCGTCCGCGCACCGAACAGCAGGGCACAGGGTCGCTTGATTCTCTTGAATCTCGCGTCCTCCAGTAGGCTCAGCAAGGGTGCCAGCCCGCTGCCGCCAGCGATACAGATCATCGGACTGCTGCCGGGGCGCAGATAGAATCCGCCATAGGGCGCCGAGATATCGAAGCACACGTCCTTCAACTCACCGGCGAATAGCGCTTCGGTAAAGGCGCCGCCCGGCACCTTGCGTATGAAGAACTTGACCAGGCTTCGCCCTTCACGCTCGGGCGCATCGGCGAACGAGTAGTTGCGCGGAGCCGGCAGGCCTTCATAGGCAATGTTGATGTACTGGCCGGCAATGAACTTCGCCGCCCTGTCGAGTTCGATACTGACCTGAAGGATGTCATGCGTGAGCTGGACGGTGGCCGCGATCTGGCCCTTGCACTGGATCACCGGCGGCGCATCTGCGGCGGGGCTCTCGACCTCCAGGCGCGTCAGCGGATCCTTGGGGATCGCCTGGCAGGCCAGGATGTAACCAGCCGCAATCTCCTGCTGGGAAAGCGTATAGCCGAAGTCCGACAGTGCGCGCACCCGGCCTTCCTGCAACTTGGATTTGCAGGAACCACAGGTGCCGACAGTGCAGTTGTGCGGATACGGCACACCGTTCTCCAGCGCCGTCTCGAGTATGGTTTGCCCACCGGGAATTTCGAACCTCGCGCCGAATGGCGCCACTTCGACGTATTTGGTTTCCTTGGGCTTGAAGATCGATTTTAGAAAGCTCATCGTGCGATTTGGACTCGTCGTTGCATGAATGTGGATCGGTGGGTGCGCGCACAGGACAGCCAAGCGAAACTCGGGCGTCGATCGGTGGAGGCGTTCGTTCGGCGCACAAGCCGCTTCCCCCGCCCGATCGTGACGCCTGCTCGAGTATCGCTTACCGGCGTGTCTGGCACGTTTGCTAGAATTCGCGGAACGCTGGAGCCGCTCGCGCTTCCGCGGGCCGATCGCGCCACACCAAGGATTGCTCCAATGCCCACAAAGAAAACCAACCGCAGCTTGCCTGCGAAGAAGGCAGCGCCCGCCAAGACCGCGGGGAAGCGGACGGTCACATCGCGACCCACGCGAACATCGGCGAAAACGGCGCCTCCGCTGCCACGCGGATCCGAAAGGTTGGTCGACGACGATGTAGGACGCGAGGGCATTCGCCTAAGCTTCCTGATTCACGATGTATCGCGCATGCGCCGTAGCGCCTACGACCAGTTCATGAAGCCGCTTCGGGTCACTCGTGCGCAATGGTGGGTGCTGGCGCACCTGTCGCGCCACGACGGCATGATGCAGACGCAGCTTGCCGAGGTGCTTGACGTGGGCAAGGCCAGCCTGGGAGACGTGGTTGGATCGCTGGAAGCCGCCGGCCTGGTCGACCGCCGCGCGGACCCGAGCGACAAGCGCGCGAGGCGGGTCTACCTGACGCGTCGCGCGCAGGCGCTGATCAAGCGCATGACTCGGATGGAGGTGGACTTCAACGAGCAGATTCTCGCGGCCATTTCGCCGGAAGAACGGCTCAGGCTCATCGATTCCCTCACGCATATCAAGGCGGCCCTCGCCGAGTTCGTCAGCTCGGGCCGCACGGCTGTCTGAGCCCGCATACGCGGACAATCGATACGAAAAGCGGAGCCCGGCTACGCGAGCAGTCGGGCTCCTGTTCATTCTGCCGAGAACCTGTGTCCGATCGTGATTCCATAGGTCAGCGGCATGCCCACATAACGCACCGTGGCGTCATAGACCTTGGTTGCCTGGGTCCAGTAGTACTCATCGGTGACGTTCTTGCCGAATACGGCGAGGGTCCATGCACCATCCGCCGATTCCAGTCCGGCCCGCAGATCCAGCAAGCCATAGCTGTCGATCTTCAAGGAAGCGTTGCCCTGTTCAACGCTGTCGGACGCCACGAACTGCCCCTGTGAGTCCGTCTGGTAACGATAGTCGGCGGACAGTGAGGCGATCATGCCGGACGGCAAGCTCCACTCGTAACGCAGACCGACATTGGCCGACCATTCCGGCACGCCCGGGAACGAATAGCCGTCAAAATCCGTGGGCGTCGGAGCGGCCCCGGTCTCCGGATCCGGCTGGGCAAACGGATCATAGGTCAGAAACGTGCCGTCAACTTCCGGATCCAGCCAGGTCAGGCCCGCGTTCATCCGCAGATGATTGTCCGGACGCCAGGTCGCGGTCAGCTCCGCCCCGTTCTCGACCGATTTCGGGACATTGACGAGGGCATCGATAATTCCGAACACACCCGTCGGATCAAGCACCTTGCCACGCAGCTGCTTGTCCTCGTACTCATAGCGGAATACCGCGCCGCCCAGGCTCAGGGCATAGTCAAACAGCTCGGTCTTGAATCCCAGCTCGTAGGCTTGCAGGGACTCCTGAGTCACCGGCGCGAACTGAATGACGCCCGTTCCCGGCAAGGTCGGGAAAGAGCCTGCCTTGTAGCCCTGACTCACAGTGGCGTAGATCAAGGTGTCGTCGAACCCCGTCCAGTCCGCACCGACCCGCCACGACACATTGTCTTCATCGAGCGAAAGGTGTTGCAAACCCGGCATGAAGTCGGAACCGAAGGTGACGCAGTCTCCTGGCTGCAGATCGAAACCGAACGGCGCGAACGAGGCGGCGAAATTCGGATCGACCACATACAGGCAGGCGTCGAAGTCCATCTTGGTCTCGGTGTAGCGCGCTCCACCGTGAATGCTTAGCTCATCGAAAAGCTGGTATTCCAGATTGCCGAACACTGCCTTGGCATTAACGGTCGGCTCAGCGACCGTACCGATCGTCGAAAAGCTGGGTGCGCCGCCGAGTTCCGGCTGATGCCCCGGCGACGAATCCGGAAGAATCCCGATGTTGTTTTCCTTGGTTTCGTCCTTGGAATATGTCAAGCCAGCCAGCCAGTGCAGGCGATCATCGCTGGCGACACCGGCCAGACGAAGCTCCTGCACCAGCGAATCGACGGTGCCGCGCTGACGTTCCGCGTTGTTGTCGAGACTCATGCCGTCGTTCTCGACGAGATTGTCCTGCCGATAGCGCTGAATGGAGCTGATCGATGTCAGGTCGATGGAATCCGACAGCACGTAGTCAACGCGCAATGACGTCTGGAAGAAGGTCTCATCAAGGCTTGGCGGCGAGTCAGGGCTCCAGTCCGCAGCGCGCGACGATTCCCGCGGCGCCAGCGGGTAGGCTAGCGTTTCCGGCACATACTCCGCGGCTGCCGGCACCTGCAGGTTGACCGCGTAGAGCTGGGACGCCATGGCGTCGGAGCGATCGGTCCAGCCGTTGATATTGAGCGATACCTTGAGCGTTTCCAGCGCTTGCCAGTCCAACAGCAGGCGTGCGCGCTTCATGTCGTTATCACCGAGGCTGCCGCCGTGGGTATAACTTTTCTGCCACGCTCCACCTTCAGACATGTCAAAGGCCACGCGAGCATTCAGCTGATCCGTCAGCGGCCCGCTGAAGTAACCGTTGAGATTGGTTTCGTCGAAGCGCTCATATGTGAAATTGACGGCGGACGTGTAGTAGTCGGTTGGCTTGGCCGCGATGTAGTCGATTGCGCCACCCGTCGCATTCTGTCCAAACAAGGTCCCCTGCGGCCCCTTGAGAATCTCCACGCGCTCGATATCGAGTGGCGCGCCCTTGGTCAAGGCCGGATAAGCGTAGGGCACCTCGTCAACATAGATGCTGACAGTCGGACTTGCGGCCAACGACTGCTCGTTGTAGCCGATGCCTCGTATTGAATACACCGGCGTTCCGTAGAACGCTTGGGAGACGACAAAGCTCGGCTCGACCTTGGTGAGATCACCCACATCCCGTATGCCCGCATCGCGCAATTGCTCGCCACTCAGTGCCGTAATCGCCATGCCGACATCGTTGATCGACTGCTGGCGCTTCTGAGCCGTCACCACGATTTCCTCGATGACGCCGCGTCTCGCCTCGGTAACGGCCCCTGTTTCCGAATTGTCTTGTTCAGGTTCATCTGTAGACACCTGCGCATGGGCCGGAATGCTCAGGCCCGCCGTCAGACATATTGCCCAGGCCCACCGATTCAATGCACCAGAAACAGGCAAGATCGGCCCTGCCGAAAATAGCTTGAGTTTTAACACTGTAATACTCCTCCAACGCGCATGTATTTATGTTTATTCCGCGTCCTTGCAGAAGCATCCAGCTCATTGTCCCTTGGGGCGACTCTCCTAAAATTCCAAACAGCGAAAACCTCGATCCATCCCGGATCGGCGTTATGACTGCTCGACCGCTAAACGCCGTTACTGCCCAAGGCCTCTCGAAACATCGCCTTTCCGATGATGTGCTTCATGATTTCTATCGAACCGCCCGCGATCTTGACGATGCGTGCATCGGCGTAGGCCCGGGCGATCGGGTATTCCCACATGTAGCCCCAGCCGCCGAACAACTGAAGACATTCGTCGACGACCTTGCAATGAAGGTTCGAAAGCCACATCTTCGCCATCGCCGCATCGACAGGGCTAAGCTCCCCTTTCATGAACTGCTCGATGCAACGGTCGGTGAACACGCGACCGATCACAGCCTCGGTATTGAGTTCGGCCAGCTTGAACTGCGTGTTCTGGAAGTCGGCGATGGTCTTGCCGAAGGCCTTGCGCTGAGCGGTGTACTCAACCGTCCAGCCGATCACCGTCTCAGCGACGGTTGCCGAACGGATCGCCTGCGCCAGCCGCTCCTGAGCGAGCTTGGTCATCATCAGCGAAAAGCCCTGGCCCTCCCCGCCCAGCATGGCCGACGCGGGCACTCGAAGATCCTCGAAGAACAGCTCCGAAGTGTCCTGTCCCTTGAGGCCCAGCTTCTCCAGATTCTGGCCGCGCTTGAACCCGGGTAGCGAGGTATCCACCAGGAACAGAGTGATTCCCTTGTCCTCCCCACTACCACCGGTCTTGGTCGCAAGCACCAATACGTCGCAGAGCTGTCCATTGGAAATGAACACCTTCTGGCCATTGATGATGTAGTCGTCTCCATCCCTGATCGCAGAGGTGCGAATATTGCGGAGGTCCGAGCCCGCATGTGGCTCGGTCATGCCCAATGATCCGATCGCTTCGCCGGATACCATCTTGGGCAACCAATGCCGCTTCTGGTCATCGGTGCCGAACGAGTTGACGTAGGTCGCCACCAGGTCGCAATGGATCAGGAATCCCGGCCCCGTGAAACCGCTACGTGCAAGTTCTTCGAATACCACCACGTCGAACAGATAGTCCAGACCGAGGCCGCCGAATTCTTCGGCAATCGTGCAACAAAGCATCCCGGCCTCGCCGGCCTTGAGCCAAAGCTCGCGAGGCACGACGCCGGTCTCCTCCCACTGCTTGTGGAACGGCGCAATTTCCTTCTCGATGAACTTGCGGACCGACGCGCGGAACATCTCGTGTTCCTGCTCGAACAGATTTCTTTGAAACATAGTGAGGAGCTCTTCTAATTTCAGTATTTGTATGGAGCCATACTTTCCATTATTTATACCCCGCATCCCGCCCCAAGTCCACCTGTTTGATACCTATGAGATGTAATTGCACATGAATCCGGTGCCTCACCGGAACCTGCCGGAAAATCAGCTCCGAATGACCCCTTCCATCGACGGAAATTGACCTTTTGTCGGATGGCACCATACCTTTTTCTTCACGCGGGCACGATGCTGCATTGCAGGTGAGAATGGAGCTGACACGTCCGCCGCGAAGTCGACAAACGCGCCACGCAAAAAGAAAGGCCGATGCCACATGCTTGTGTGACACCGGCCGGAAGGGAAGCTGTATTTCTCAGAAGTCCAGAAAATCAAGATCCTCTGATTCTTCAGGCGCTTCTTCCACTGGTTGTTGATTAATGTCGCCTTTTTCTACATTATCGGAGTCCTGCCTCGTCTGCGGCGGTGCGGAGCGCGGAGCGGACTGACCGCCTGACGACTGAGGGGACGGCTGGGCTTCGGCCACGCCAGCAGTAATCCGGAGCTCGGTACGACGGTTCTTGGCACGCCCCTCGTCCGAGTCGTTGTCCGCCACCGGCTGCGCCTCACCGTAACCAACGGCTGCCATCCTTTCGCCTTCGACGCCCATGGAAACGAGGTAGCGCTTCACCGAAGCCGCGCGTGATTCGGACAGGTTCTGGTTATAAGCGTCGCGCCCCAAGGAATCGGTATGCCCGGCCAACTCGACCTCAATTTCCGGATACTTGTTGAGCTCAGCCGCCACGTTGTCAAGAATGGTCTTGGCATTCGGCGTTAGCGTCGACTTGTTGAACTCGAAGTTGACGCCGCTCAGGGTGATCGTGTCGCCGGTACCACAGCCCCCCAAGGACACACGTTCACCGGGCTCGGGCGTCTTGCAGGGTGGCGGAGGCGGCGGCAAGGCGCAGCCCACATCGTCGACTTCAGTACCGCTGGGTGTGGACGGGCACTGATCGAACTTGTCGATAACGCCGTCGCGATCACTGTCCGGGGGCGGCGGAGCAGGCTCGACCACCGCAGCCGGTTTGGGGGCGGGCTCGGGCGCCTTTTCTTTCGGAACCCGGAAGTAGTAGTTGGCCGAAAGGAACAGCGTCTGCGCCTTGTAGTCGGCATCGACATGGGTCTTGGTCTGGTCCTGGTACGGGTAGTATTTGCCCTCGTCCGCGGTCAGGAAGCGGTAGTCAAGCCCCAGACTGATCTGATCGAAGATGTCCCAGGCGATACCGGCGCCGAGTTGGTAGGCCAGCACGGTATCGTCGGCCTGTCGAACCAGACCCGTCTGGAAGTCGGTCAATACATCGCTCTGGAACTGATCGAGCTTGGTTCGCAGAAAGCCGACACCAGCCCCGACATATGGATGAATCGTCCAGGACGGGAAGACGTCGTACCAGAGATTCATCATCCCCGTGGTATTCGAAAGATCCGACCCGCTGGCGTCTTCCTCCCCACCGCTGGAATTGATGATGCTGTCAGCCGAGTCCTTGCGCTGCGTGAGCTCGAACTCGGGCCGCAGGCCGTTGCTGAACGCCCAACCAAGCACCAGTGAATAGGCGATCGCACTCTTGTACTCGTACTCGGCAGCGATGCCGTCGTTTTGGATAGCGGGCTGCTCGACGATGATCGGCGCCTGCGGTGTCGTGGTATGTGTACCTGCGTAGTCGAACGTCTGGTCGTCGGCCTGGCTGTAGCCTCCCTTGATCCCAGCGTAGGGGCCTTCATAGGCTTGCGCCGTGAAGGGCAGAATGAGCGCTACGGTCGAAAGCGTGAAGAGACCGACGCCGGTTTTGGAGTTGTTCATTATTGCTCCCAAAAGCATTTGAATCGATGACTTTCTGATCGGCTAACCGCCACCTGCGGCGGCCTCAGGTCAGCCGCCGTAGTCCCATTGGACGCTGACGCCGTAAGTTCTCGGCGCGCCATAGATCCCGGTCTCGCCGAAATCGAATCGATACTTCTGGGTAAAGAACACGTCGTCGGTCAGGTTCTTCCCGTACAAGGTCACACGAATGTTGCTTTCCGGATCGAAAAGACCGAATCGCGCGTTGTAGATCGTGTAAGCGTCCTGCGTAATTGAGTTCAGCGGATCGTAGTAGAACCCGTCGTTGTAGTACGCATCAGCTCCGAACTCTGCATCGAGACCGAAGAAGAACGGGAAGGTGTAGCTGACGGACGCCGTTCCGGTCACTTCCGGGGTTCTGACCGTGTCATTTCCGGCGAAGTCCTGCCCCGGAATGTTCAGGCCCGTCACGGGGTTGAAGCCCTCGCCGATGAAGCTGTCATAGGAACCGTCGAGGTAAACCGCTGACAGCGATAGCAGCAGCCCGTCCAGTGCAAACCAGTTGGCCTCGATCTCTCCACCGTAAATCGTATATGCCGCCGCATTCTGAAGGCGGGTGACGCCACCGCTGAGCAAGGCCAGGATCTGCACCTGAGCGTTCTCGACATGATTACGGAAGATCGCCGCATTGAAGGTTAGAGAGCCGTCCTCAAGCAGCGTGCTCTTGATTCCGATTTCGTGCGATGTCGCAAGCTCTGGCTCAACGCGCAGCGGCGGATTGTTGATGTTCAAGCCGTTGTAGTTCCCGCTCTTGAATGCCTCCGCGTAGCGATAATAGGCAAGAATATTGTCCGTCCACTGGAAGTTCAGGCCGGCACTAGGCGTGAAGCTGTCCCAGGTATGGCTTTGCGGCGTATAGGACACAAGCGTAATCGCCTCGGTGTCACCCAGCAGTGGCACATCCAGAAGCTTGAGCTGGACGCGTGAATACGTCAGGTCGCGCGTTTCCGTCGAAGCACGGCCGCCAGCCACAATGTCCAAGCGATCCGTCACACTAAAGGTCAGCTGCCCATAGATCGAGTAATGCTCTGTATCGATACCGCTATCAAGCGGAATCTGCACCAACGGATTCTGGTTTTGAGTCGGATTGTCATTGCAGTCGAGGCCGACTGACATCAGGAGACCGCAGACCGGATCCGAATTGGGGAACAGTGCATCCACAACGCCGACACCCACCGCAACAGCATCCACCGTGATCGGATAGCGTCCCGTCTTCGTTGAATCCTCGTAGTACGCACCGGCAGTCCATTGCAGCCAGTCTGGCGTGAAATCGGACTCCGAGTTCAGAATCAACTCCAACGAATCGGCCACAGCGGTATTCGGCAAGGCGCTGATGTCGAGGATCGGTTCCGGAGCGGAGTCGAAGTCGAAGAAGATGTTGCTGAGCGCATTGGTGTGCCCATAGACCAGCTTCGAGCTGAAGGCGTCAAAGTAGTCCGACTCCGCAACCAGCGAAAGTATGCGCGTCTTGCCGCGAACACCGACATTCGTGTTGTTGCCGGACTGATGAGGCTCGGTGATCGGCGTCGTGATCGCCGCGAACACTGGGGAAGAATCAAGCAACACGGTGACGACCGAATCCGAATCCTGAGATTCGAGGTGATAGTACGAACCCTTGAGGCTCAAGCTGTCAAACGGGTCCCACTGCAGCGCCGCACGAAAGCCCTTGTTGCGGTAAGGAAGGTATTTCTGCGAGGGGTCCGGCTTGTAGATCGAGTAGGCATCGTGATCCTGATACAGGCCGGAAAGACTGAAAGCGACATTGTCCAGTCCGGGAACAGGACCGGATACGGCTGCCTTGGTCTTGCTGTCGTTGTAGTTGCCGAACTGCTGGAACAGGTTGACCTGATATTCGTCGAACGACGGTTCCTTGAGCTCGACCAGAATCGCGCCAGCGACGGCGTTACGCCCATACAGGGTACCTTGCGGCCCTTTCAGCACTTCGACCTGCCGCACGTCGCCTAGCGCCTGCGCCGAGGAGAAGGTAAACGGCAGGTAGAGACCGTCAATATAGGTCGAGACGCTGGAATCGACGGCGGCCTGAAAGGCATCACCGCCGACGCCTCGAATGAAGATGATGCTGTAGCTGGCCATCGAATCGAAGGTCAGACCCGGCGTCACCAATTGCAGATCCTTGAGGTCGCTGACGCCCTGGGCGTCAAGCTGGCCACCGGTGAACGCGGTCACGCTCGTCGGCACGTCCTGCAGGCTTTGCTCACGCTTCTGCGCGGTAACGACGATCTCCTCGACCATGCGGCTCGTCGCCCGGCGCCTCGTCGGTGCCACATCGGCCTCCGGCTCGGGCTCATCGGCATCGACACCCTCGGTGTTCGCAAGATCGGGCGGATCGCCAGCGTCCGCGCCCGATTCCGGTTGGCTGGCCGATGTCGGCGCGGTCTCGCTCTGGTCGCTCGTCGATGAGCTCCCAAGAAGCTCGTCGAGCGAGCCGTCGCCAGCGCCGTTCTGCGCATGAGCAGTGGTGCCGATCGCCACGCCCAACGCAAGCGGCACCAAAGACAACTTTACTGACAACTTAGGCATTCTCTCCTCCCAAAATCCATGTCGTTATGAGCATCACAGCAATGCTTCCTTGCCGGGTAATTCACACGATGCAGCCGGACCTGTCTGCACCGTGCACAACTTCATCAGTGCGAACCGACGAGTCGGTTTGCGACCCGATGCGGAGCGAATTTGGGGGGAGTTGACAGGAATTACCCGACACAGAGCGCAAAAGACCACACGGCACTTGTTACGACCCGCGCAATCGGCAAACCTGTGCCATTGAGCAAGCCGCTTGGGGCAACTCGTTAACGCCTCCGTTCGCACTACCGACCCTTCGCGGGATCGAAATTTCTCTAAACGCCTTTTTGGCGATCTATCATTATTTTTTCAGCGTCGGCTTCAAAAAAGGACATCTCCGACTCACTGGTATGGAACCATACCTTTAGATTCAGGCTGACGCAAGGCCTATGTCGAACCGCTTATGATTTTGGATTGAGGGGCCGTTCATCTAGGAACCTCTACACTTCAAGGCGAACATTGAAGCCGCATGCGCCCATTCCCACAGAAGACATGAAACATCCTCGTCGCTCGATTCGCAACCGGACCTGTCAAATAGTATGGATGCCAACTTGTCGGACAGAAGTAGTACTGCCTTCGCTTTAGTCGATTGCCCGGTTCGGAAAGATCAAGCAGACCACAGCCCGCCTTCGACGGGGATGACCGCCCCGGACAGATAGGCGCCGGCTCGCGAGCACACCGCGATACTCATGCCCCCGATATCGCTTGCGGAACCGAAGCGGCGCGCAGGAACCATTTTCTGGGTGGCCTCTCGCGAACCCGGCGCGGCATCGAACAATCCATCCGTCATCTCGGTCGGGAAGAAACCCGGCGCAATTGCGTTCACATGAACGCCAGTCGAGGTCAAATCCGAGGCCAGCGTTCGCGTCAGTTGGTGCAGTGCCGCCTTGCTGCAACCGTAGGCATACGCGCCGGTGCTTTTGGGCCACAGCGCCGCGATCGAACCGATATTCAGCACCCGCGCCGGATCGTCCGGTCGCGCTGCGGCGACAAGATTCGGCAATAACTGCTGCACAAGGAAAAATGGTGCCCGCACATTGAGCGCCATTTCCGCATCCCAGCGATCCGGATCCACCGAGGCGATGTCGCTGGCACTGAAGGCTCCGGCATTGTTGACCAGGATGTGGAGTTCCGGCGCCAGTTCGGCGATGTCGCGCGCGACCTGACGCAAGCTCTCGATGCTGGAAAGGTCAGCCTTCAGGCACCGGCAATTGCTCGCATCAAGCCCGGCACCGATGGTCTCCGGCGAGGCCGGGTTCCGGGATACCGTAATCACCTGCGCGCCCGCGCCAACCAGCGCCACGGAAATCATCGCACCGATTCCCTTCGCGCCACCGGTAACGACGGCGGTCTTGCCCTTCAGCGAAAACAGTTCTTCGATCATCGACATGTCGAATCGCCCTCAAGCCTTGTTGATGTTGACGACCTTGAGCGCCGTATATTCCAGCAGGCCTTCGCGGCCGGACTCGACGCCGATCCCGGAATTCTTCATGGTCGGGAACGGTACCGCCGGATCCAGCGCGCAGTGCTGATTGATCCACACCGAACCGGCGTCGATCGCGCTGGCAACGCGACTGGCCGCAACCAGATCACGTGACCATACGGACGCACCCAAGCCGTAGGCGGAACGGTTGACGCGGGCAATGACCTCGTCGACATCCGCAAAGCGCACGATCGGCAGCACCGGCCCGAACGGCTCCTCGTCGACCAGGGCGCTGCCATCCTCGATATCGCGTACCACTGTGAGCGGAACGAAGTAGCCCGGCCTACGGGGCTCACCGCCGCCAGCGATGATGCGTCCGTCGCGGCGCGCGCCTTCGATATAGCCCAGCACCTTGTCGAACTGGGCCTTGTTCTGTACCGGCCCGAACTGACTGTTGGGGTCGAAGCCGTCACCGAGCACGGCGCCTTCGGCCATGGCGGCCATCTGCTCGCAGACGGCCTCGTACAGATCGGCATGCACATAGAGTCGTTTGATGACCGCGCAGACCTGCCCACTATTGAAAAACGCCATGCCGAACAGGGCTGGGGCGATTGCCGCCACGTCCGCGTCCTTCAGCACGATCGCGGCGTCATTGCCGCCCAGCTCCAGCGTGATGCGTTTGAGCGAATCCGCCGCGGCCGCCATGATCGCCTTGCCCGTTGCGGTCGAACCGGTAAACGACACCTTCGCGACCTGGGGATGGGTGGTCAGTTGCGCACCGATGTTTCCGCCGCCGCTGATGATGTTGACCACACCCGGAGGCACCACCGAGGCGATCAATTCGCCAAGCCGCAAGGTCGTCAGCGGCGTGGTGGGCGCGGGCTTGATCACGATGGTGTTGCCGGCCGCCAGCGCCGGCGCGATCTTGTTGATCGCCAGATGGATCGGTGCGTTCCAGGGCACGATGCCGGCGACCACGCCCAGCGGTACGTGATGAACCTCGACCCGCCGCTGCGTGTCATCCGACAGCAGCTCCGGCTCCAGCGATTGCTGGGCATACCAGTTCAGAAACTGCGTGGCCAGGCCCATCTCGAACTGCGCCAACGGCATCGGCCGCCCTTGTTCTCGAACCAGCAGTTCCGACAGTTCCGCGCCGTTGTCCTCGATGACGCGGGCGATCGCGAGCAGCACCTCGCCCCGCGTCGCCTGCGACGAATGGCGCCAGCTCACGAAGGCCTGCCGTGCGGCGTTCACGGCCGAATCGACGATCGCCGCATCGGCCACGGGCGCCTGCGCCACCACCGATTCGTCGGAAGGATTGATCACGGCCTCGGTCGAGGCCCCTTGCAACAACTTGCCGCCCACCAGCATTCCGAACATCACAGTCTCCTCAGCTTTCGTGGCGGCGGTCGAAGGCTACGCCGCTCTAGTCATTATTGAATCAGCCCGCCTTGTAGATCCGCGCCGTATCGCCGGGCTCGGTCTTCGGCGCGGGATTGCGATACTGCTCGACGAGCCGGGCGCGTACCGGCTTCGCCTTTTCCACGCTCGCTTCCTTGACGTGCCCGTAGCCGCGGATCATCGCAGGGATCGACGCCAGTTCCACCGCGGTGTCGACGTTATCCGGCGACAGCGTCGGCAGCAATTCGCGCAGCAACTGCTCGTAGTCGTCGATCAGCCCGCGCTCCATGCGCCGCTCCGCGCTGTAGCCAAAGATGTCGAAGGCGCTGCCGCGCAAGAACCTGAAGTGCTTGAGCAGCGCGAACGCCGTGCCCATCCATGCGCCGAACTCGCGCTTGACGAGCTGACCCGTGGTCGGATCACGCTTGGCGAACAGCGGCGGCGCCAGGTTGTACTTGATCTTCACATCGCCTTCGAAACTTGCCTTGAGTTCGGCCTTGACGCTCGGCAGGCAGTGCAGGCGCGCCACCTCATATTCATCCTTGTAGGCCATGAGCTTGGCGAAGTTGCGCGCCACGGCCTTGCTCAGCGCATCTCGATCGGGCGCAACACGCTTCTCGGCGGCACGCACCTCATCGACCAGGCGCTGGTAACGCTGGCTATAGGCGGCATTCTGATAGTCCGTGAGCAACTTGATTCGATGCGCCACGATCTCGTCCAGATTCTGCAGCGGCGTGAACTCTACAAGGGGCCGGCTGTTGGCCACGGCCTTGGCGATGCGCTGCGGGTCCGCCGCCTGCAGGCGGCCGAGTCTGAAGGCTTCCTGATTGAATTCGACCGCGACGCCATTGATCTCGATGGCGCGTTCGATCGCCGCCGGCGATACCGGCAACAGCCCGAGCTGCGAGGCATAGCCGAGCAGGAACAGATTGGCGCCAATGGTGTCTCCGAGCAGCGCCAGCGCCAGATTGGTGGCATCCACCGTATACAGATGGTCCTCACCCACGGCATTGCGGAAGCGATTTATCAGGAGTCCGGGATGAATCTTGAGGTCCGGGTTGCGCGCAAAGGCGGGCGTCGGCGTAACGCGGGTGTTGACCACGGCGCGGGTGCGTTTCGGATCAAGCGTGATCGCCGGCTCCTTGGACAGCGCGCCGACCGCGTCGAAGGCCAGCGCCACGTCGGCTTCGCCCACGCCGACGCGCTGCGCCCCGAGCTTGTCGCTGCTGTGCGCGACACGCAGATGGCTGAACACGGCGCCGTTCTTCTGTGACAGGCCGGTCATGTCGAACACCGAGCAGGCTTTGCCCTCCAGGTGCGCAGCCATGGTGATCAGCGCCCCGACGGTGACCACACCGGTACCGCCGATCCCCGACACCATCAGGTTGTAGCTGGCCTCACCGATTGCGGCGATCGGCGCTTCAGGTAGCGAGAAGTCGCCGTCCATTGCCACCTTGTCCGGCTTGCGCAGGCTGCCGCCCTCGATCGTGAGAAAACTCGGACAAAAGCCATTCTGACAGCTGTAGTCCTTGTTGCAGGCGGACTGGTCGATCTGGCGCTTGCGTCCCAGCTCGGACTCGCGCGGCCACAGGCTGACGCAGTTGGACTTCGCGGAGCAGTCACCGCAACCCTCGCAGACTTCGGGATTGATGAACAAGCGCTTGGCCGGATCGGGGAACTGGCCACGCTTGCGGCGCCGGCGCTTCTCGGCCGCACAGGTCTGCTCGTAGATCACCACAGTGACGCCTTCGATCTCGCGCAGCTCGCGCTGCACACGGTCGTATTCGGTGCGGTGTTCCACGCGCACGCCCGGTGCGAGCTTGCTTTCGGCGTTGTAGAGCTCGGGACGATCGCTGACGACGATGCAGCGCACGGCACCCTCGCTGAGCACCTGATGACTGATCGCGCCGACCGAAATCGGACCATCCAATGGCTGGCCGCCGGTCATCGCCACCGCATCGTTGTAGAGAATGCGGAAGGTGATGTTGACCCCGGCGGCGACCGCGCCGCGAATTGCGAGAATCCCGGAATGGTAGTAGGTGCCATCGCCCATGTTCTGGAACAGATGCGGCATTCGGGTGAACTTGGCGAGGCTGTACCAATGCGCGCCCTCGCCCCCCATCTGGGTGTTGGCGAGCACGCGCTCGTCGCTGTACATGGCCATGGAGTGACAGCCGATGCCGCCGCCGACATAGCTTCCGTCCGGCTTGGGCATGCTGGAATTGTGCGGACAGCCTGAACAGAAATACGGCGAGCGCGCCACATCGCTGGGGGTAATGCCGGCCGTCAACGCCAGCTGCCGACTGAGCTGGTCGACGCGCTCGCGAACCTCGGCCGGAAGCGACACGCCGAGCTTTTCGAGACGGCCGGCGATCACCAGCGCGAGTTCGATCGGCTTGAGCTGCACATCGGACGGCAGCAGCGGCTGACCGGCTTCGTCACGCTTGCCGACGATGCGCGGTGCCTGGGGCTGGCCGTAGAGGATTTCCTTGGCCTGGCGTTCGGTCACCGGCTCCTTTTCCTCGACGAACAGCAGCTCGGCCTGACCCTTGGCAAAATCGCCGAGCCCGCGCGTCGACACCGGAAAGACGCAGCCGAGCTTGTACAGCGAAACACCCGAATCGGCGGCCCGCTGTTCGTCGAGACCCAGCATCTTCAGCGCCTGCACCGCATCCTGCACCGCCTTGCCGGCACTGACGATGCCCAGACGACGCACCGGCGCATCGATCAACAGGCGGTTGACCGGATTGGCGTCGACGAACTTTTCGATCAGCGGCCAGCGATAGCGCGTATGCACGACGATGGAGCGTTCGCGGTCGACGTGGGTCGGGCGGTTGTGCAGGCCCTCGGGCGGCAGTTCGCCTTGATCGGGCCGCACGATCACGCGATCGAGTGCGTCCAGGCTCACCGTCATGGTCTGTTCGAGTACTTCGTTGGTGGTGGTGAAGCCCACCCAGGTGCCGCAGTAACGCGACAGCGCGAAGCCGAGCAGGCCGAGGTGCAACACATCTTCGGCGGTGGAGCAGGCGAATACCGGCATGCCGCAGTGGATCAGCGCCAGTTCGCTTTGATGCGCAACCGTCGACGACTTGCCGATGTGGTCGTCGCCCGCCACCACCAGCACACCGCCATTGGGATGTACGCCGGCGAAGTTGCCGTGGCGAAATGCGTCGCAGGAACGATCGACACCCGGCCCCTTGCCGTACCAGATGCCGAATACGCCATCCACGGTGGCGTCGGGAATGTGTTGCAGCGTTTGTGCACCCCAGATCGCGGTAGCTGCAAGATCCTCGTTGAGCCCCGGCTGGAAGTGGATCGCCTGTGCGTTCAGATGCTTTTTGGCGCGCCACAGTTCCTGGTCGTAGCCGCCGATCGGCGATCCGCGATAGCCGGAGATATAACCGGCGGTGTTGAGCCCGGCACGACGGTCGAATTCGCGTTGCAACAAGGGCAGACGCACCAGCGCCTGGGTGCCGGAAATCATCACCGTGCCGGATTCGGCGGTGTACTTGTCGTCGAGTTCGACCTCGCGCAGGGAACCCGGGGTCGGAGCTGGTATCGGAGCGTTCATTGGCTTGATCTCGCTAGGCGCGGTTCGCTTCAGCCGGCGACGACAGGCCAAACAGGCCACCGCCGTCGTCGAGCCGATAGGCCGCGCGCTTGGCTTCTAGGTAGGGAATAAAGGTTTCGAGAAATTCAGCGGCGACGAGCCGCGTGCTCGCGCGGGCGTTCATCGCCCGGCCCCAGTCGGCGAGACCATCGATGCGTTCGAGCAGCGACCAGCCATAGACATGGCGCGTCACGCGATCGCCGACATCGACGCAATACAGCGCCATCAGGTCGGCGTAGCTCAAGCGGTCGCCGATCAGGAACGGGCCGAACACGAACAGGCGGCGCAAGGCTTCGAGGGTGATTTCGAGTTGAGCCGCCACCGCATCCACCGCACCGGGCGTGTGCTCGCTGCCCATCACGGTGCCTGGGTACAGGCGCCGCATCGGCAAGTCGAGATACAACTGGACGATATTCATCACCTGCCGCGCATGAGCGCGCTGCATCGGATCGGCCGGATACAGCTCCGGACCGCCGCCGAGCTCTTCCAAGTATTCGAGCATCGGCACGGTCTCGCTGAAACAGCCAGCCGGCGTCTGCAGGAACGGGATCTTGCCCATTGGACTGCGTGCCAGGAAGGCCTCGTCACGACTGGCGCGAACGCGCTCGATTGCGAACGGTACGCCTTTCTCGATCAATGCGGCGCGCGCCGTGTTGAAGTAGTTGCTGACCGCGTAGCCGTGGAGAACCAGGCTGGCGGTACCGGCTTGCGGACCGCTGGACATCGCCGGCTCAGGCCGCCCTGCGGGACGGCGCCTCACGAGACCCGAAAATCTTTCCGGGGTTGAGAATACCGACCGGATCCATCAGATCCTTGATTCGCAGCATCAGTTCGATTTCAACCGCGCTGCGGCTGATACCGAGGTAAGCGCGCTTTTCCAGGCCGATGCCGTGCTCGGCCGAAACCGATCCGGAAAACGGCATCAACGGTTCATAGACGCAGGACTCCACCGCTTCCCGGTCCTGCGCCCCCCCCGCGCCGATCGCGATATGCAGATTGCCGTCGCCGACATGACCGAGGAATGCGATCGCACCGTCCTTCCACTTCTGCTGCAGCAACGTACGCACGCGGACCATGTAGTCCGACATCTCGCCCACCGGCAGGCTGACATCGAAGGCATAGAACGGCTGGAAATCGCGCACGATGTGCTGCAGATCCTCGCGCACCGCCCAGATGTCCGCGCGCTGACGCTCGGAGGTGGCGACCACCGCATCCGCATACAAGCCCTTTTCACCAGCCTCGCCCAGCACGCTTTCGAACAGCTCGGTGTCGCGTTCCTGATCGGAACCGAGCGCTTCGATGATCGCGTAGAACGGATAGGTCTGCGGCAAGGGCGCGACGTGGCGCGACGGCCCGGTATTGACCTTGTAGAAGCGGTTGTCGACCAGTTCGAAGGCGCTCAGCAGGCCGCCCAGCGCGGCATCGCAGTGCCGCAACAGCTCCACGAGCTGCTCGAAGCTCTGCGCCGCCACCAGGGCGGTGTTGTTGCTTCGCGGCTGTTCGCGCAGGCGCAGCACCAGGCGCGTGATCACACCGAGCGTGCCCTCGCTGCCGATGAACAGCTGTTTGAGGTCATAGCCCGTGTTGTTCTTGATCATGCGGTTGAGCGAGGACACTACCGTGCCGTCGGCCAGTACCGCCTCCACGCCCAGCACCTGCTCACGCATCATGCCGTAACGGATCACGCGCATGCCGCCGGCATTGGTCGCCGCGTTGCCGCCGATATGGCAGGAACCGCGCCCGCCGAGGTCCAGAGGAAAGCTCAGCTGATACGGCTCCAGATGCTCCTGCAGAGCCTGTAGCACCACACCGGCCTGCACGGTCGCGGTGCGATTGACCGGATCGACCTGTTCAATCCGGTCGAGCCGCTCCAGCGACAGCGCGAGATCGCCGGGGCGCGTCTCGGTGGCTCGCACCCAACCGGACATGCCGCCCTGCACGACCACCGGCTGCCGCTGCGCATTGCAAAGCGCCAACACCCGCGACACCTGTTCGGTATTGGCAGGCCGCACCAGTACGGAAGCCTCGATCGAGGACATGAAGTAGCCGGCATAGCGTTCGTGGACGGCGTCGCCGGTGAGCAATCCGTCGTCGCCGACGATTTCTCGCAACGCCTGAAGCAGGGATTCATTCATGACAGGGTGTCCGCGGCGCTCAGACGATGACGTAGACATCGTCGTCCTCGACGCGTACCGGATAGCAGGTCAGCGAAATGTCGTCCGACTCCTCGCATTCCCCGCTCTTGAGGTCATAGGACCAGCCATGCCAGGGGCAGCTCAGCACGCCCTCGCAGACCGTGCCGCGATGCAGCGGCCCGCCCGCGTGGGGGCACTTGCCCGCCGTGGCGTAAACCTCGTCCCCGACCAGGAACAGCGCCACCGGCTGCTCACCGATGGTCGCTGCCAGGTGCCGGCCTTCGACCAGTTCCGAGCGCTTCGCGACCTTGTGCGCCTCAGGCATGGACCGTCTCGCAAACTCGAGCCTGGAACTGCGTCGGCAGGGACTTGGGCCCCCGCGCGAAATAGGAATCCATCCACTGCACGGTGCCGTTGGCCGCGCGCAGGATCTCGAAGCGCTCGAACAGGGTTTCCAGCGCGATGCGCGCCTCCATCTTCGACAGGAAAGTGCCCAGGCAGAAATGAGCGCCCTGGCCGAAGGACATCGTCTGCCCCGGCGTGCGCTCGATATCAAACTCGTCGGCGCGTGCGAACTGACTCTCGTCGCGGTTACCCGAGCCCAGCAGCGGCAACACCAACGAACCTTCGGGAATTTCCACACCGTTGAGCACAGCCGGCTTGAGGGTATGCCGAAACAGCATCTGCACCGGCGTGTCGTAGCGCAGCACCTCTTCGATGAGATTTGGGATCAGGGCCGGATTCTCGCGGACCTTGCGTTCCACTTCGGGCCGGTCGCGCAGATGGAACAGGGTGATGCCGAGCAGGTTGGTGGTTGTTTCCACACCGCCGATCAGCAGCAGGATCGCCATGTTCATCACTTCGTATTTGGTCAGATGCTCGCCGGCCACCTCCGCCTGGATGAACGAACTGATCAGATCATCCTTGGGCTCGAGCTTGCGACGTTCGTACAATTCGTCGAAATACTCCCGCAGAGCCCGGGAACTCTTCTCGATCTGCGCCAGACGCTCGGGACCGTAGGCCGCTCGATTGCCGGCGGACAGCACGTCGTCGACCCAATGCTTGAACTCGGAGCGACGCTCGACGTCGACACCGAGCACGTCCGCCACCACCGTCACCGGGAACAGCGCGGAGAACGACCAGACGAAATCCATGGTTCCGGACTCGCCGTGCTCGGCCAGGATGCCATCAACCAGGTCGTCGGCGATTCTGCGGATCTTCGGCGGAAAACTCGCGATCTTCTTGGGCACGAAAGCGACATTGGCCAGCTTGCGAATGCGCACGTGACCCGGTGGGTCCAGGGAGATCATCGGCGGCACTTCCGGCACCGGGTCGTATTCGCCCAGCAGCGCCGGCCAGAACTGCGAAGACGAATAGGTATCCGCGTTCTGCAAAACGGTGAGAATGTCCTCGAATCTCGATACGGCGAAGGCTTGCATCGATTCGATCCACTTCACCGGCTCCTTGGCGCGCAGCTCGGCGTAATGCGGATACGGATGAGTCGTCACTACCGGATCGAGCGGATCGTAGCTCATGCCACCGCCTCCAGCTTGATCGCATCGAGCTGCTGCAGAACCGCCCAGGCATCCCAGATGCTGCGTTCGAGAACGATCTTGCCGTTCTCATCCCAAGCCATCACGGTGACGCCCTTGGTCTTGGTGACCTTGCCGGCCGCCGGCACGCCGAGAAAGTCTCCGGCGTGCTTGGTTTCCCAGGTCCACTGGAACGAGCCGAGGCGGCGATCGCCGACATAGTCGAACACGTCGAACTTGTTGTAGCTCAACTCGGGGTTTTCGACGATGAATCCGGCCTGGAACGTCTTCATGGCGACCAGATCGTTTTCGATCCGCACGCCCATGTTGATGTCCTCGAACAGGAACTCCGGCGAGTACAACCCGATCAATTCATCCGGCTCTTTCGCGAACAAGCCGATCCAGTACTGACACCATTCGAGAGTCATTGAGTTCTCCTCCTGCGCTTCGCTTATCAAGTTTTCCGGCACTTCTGCGGAGTGCCTGACTGAGATCCATCCTAGGTTGCCGTGATACCTGCCGCGATGGCCGTACAGGCCAATGCTGCGCCTTGCGTGCCAATAAGCCGTTTTTGTCGTGGCGCAACAAATTGTCCTGCCTAGCCCAATTCTGGCCAGAATGGCGCTCCCACCGCAGTGCAGGATTCGACATCGTATGGCATACAACGATAGCCGGCGGACACGTTGTGCCCGCACGCGAGGAGACCAAAGATGTTCGAACTCAAAGGCAAGACCGCCGTCGTCACCGGCGGCGGCTCCGGTATCGGTGCGGCCACCGCCCGGCGCTTGCGTCAGGCCGGCGCCGAGGTTCTGATCGCGGATGTCGCCGACATCGGCGATCAGGCCGCCGAATGGGGCTGCCGCTTCCGAAAAACCGATGTAAGCAAGCCCCATGAAGTCTCGGCGCTATGCGATGCCGCGCTCGAAATCGACGGGCGGCTGGACATCATGATCAACAACGCCGGCATCTCGAAGGCACGGACGCTGGCGCAGTCCGAACCGGAGCGCTCGCAACGCTTCTGGGAGGTCAATGCCATGGGCGTACAGTCCGGCATTCGCGAGGCAGCGGCCCGCATGAAGCCCGGCAGCGCCATCGTCAACCTGTCTTCGATCACCGCGGTGCGCGGCTTCGCTCAGTGGGGCGAATACGCCGCAACCAAGGGCGCGATCATCTCGCTGACCCAGACCGCCGCGGTCGAATACGGGCCAGCCGGCATCCGCGTGAATTGCGTCTGCCCCGGCATCATCGACACACCGATGGCGATGGCCGAGGCGCCGGAGATGGTGGCCAAGAACGCAGGGGTGTTCTCGCTGCTGGGCCGCATCGGCCGCCCCGAGGAACTGGCGGCGGCGATTCACTTCCTGGTCAGCGACGATGCCAGCTATGTCACCGGACAGACCCTGCTGGTCGATGGCGGCTGGAGCACCGGCACCTCGCTCAAGGCGATCGAGCTGGCACTGTCGAGCTGAGTTCGACGAGCTTCTACTCCCACCCGAACTCGCGATGCCCCTTGCGCCAGTCGCTGGGCCGTTTGCCGGTCCACTGCACGAAGGCGCGCGAAAAGGTGCTGCTGCTCGAAAAGCCCAGCAGGTCGGCGATGCTTTCGATCGAAAGATCGCCGCGCCGCAGATAGTCATAGGCGAGTTCTTCGCGCAGCTTGTCCAGCAGCTCCTTGAAGGTGGTGTTTTCGTCGTGCAGGCGACGCAGCAAGGTGCGCTCGGTCATGTTCATCGCGCGCGCCGCCGCCGCCTTGCTGGGCTGACCGTGGGGCAGTTGGGAAATCAGGGTGTCGCGCACCTGCCGTGAAAAGCGGCGGTCGAAGCGCGTGGCAATATAGCGCGAGGCCATTTCGTCGAGCAGCATCGCCAGCTCCTCGTTGGCCGCCGGTATCGCCTGGTCGAGATCGGCCGCCGGAAACAGGATGCTGTTGCGCCGTTGTCCGTAGCGAATCGGGCAACGAAAGATCGAGCGATATTCTCTTTCGTCGACCGGCGGTTGGTGCCGGAACGAGACTTCCAGCGGCGCCAGGGGATGGTCCACGATCCATTCGCACAGCAGCAGGAAACCGGCAAGCATGGTGTCGATGGTCTGGTAGATCGGCGGTTCGCCGCCGGTATTGAGATCGACCACCAACCGATAACCGTCGCTGACGGTATCGAAATCAACCCGCGCCGAATCGGAGATCAGACGCGCCGAATGCGCGAAACGCTCCGCGGCCCTCGCCAAGGTGCCGCTGCAGGCCATGGCATAGCCGACGACATGAAATGTCGAAGGCCGCACCTGGCGCGCCACCTTGAGACCGAAGTTCGGATCGCCGGTGGTCTCGACCGCCAGCTTCCACAGATCGGTGACCTGATGTTGCAGATAGCGATGATTGAGGTCACCGACGCGGCTCGCGTCCATGTCCAGACGCTCCAGCAGCGCCGCATAGTCGACACCGGCCTTTTCGAGCGCATGAACGATCGCCAGCACCCACGCCGACAGCCCCGTGTGCAGAGACACCGCCACCCCCTCCTCCGCGCGTCAGACCGCACGCAAGCGGATTGATCGCGGCGTCTGCTTCCGACGTCGCGAGACAGCCCGATCACTCAGGCTGTGGGCGGAAGCAGTGGCCGCGGGTCGAAATAGTCGGTCCAGCGCACGATCTTGCCGTCGCGTACGCGCAGGACTCCCGCAAGCGGGAACGATAGCATGCGGGTTCCCTCGGAATCGTCCATGTGGTCGGTGCGCTCCGTCAGCACTGCATCGCCACTGACCGCCAGCGCATGTACATCGATTACCAGCGCGTGCAGGCGGTAGCCGTCGATGAAGCCCTGCATCATCTGCAGCATCACGGACTTGTCGGGAGCCGTGGGCAACCCCGTGTTTTCCCACACGCAATCGTCGGCGACATAGTTCTGTACCGCCTCCATGAGCCTCCCGCCCTTGCCCAGCGCGGCAAAAAAGCCGCGCACCACTGCCTCCGGATCTTGGCTCATCGGCGTGTCCCCTTCATTCGACGCGGTGGACCTGATATTCGACGATACCACCGGGCCGCAGGCGGCCCGCGGCGACGAACAGGCTGTGATTGACCCAGGCGTAACGCGCATCGCCGCATTCGAGACGCGGCGCCGTCCGCAGGTAGGCGTCTTCCAGTTCCGTACCGGCGCCGCTGCCCAGGGCCCCGGCCACCGCCTCGTTCATCTGCAGGTAGCCGTGGTATTGCACATAGATGAAGGCGCCGTCGTGGGTTTCGATCTGGCCACGTACGTCGACCCGGCCATAGCCGTCACTACCGATCAGCAACCAGTCTCCGCCCGAGAGAAAGCGCCCGCGTATGCGTTCGCCGCTGACCTCGCCTGCGCCCATGGTGAAACACAAGCGGCCGCCGAGCGGCGTCGCGCCCACATCCACCGGCGGCTGCACGGCGGCGGTGAAGGTGAATTCGTAGGCGAGTGCCGGCAGCATCCGGGAATCGGTCATGGCGTGCACAGCACGCTGTTGGCATGCATGGTGTCGAGGTATTCGCGGACGCTGGCGATCTTGCCGTCGCGCACGCGAATCAGGAAGTGGTAGAGGTTGTTGTAGGTGCGCCCGTTACGCGTCTGCGTGTACGACTCGGCCTCCAGCGCCACGCGATCACCCTGGATCGTATAGTGCTTGGGCGTGATCTGGATGGGGCCGGTGCAGGCGTCAAGCACCCCTGACAGCAACCGGGTAAACGCGGCCTTGTCGTAGGTTCCGGAGATCGGCATCGTGCCGGCGACCCACCAGGTCGCATCCTCGGTCATCATCGCCATCGTCTGTTCGACATCGCCCGACGAGAACAGGCGAAGGAATTCGCTGACCGTATTTTCGTGGGCTTTCTCGGGGCTCATGGTTTCTTGCTCTCCGTGCTTGCATCTGCCTCGCTCAACTCCACGAGGATGTCCTCGCCTTCAAGGCAGATTTCATAAGTGCGTATCGGCGCCTTGGCCAGCGTGCCGACGGTCGAACCGTCCCGCAGATCGAAACGTGCACCGTGCTTGGGACAGAACAGGTGGTTGCCGCGCATGCGCCCGCCTTCCAGCGCCGCCAGCTGATGCGTGCAGCGGTTCTCCACGGCGAAGACACCGGTTCTGGTATGACATAGCAGTATCGAATGACCGTCGAGCTTGTAGGCCTTGTTGCTGTCCACCGGCAGGTCGGCGAGCCGTGCTATGCGTCGTCGGTCGGCCGTCACGGTGCATGCCCGTGACGGCCGGGACACTGATCGACGGGTACGTGATCACTTTTCCCCATCGAGATACCGGTCCAGCTCGCGATGGTAGTGGCGGATACGGGCTTCTTGATCTCCCCACAAGGGCCCCTTGAATCCGCGCGAGTGCAGGCCGCGCTGAACGTGTTCCACGGCCTCGTAGTCCTGAAGCAGTACCGGGCCGATATCGGGCACCACATCCGACGGCCAGCGTTCGATCTCCGGACGGGTTTCGCCGGTCAGGTCGAGGTCATCCGGCATTGCCATCCAGGTCGGCGCGTCGTAGTTCGGGTCCTCGACATTGCGGTACAGCAGGATGTTGTCGTAGTAGAACCGTTCCGGATCGGTGGCGTGCGGTACGAAGCGCATGATGAACACGCCCTCGGCATGCATGCCCATCTGCACGTTCGGGAACAGGCCGGTGATCCAGCCGTCGCTGAGCTGTCCGTCGGTGAGCTTGTCGGCACTACTGATGCCCAGGCGCTTGGCACGTTCGCGCTTGGCGAGCTGGATATCGCGGCGCGTCTCGTGAACCTTGCCGTCATAGAACTCCGGATCGATCCCGGCATCGCGCAGCATGATCTTCACGCCTTCGTCGAGTTCGTTTTCATCCTCGACTTCGTGACGGTGCGACTTGATGCCGAACCACATGATCATGCGACCGAAGCCGTTCTTGTAGAGGTCGACCTGGCTGAACTCCTCGATCGAGCCCTGGGTTTGCGGATGAATGTGCGGCAGGTGGTAGGACTCGTAGAAGATATCGACACCGGTCTTCCAGTTGCTCTTCCATTCGCTGCGGGTGTGGCGCACGAGGTTCATCGTGTCCATTTCATAGGCTTCGAGATAGCCGTCGGGCAGCCCCATCCATTCCTTCAACGGCGGCGCCTTGCCGTCCATGTTGATGAACACCAGCCCGGCCATGACCTCGGTACGCACCTCGGTCAGCCCCGGACGGTGGCCGACCAGCTTGGCGTTGAAGGTCTCCTCGTCGACAATTTCCTGCAGCTTGCCGTCGCAACCAAATTTCCAGCTGTGGAACGGACAAGTGAAGCTGTCGACCGTGCCACGATCGGCCTGGCAGACACGGTTCCCGCGATGCGGGCAGCTGTTGTAGAAGGATTTGATCGAGCCATCATCCTGGCGCGCGACGATGAATTCCTCATGCCCGTGTTCGTAGAGGGTGAAGTCTCCGGGTTCGCGGATGTCGGCGGTCACGGCGGCCAATATCCATACCCGAGGCCACAGGTGCTGGCATTCCTTCGCCATGAATTCCGGCGTGTAGTAACGCGACGGATCCGGCACATCGAGGCCATTGTCGATCGGCGGTGCCCGCCCCTCCAGCGTGCCCGGAGGGGCGCCGAGGTCCAGTGGAAACTTGAACTCTTGATCTTTCGGATGACTGCCCATTGTATGACTCCTCCTCTTTTCCATAACGGCCGCGCGGAATTGACGCGGCTTCATTCATGCGCCGCCGCGATGCATCAGGTGAACGAGATGCGCACCACGTGGCCGTAATCGACAGGAACGATCGCGCCGTTCATGTAGGAACCGGCTTCGCTGGCCAGCAGCAACAGCGGGCCGTCCAGCTCTTCCAGCAAGCCAACCCGCTTCGCCGGCAGGTTTTCGACCTCCGACTGACCGTCCGGACTGTCGAAATACCAATCCACCATGGCCGTTCGGAAATAGCCGGGCGCGATCGAATTGACGCGGATGTTGTGCGGCAACAGATCGATCGCGAGCTGCTTGGTGAACTGGATCAGGGCGGCCTTGGCGGTGCCGTAGATCGACAGATAGGCCTTGGTCTGCTGGCCGGTGATCGAAGTGATGTTGACGATGCTGCCGGGCTGACCGGCGGCGATCAGACGCTTCGAGAATTCGCGCGACATGCGCATCGAACCGTTGAGGTTCACGTTCATCAGGCCGTCCCACTGTTCATCGGTGATGTCCGGAAACGGCGCGAAGATGATCTGGCCGGCATTGTTGACCAGCAGGTCGACCGGCCCGCCCAGCGCGCGCTCGGCGGCGTCGAAGGCCTCGGTCACGCTCTCGGTGCTGCCGATATCAACCTGCACGGCATCGGCCTTGCCGCCCTTTTCGCGTATGGCCTTGGCGGCTTCCTCGATCGGCTCGATACGGCGGGCGGCACAGATCACGTGCGCACCGGCATCGGCCAGGGTTTCGACGAAGTGTCGGCCCATGCCGCTGCTGGCGCCCGTCACCAGCGCCCGTCGACCCTTGAGCGAGAAGCGCTCCAGTGCTTTACCCATTTTTA